>Ga0187872_10000801_pt1 | contig 34316 bp, 31 predicted proteins | sample June2016WEW_16_4_FD_132973 | JGI IMG/M metagenome (GOLD analysis project Ga0187872, IMG submission 132973) | Peatland microbial communities from SPRUCE experiment site at the Marcell Experimental Forest, Minnesota, USA - June2016WEW_16_40 | ecosystem: Environmental > Terrestrial > Soil >...
ACCACGGCGGTACCGACGCCGCCCCCGATGCAGAGCGCGCGGCCCGAGGCAATCAGTTCCGTGGGGTGGCCCAGCGGCCCGGCGATGTCGGCAATGGCCTCGCCCGGTGCCAGCGCCACCAGCTCGCGGGTGCTCTTGCCCACCGATTGGATGACCAGCGCAATCGTCCCGGCGCCCGCGTCCGCGTCGGCGATGGTGAGCGGAATCCGCTCGGCACCCTCGGCCCGGTGCACAATGACGAACTGGCCGGGCTGCCGGATTTGCGCAATGCGCGGGGCGACGACGTCCAGCCGGGTGACATTGGGGCTGAGTTGGGCTTTGGCAACAATGTTATGCATGCTGGATTCTTGATTTCATAAGCGCCCAAAATGTGGCGGATAACTTGCCCACAAGTCAACTGTCTTGCGTCAGCGACCGCGGGCGGGGGCGCCTCTGGAGGCGCGTGTTGCCCAAACAGGTTGGTGGTAGGGCGCGCTGTCCCCAGCGCGCCGCGAGGGGGCGAAGATGTCTGAAACGTGTGGGTTTGGGCGACCTCCCACGGCGCGCCGGGGACAGCGCGCCCTACCTTCAAACGCGCTTTCGTATGCAACAACGCCGCCAATGGTCAGGGGGCAACGGGTTCACCCTGATTGAATTGCTGACAGTCATCGCGGTGATCGCGATCCTGGCCGCCTTGGTGTTGCCGGTGCTGGCCGCTTCGAGGTCAAAGGGATACGCGATTTCCTGTCTGAATAACGAGCGTCAGTTGATGCTGGCGTCGCTGGTTTATGTGGGCGATTTCAACGATGTGCTGCCTTACAATCTGGGCGCGGCGGAGATCAAGCAGTTGGAGGCGGAGAGCCAGTTTTGGAACTGGACCACTCCGGTCATGAGCTGGGAACTGGATTCCGACAACACGAATACGGTCTTGCTCACCCAGGGCGGCATCGGCCCCTACACCAGCGGCACCGCCCGGCTTTACCGGTGCCCGGTTGACTCGGTGGTAAGCGATATTCAGGCGCAGGCGGGCTGGACGGCGCGGGTGCGGAGCATTTCGATGAATGCGATGGTGGGGAATGCCGGCCAATTCATCACCGCCGGGGCCAACGTCAACAATCCCGACTACGTGCAGTTTCTCAAAGTGGGACAAATCCCGCAGCCGGCGCAGATTTTCGTGCTGACGGAGGAACACCCGGACAGCATCAACGACGGTTATTTCCTCAACAAACCCGACAGCATGACGTGGATGGACTTGCCGGCTTCCTACCACAACGGCGCGGCGAACCTGGCCTTTGCCGACGGCCATCTCGAAACTCACCCGTGGCGTTTCGCCAGCACCAAGCCTCCCGCACAACCGGATGCGGCCCATCTGCCTTTTCCCGTGCCCGCGGGGGAGCAAGCGGATTTCCAATGGTTGATGGACCGGACCACGGTCGATTCCTCCCCTCAAACCTCCACGAGCGGTTGGTGACGGTCGGGGCAGGAAGGGAGGGTGGCCTCCTACAGATACTTCTTAACGAAATCGGCCTCTTCCGGTCCAGCGAGGACGTAAGTGTTGTCGCCGTGAGTCCAGCTTGCCGTGAGCCTCTGGCGAACTTTGGCCAGTTGCGGCGTCTCAGGCGGCGGGTCTTTGACCGCCGACCGCTTCATGACGAAGAGGAAGAGCATCTGCTGGTCGCCCCGGTCGAAGCAAACCATCGTGACGGGGTGGCTGCGCCAGGTCAGCCGGCCACCGCCGGTCAGTCGAAGATGCTCCAGCCCCGGGGTCAGGTCGTAGTCGGCGGGGGCGCCGCGGCTGGCCATAAACTGCCGGATCTGGCGCATGTCATTGGTGAGGAGGTCCATTCGGTACTCGCGCTGCGCCTCGCTCACCATCCGGCTTTGATAGTTGGCAAAACGGTCCGGGGCGCGCGGTTGCAGCCAAACACCGGCCAACCCGAGCAAGAGCAGCGCCGCAACCGCCGCGGTCAGCCAGACCGGGCGGCGCCACCAGGCCGGAGGGGGGATGAATGTCTGTGCCGCTGGTTGGAGCGTCAGCAGGCTGGTCTTGAGGTGGGCGGGCACCTCGATCTGCCGGAATTTGGCGCGCATGGCTTTCTGAAACGCGCGGTGTTCTTCAAACCAGCGTCCCAATTCCGGGTCCTGGCGCGCCAGTTCCAGGGCTTCGGTCATCGGCGGGTCGGCCGCGTCGGCGGCGCCGGGCCGATAAAGCAGCAGGACTGCTTTGGCTTCCGCACTGTTCACGCCGTCCCTTCCTTTGCTTTACCCGCCGACGCGGCCTTGCGCAACACCAGTTCCTTCAACTGGGCCAGGCCCCGCGCGATGCGGGCTTTGACGGTGCCCAGAGGAATTTCCAGGATGCCGGCGATTTCGTTATAGGAATAGTCCTCCAGGTAAAACAAAGCCACGGCGGCCTGGAACTGCTCGTCCACCTGGCTGAGCAACTGGAGCGCGTCCTGCGCGTCCAGGTGGCTCACCAGGTCCGGCTCGACGGCGGGCAATTCGGCCTCGGCCTCGGCGATTGCGAGATGAGGAAAGCGTGTCGAGCGGCGCCGCGATTCCAGGAAGGAGTGGTGCAGGGTGGTGAAGAGCCACGACTTCACTTTGGCGAGGTCCCGCAACTGATGCCCTTTGGTGGCCCAAGTGAGAAAGGTCTGTTGGACGAGATCGCAGGCATCGCTTTCTGTGCGTGTCAGGCTCATGGCAAACCGATACAAGGGGCCGTAGTGGAGTTCGACGAGACTCTGGAAATCCACTTCGCCACGGCCACGGTCGTCATTGTATGAAGCTCGAGCTGCCATAAAGGTTCCCGACAATCTGCGCCATATCAGGTCGTGTGGCGCGGTCCGCGGGCGTCCCGAAACCGGCCAAGGGCGTAGGAAACAGACGCTTGGCCGTTTGGGGAACCAAAACACCCACTCATGCCTCTTATTAGCATGAACCCCTCGCATTCGCAAGTCAGGCGGAAGGAGACCGGCTCCCGGCAGGGCATTCCGGTCGGGCGGTGGGAGGAGGCGGGCTTTGCGGTGCCCCTGGAGCGGAGGCTGCGCGGCGGCAGCACGAACCTGTTGCCTGCATCCCAGCCCGGCCCTCCGCCGACAGGGGGGCGATGGTTGCGCCGCTTCGCTGGCCGGCAGTCCGGGCGCGGTTCGAGGTTCCACGCCCCAGGAACCTCCCGCGCTGAAGCGGCGTAACCACCGCCCTCCCGCCTCTGGTGTCCCTTCGCCTGGGAACGCGCCAGTCCGAACGGAGTTCTCCCCGCCCGCCGGTTCGCCGGGCGGCAGCCGCAGGTGAATCCCAAATTCATCGCAAAGGGAACGACAGCGTCGCAAAGATGGCCTGGGCGTTGAAGTTGTTGAACCCGCCGCTGCTCGGCTCGGCGTAATGATAAAAACTGTATTGGAGGCTCAGAGTCTTGCCTTTGCCGATTTGGCGCTTGAAGCCGAGCTGCACGGCCTGCTGTTGATATTTGATTCCGAGGGGCAACCCCCCCGCGAAGTTGTCCTGCGAGAAATCCGCGATGGAGAACGAGTAGCTGGCCGTCAGGTCGGTGTTCTGGCTGAGAACGTAACTGCCGCTGGCCATCAGGCTGTAGATGTCCCCTTCGTAAGGCGCGACCGCCGCGCTGCCGTTGGCCGCCGTGACGGCCCGGGCGTTTTGATAGGAAAATGTCGTGGCGAGGAACAGCCGCCGCCAGGGGGTAAGCGTGGTGTTCAGGGCGGCGGTCTGGGAACTATAGGTGCCGGCCAGCAAACTCCCGCCCGGTGAAATCCCGCCCGCCAGGCCAGTGCTCGGGTCGGTCACCGGGGCGGTGGCGGTGCGGTAGTCGCTGTCGAGCCATTGGTAGCTGAGCGTGGTCTTGAGCCACGGGACGAGTTGGAGGCTCAGTTTCATATCCGCTTGCCGGGAGAGCAGGTCCCGCCAGAGGATGAAACCGGGATAGCCCTCGTAGGGCTGGCCGCCGGAGTCCTGGCTGAGATTGTTGTAGTCGCTCCGGTTGTCGTAGTGCCGGTATTGCCCGCTGAGCGAGACGCGCCGCCAGGGCGAAGTGTTGAAGCCCGCGCGGAGGTCTTCCAGTTTGCTCGTCGCATCCGTTTCCAGCAGGTACGGAGTGAGGCCGCCCGTTTCCTCCGCGGTTTGACCAATGGTCTCTTGTTGAAGGCGTCCTTCCGCGAAGAGGGTGGTGAAGGGAATCTTCGTGCAGCGGAGACCCGCGTTTTGGCTGAACGTCGAGCGGTCATAATCCGAATGATAAACCTCCGGTTGCAGGGGGAATAGAAAGGGCGGGAACGGCAGCGCCACATCGACGCTCGCGTTCCCGAAGCCGCGTTGGCGGGTCCATTCGTTTTGCGTTCCCAGCGAGAGGGTCAGGCCCTCCCACGGACCGACCCGGGCAGTGAGGCTGAACACATGCGATTCGCGCTCCAGCTCGATGTCCGGGGCGCTCCACCCCGGGGCAGGCGTCGCAGGGGTCAGGAAGGCCGCGTTGATCGTGGCGACATCGACCGAGGCATCGCCGTTAAACTGGCTGTAGAGGTAGCCGCCCGCGGCAAACAGCCAGTCCGTGAATTGCTTTTCCAGATGCACGGTGTTTGCGCCCTGGAAATGGCTCTGCGTCTCGTTGGCGGTCGTCAAAGCCATGCCCGCAGCGCCGAGCTGGTCGGAAGTGTCGTTCAGCCGGCCCGTGGCCAGGTTATACCATTCGCCGCGGAAACTGTCCGTGAGGCGCGCGTTGTCCGCCTCGTAATCCAGATCGAATTTGAGGATGTGAGTATGTTCCGAGATGTCTTCGAAGGCCGGATAGAGGTCGCGCGTTTGGGTTCCGTTGCTGACTGGCCCCCACTGGGTGGTGGACTCGCTGCCCTCCCGGTATTGATACTCGTAGCCTAAGACGATCCGGGGCCACTGTGGCAGCGCCAGGCCGAAGTCGGCCCAGGCTCGGCCGATGTCCAGGTGCAGGTCCCGGTTCAGAGCGAAGATGGGGGGCGAGAACGACGGATCGTAGCCGCCGGTGCCGTCATAGTACTTGCGATACTGCGACCAGCCGAACCGAGCAAAACCAAGGTCGTTCTTCTCCACTGCCAGAGTTAGCTCGTAGTCATTCAACAACACGTGGCCGGCGGCGGTGATTTTGGAATCCGGGCCCGGCTTCTCCGTCAATTGGAACTCTTCCACCCCGCCGTTCCAGCCTTCGCGCTGCCAGTAAAGTTCGCGGAATTTCTGGTTGTCGCCACTCACCGTCGTCCAGCCGACGGTCGGCGAAGCAGCGAACTGGGTCTTGGGTTCCGGCGTGGTTGGTTCCCAAGCCGCCCCCTGGTCGATCCACGCCCGGAGCAACGCGATTTGCTCCCGGGTCAGCGGTGTTCCTTTCCCCTCCGGCGGCATCTCCATGTCGGGCACCAGCCGCGAGACGTAGTGGATCAGCGGGCTCTTGGCGCTCTGGCCCGGGAGGAGGTCCACGCCCTGGTTGCCGCCCTTGAGCGCGGTCTCCCGGCTCATGAGCAGGAAATGGCTCTTCGGTTTCTCTCCCGAATGACACTTGTAGCAGTTGTTCGTCAGGATCGGCTTGATGTCCCGGCCAAAGTCGATCGGCACAGGCGCGGGTGGGGGCAATTTGCTCTCGTCAATCTCGGCCGCCGGGGACGCGCGAGCAACGCAAACCGCGACAAGCCCGCTTGCGGCCAAGGCCCAGTGGCGCCCCAACCCTGCTGCCGCCGCGTGCGCGCCGCGCTGCGAACGCCGAACTTGGCGCCGCGCTGGGTCTGGCCACGCTCGCTGGCTTGCCTTCATCACGCATCACGGCTCAACAGGTCTGTTTCCTGGCTAAACTAGTATCGCAAACGCACATCGACATTTGATCCGTGCACCGCCGTGTGGCATCCCGAGGACCAGCAGGCGCCCATTCGGAGATAACTGGAATGGTCGATGTTGCCGATATAGACCTGCCCGGGAGCCACGCTCGGGCCTTGGACTTGCGCATGGCATCTGAGGCAGAGGTTCAGATCGCGCTGGAGCAACAGCTTGGCGTTGACGGACCCGTGCGGGTTATGGCAGACGGTGCAACCCTCCCGCAGCGCCGGATGCTCAAAGACAACCGGCCGGGTCTGCTCCCGGTGGCATTGAGCGCAGGTTTCATTCAGACGTGCCATCGCCAGCCCGCCGGCCGGTTTGAGGCTATCGCTGCCATGCGGGTCGTGGCACTGCGCGCAGTTCATCTTCTTCTCCAGCACCGGGTGGTGCTGCGGAAGCTGAAATTCCCCCTGCTCCTGACGATGGCACTCGAAACAAGCCGTGGGGTCTTTGCCGGGATTGATGATGAACTTGCCCCTGCCGCCGCCTCCCGAGACGTGCAGGCTCCCCGGTCCGTGGCATGATTCGCAGCCCGTCTGCCCCGCCGCGGGCGCGTCTTCCAGGTGGATTCTGGCGTGCGCGCTGGTCGGGAAGCTGCGCGTGAGGGCGCTATGACACTCGGCGCAGGCCTTGTTCCCAACGAACGTCGCCCCCGGAATGGCGGGTGGTGCGACCAGGGTGGCTGGGGTGGTGGAACACGAATTGAGCACCGGGACCATGCTCCCGGCCACACTGAGGGCAATTGCTCCCGTAATGATCCGCCCCAGCTTCATTTGTGGTTGCGATCACACCATAAACCACCAGTCTTTATCGAGCAAGCGCCGCCCGCCGTGCCTGGGCTTCGCCGTCATTAGCCTGAACTGGGCTGTTGGACACAGCCGCCGCCTTGAGTATCTCCGAAACGATGGCGTCAGACAGATTTCCGCCGGTCGGGAAAACCATTTGCAGATGGCCGGCGGTGTCGATGATGAGGGTCCGGAAGTTGTGGTTGAAGAAGCCGCTTTGAAGCTGAAATTTCACGTCCGACAGGGCGGCCAATTCGCTGATCTTTTCCCGCGGCCCGGTCAGAAAACTCCAGTGCTTCGGGTCGTACTGATAGCGCTCCCCGTAGGCCCTCAGCACCGGCGGGGTGTCGAAGGCCGTGTCGAAAGAAACCGACAGGAAGTGCCAGTTGGTGGGAGTGCCAGGCATCGCACTGAGCTTTTGTGATGCCTCCTCAAAGTTCTTTGACAACCGCGGACAGTAATCCGGAATGGGACATCGCGTGAAGAAGAAGGTGATCGCCAGAGCCTGGCCCCGGAAATCGCCTAGCCGCACCGCCTGCCCCAGTTCGTTGGTAAAGGGGTAGTCCAGGAGCGGGTGCCGCGCTTTTGTCGCCTGCCCCGCCGCCGGCGGGCTGGCTGGTTCGCTTTCCTCTGCCGAGGCCCTCCCGGTCTTGGAGATTCCCTCAATCCAGCTCTCCGTGTCCGTGACTCTCAGCCAAAACCGGACCTTGTCCCCGGCCCGCAAACCGGCCAGTTCCCCCGGCTCCTTCACCTTGAAGGGCATGGTCATGGCGTCCATGTAATGGGCAATCGCTTCGTGCGCGATGACGACCGTCCTCCCGTCCGCCTTCAGTTCCTGCACCACCCCTTGGGCCACAAAGGTCTGAACGTTGGTCCCGGTTTGGTCCGGCTGTGCGCGGGTTTCGGCGGAGGCCCCGCGACCGGTCACCAGCCATACACACCCCAAGACCATGCTCAGCAGCCTGCTCATGTCCGGGGTTCACGGGTTCGGGACCAGATGGACGCGGTAGAAGTTCATAGGCGCCGTCGCGCTGTTATCGAGGAAGTTGACCTTGTTGCTGCCGGCCGTGTTGGTGCTGATCGGCGAGAAACCCGACCAGGCCCCCGACCGGAACACGACGTAACTGAGGCCGGTGTTCGCGCTGTAGTTGAACTGAAATGCAGTGGCCGACACGCGCTGGGGCGAACTCAGGACGATCGCCGCCGGCGTCACGACCGTAATGGCCACGCCCGCCGAGGTATTGGTGGCCCCCATGCTGGCCGTGGCCACCGCCGTCAGAGTATAATTGCCCGCCGGCAGGTTCGTCACCGTGAAGCTCGGGCTGGCCGGCGGATTGGTCACGGTGCCCAAGCGGGTCGCGCCGGCAAAAAAGTCCACCTTGCTCACCGAGTCATCCGGGTCGGACACCGCGGCCTGGATTGCGCCCGTCCACGGCGCGGCGAACGTTGCCCCATTTGTCGGTGCCGTAATGGCCACGCTCGGTGGCACATTGGCCGCCTGGACTGTGACCGAGCCGGTGAAGCCATGGATCACGCAGTAATACGGATAGCTGCCGGCATTGGTAAATGTGAAACTGTAAGTGGCGGGGTTCTGAAGGACCCCGGAATTCCACACGCCCGTTTCGCTGGTTGCGGAGTGTTGCAGTGTGCCGGTCCAAATCCAGGTAACCTGGTCGCCAACGTTGATCGTGACCGCGTCCGGGAGAAAGGCCAAGGTGTCGGAGCCATCGGAAACGTCCACATTGGTATTGGCGGCCTGAGCCGACAGCGGACAGGCCAAGGCCCAACCGGCCAGCCCATAGAGAACAAGCCCATGTACACGGTGTGTAGAAGGCTTAACGTTCATAAGTTCGTAGCCAGATCGCTGACTGTTAATTTTAGCCAGGGCACGCGCCCATATATAATATCACGCATAAGCGCGAGTTTTGTTCCCATCAATTAACAACCCGGTGAGGGAGTTTATAGAAAAAGACGGTTGGGCATGAGCAGCGGTTGGCATGACAGGCTGCCTTAATCAGGCAGCCCGAAGCCGGCGGCGGCCAATCAGGCACAACCCGGTGGCACCGCAAATAAGCAGCATCAGCGAGGATGGCTCCGGCACGGTCACGGTCTGAACCGTAAAGATATCACCGGCGTCCGAGAAGAGTCCGCCTGAATAGGCGTCCGAACGCCCCGAATTCGCGGCTGCGGCCAACTGCGCCGGTGAGAACGCGGCCTGATAGCCGAACCCCGAGAGCGAGCTGCCCGCCGTGATGTAGTCCGCAGGCGCGTTGGCGACAAACTGAACGGAATCGCTGGAGACGGTGGCTGTCCATCCTGCCGGCGCCGAAGCGCTCGTTGGAACTCCAGGCAAATAGAAGTTCCCGGGAGTCCAGGCATACCAAACACTCCCGACCGGCGAGGTGGCGCCCGCGGCATCGCTAAACGACAGGCTGTAGGTGTACGGGCCGCTGCCGGAGCCGCTAATCGTGCCGCTGGCGATCTGGCCCTGCGCCTGGACGGAGGCGGCGGTTCCAGCCACCAACATCAAGCCGAGCAGAATTCTCCCGGCAGCGGTGATGCCCGTCGATTGAATCAAGTTGGACTGTGACTCGTTCTTCATGAACTCATTCTTCATAACTTTTCCTTTCTTTCTCTTACGTTTGGTTTTGGCAAACATGGTTCACTATCGTTAATAAGATACATCAGCAGCGAAAAGGTTCCCCACAAAACGCTTTTTCGCAAGTCCCGTTGACCCCGGCGCCGCCGTGAACCCGGTTGGCCTTGTTAACTTCATTTTCACATCGTTGACTTTCGGTGGTTCGTGGGGCACGCGCCCCTTTCTGATATGATGCATAAGCATGAGTTTTGTTTCCCACAATTTGACAATCCGGCGGGTGCCCTATAGAGAAAGGCGGTTTCGCATGAGCGGCGGTTCGCATGATCTGGTCCTGTTCCTCGGGCGTTTTCACCCGTTGCTGGTTCATCTGCCCATTGGCGGCCTGGTTTTGCTGGGCCTGCTGGAGTTGTTGGCGAAACTCCCGCGCTTCAAAGACGCGGCTCAAAGCAACCGGCTAATCCTCGCGCTGACGGTTGCCGCTTCGGTCGCTGCCGCCTTGTTCGGGTGGATGCTTTCTCAATCGGGCGACTACGACCCGGCGTTGTTGCAGTGGCACAAGTGGGCCGGGTTTGGCGTGGCCGGGACCTGCACGGTGACCTTCCTGTTGAGCTGGGCGGGGCGACCCCGCGCGTATCGGCTCTCCCTGTTGGCGACGCTCGCCGTCCTGGTCGTCGCCAGCCACCTGGGCGCCTCCATGACCCATGGACGCGACTTCCTCACTCGCTATGCGCCTGCGCCTCTGCGCTGGCTGCTTCCGGGAAGCGGCGGGGCGCCAACCGCCCATCCGCCGACCCACGGCCTGACTCAACGAGGCGTATTCGCCGAGGTAATTCAGCCTATCCTGCTGCAACGGTGCTCAGCTTGCCACGGCCCGGAGAAACAAAAGGCCGATCTGCGCGTGGATAGCCTCGAAGCCCTGCTGAAGGGCGGGAAAAGCGGGCCGGTGCTCGTCCCCGGCCAAGCCAGTGACAGCCGCATGATCCAACGGCTGCTCCTGCCGCTCAATGACGAGGACCACATGCCGCCCGAAGGCAAACCGCAGCCGACGCCGGCTGAACTTACAGTCCTTGCGTGGTGGATCGACCGTGGAGCGCCGGCGGACGGGCCATCCGCCGCCGGCGCGCGGCCCTAGCTCAATCTGCCGGTTCGTGCTTCCCGCCGATCGGGATGTCCAGGGAAGCGCCGAACCACGGTTTCCTGTCCGTGTTGTTGCCGCCAAAGACGACGAGCGAATGAAACCCGTATTTCCAATGGAGTTTGGAAGTCGTGTAGCTGAAGCCGGCTTGGATCGAATCCGAGATTTCCCGCACCTCCCTCGGATAAACGATGCTGTCGAGAACGCCGTTGGTGCTGAAGTAAATGTCACTGCCCGAGAGGGTTTGCAAATGCCGGTAACCGCCGTCCAACTCCCAACCTCTGTATTTCTGATACAGGCCCGCGGCCACGATGTAATTGTCGTTTTCGGTGGTCAGATTCCAGCGATACAGCGCATCACCGTAAACCCCCAGTCCCGGCCAGCCGAAATGTTTGCGCAGCAGCAATTCCGGCTCGACCGCCGCCGAACGAAAGCCCGGGGCAAACGCGATGCTCTCACTATAGGTGCCTGGCAGCACGGCCCCGGCGCGAAAGGTCAGCGTCGGCATCCAGGGCGCATTCGAACTCCAGGCCTCGTTGGCAATTTGATACCGGAACCCGAAAGACGGATCCATCAGCCCGGTCGTTGATACAATCTGGTTGCCGGGTGAAAAGGAGCGCCATCCCACGGTCGTGCCCCCAATCTCCAGGTCAGCGGCCCATCTCGCAGTGATGCCGTACTGCAAGGCGAAATAGCCTTGCCTGATGTCAATGCCGTAATTCTCGCCGCCCGCCCTCACCAGAACATTATACTGCTGGCCGTTGGCCCAAATGTGGTAGGATTTGGACTGTTCATAGACCTCGCCACAGATGAATTGGCCCTCCGCGGGCACCTCCGCCCAATACGCGAAAGGCGCTTGCGCCACATTCTCCGAAGCCAGCACCGTTGGGGCCAGCGCCGAGGCCAGCAGCACGCTGACCAGGGTGGTGACCCGCCAGACCAGCGCAGCCAGCGGGTTTTGACGCTTCTCAGTTTCAACGGCCAATCTGTTCATGTTGTCCAAAAGTTTGTTCTCTTTGGTGCGACTCTGCCAAAGGCATTTCCCGATGCAAGCACGGAATAGGCTCTTGCCAACAGCGAGGCAGCAGGGGATGATGCGCCTGATCGCAAATGAACAGTTCGCCGCTCGCCGCCACAAACATTGAACAACCTATGACCTCCACCCATCCCGCCAACTCGAACCGCACCACCCGTCGCGAATTCCTCAAGACCTCCGGCACCGCGCTGGCGGGCGCTGCCCTCGCCAGCGCCATCGCCCGCCCCGGCTACGCCGCTGAGAACAACACCATTAAGATTGCCCTCGTGGGCTGCGGCGGACGCGGCTCCGGCGCCGCCGCCCAGGCCTTGTCAACCCAAGGGCCTGCGAAGCTCTGGGCGGTGGCAGATGTCTTTGAGCACCGCCTCCAAAGCAGCCTCGCCAACCTGAAGCAGTCGCATGAAAAGCAACTGGACGTGCCGCCCGAGCGGCAGTTCATAGGGCTGGACGGGTTCAAGCAGGCGATTGATTCGCTCGACAAAGGCGATCTGGTGCTGCTGACCACCCCGCCGGCCTTCCGGCCCATTCACTTCGAGTATGCGGTGCAAAAGGGCGTGAACGTGTTCATGGAGAAATCCTTCGCCGTGGATGCGCCGGGCATCCACCGCGTGTTGCGGGCGGGTGAGGAAGCGGCGAAGAAAAACCTCAAGGTCGCCGGTGGCCTGATGAGCCGCCACTACCAACCCCTCGAAGAAGCCATCCGGCAAATCCATGACGGGGCGATCGGAGAAGTCCTCACCTCCTGGGCCTACCGGATGCACGGGCCGGTCGGCCTCAATCCCCGGCAGCCCGGCATGAAGGAACTGGCCTACCAGATCGCCAACTACAGCAACTTCACCTGGCTCAATGGCAGCTTCATCGAAGACTGGCTCATCCACAACATAGACGTTTGCTGCTGGGCCAAGAATGCCTGGCCCGTCTCCGTCCAGGGCATGGGCGGACGGCAGGTCCGCCAGGATGCCGACCAGCTTTTCGACCACTACGAAGCGGAATATACCTTCGCCGACGGCACCCGTTTTGTGGCGCAGGGCCGGCACATTGCCAACTGCTGGGACTTCTTCGGCGACATCATCCAGGGCACGAAGGGCAGCGCGGTCCTCGGCGAAGGCCAAAGCAAGCCGCGCCTCTTCAAAGGCTACCGGCAGACCTCGGAAAACGTCCTATGGAGTTACAAAGGGCCGGCCTGCGACCAGTATCAGGTCGAACACGACCTGCTCTTTGACGCCATCCGCACCGACAAGCCCTATAACGAGACCGAACGCTGCGCCAAGTCCTGTTTCACCGCTATCATGGGCCGCATGGCTTGCGAATCCGGCAAACTGGTCACCTGGGATGAAGCCCTCGCTTCCAAGATCGAGCTGGCCCCCGGGCTGGACAACTACGCCTGGGATTCCAATCCCCCAGCCATGCCCGACGCCAAGGGCAAATATCCCATCGCCATGCCGGGTCAGACGCCGGGCGTCTAAGCTGGAAATGGCTGAGGGGTGGCTAACGTCCAGCGACCTGGCCTACGAGGGGCCACGATTGCAACCGCAGCGCGATGGCCGGGTTCGCTGCAGCGCATGTTAGGCTCCGCCGATTTTACCCTTGGCTAACCATTCTCTCTGCCATAACCATATATTCCCCACTCGGCTCATTTCGTCCAGTCAAGGGCGCCAGATGTTCAAACTGTAAATCCCATCCCACTCGCACCTGTGCAAAGCCCGCCGCGCTCAATAATCCCGCCATTTCGACCGGCGAAAGATAGTATCGCACCGTTTGGATTTCTTCACTCGTGCCCGTACTCGACTCATATCGTTGGCGCCGCTCTTCTGTATGCTCATCCAACATGCGACGACAATCCAACAACGCAATTTCTTCTCCGTCTATCCGGTAGCGCCCTTTCGCCTGCCATTGGCCATCCAGTTCAGGATGAACCAACACGGTCGGATAGAACAAATGCAAAATAACCGGCGCGCCTTCCACTAAATTCCGCCCCAGATTCTTGAGGAAGGCTAGTCGCTCATGAGGAGGAACATAGTTGAAGGTGTAGAAGGTGATCAGCGCCGCTCCATATCGCCCCGGCAACGGCCCCTTTGCAAAATCGTGCAAGAGTAAGGCGCCCTTCCGGCCGAGTGGTTCTTGCTTCAGTTTCCTTTGAGCCAGTGCGAGCATCTCTTCCGAGACATCTACGCCGGTAACAGTATGCCCCGCCCGAAGCAGCGCCACCAGGATCCGGCCACTCCCACAGCCAACTTCTAGCAGAGGCGGCTGACGACCGGCGACGGCGACTAAATAGAACGGTATATCGCCGACATATTGTGCTGTGTAGGCATCGTAGAATTTTGCGAATCGGGCGTATGTCTCTTGGACAGTCATGAACTCATTACCTGGCACTCGCCGCCAAGTGCAGCCTAACAGTATATTTGGGCCAAAGTCATTGGTGCAAAGACAAAGCCTTTTGTTCGAGGCGCATTTTGACAGGCTGGCGCTAAAGAGGCAAGCCCAGTATGGAAAGAATCTTCCCGGGCGGAAAATCAGGCACGAAAATCATGGGGGGTGCCACTTCGGCAGAAACCTTCCCGTCCTTTTCATATACTTCCGGTATTCATCACCGAACCGCTCGAGCATCATTTGTTCTTCCCGTGGAATCCGTGCCACAAAGATAACCGCCGCCGAAACCGCGAAGATGATGGGAATCCAGTTGGCAATCACGAAACCTAGGCTCATCGCCCATGCCAGAATGGCCGCATACATCGGATGCCGGATTCGCGAGTAAGGGCCGGAAGTGACCAACTGGTGGTTCGCGCGAAGCTGCAACTGGGCTGACCAAAGCGTCCCCAGCGCTATATGCGTCCAGGTCCAGAGGCCCAGACTGGCCAGTCCCAATGCAACACCCGCCCAGCGGAGCCGGAACGGCAAGGGGAAATCCAGCTTCGGCCTCCAGAGGGGATTGAGGGCAAGCAGGACAATCAAGGCAATGAGCAGCAGGACAACGAAAAGACGGATCGCGTATATCCAACCCTCGCGGCGGATGGCGGCCCGATCCGGCAGGAGCCGTCCGCCCGCCCGGCGCACACGGATGGCAAACCAGATTCGCATCAACATCGTGAGTCCGAGCAATAACCAGAAGGCGAGACGGAATGTTCCTTCGCTGTTCATCGCAGAGGCGCTGGCGTGTGGCCTAACAGTTACTAGATAAAACCTTTCGTTCGAGGCGCATTTTGACAGGTTGGCGCTGAAGAGGCAAGCCCAGCATAGAAAGACCCTTCCCGGGCGGGAGGGAGAGGCGCTTGCGGGCGTGTTACCCAAACAGATCGGAGGTGGGGCGTGCTGTCCTCAGCGCGCCGCGACTGTCCGTCGAGGCCCGAAACGCGCAGGTTTGGGCGACCTCCCACGGCGCGCTGAGGACAGCACGCCCTACCCGCAAATGCGCAGACGATTTGGGCAACACGCCCTGCTCAACGGCTGCCCAGCGTTCGCAGCCACTGGTGCCGCTCCGCTTTCGGCTCGCCCGCCAGGCGTTCGACGGCCTGGTAGAACTTCTCCAGATCGCCGCCGTTGAGTTCCAGCAGACGCTCGAAGCCGGGCACCAGGTCGTAGTAAGCCGCGACCGAATTGAGCTGGGCATTGTTAATCGGGTGGGCGAACCATTCGTCATATTCCGTGTCGCCGCCCCATTGCGCTTTCAGTTGCGCGTATTCCCGCCGCAGGCGGTCGAGGAGGTCTTGCTTCTCCCGGCGCAACTGTTCGGGCGGCAGGGCGCGCTTTTTCTTCACGGCTTGGACCTGGCCCTCCTCCGTCCGCGTGTCCTCGTAGAGCGCCTCCAATCGCTCGCGCGTGTTCGCGATCAGGCGCGCGAATTGACGGGTGCGCCGAAGTTCGGCCAGGTATTTCTCAGAGGTGGCCTGGTCGCCTTTGGCGCGCAGCCAGCGCCGGGCGCCTTCCTGGCCGACGGTCGTGGCAAAGGCCTCGTTGAAATCCGTGTCCCCGCTGGCGAACACCCGTTGATGGCCCAGCTCGTGAAAGAGGGTCTCCGCCAGGTCCGGCTCGGGATCGAAGATAAAGGTGTTGAGGACGGGGTCCTTGAACCAGCCCAGCGTGGAATACGCCGGCACGCCGCCGACATAAACATCATAGCCCTTTTTCTGCAGCCGCGCGGCATAGTCCTGTGCGCCCCGCTCGGAAAAGTAGCCGCGATACTCCAGCCTGCCCGCAAACGGATACCACCACGTCTTCGGCTCAAGCGAAAACTCCGGGGCGGCCTCCACGTCCCAAACCACGAATGGACGGCCCACATCCGCATATTTCTGATAATGCCGATCCACCGGCAGCTTCAAATCCTTCGCCGCGAAGGCGCGCAGGCGCTGGACGAGCTGAAGTTTCGCCTGGAGCGGCGCGGGGGTTTGCGCGTCGGCCAGCAGCTTCTCGATGCGTTCTTCGCGGGCGACGATCTCATACTGGCCTTTGATGGCCTGGCCGTAATAGCTGAGGGTTTGGCAGCCGGACATCGCCAGCACTGCCGCAAGGAGGGCGGGCGCGACCAGCCATTTTCGCAGGCGCCGCACCGGTTCGAGGCTCCACTTCATCACAGTATGTCCCTTCCCATTAAATCGTGGGAGGCCGTTTGGCAAATGCCTTAAACATGGAGGGCTTGGATCGGTGACCCATCGGGAAGCTGGCCTGCGCCAGTGGTTGGCGACAGGAGCCTGACGAATTCATCAGGTGGATTTAGCTTGCCTGCCACAGAGATTTCCGTTAGAAACCGTCCTTATGAAAGGTGCCGCTCACAAGCCAAGCTTCCGGCGGCCCAAACAACCAAACTTATGAAACTGACTCACCTTATGAGAACATATCTGTTTACTCTCCAAACCGCGGTCATGGTGTCAGCGTTGGCTGCTCGCGGACAAGGGACCACGTTCATTTACGACCAGCAATCGGCGACCAACCAGAGCATCAGCCCTGGTTTCACGCTTCAGGCGCAGCCCGAGGGCCAGTCCTTTACGCCAGCCCTTGCCTCCGTCGGGTTTGTCCAGTTTGAGTTTTGGGATGGCTATCCTGGGGGTGGCGTGGGAGCCACAGTGTATGTGAATCTGCTGGCAGGTTCGATCAGCGGAACGGTGCTGGATTCCACGGCCCCGGTTTTCATGCCGTATGGTTTTTCTTACGGCATCACCAATTTCTTCTTTGCGACGCCGGTGGCTGTGACCCCGGGGACAACTTATTACTTGCAACCGGTTCTCGAGTCTGGTGACAGCGGTTGCGCGATAGTCGGTGGTTTAACTAACTATCCGGGCGGAACGTCCTTTTTCGACGGCGCACCGGATCCAGACGGCTACGATCTGTGGTTCCGGGAAGGGTACATCGTCCCGGAGCCGGCGTCGGGGTTGCTGGTTCTGTTGGGGATTGCGGGAATCTGGGCCGCTCGGCGGGTTTGGCGGCTCAGGGGCGGGGCGTTCGTGGCGAATTTATCAGGTGGATTTGTCTTGCCAGCCATAGGGATTTGCGTTAAAAGCCGTCCTTATGAAAGGTGCCGCTCACAAGCCAAGCTTCCGGCGGCCCAAACAACCAAATCTATGAAACTGATTAACCTTATGAAATCCTATCTGTTTGCCCTTCAAACCGCGCTCATGTTGTCAGCGTTGGCTGCTCGCGGACAAGGGACCACGTTTATTTATGACCAACAGTCCGCAACGAACCAAGGCCCGGCAGGGGGTGACGGCGGCGCTCCAATCCAAGAGGACCAGCCGATGGGCCAGTCTTTCACTCCAGCCCTTTCGTCGGTCGGCTTTGTTCAGTTGAAGTTCGACGATTTCAACCCCGGCAACGGCCTGGGAGCCACCGTCTATGTGAATTTGCTGGCGAATTCGATCACCGGAACAGTGCTGGATTCGACCGCCCCCGTTTTCATGCCAGACGGTTTTTCGTTCGGCATCACCAACTTTTTCTTCGCGACGCCCGTGGCAGTGACTCCGGGGACGACCTATTATCTTCAGCCCGTGGTTGTCTCCGGAGACGATCCCTGGGATGTGGTTGGCGGCAACTATGGCTATGCAGGGGGGACAGCTTTTTTCAATGGCCAGCCTTCCTCGACGGATTTGTGGTTCCGGGAGGGTGAGCTCGTCCCGGAGCCGGCGTCGGGGTTGCTGGTTCTGTTGGGGGTTGCGGGAATCTGGGCCGCTCGGCGGCTCAGGGGCAGGGGTCTGCTGGCGGATTTATCAGGTGGATTTGTCTTGCCAGCCATAGGGATTCGCGTTAAAAGCCGTCCTTATGAAAGGTGCCGCTCACAAGCCAAGCTTCCGGCGGCCCAAACAATCTAACTTATGAAACTGATTAACCTTATGAAACGCTATCTGCTTACCTTTCAGACCACGCTCATCTTGTCAGCGTTGGCCGCTCACGGCCAGGGGACCATGATCTACGATCAACAATCCGCAACGAATCGAGATGTCGGCGTCGGTGGTGTCCCGATTCAACAGGAACAGCCAATGGGCCAGTCCTTTACGCCGGCCCTTGCCTCCGTCGGGTTCGTCCAGTTTGAGTTCTTGGATAACTACCCTGGGGGTGTGGGGATCACAGTCTATGTGAATCTGCTGGCAGGTTCGATCACCGGAACGGTGCTGGACTCGACGGCCCCGGTTTTCATGCCAGATGGTTTTCTCGTCGGCATCACCAATTTCTTCTTTGCGACGCCCGTGGCGGTGACGCCGGGAACAACTTATTATTTCCAACCGGTCCTCCAGTCTGGTGACAGCAATTATTCTGGGATGGAGGTTGGATCATATGGCTATCCGGGCGGAACGCTCTTTATCAACGGCTCGCCAGACCCCAATGGTTACGATCTGTGGTTCCGGGAAGGGTACATCGTCCCGGAGCCGGCGTCTGGGTCACTGGTTCTCTTGGGGATTGCGGGCATCTGGGCCGCCTGGCGGCTGAGGACCAAGGGTTTGGTCCTGCCCTGATTCTGGTTGCTGCGGGAGCGGCGGGCATTTGCAGCGCCGGCGCTCAAACCACACAGACGAACTCGGGCAGAGCGTACTTTTCCATGCAGCATCCGGAATGGCCGCCGCTTCCGGTGCCGAAGCCCGGGTGCGCGGTCTTGGCGTTGCCCGGGCAGCCGGGCTGGTGGAAATTCGACGACCTCGACCTCGACTACGCGGCGGCGCAACTGGCGCTACCGCCACTGCCGGGGCCAGGCAGCATTGGGGGCGGCAACCCGGACGACGGCACAAACGGGGGATCGGCTGGCTATGGAACGAATCTGTGGCTTGAACTCACCGGCATCGTGACGAATGCCGTGGATATTACCGCCCACAATGTGGATGATTCGCAGTGGTTCCAGCTATTGAGCAAGACGGACCTTCTTGCGGAACTGGATTGGACGGTTGAGCAGCAGATTGAGCAGCCCGCCGAGACGAACTTGTCCCTGACGGTCCTAGAGGATGGCCGTCCGGCGGTATTCTTTTGGGGGGCGCAGTCGGACACGCTGGTTAAGGTAACGTGGGGCAGCGACACTATCCGACCGTCGTGCGGCTACACAAACCAGCCTGGCTACTTCGTCATCCAACGCAGGACGTTCTCCGAAAGCTATGAGTCGGAGCTGTGGGTCTATTATCGGATCAGCGGCACGGCCAGCAACGGTGTGGATTACACCTATCTCGCCAGCACAACCAATATTCCGGCCGGGCTCGGCTATGTCCAGGTCTGGGTGAATCCCCTTCCGAGCTTGTCGGGGTCGAATCTAACGGTGACGTTGACGCTGGTGATGACCAACGGGTATCTGGTGGACTCGAACTCGCCTTCGGCGACGGTTGTGATCGAGGCGAATGTGTTCAGCCTGGTGGCGTCGAACATGTACACGGCTGTCGGGCTGGCCTACCACCCGCCGACTGAATCTCTGCTGGTGTCGGTGGATCCGGTCGCTTCTGGCGGGACTAATTTCGTGCGGATTGACACCAACGGAGTGTACCTTTGGGCGAACGTGGCCGGTCTGCTTGAGCCGGTAACGATCGCGACGGTCAAGACAACCAGCAATGGGTGGGTTGAGGGCGACATGTATTTTGACAATTATGACGGCACGTATTTGCCCAGCATCGGGTGGCTCACCAACGATGGGACGGCGTGGAAGGCGCCGTGGCCGTATCTGAATGGGGGCGACTCTCCGGTCGGGGGGCTTTATGTGGATCAAACCGGAGTCTTCGGCGGTGATTTAATCGCGACCGCGGGGGGTGATGGGGGGGTCTGCATTGACGGGCGCGTCTGGAGGATTAGCTGGCCCACCAACGCCACGCTGGTGGCGAGCAACTACATGGCTTTGGGCCCGGTGATTACGCTGACCAACGACGTGGCGCAATGGGGGCCGTGGGCCGGGAAGATCATCACCGGCCAGGGCCCGGAGGACTTGCTCTTGCTGTACACGAATGCGGACCCCGAGATTTATGCGATTGATACCAACGGGCAGGTCACCACGAACCACCTGGGAATTCAGACCGAACATTTGGACCTGATTCCGCCGAATCAGTCCTTCTACTGCTGTGACTGTTTGGCAAATGCGGTGTGGAAGGTGCCGGCTGGCGTGTTCACGAATCATGTCGGCCAGCTCCTCATCACCGGAGCGGGCCAGGTGCCCTACTGGCAGCAGCCACCAGCGCTTTTCATCGTGCACTGGGACGCGGGCGCCACCAAGTTTGTCGTCGAGGAGATTTCGGCGCCGGACTTCGTTGAGTGCCTGGAAGATGGCGCGTTCGCGCCAATCGAGCTTCCGTGCCTGCCACACCAGTAAGCCGACACCAACCCGCCGGTGTCCGGCCCGGCCTTTTACCGCGTCGGCGTCCAGCGGTAGCCGCGAGATGCTGGCGAGGCGCCGGCAGGTTGCCAGCTTCGGGCGTTCCAGCACGCAAAGCCGGCAACATGCCGGCGCTCGGTGCGGCAGCGGTGTCGGCGCTCGGCCCTCACCCTGCCCGCAGCGCCTGCTCGCGTTCGAGCAAGGTCGGGTGTGAATAATAGAACCCGCTGTAGAGCGGATGCGGCGTGAGGTTGCTCAGGTTCTTCTCATTGAGCTTGCGCAGCGCGCCGATCAACGCGCCCGGCTCGTGCATGACTTCCGCGGCGAAGGCATCCGCCTGGTATTCGTAGCGCCGCGACCACCAATGCGCCACCGGCGAGAACCAAAACGTGACCACGCCCGACAGCAGCCCGAACAGCAGCAGCGCGGGCACGATGTTCCCCGGCTCAAAGCCGAAGCCCCGCTGAAACCAGTCCTGTTGCGCGAGCAGCGAGACCAGGTAAAGCCCCGCCAGCGAGCCCAGCGCCGAGGCCGCCAGCGTTTTGGGGATATGCTTCTTCTTGAAGTGGCCGATTTCGTGCGCCAGCACTGCCGCCAGTTCCGGCTCGGCCAGTTGTTGTATGAGGGTGTCGAACAGCACGATTTTCCGGAAGCCGCCGAAGCCGGTGAAGAACGCATTCGAGTGCCGGGAACGTTTGCTGCCGTCCATGACCTGAATGCTCCGGGCGCGGAAACGGGTCTGCCCGGCCAGCTTTAATAACCGCTCGCGCAGGCTGCCCTCGGGCAGCGGGGTGAATTTATTGAAGAGCGGCAGGATCAAGACCGGCGCGAGCACCAGCATCAGCAGTTGAAACCCGAGCAGCGCGGCCCACGCCCACAACCACCACCACGGCCCGGTCCACTCGACCAGCTTCAGCACCAGCACCAGCAGCGGGTATCCCAGCACGATCCCCAGCAGCAGCCCCTTGAGCCGGTCCAGCCACCAGAGCTTCTGCGTCGTGGTGTTGAAGCCGAAGCGCTCTTCCAGGCGGAACTGGTCATACCAATCCAGCGGCAGGCCCGGCAGCGACAGCGCGACCCCCGTGGCAAAGAGGAAGGCGGTCAAGGCCCAGGCCGAACCACCCAGCCATTGCATGCACCCGTGAAAGCCCCACGGCAGCACCCCGCTGAAAAGCGCGAGCAGCAGCACCGCGGAATTGTAACTCACTTCGATTTGATCCAACCGGCCCTTGGCCAGCGTGTATTGCACCGATTTGGCATAGGTCGCCTCGTCCACGACGCCTTTGAACGCCGCCGGCACCTTGCCGGCATGGGCCAGCACGTGGCGCGAGTTGAGCCGCTCCAGCCAAAGCTGGGCGGCCCACTTGGCGAGAATGAGCAGCAGAACAACCCAAGCAACCACACTGACGGCACGCATCGAAAGAGGGATGTCCGGACGGTGTGCTAAAGCTCGAAGGCCCAGCGAATCGCGTCTTTGATCTTCGCCACGACTGCTGGCTCAAAGCGGCCGCGCCGGTCTTTCAACTCGTGATGCCGCACTGCGCCGATGCCCTGCGTGTCCGCGTAAGACTGCAAACGGAGCCACGGGACTCGGGGCATCGTCACTTCATACCGGCTTCCGCGTGGCTCTTTGGTCAACGGGACGAACAATGACATAGCTCGGGGTGCTTGCGGGTCTTCGCGTGACATAATCACGATGGGCCGGACTTTGCCCTTATAGCCCAGGTCCAGCATATAGACTTCACCAACCTTCGGAGTCATCGAAGTCCCTCAACATCCGGTTCCTGCGCTCCACGTCAAGCGGATCGTCTGATTGAGCCTGGAGCTTGAGCGGCACCTTGCCGGTTCGGGCAATCTGCGCCACGAAAATACGGACCATTTCCGCCGTGGAGGTGCCAAGGTGATCAGTCACCTTGTTGGCTTTATCCAGCAGCGGCTTCTCGATGCGACAGCGAAAGAGCACGGTCATGCTCCAATTGTGCCCCATGCCTGGATGCTGTCAAGCCAAACCATCCCTGCCTGGGCGGGGGAGAACACATCGAGGCTCACAGGGAGAGTGCGCTTGCGGGGCCGCTTTTTCCGTTGAGTCAACTTCCCGCCGCGACTAGGTTGGCGCCCATGAACGTCTTCGTCACCGGTGGCGCCGGGTATATCGGCTCGATTTGCGCCGAGACCTTGCTCGACGCCGGGCATCAAGTGACCGTTTATGACGACCTCACTGAGGGCCATCGTTCGGCGGTGGACGGACGGGCACGCTTCGTTCTCGGCCGGCCCGAGGAGGAGAACAACATCCTGAACGCCGTCAAAGAAGCTCGGCCCGACGCCATCATGCACTTCGCCGCCAACGCGCTGGTCGGCGAATCCATGACCAACCCGAAGAAGTACTTCCACAACAACGTCGCCAACGGCCTGAAGCTGCTCGATGCCGCGGTCGAAGGCGGCGTGAAGAAGTTCGTATTCAGCTCGACGTGCGCGACCTATGGCCCGCCCGAGCGCCTGCCGATGACCGAGGATTTGCCGCAGCGCCCCATCAACCCCTATGGCGAATCGAAGCTGATGTTCGAGAAGATGCTCCTGTGGTATCAACGGATCTACGGGCTGGAGTTCATTGCGTTCCGTTACTTCAACGCCGCCGGCGCGAGCGCCCAACTCGGCGAGCATCATCGCCTCGAGACGCATCTCATCCCGAACGTGTTGCAGGTCGCCTTGGGCCGGAAGCCGCACTGCGAGGTTTACGGCACCGATTATCCCACGCCCGACGGCACCTGCATTCGCGACTACATTCACATCCTCGACCTGGCCCAGGCGCACCTGCTCGGCCTGGCGCCGGGCCGGCAGGGCTTCTACAACCTGGGCAACGGCGATGGTTACTCCGTCCGCGAAGTCATCCGCATGTGCGAAAAGGTGACCGGCAAAGCGATTCCGGCCATCGAGAAGCCGCGCCGCCCGGGTGATCCGCCCCGGCTGGTCGCCGCGGCAGACCGGGCGATGCGGGAACTGGGGTGGAGGCCCAAATACCCGAAGCTGGAAGACATTGTGGCCACCGCCTGGGCCTGGCACCAGCGCCATCCCAACGGCTACCTGGACTAACATGATGAACATTCTGCTGGTGGACGACGATCCACACGTATTGGAACTTTATCAGGAGGGGCTTTCCCAGCAAGGAGCGCGCGTCGTTACCGCCGCCGATGGCGTGGCCGCGATTCAAGCTCTCCGCGACGGCAAGCCGGACGTGGTCGTGCTCGACCTCATGATGCCCCGGTTCACCGGTGTGGACGTGCTGAAATTCATTCGCTCGCAACCCGACCTGAAAACCCTGCCGGTGGTGGTGCTGTCCAACTCCTACATGAACCAGTTGGCCGCGGGGGCCGCCGCGCTCGGCGTCCAGAAGGCGCTCCTGAAGGTTCGCTGCTCCCCTTCCGTTCTGCTCGGCATCATCAATGACGTTCTGGCGGGCAGAACCAGCAGCGAGGACACCTCGCATTTGCTCGCCGTGCCGGATCAAAGCCCGGCCGCCCCGCCCTCGCCCGCCCGCATTGGCTCACAGGGGCTTGAAACACCTGCGCCGGCGCCAGGCGACGCTCCAACCGCCGCCGCCGAATTCCAAACCAAAGCCCGTCGCAGTTTCCTCCAGAATGCTCCGGCGACATGCGCCGCCATGCGCAGCCTCTGCCAGGCCTTTGCCACGGCGGCGAAGGACTCCGAGCGCGACCAGCGCCTGCAGGATTTCTATCGCAAGGTCCATTTTATCGCGGCGACCGCCGGTCTGGCGGAATGTCACCACCTGGCACAGATGGCCAGCGCGTTCGAGGCGCTGCTGTTCGAGCTCATCAGCCAACCGGCCTCCGTCACCCCTTCCGTGTTGCGCACGATCGCGTCCACCGTTGACTTTCTCGCCCTGCTCTTTGATTGCGCCCGCGACGCGGACCTCGAGGTCCCGCTCTCCGCGCAGGCGCTGGTCGTCGATGATGATCCGCTGAGCAACCGGCTCGTGGTCGCCGCGCTGCATCGCACGCAGCTCCAGGCCCGCAGCACCGATGACCCTATGGTCGGCTTGCAGTGGCTGAAGGAAAACCGTTTTGACCTGGTGCTGCTGGACATTGAAATGCCCGGGATGGACGGCTTCGAGCTGTGCCGGAGGCTGCGCTTGTTGCCCGGCTACCAGAAGACTCCGGTGATCTATGTCACCAGCCACAGCGACTTTGAAAGCCGGGCCAGGAGCGTCTTGAGCGGCGGCAATGACCTGATCTCCAAGCCCGTGTTCCCCATGGAACTGGCCGTCAAAGCGGTTGCCCTCTTGCTGAAGCGGCAAACCGCCGCCGCGTAAACGCGCCATGTCGCCTGTGTCCGTCTGTGCCCGCTCACGGCTCCTGAGCCTGCTCCGGCGCCAGGCCGGGGCACTCCGTCTGGATCACCACCTGCTGGACGAAATCTGGGAAGACATCCAGCTTGGCGTTGCTGGCGACGTGGATGCCGCAGCCCAGCAGCACGCACGCCAGCGCCACCACCACGGCGCGGTACTTGAGGGAGAAATGGACGAGGGCTTGGAGCATCTGGACAGGTTCGGCGTTTACTCTCCTGCTCCCGGACCTTCATAATGAGTTTAATTCTGCGTTGACACAGTCCAGGCTGAATGGTCTAATTCACGCGCGGACAGGAATTTTAAGCGCGAGTGCGGGCGAATGGTTTCCCGGTTTTGTTCCGGGGATAGCCTATGAAACTGTCATCGGCCCTTGGCTGGCCAATACCAGCGCCGCTTCCAGCGACGCCAGAGGGACTGTTCGTTCCACATTCGGCGTCAACAATCACTCGAGGAAGTCTATGAAAAAGAACTGCACAATCGCAGGCTGGCTGGTCCTGCTGGCCCTCTCAATTCTCAACCTTCAACCCCCAACCGCTTACGCCCAAACCACTGCCTTCAGCTACCAGGGCCAGCTTAACGCCAATGGCAGTCCGGCCACGGGCATTTACGATTTGCGATTTACGATTTACGACGCGGTGACCAATGGCAATGTTGTCAGCGGCGTTCTCACGAACGCCGCCACGCCGGTTACGAACGGCCTGTTCACCGTCACGCTGGATTTCGGCCCCGGGGTTTTCACGGGGCCGGCGCGCTGGCTGGAATTGGACGTGCGGACGAATGGCAGCGGCGCGTTCACCCCGCTGCTGCCGCGCCAGCCACTCCTGCCGACGCCCTACGCCATCATGGCCAACACGGCCAGCAACCTGCTGGGCACGGTGCCCGCCGCGCAATTGAGCGGCAGTGTGCAGTTGGCGCAATTGCCGGGAGCGGTGCTGACGAACAATCAAACCGGCGTGACGTTGAACGGCGCGTTTAATGGCAATGGCGGGGGATTGACGAATCTCAACGCTTCGCAACTGACCAGCGGCACCGTGCCCCTGGCGCAATTGAGCGGCATCACGAGCAACCAACTGGCCGCGGCGACGTGGCAACTGGCGACCAACTTGAACGGCGGCAACGCGGCCCTGGCGAGCAACGTCGTTTCCGGCATCGCCATCACCAACGCCTTCATCACCAACTCGGTTTTTGCCGGCAACGGCGGCGGCTTGACCAACTTGAGCGTGCCGGCGACGAGTCTGACGGGCACGATTCCGCTGACACAGTTGCCGGGAGCGGTGCTGACGAACAATCAAACCGGCGTGACGTTGAACGGCACGTTTAATGGCAATGGCGGAGGGTTGACGAATCTCAATGCTTCCCAGTTGTCCAGTGGCGTGGTTCCGCTGGTGCGCTTGCCCGCGGCGGTGATAACCAATGATGCCGCAAATCTGACCATTGGCGGGACCAATGCGGTCGCGCCGCTGACCGTGCCGCCGAAGATGCCGGCTGCCGCTATCGGTTCGGTGGGCACGGGGGCAAATCCATGGTCTGTTGCGGTGGCCGGGCGCTATGCCTTTGTGGTGAACAATGATGTCAGCCCGACGTTGCAGATTCTTGATGTGAGCACACCGTCGGCCCCGGTCAGCGTCGGTGTGGCGGGCACGGGCACTTATCCCAATTCCGTTGCGGTCGCCGGGCGCTATGCCTATGTGGCGAACGCCGGTGGCACGTTGCAGATTTTTGATGTGAGCAATCCGTCGGTGCCGGTCAGCGTCGGTTCGGTCGGCACGGGCGGCAATCCATCTTCCGTTGCGGTGGCCGGGCGCTATGCCTATGTCGTGAACGAAAATGCAAACACGTTGCAGGTTTTCGATGTGAGCTTACCCTCGGCGCCGGTCAGCGTCGGTTCGGTCGGCACCGGCAACTATCCACAATCCGTTGCCGTGGCCGGGCGCTATGCCTATGTGGCGAACAATGGGTCCAACACCTTGCAGATTTTTGATGTGAGCAATCCGTCGGCGCCGGTCAGCGTCGGTTCGGTCGGCACCGGCAACTATCCACAATCCGTTGCAGTGGCCGGGCGCTATGCCTATGTGGCGAACAACGGGTCCGACACCTTGCAGGTTTTTGATGTGAGCAATCCGTCAGCGCCGGTCAGCGTCGGTTCGGTCGGCACGGGCAGCGGACCATGGTCCGTTGCGGTGGCCGGGCGCTATGCCTATGTGGTGAACCTTGGCAACAGCACGCTGCAAATTTTTGATGTGAGCACACCGTCGGCGCCGGTCAGCGTCGGTTCGGTCGGCACGGATAGCCAGCCAATTTCCGTTGCGGTGGCCGGGCGCTATGCCTATGTGGCGAATGATGCTTCCAGTACGTTGCAGCTTTTTGATTTGGGCGGGGCATACCTCCAGCAGTTGGAAGCCGGGGCGATGGAGACGGGCACGCTGCAAACGCGCGACACGGTGACGGTGGGCAATAATCTGGACGTGCGCGGCGGCCTGACGGTCAGCGCCAGCGCGCGGATTTCGGGCGGTTTGAGCGTGGATAACGGGACGATCACCGCGCCGAATTTCAGCGGCAATGGCGCAGGTTTGACAAATGTTCCAGCCAACGCGATCAATGGCGGGTTCACCACCAACATCCTTATTGGCGGGCATACGTTTTACTACACAAATGGCATCTTGATGAACGTCCAATGAAAGCTCTTTTGATCATGCCGATTCTGCCTGTTGCCGTCCGGCAGCAAACGGCGCGGTGGGGACACCGCGCCCTGCCTGCGTTGTTCAGCCTGCTGCTTCCGGCAGTCGGTTTCGCACAATCCTACTCGATTGACTGGTATAAAGTCGCCGGGGGCGGCGGGACGAGCACAGGCGCCGCCTATCAAGTCAGCGGGACCGTCGGCCAGCCGGATGCGGGCAGCGCGATGAGCGGGGGACAGTATTCGGTGACGGGCGGGTTCTGGAGTTTGATTGCGGTGGTGCAGACGGCGGGTGCGCCCGTGTTGAGCATTACGCACTCGGGCAACAGCGTAACGGTCTCGTGGCCGCTGGCGGCGAACGGGTTTGCGTTGCAGCAGAACAATAATGTGGCCAACCCTGCCGGTTGGTCAGCCTACGGCGGCACGGTGAGCACCGCGAGCGGAACCAACAGCATTACGATCAACTCGGCGACGGGAACTCTGTTCTTCCGCCTGACGCACCCCTGACGCCCGGATGAATCGGTGTTTCATCAGTGCCGGTGGGACACCTGATCGCCCTGCCATCTCCCGAACAGGGTGGGACGCGGTGGAACGGGCCTTACCAGGGTTTCCTCAGGCGATTTGCAGCTCGCGCACGACGAACGGCGCGAATTCCTCATGCAGGTGCGGCGGGATGCGGGCCTTGAAGCGGGCAGTCTTGCCGTTGTAATTCCGCTCGACCACCTGGCCGACTTCATGCAGCCGCGCGATGACGCCCGGCCGGTCGTGCGGCACGGAAAGCTCCATGAACTCGCGGATGGGCCGCAACTGGCTGCCCAGCTCCGCCAACAATGAGGGAAGTCCCTCGCCGGTGGTGGCGGAGATGGCGACGCCGTGCGGGTGCCGCTCCAGGAACCGGGTGAGCCGGTCGCGGCTGCCAATGAGTTGGTCGATTTTGTTGAACACCATCAGCGTCGGCTTGCCTTCGGCGCCGATTTCCTTCAGCACGGCATCGACCGATTGAATCTGTTCCTCGGCTTCGGGATGGCTGACATCCACCACGTGAACCAGCAGGTCGGCCTGGACGACTTCTTCCAATGTCGCCTTGAACGCCTCCACCAGGCCATGCGGGAGCTTGCGGATGAAACCGACCGTATCGGTCAGCAACACGTTTTGGTTCGACGGCAGCCGCAAGCGGCGCGTGGTCGGGTCGAGGGTGGCGAATAATTTGTCTTCCGCCAGCACCTCCGCGCCGGTGAGGGTATTGAGCAAGGTGGATTTGCCGGCGTTGGTGTAACCGACAATCGAAGCCAGCGCCCAGTGATTGCGCTGCCGCGCGTGGCGCTGGGTCGCGCGCTGGCGGCGCACGACCTCCAACTCGCGCGAAATGCGGGCGATGCGGTCCTGCACCCGGCGGCGGTCGGTTTCCAACTGCGTCTCGCCTTCACCGCTGCGCATGCCGATCCCTCCTTTTTGCCGCGTCAAGTGGCCCCAGAACCGCGTCAGGCGCGGCAGCAAATGCTGCAGTTGCGCCAGCTCGATCTGGAGCTTGCCTTCGCGCGTCCGGGCGCGCTGGGCGAAAATATCAAGAATGAGCGAGGTGCGGTCGAGGACCTTGCAGTTGAAGGCCCGCTCCAGGTTGCGGCTTTGCGCGGGGGAAAGCTCGTCGTCAAAGATGACGGTATCGACATCCGCCCGGTGGCAATGCTGGGCGAACTCCTCGGCCTTGCCGGTGCCGATGTAGGTGGCGGCGCAGGGCGCGGCCATCTTCTGTATTCCGTCGCCAATGACTTCGCCCCCGGCGGTGGTGGCCAGCTCGGAAAGCTCCTCCAACGAATCGCGCAGGTCGCGACCGTGCCGGGTTTTGAGTTCAACTCCTACGAGGAAGACTCGTTCCGTCCTCCGGTTTCTGGTCTCGATCAGTGCTTTCAATTCCGGGCGTGTATCACGCTCTGTCTCTTTCTAATTATCTGCAGTAAACAATACCACCTTCCGGGCTGGAGGAAAAGAGGTTTTTTTGCTGGGCGGGAGGGCGAGCGTCCTCGCGAGCCCAAAGCCCAAAGAACCCGGGAAGATGGGGCTCGCGAGGACGCTCGCCCTCCCGAGCGGAGCGACGTCCAGCGGTGAAAAGGTTCACAGTCCGGCCATCGTTTTGACGACCGCCTCGGCGCTGGCCTGGGGTTCAAGGTTAATCCAAGTCAACTGCAGTTGCCGCCGGAACCATGTCATCTGCCGTTTGGCAAACTGGCGGGTGCGGGTTTTGACCAGTTCAATCGTCTCCAGCAGCGGGCGCTCGCCGCGCAGGTGCTCGACAATCTGGCGATAGCCGAGCGCCTGCATGGCGGTTTGATTTTGGGCCAGGCCGCGCTTCAGGAGTGCTTCCGTCTCGGCCACCCACCCCCGGCGGAACATGCCGTCAACCCGGGCGTCAATTCGCTGGCGCAAGTCAGCCGGGGAGCGCGCCAGGCCAAAGAAGAGGGACGAGGGGTGAGGGGCGAGGGGCGAGGGTTGCCAGTCGGCGCGCTGGGTGGAGAAGGGTTTGCCCGTCAGGCGAATGACCTCTATGGCGCGAATGACCCGGCGCGGGTTTTGGCGATCAATTCGTTCGTAGGTCACCGGATCACGCGCGGCCAATTCGCGCAGCAGTTCAGGCAAGGGCGTGGCTTCCAGCGCGGCGCGCAAAGCGGCGTCGGCCGGCGGCGCTTCACCCAATCCTTCGAGGAAGGCCTTGAAATACAGCCCGGTGCCCCCGCACAGGATTGGCCGCCGGCCCCGGCCCTGGATGTCCGCGACGGCGCGGCGCGCCAGCGCTATGAATTGGGCGGCGTCGAACGGCTCGGTTAGGTTCGCCACGTCAAGCAGATGATGGGGCGCGCGGGCGCGCTCTTCGGGCGAGGGTTTGGCTGTGCCGATGTCCAACCCGCGATAGACCTGCATGGAATCGACGGAGATGATTTCGCCGCCGAACCGCTCGGCGAGCAGCACGGCAATCTCTGATTTGCCGACGGCGGTCGGCCCGGCCAGTAGCAAAGCACGAGGATGGAGGAGAGAGGATGGAAGAGGGTATTCGGTTTCGGTGGCCATCAGCTATCTTCGATCCTCTATCCTCGCTTTGGTTCGGGGCGTGGCGCGAGCCAAAGCAAAATCAGGCCCGCCGCGAGAATGGCGATGCTCATCAGGTGCGCCGGCGTGGCCCAGCCGCCGAGGTAATGCTGGCGCTCGGGATAATCCCCGCGGAACAGTTCCACAAACGAGCGCAGGACGGCATAACTCACCAGATAGACGCCGAAAACCTGGCCGTCGAACTTCTTGCGGCGATACAGCCAGGCCAGCGCCGCGTACAGGCCCAGATTGAGGAGCGAATCATAGATTTGGGTCGGATGCAGCGGGTAAGTCGGGCGCGGGGGGTCAAGCAGAATGTCTTCGGGGAAGCGAATGGCCCAGGGCAAATTGCAGGCGCGCCCGTAACAGCAGCCGTTGAGCAGGCAGCCGATGCGCCCGAAGACGCAACCCAACGCGATGCTGGGCGCGAGAATGTCAGCGATTTTCCAGAGCCGCAGCTTCTTGAGGCGCGTGTAGAGGATGCAGGCCAGCGACGCGCCGATCAGCCCGCCGTAATAGACCAGTCCGCCTTTCCAGACCATGAAGACGTCCGCGAAGGGCTTGCCTTCAAACGCTTCGTGCCAATAGGAAAGGACATAAAGCGTCCGCGCGCCGACAATGGTCCCGATAATCAGCCACGGGCCAAGGTCGATGATTTGCTCCGCCGCAACACCTTCGCGCAGCCCCCGCCGGCTGGCAGTCCAGAGGCCGGCCAGAAAGCCCAGCGCCACCATCACGCCATACCATTTGATGGTGAGCGGGCCGAGTTCAAACGCAATTGGATGCATTGCTTAAAGTGTAGAATTGAAAGGCAAAGCTGGAAAACGAAATTGCGCCGCGCCGCCCACACAGCCAAATCAAGACCGGAGCCAGGCCGGCCTCAGCCGCAGCACGCGGTCAGTTCCGGTTTGTGGCTACGGCAGGCACAGGCGGGGTCGGGCGCGGCGATAGCGGCAGGGGCGGCGGGCGCGGCGGCAGGCCCGGCGGCAAGGGCGGGGGCAATCGGTGGACCAGCTCGCGCCAGGCCTGGCGTTCGGCGGGCGACATCAGCTTCCAGCGCTCGACGCTCCTCAAAAACTGCTGGCGCTCGGCCAGGCTCAGACCGGCGAACTTCTCAAAGGACCGAATGCACTGGTCGCGCTGATCGGGAGGCAAATTGCCGAAGGTCCGCAGCGTTTTCTCGATCTGCCGCCGCTCCGGCCCGGACAGCGTGCTTAGCGCCTTCTGCTTCTTCTCGGGGGTGAGGTCGAAGAACTCTTTGAACCGGTTTAACATTTTCCGGCGCTGGTCCTCGGACAGCGAGCTCCACTTGTTAATGCCCTGTTCGAGCATTGCGCGACGCGCCGGCGGGATGGCTTCGAGCGTCTGCCGCCGCTGCTCGGCCGTGCGGCCTTCGATGTCGGTCAGGTAACTGATGGTGGCTTGGTTTGCCAGAAGCTCCTTTTGCACATCCGGCGGCAGCTTGTCCCATTCCTGCAACCGGTCTTCGACCAACTTGCGGTCCTGCTCTGGAATCGTGGCCAGTTGGGCGGGGCGATTAGTCGCCGGCGCGGTCATCAGCGGCAGCAGGTACCAGCGCAGTTCGGTCACGCGCAGGCGCAACTCGCGGTCATCGGGTTGAAGTGATTCATATTCGCGCACATCGGCCAGAATCTGCTTCTGGATTTCCGACGGGCGATTCGTCAGGGCCTGTTTTCGCTCGGTGGCATTCATCGCGAGCAGTTCGCGGAAGAAGCTTACAGGCGAGCGAACCTGCGGCAACGGCGGCACGGGCTTGGGCAGCGCCGGGGGGCCAGGCACGAACGGACGCGCGTTGGTTGAGTTGGCTGGCGCCGAAACCGTGTGGTTGGTAGCGACCTGAGCCGGCAGCGAGGCCCCCAGCAGTTGGCTGGCGCCCAGTAGGACGGCCAGCCGGAACATTTTACGTCCAGGCAAACTCATTGCGGGTATTGCAGGTCCGCGAGCAGTTGCTCGTCGGGGAGAGGGGTTGGATTCGACACGCGAATGGCGTCGAAGTCTTCCAGAATCTCGGGGCCGGGCAGGGAAGACACGTTGGAAACGGCCGCCACGCTGTGCGCATATTCCCTCAACCGGGCGGCTTGAAGCTGACGGTATGAAACCAAACCCGCACCCAGGATGACGGCGGCGAAAGCCACTTTGGGCAGCCAGCGCAGCCGCGGCCAGCCCCCCCATTTCCATCCCGACCGGCGCAGTTCCGCGGCGGCTTCCCGCTCGGCGGCCCGCAACACGCGCGCTGTGAAATTGCCCGGCACGGGCACGTCCGGCAACCGGCCCAGGGCCGCGTTCAGCCCGGCTTCGGCTTCCCAGTCCGCCTGCGCCTCAGGGTGCGCCGCCAGCCAGGCCTGCAACCGGGTTTCTTCGGCGCCGGTGAGTTTCCGCCGCCAGCTTAGCTCGCGCAAATGGTCATAAATTGGGTCGTTGGTCATATAACGTTGCTCAGAGTATTAAAACCGCTGCCTCCACAAAGTTGCTTTCATTTCGACTCGCGCCAGGCGCCGGTCTGCAAATAGGGCTTGAGCTTCTGCTTGAGCGTCTCCCGCCCCCGGTGAATGAGTGATTTGGTCGCGGACACCGAACAGCCGAGCACCCGGGCGATTTCCTCGTAGCTCAGTTCGTCCTGACGGCAGAGCAGGATGGCGAGGCGCTGGTTTTCCGGCAGCTCGGCCACGGCCTGCTCGATTTTAGCTTCCAGCTCGCGGTGCAACAGGCGCTCGGGCGGCGAGGCTGTCTTTTTGTCCTCGAACTGGCGCAGCGGCTGGTCTTCCTGCTCGGGGTGGGGTGCGTCCATCGATTCCGCCAGATGCCGCGAGCGGCGGCGGATTTCATTCAGGCACAGGTTTCGCGCGATGGTAAACAGCCAAGTCGAGAACTTGGAGGAGACCTTGTAGCGGCGCGCCGATTTGAACACCTGCACGAACACAGCTTGCGCGAGGTCCTCGGCTTCGGTCGCGTCGCGCAGCATGCGGCCAGCGAGATTCATGACCGGCTGCTTGTATTTGCCCACCAGCAGCGCAAAAGCGCCCATGTCGCCCTGTTTCACGCGCAACATCAGGGCGGCATCGGGATCGGGCGCGGGGGCCATATTCGCCAGTTTAACAAACACCGGGACGGGGACAAGGTTTCGCGGGCGCTTGCGTTGCGGAGCTTTTGCGCCCAGAGTAATTCGCGCATGCAGGAATTGCTGAAGCAGATCGAAGCAAGTGCCGCGGCGCGCCTGGCGCTGCCGCCGGGCCGGGAGCCCGCCCAGGAGCTGGCCCGCTACAAGGCCTTCCTCAAGGTGGAAACGCACCGCCTCAAGCTGCGGCATCGCGCCGGCGCCGGCGGCCTGGAAATCTGCCACGCCCGCGCCGCGATCCTGGACGCGCTGCTGCGCCACCTGTGGGACGCGGCCAAAGCCAGCTTGTCCGAGCAGGCCCGGGAAGAGTTTCCCCAGTTGGCGCTGGTGGCCCTGGGCGGTTATGGCCGGGCGGAGCTTAATCCGCACAGCGACATCGACCTCATGTTCCTGCACAGCCGGCAGGTCGCCGCCGGCACCCGCCCGCTGCCGCACCTCTCCCGCATCATCGACGGCCTCCTCTATCCGCTTTGGGACATTGGCCTGAAGATCGGGCACGCGGTCCGCAGCATTGAGGATTGCGTGAAGATCGCCAACAGTGACATGCAATCCAAGACCGCGCTGATCGAGGCGCGGCTCATCACGGGCGACGACGCGCTGTGCAAGCGGTTCCAGAAGACCCTCGTCAGCAAGTGCGTCACCGGCTACGAGCAGGAATACATCGCGATGCGCCTGGCCGATCAGTCGGCCCGGCGCGCCAAGTTCGGCAACTCGGCCTGCATGCAGGAGCCCAACCTCAAGAGCGGCTGCGGCGGCTTGCGCGACTTCCAGAACCTGCTCTGGATGGCGTTCTTCAAATACCGCACCCGCTCGCTCAAGGAGTTGCACGCGCACGACCTCATTGGCGAAGGCGAGCGCAAGCACCTGGAAGCGGCCTACGACTTCCTGCTCCGCGCCCGCACCGAGATGCA
>Ga0187872_10000802_pt1 | contig 34281 bp, 34 predicted proteins | sample June2016WEW_16_4_FD_132973 | JGI IMG/M metagenome (GOLD analysis project Ga0187872, IMG submission 132973) | Peatland microbial communities from SPRUCE experiment site at the Marcell Experimental Forest, Minnesota, USA - June2016WEW_16_40 | ecosystem: Environmental > Terrestrial > Soil >...
GGCTCGAAATACAAGTCATGCACCGTCCGGGCAAGGTGTTTCGGAGCTTCCAGCCTGCCCTCCACAAACGCCTCGGAGATGACCACCTTGGCCGTGACGTCCGTCAATTCACTTCTCTGCCAGGCTTCCACTTGCTTTCGCATCGGCTCGAAGTTGCGCTGCATTCGATCGACGCCAACCGAGATGCAGTCGATGAGCGAGAACGACTTCGAATGTTTTGCGAGCACCGGCGTGAAGTCTCCCGCGAACGCCATGTTCGAGCACACGAATACGCGATACCCACAAGTCATCGCCAAACGCATGCTTTTATCGTGGGAGTTGCGAAGTCCGATGGAAAAGCGGCAGCCTGCCATCTCGGTTGCGAGATCGAGAACCCCAAAGGCTTTCATGCCGTCCGGCGAGACCGCGTACTCGTCGTGGACGACTCCGATGTGGCGAAACCCGAGGGTCTCGACCAAGGCTTGCACGATCTCGTGATGCGGGATCGGGCGGTGCGTTTCCGTTGCCGCCGGAGTCGGCACCAGTGTTAGTTCTTCGCGGCCAATCGTCCGGCCGCTGTAGCCAATGAGCGTACTAGTTTCTGACATACTTATTTCCTCCTTGCTGGTTGTTAAATTGGATTTTTGAAGCTGGAAAAAGGAGAGGGAACTTGTGAGGCACTACCAATAGGAGCGTGCGGCACCAACCTCGGTTCTGGCGGAGCGCACGCATCAGTGGCGAGACCTGCGGTCGTCGCCCCATGTCGGCCCTGCAGACTTACTGTGCTCGTTGCTCGGGTCCGTAGACGGGAGGCGGGTGAATGCTGAAGAGGCGCTTCGGGCGGGATCAATTCCCAGTAACGAACCATTAGACGGGAGCATGAGTTCAGCACCCAACAAATCGCATCTCCGGCGTGGCACTCGAATTAGTTTCGAGATTCCGATCACCCTCTCCAGCCTGGATCCGGCACATCCGTTTTCCGAGCCATCGCAGACAGTGCTCGTGAACCCACAGGGATGCGCAGCGCGGTTCGGTCGTCCACTGGAAATTGGAGCCGCACTCCAGTTGGAGGGGCTTCCTACCAGAACCACGGTCATCGCACGGGTAGTAAACTGCATCCCGATTGAGAAGTTTTGGCTGTTAGGATTGGCGCTGGATGAGCCGGGCAATGTTTGGGGCATCCAGTCGCCGCCCGATGACTGGGGCCGCTAACAAATCGACGAGGCCCCAGAGGACACGCCGAGGCCAACTGCCCGGCAGGATATGACCGTCTCTTTTCCTTCCCAAGCGAGCACACCATCCCGAACAACTTGTATCGTGGGCCGGAAACCCCTTTTCTAACGGCCGTGCCACCGGCGCACCTCCGCCCACGCTGCTCTGCGATCGGCCAGTGCGCGCTCACGATTTCTCCGATATCATCACACGCATGAATGCGTGCCGATGTTTCTTCCCAGCTTTGAAGGCGGCCCTCCTGGCGGTAACGCTGACGGCCGTCCTCAGTGTTGCCATACCAGGGCCCATTCAAGCTTCCTCGGATCATCCCTTTCAAGAAAATGGGTATCCCTCGTCGCGGTAAATTCAAGATATGCATGCAGCCTCAGCCTTTGTTGCTTCTGGTTTCTATTTTGCACTCGCATCCTTCGTCCTCTTCCTGCATGCCCTATTCATTTTGTGGGTGGTTTTCGGTGCCCTTCTGACGCGCTCTCGTCCGCTGCTTCGATGGCTGCACATCGCATCGCTTGTCTGGGGAATCCTTACCGAGTTGCTTCCGTGGCCGTGTCCATTGACGCAGTTGGAAAATTGGCTCGAAATTCGCGCTGGTGTCGAGCCATACCAGGGCGGATTCCTACTCCATTATCTGGATAAGCTTGTGTATCCCGACATTTCCGCCAACGTGCTCACCATCGCCGGGGTAGTCGTTTGCATCGCAAATCTGGCTTTCTACGCTCGACAACTGTGGATCAACCGGCACGCTCATGGTTGACCATCCCGCGCTTGCTAGGTGGGATAATGCCTTTGCATGACCAAGGATGAAATCGCCTACTTCTTTTTGCGCGTGACTCTGGGCGCAAACCTCTTTCTACACGGGTTCTCTCGACTGATCGGGAACCATGCGACGTTTGCCGCCTATATGGAGAAGCAGATGCACAACGCTCCGCTGCCGGGATTCTTGGTGCACTTCGTCACGGTTGTCTTGCCTTGGTGCGAGGGGACCATAGGTCTCTTGATGATTCTTGGGCTGTGGACATCAGTCGCCCTGATCGCAGGCAGCCTTCTGATGCTTACGCTGCAGATTGGGAGCTGCTTGGCGCAAAATTGGGATGTCGCCGGCGGTCAACTCATCTACGTGCTTTTATTCTTCATCTTGCTGGCGTATTGCGAAAGGAACCGCTGGTCGATTGACCGGTGCTGGAAAGTCCACAACAATACGGAAAAAATCAAGATTCAAAAGTGAGGAGTACGTCGACTCTTTAACGCGAGAACCCATTGTCAATGCTTTTTCATGACCTCACGTTAGCGGAACTGCTTTTGCCGAGTTATCGCGTGCCTCTGCGATACGCATCGCGACCGCCGTGACTCGTCCGACTATGGTGGCATCGTCAGGATAGCGGATATGCCTAGCCTGTGCTCGCGACTGTGGGGTCGGAACCAGAATCAATTGACTGCCGTGCAATTCGCACCAACTACAAACATAGCGGTCGCGGAGTTCGAAGAAAAAGACCGGGCGGTCATGCTCGTCATGCCAATTCACTGGCGGCACTGTTCTCTGCCGGGAGTCGATCTGCACAAAAGATCCAGGACGAATAATCGGGTCCAGCGTGTGATCCTGCATCCCGATGTACCCGTAAAGAGAATCGCGCCAGTCCATCTGCTGCAAGAGAGCCGGGGGAACATCCTTCCAATTCTCGACTATCTTCGACACGAGGTTGGTTCGTTCCGCCCGCAGCCTTTCCCTGAGTTCGAGAGTCGACCTGATCGAGGAATCGCCGAGTTCCGAGGCAACTCCTACCAGATACGTCTGCGGAAAAACCAAGGCCTTGTGGTCTTTTTCGGCCTCACCAACAGGAACATCGAAGAAAGTTGCTAGTTTCTCGTACTGGCGTCCGTAGATGACGCTAAGGCTGTAGAGCTTGTAAATGTTAGTAGCTAGCTTGCCACTCTCGATGTCTGCAAGAGAGGAATGGGCGATATAGTATTCGTGATTCTTCCGCTGTTCGGCTATGCCCCGACTCAACTCCTGCACTTGTCGGAGGGACAAGCGCAAATGCTCCCGTTCAGCTCTCAGCCGCTTCCCGAACTCCAGGCTGGATGACGAGGCCGACATCGCACTGCCGATCCTTACAGAATTTGGCTATGTTACCGCAAATGGGCCCTTTATCCACAAAGTAAATGATCCTTTACGGAAACCCGAACAGCCTGAGATAGTTGCGATTCGGCCCTGTCCGGGCTTGCGACCACTGCCCTCCTGCCGTTCTTCAACCACAGAAGTTCGTGACCATCGGTTGATGTTGGGGAATTGCCTCTCCGTGGTCGCAGTTCCGGACAAGCGACAAATAGTTGTGGCAATTGCGCTTCATCCTACCTATAGAAGTTGAATCTCTGCGAGCAGATGTGCCAGAAGGCGCCTCGGGGAACGGTCCAGAACCAGGCGCCTACTTTTCTGGTGTTAGCACGGAGCGTCCAATGATCGGCGCACACCGAAAATTCTCGCAGGAAAGAAGCAGCGAGAGAACGTGCCAGCACGCCGTAGGAAGAAGTCGCAACCCACAACGGACCTTGCAGAGAGGATCCAATCCATCCTAGCGCTTAAGGACCTCACGCTCTACCAGGTATCGCAACGGTCGGAGAAATTGTACGGCCGTTCGTCCCCGTATTTCCTTCCACACAATCTCTACTTCGACCTCCGAGGTGGAACGTTCAGCCCGAGCATTTATCAGTTTCTTGCCCTCAGTCGCATTACCGGGTATCGACTGCCGGACTGGGTGCGCTTATTCGGGGCTGATCTCGAGAATATTCCACGGTTGCAGACCTCGCTGCCATCACGCAGAACGATTCTTGTGGATTCGTCGCTGGCCGACCCCTATGCCTGGGTTCCATGGTTCCGAAACAGAATCGGGGACAGTTCTGCGCCTCCCGTTGCCCCGCTCGGTCAGTTGCTGGAGCCTTCTGACCCCAAACGAGTTGGTTCCCTGTCCCAGAGCAACGGTCGGGGTTTCCTATACGCAAAGATCGGATACCAAGACGCGCTTGCTTTTCCAGATCTGTTCCCAGGAAGCATTGTGCGCGTGAACCCAAATATTCCGGACAAACTTGTCTTTCTGGCGAATGGTATATCCAGCCGAATATTCCTCATTGAGCACAGTAAGGGTCTCTTTTGCTGCCGCCTGCGTGCCATTGGAGACAGTGTGATCGTGCCGGTCAGTACAAAGGTTTCCTACGCACAGGTCGAGCTTCGGCGCCCTCAGGAGGCAAGCCTTCTTGGTGTCGTGGATCTCGAACTCCGCCCTTTGCTCATGACAAAAGAGCCTGAAGTTCCGAAGGACCTGGCAAAACAGTGGAAACCACGCCCATTGTCCCGGGACCTTAAGATTGGCCCGCTGCTGCGCAGCGCGCGAATCACAATGCGCTTATCGCTGCGCGAAGCTTCGGGAATAAGTCGCAGGGTCGCCGATCTTCTCGGTGATGACAGGTACTTCATCTCTCCCAGTTCTCTGTGTGACTACGAGCTTCTCAACACGGCGCCGCGTCACTTTCAAAAGGCTATTACTCTCTGCTCGCTCTACGGCCTACGATTTCAAACATTTCTGAAGACAATCGAGATTGTCCCCGAAGAAGCCGGCAGCGAGCCGATGCCGGATCATTTTGTTTCCAGAGTCCCGCGCGTGGAAGCAACCGACCTGGACAACAAGGTGGCTGGTGGGGGATTCCTTGAGCAGCTACTTGAACGATGCGAGGAAGTACCGTTCTTCCTGCGGGAATCTATCGGGTCACTTTCCGGCCTGGAAGACGCCTCTCTAAACGACTTTTTCTGGGTCGGCGGTAAATATGACGTTCTCCATCCTTACCTGACAAACGGGCTATTGGCGCTCGTGAACCGCCGGAGGAAGAGGCCTTTTCATTTCACGTCAAAGCCGTTGTCGGAACAGCCACTATATGTCCTTCTCAAGCGTGATGGCACATATCTGTGTGCGTGCTGCGGCATTGAGAACGGCACCCTGGTTGTCCATCCCTACTCCCAGCAGTTCCATCGTCCAGAACAGCTCCGATACCACCACGATGTCGAAGTGGTCGGGCAAATCGTCATGGTCGCAAGAAAAGTCGTGTGAGCTGTCGAGTTTCCGGACGAATCGAGAAGTCGCTTTGCTTGAAGATGCCGCTGTTTGTTGAGAAACCCCACCGAATTGATCGAACGGCGAACACTCTACTCATTTTCTGGACAGACCGGAGTGCGCCTGAATACTCTCACGCTAAGGTGGAGTGGTTGTCCTGTCTCTCGCACAAGCGAAGCCGCTGGTCGTCTTGGCTTCCGAGCGAACTCCGCTGGCTGTCAAAGCAGATTCGGCCACTTCTGCACTGGCACGTGGCCAGTTTCCTGTGCATCACGGCCGGGAGTCTTCTGGCACTCCTTACTCCGCTGGTACTCAAGTGGCTGATCGATCAGATCATTCCACAGAGAAAGATAGGCTTGCTTCTGGTGGCGGTTGGGCTGATCTTCCTGGGCTATCAGGGCAGGATGGCCATCACCAGCGTGGGCAACTTCTTGATGTTGACTGCATCCCAAAAAATGGGTCTCACATTACGAGTGAGCCTGCTGCAGCACCTCGACACGCTCTCAGCCGAATACTATGAGAACACGCAGGTGGGCAGCGTGATGTACCCCCTCAAAGAACCGATCGAGGAGGTCTCCTATTTCGGATCTGACCTTCTACCCGCAATTCTGCGCATGCTTCTGACGACCAGTTTCACATTGGCAACGATGTTTTTGCTCAGTCCGGTGTTGACGCTGGCTGTTGTTCCGCTTGTTCCAGTTTTTCTGATTACACGGCAGCACTTCCGGAGCCGTCTTGCAGCGAACGCTGACGTGGTCCAGGAAGATCGACTTGCATGGAACAGCTTCCTGGAGGAACACATCTCATCGGTGATTCCGATACAGCTATTGGGACAAGAAAAACGCCAGGAACGACGGGCCTTCCGGTTCCTGGCCCGTTCGGTCCGATCGCAGCAGAGGCTATTCACGACTGGTGTTCGGTTTACGGTATGCAGTTCCCTGGCGGTTGTTCTGGCCATGTGCGCAGTCATCGGCTACGGCGGTGAGAGCGTGCTCGCAGGCAGGCTGAGCGTTGGCAGTCTGGTAGCGTTCTATGGGTTCGTCACGCAACTGTTTGAACCTCTCAGCGGCGCCGCTGATCTTTACGCCAGAGCCCAAAAAACTTTCGCCAGTATCCGCCAGGTGCAGTCCGCTCTGGCGTTGTGCCCCCGTGTGGCAAATGCCGCTGGCGCCGTCCACCTTCCGAAGCATCATGGGCTGCAGATCGACTTCTCTGCCGTCGAGTTTGGCTACGAGAGGCAGAAAGACATGCTGCTTCACATTCCTGTTCTTCGAATTCTAGCGGGGGAACACGTAGCCATGGCAGGCGAGAACGGGGCGGGCAAGAGCACGCTGGCAAAACTGATCGCGCGGCTCTATGACCCAGTTCGCGGATCGATCCGGCTTGGAGGGGAAGACCTCCGGAACATTCAACTGGAGAGCCTGCGCCGGCACGTCAGCTACTTGCCCCGCGACCCGGTTCTGTTTGACGGAACGCTCATGTCCAACCTGCGCTTTGTGCAGCCGGCGGCCCCTGACCAGGAATTGCGGGAAGTCATTCAGAGCGTCGGACTCTCATCTTTTGTCGCGATGCTGCCCAATGGTCTCAGGCAACGAATCGGGCCAGGTGGCTGCCAACTTTCCGGAGGCGAGCGTCAACGGCTTGCCATTGCAAGGGCTCTCCTGCAACAACCTCGAGTTTTGATCCTCGATGAGGCAACCTCGTGCCTTGATCCTGGTGCGGAAGCGCTTGTTCTCCACAACATTCGGCACAAGCTCAGCGCATCCACGCTGATAGTCGTCTCGCATCGGCTAACGACATTTTCTACATTCGCGAGGGTCCTTATTCTCTCGAGCGGTCGAATCGTTCGCGACGGTGGTCCTGAGTCATTCATGCTTTCGCAGGCTACCTACTGCCCGCCGCCTATCTCCCAAGTTTCAACCTGACTGGGAATCGTCAGGAACGCACGCGAAGAGTTAGATCGAGTCGGTTCAGCCACGCGTGAAACCGTCTTCAGACTCCCACAGCCACGATCGGCTTCACTTCGATCATGCCGGCAATTCCACCGACGCGCTGATACGACTGCAGCCGGTCCGAATGCTCGTACGTATCGGTCACGACAATCACCTCGTCAGCGCCTGTGTCGGCCACCAACTTCTCCAGCCCCGCCTTTACCGTTGCATCCGATCCCACAATCGCGGCCCCAAGCCTGTTCTCAACTGCTGCGCGTTCCCCGTCCTGCCACAGCGGCTCCATCGAATCCACCGGCGGCAACAACTCGACCGGCTGGTCTCGAATCAGCCGCAGAAAACGCTGTTGCGGCGTCGTAAATAATCGCCGGGCAGCCGTATCTGTCTCCGCTGCAATCACCTGCACCGCGACCATCAAATATGGTTTGCGCAGTACCTCGCCGGGCCTGAAGTGGTCGCGGTACAACTGCGCCGCTGGATATAGATACTCAGGAGCAAAGTGCGCCGCGAACGCAAATGGCAAGCCCAGCATCCCTGCCAGTTGTGCGCTGAAGCCGCTTGACCCGAGCAATGTGATCGGCACATTGCTGCCTTGTCCGGGAATCGCTTTCACTACCTGTCCCGGCTTCTCCGGCGCGAGATATGTGCGCAGTTCTTCGAGCAACCTGGGAAAATCCTCTCCATTCTGACCCAGTTCCCTGCGCAGCGCTCGCATCGTCTGAAAGTCGCCACCGGGAGCGCGTCCCAGCCCCAGATCGATTCGCCCCGGATACAGGGCTTCCAGTGTTCCAAACTGTTCCGCCACCACCAGCGGAGCATGATTCGGCAGCATCACTCCACCGCTGCCCACACGAATCGTTTTCGTCGCTCCCGCCACATACCCAATCAACACTGGCGTGGCGGAGCAAGCCAATCCCGCAATGGAGTGGTGTTCTGCCAGCCAGTAGCGCTTGTATCCCAACCGCTCCACATGCCGCGCCAGGTCCACGGATCGGGCAATCGCACTGCCCGCGGACTCCCCCGTTCGCATGCCTACAAGATCGAGTACCGAAACTGCTAACACATTACGCATGATCGATTAGATGACTTAGTCGGGCAGGCGATGCGAATCAAACCGACTCATCCCTCGGCGCTTCTGGAAATGTCTCGTTAAGCGTACCAACGGCCGCGATTAGGACCCAAGAGCGGACACATTGACTTCGCCGACGCGAGACATTGAGAAGGCATGTCATTGAACCAGCGCAAGATGCGCCTAGATATGTTGCTTTACCGAAAGTTTTCACCTTTTTCTGGCTTTCAACGGGCCAGGAGTGTCAGAGTGCATCCCAGACATCCCAAACTGCCAGGGCAAGTAAGCGGGCCTTCCGATGTACAGGATCTCCAATACAGTCCGTAGCACCCACAGCCAGGACGGCGCACTCGTTCTGGATGTCCGGCAAGGTCAGATCTTCAACCTGAACTTCGTCGGATCACGAATCCTCGAACTTCTCAAAACTGGGTCTACCGAATCGGCGATCGTCGACCAGATCAGCAGCGAATTCGGCGTCAGTAGCGAACTTGCCGAGAAAGATCTGCGGGAGTTTCTCGAAAGCTTGAAGAAGTGTCACCTTGTCGAAGAGCACGAACCGGGCGTGATGGCCTGAGCTGGAACCAAGATTTCTCTGCGCCAGCTGCGGGTGACGGTCTGAATGAGGTGCGCACCATGTCGTTTCTTGTCTTGCGGGCGTACTTGAGGCTGATTGAGTTCGATCTCTACCTGGCGCGAGGTGATTTCGCGGCACTCTACGACAAGGTTCGCAACTGTCCGGTGAGAAAGACGACGCCTGCTCCCGGCGCGGTAGAACGCATCTGTTCCGCAGTCGATATGGCTTGTATCTGGTACTGGAAAGAAGCGCTTTGCTTGCAGCGCTCGGCGGCAACTAGTTGCCTCCTCAAGAGCCACGGGATATTCGCCCAAATGGTAATCGGGGCACAACAACTGCCATTCAAGTCGCATGCATGGGTTGAGGTGGATGGTCGCGTGGTCAACGACAAATCGTACGTGCCGGAAATGTACGCAGTCTTGGATCGATGCTAATAAACGACTGATTTGAAGATCCTGGTAAAGGCAACCATATGAGCGTTCAGTTTGGAAGATGGAATTTCGAAGGCCCGCCGCCTACTCCGGAATACATCGAGAAAGTCAGCGCAACTCTCGCTCCCTATGGCCCCGACAGTGACGAATCTTATTCGAATGGTGGAGTAGAGATTCTATATCGCGCCTTCCACACCACAAAGGAATCGCGTCGCGAGAAGCAGCCGCACATTTCTTCTTCCGGAGACGTGATCACTTGGGACGGCCGCTTAGACAATCGAGCTGAGCTCATCTGTGATTTGAGAGCCTCCTTGACCAATGATTCCACGGACTTGGCTATCGTCGGAATGGCCTTTGAAAAGTGGGGGGCCGATTGCTTCGCCAAACTCATCGGAGATTGGGCGGTCTCCATCTGGAACCCCGGCAATCGCTCGCTGATCCTGGCCAAAGACCCAATCGGCACGCGCCATCTTTACTACTCTTTCGACAACCGTCAGGTTACTTGGAGCACGATTCTCAATCCGCTCGTGCAGCTCGCCGGTAAGAACTTCACACTCAACGAAGAATACATCGCCGGTTGGTTCTCTATGTTTCCGGCCGTGTATCTGACGCCATTCGTCGGCATTCATTCCGTACCACCGTCCTCGTTCGTGCTTCTCCGGCCGGGAAGCTGCACAGTAAGGAAGTATTGGGATTTCGATCCGGAGAAGAAAATCCGTTACCGCACCGACGCCGAATACGAGGAGCACTTCCGTACCGTCTTCGCCACCGCTCTCCAGCGCAATCTTCGTTCCGATAGACCGGTTCTCGCCGAGCTCAGCGGCGGCAGGGACTCCTCATCCATCGTCTGCATGGCCGACGAGATCATCGCGCGGGGTACCGCCGAAACACCTCGCCTCGAAACTATCTCCTATTATGACGACGATGAACCGAACTGGGACGAGCGGCCTTATTTCACCAAAGTCGAGCAAAAGCGCGGTCACACGGGGTGGCACATCGATGTTGGTACGAAGGGTCTATGCAGGGACAAACTCCAAGAGCTGTTTGAGGATCCTCACGGTCCCGGTCTCGCAACGCCCGGCAGCAACGGCCGCTCCTTCCCGCAATTCGGAGCTTGCATCGCGTCGCAAGGAAATCGCGTCGTGCTTTCCGGCATAGGTGGCGACGAAGTCATGGGCGGCGTACCCACGTGTTTACCAGAACTCGAAAACCTTCTCGCCAGAGGTCAAGTTCGCACGCTTGCTCGTCAGTTAAGAGTTTGGGCATTGCAAATGAGGAAACCGTGGTTTCATCTGTTTCTTGGAGCGATGCGTGAGTTCTTTCCTCCCGCGTTCATTGCTACGCCAAAATATTTGCAGCCTGTGCCGTGGCTGAGGTCCGAATTTGTCAGGCGCAACCGGCTGGCGCTGACCGGCTACCCAATCAAGCTAAAGTTGTTTGGTGCGTTGCCGAGCTTTCAGGGCAACATCGCCACGATTGACCAATTGCGCCGGCAACTCTGTTGCACAACCTTAGCTGCGGAGCCGCACTACGAGAAGCGTTATCCCTATCTGGATCGTGGCCTGCTTGAATTTGTGTTTGCTATCCCCCGGGAACAATTGGTTCGACCAACCCAGCGACGTTCGTTGATGCGACGTGCTCTCGTCAGAATCGTTCCCGACGAGATTCTGAACAAAAAAGGAAAGGCGTTCGGCGGCCGCTCGGCGCTTGTCGCCATCTCCGATCAATGGACTCATCTTGTTGAAATAACCCAGAGCATGGTGACTGGTTCGCTCGGCATTGTAGATCCGCAGCGCTTTTTGGAGGTATTGCAGAGGGTTCGAAGTGGGGAACAAGTCCCAATTGTCGCCATTATACGTACGATCTGTATCGAGATGTGGCTCAGACATCTGCGGAGCCTTGGAATCATAAAACTAGGCACGACTGGAGTGCGAGAGTTTGCATGGAATCCTTCCATCGAGGCGACCGGTCGCCCTTACCATTCTTGACTAGGAACAGCGACCATGAAGAGATGTTCCTCGCGTGAATCACACGTCGCGAGAGGAAGCAAAAGGCACTGCGAATGAGTGTACAGTTTGGAAGATGGAGTTTCGACAATCAACCGCCGTCACCGGACTTCATCGGTAAGGTCAGCGCATCGCTCGCTGTCTACGGACCTGACAGCGATGAGGTGTATTCCATACCCGGTGTTAATATCCTCTATCGGGCGTTTCATACTACCCGCGAATCACACCACGAGATTCAACCTCATATTTCCCCGTCCGGAACAGTGACTACTTGGGATGGCCGGTTGGACAATCGCACCGACCTTATCTGGGAAATCCACGAGGATCTGAGGACAAGCTCACCCGATGTCGACATCGTTGCCGCAGCCTACGAAAAGTGGGATACCCGTTGCCTCAGCAAACTCATCGGGGATTGGGCTCTTTCGATATGGAACCCTCGCACCAGGTCGCTCGTTCTAGCCAAGGACCCAATAGGCACGCGTCATCTTTATTATTCCATTGACAACAGGGAGATCACCTGGAGCACGATCCTCGATCCACTCGTCTTGTTTGCGGAAAAATCTTTCGCGATCTGCGAAGAGTACATCGCGGGCTGGTTCTCGCACTTTCCAGCCGCGCATCTGACACCCTACGCCGGAATCCAGGCTGTCCCGCCATCTTCGTTTGTCACGCTTCGTGCTGGTCAGCACGCGGTAAGGACACATTGGGATTTCGATCCAGAAAACCGAATCCGTTACCGCACCGATGGGGAATACGAAGAACACTTTCGTGCGGTCTTTGCGAGCGCAGTTCGACGCAGGCTGCGTGCCGACCGCCCTGTGCTGGCGGAATTGAGCGGCGGGGTTGATTCGTCCTGCATTGTCTGCATCGCAGATGCCCTCATTGCTTGCACGGGTGCTGAAGGCGTGCGTCTCGACACGATTTCCTATTACGACGACAACGAACCCAATTGGGGGGAGAAGGGCAATTTTGTAAAGGTTGAGGAGATGCGCGGTCGCGCTGGCTGCCACATTGCCGTTAACCTTGAGAAGGATATCGCTTCCGACGCGCCCGTGGGCTCCCACTTTGGAAGTGATCATTTTGTGGCGATTCCAATTGCCACTCCCCGTCACAGGGAACTCCTCACGCGATATGCGGCGCACATGAAGTCAGAGGGACATCGTGTCGTACTGTCTGGAATTGGTGCGGAAGTGCCTACCGGCGGCGGGGTACCAACACCAACACCCGAGCTTCAAGACCTCCTCTCTCAAGGACGGTTTCTTACACTAGCTCGCCAACTTAATGGATGGGCCCGTAAAATGCGTAGATCTCGCGCGCTGTTGCTTTGGGAAGCCATCCGCGGGTTTGTACCAGGTATCGACTCAACCGGCATACGCTCGGCTCCGTGGTTACACGCCGACTTTGTTCGTCGTAACCATAGGGCTCTTTGCGGGTACCCACGAAGAGTGCAGATCCTTGGTGCCCGCCCCAGCTTTCAGGACCATCTCACGGGGCTGGACTTCTTGCGGCGATTGGTGGCGTATCGTAGCCTTCGCCCACAGCTGCCCAGCGATGTCCGCTTGCCGTTCCTAGACTTAGACTTCTTGAAGTTCATGTACGCCATTCCCAGGGAACAAATAGTTCGCATGGGCGAACGCCGGTCCCTGATGAAGAGGGCTCTTTCGGGCATTGTGCCACCCGAAGTTCTCAACCGAAAGAAAAGGGCATTCGTTCAGGAAGCGTCTTCACGCAATACCTCGTCGGATCGGCCCTGCTTTGTCGGAATGGATAATCACCCGCTGCTCAGTAGTTGTATCGGGATGATCGACGCAAATCGATTACGCGAAGCCTTGCGGAGAGCTGGGAATGATCAGGAGGTAAGCTTGGAACGCCTGGAGCGCACGCTAACCTTCGAGTTCTGGCTTCGTCATCTCGCGATTCACAACGTTGCGTTGGACTTGGCATCGGTCGGCAAGCCCAACCACGGCTCTTCTCGCAAACCGACATATCTCCGATCTGACGCCGTGTCCAAGAGATCAGCTAGCTGATGATTAAGACAACCCCTACAAAGGAAGGAGGTGAACACCATGAAATATCAAACTCCAAAGATGACAGTGATAGATTCCCCGATCACCGTAATCCAGGAATCGGCTTCCAAACCGTTTGGGCAGTATCCAGACAATCCACCGGTCAGGGAGTTGATTGCCGCTTACGAAGACTGGGAGTAATTAAGTCTCTGCCGGAGCCGCCCGTGTAGTTAAGGTGCTCTGGCGTGTCTACCAATTCCATCACACCAATTGCGCTTGGGAGGAAACCATGCAATATGAGACTCCACAACTGACTGCATTGAGTTCCGCAATCAATGCGATTGAGGCACCGACTACAAAGCCAGGTGGGCAAGAGCCAGACAACCCACCAATGCATGAGGTGGTTGGCGCTTATGAGGACTGGGAGTAAGCAGACTCCCGGCGGGGTACCTCAACTGATAGGGTGCCCCGTTTTCTTCAACCTTTCAGTGGATTTCATACTCCATCACATTGTGGGATGTGCGCACTGTCCAGTACTGGTCTCAATCACCTGACCATTTGCTGGTTTTCTTGTAATCTTCGCAATTCCCGCCACCGGACGTACTGTGGGGCTTTGGCTGGGTCAGGATCTTCATTCCCCGTTAGCCAGAAACGAAACCAATCCACTGACCCGCCTTGCGACGCCATGCGGAACGTTGGATTTGTCAAAACGTGTTCACCTGACTGCAACAACACCAAATCGACTGGCTTGTTCAAATACCGGAGTCCCGCATACACCTCCCACATGTAAAGCAAGCTTGGCCGGCCATTCGCAATCACTGCGATAGGCGTAGTTACTTTGTCAAGATTAAAGCCCGGAGACGCTTTAAACCACTGTTGCAAGCCCTCGGCGAATGGCGGCGCACCGATTACAGAGTTGGATTCGTTATTAGGATCGAGCCAAACCATATATTGAAGATAGGTTTCCATTATGCCGTCTGCGACGATTGCGGCCTTCACATGGAGGGAGGCCTTGGTGAGCATCTCCATCACGTGGAAGCAAGTGCGGCTGAACCCGATGATGCCGATTTTGTCTGGGTTGACCAGCCCTTCAGAGATCAACTGATTTGCGGCCGATTCGAACCCAGCAACGTAGCAAGCTCCCTCTTGAGACCCAGATGGACAAGCTCCTCCTATCTGCAACACAAAGATGCCTGCTCCCGCCAGCGCTCTCGCGGCGAAGGCGGTTGTAAACACACCCGATGGTTTGAATTGCGATTGGTCGAAACCGTGAGTCTGAATTACCAGCGGATATCTTTGTCCGGCTTCATAGTTGGTCGGCTTATACAACCCGCCCCGCCACTGCCGGCCGTCCTTATCCTTCCAATTGTAGACACGGGCCTGCCCGAGTTCGACGTTCCTAAGCTGCGGATTGGGATCCCATAAAACCTTCGATCTCCACTTGTTTGCAACAATCAGCAATGGAGGTTGGTCGAACGCCTGCTTCACAGAGACTTGCGGATGATCGTTGTTTCCTTTCGGCATCTCATCGGTCGATCGAGCAACTTTCCACGTGCCGTCAGTCGTTCTTCTGTATTCGGTACCCATCAATGCCCAGTCCTCCACCCGTCTAAAAGTCACCATAACCCGTCCCTTGTCTCCGTCCACAAACCGGACATTGGTCACGAGGTGGTAGTTTTCCTCAGCGTCGGTTTTCGCGTGGCCTTTTAATCTTTCCACGCAAGTGCTGGTCTTTGACCGCAAGTCCACGACTGCGACACAGGGTCGCGACGGTGTGAGATCTTTAGACTTGAGAAACGTTCCGGGCAAGAGAACGGCCTGACCGTCGCTCGACCAAGAGGGAGTGCCGCCCGCCCACCAACCGCCATCGTTGGCAACAGGGGCTCCTGCTAGGGACTCTATCAAACCAGTTTGTAGGTCAATGCGGACATACACGTGTACGGCGCCCTCATACGAATCGGATTGCAGATTCCGGCGTACAGAGTGAATGCGGTAGGGGGAGGAAGAAACAGGAGGGGGATATAGCGTTTCCCATGATGGGGGAACCTCAGGAACGGTCATCATCGTGACCAATGACTGCCCATCGGGGGACAGCGCTAAGTCTTCGCCGAACAGACTTTCAAAACCTATTGATGCACCATGTTTCTTCACTTCGAACCGCTTGCCATTGACCACAGCGCGAAGATCGTCACGGGACGATGACATTTCGCGAGCTACCGGAGAGTCCGGAAACAGCAACTGATAAGAGGATAGACCCGTCCCTACAATTGCTGGGGCTCGCCGTTCATTACGTATTCTCTGCCGCAAGGATGGGTCAACAACGGTGTAGACATAATGTTGGCGGTCACAGATGTCGAACGCCTTAACCCGCTCTGATGTCGACGTCAAGATCGTGATTTCCTTACTTCGCACATCAGCCAGGACGAGTTGTTGATGGCTGTCACTCGCGCGCTCGAGATAGGCAATCCCCGTGGAATCGGCCAGCCAGCGCCAGTCGTTGACGACCGGGCCCTCCTTACCAAAACGAGTCACAATCCACATGGCGGACGGCGGTTTGGACGGAGCGGTGCGCGCTATGAAGTCCTCAAGGTCTCGGCTGTAGTAAAACCGCAGTGAGTCCTCGACCTGATTGAGTTCTAAGCTCCCTCGCTCGCTCCAAACGGCAACGTACTTTCCATTTGGAGAAAAACGGATCTCCGGATCTCCTCCGTTGGGAGTTCCAAAAAGCGTGATCCCAATCTCCTCGGCCACGGTGAAGGGTCGTTTCACTTCTTGTGCCATTGCAATTTCGGCGATGTTGCCGCTCAGGAAAACAATGGCAAGGATCGGAATTAACGCAGCCATTTTCATCACGAATAGTGTGCAGTGACGTTCCGGCTTGAAGCGCGGCTTTGAAAAAAGAAGCCACACTGCGGCTCTTCCCCACTCCAATCTTCAAAAAATGATCTTTAAAGCGAACTGCATGGAGCGCGGGCCGCCCATTTGGTAAAGCGGACTTAGAACTCCCAGACTGGTCGCAAGTGTTGCGGTAGCTTGTCCGAAAGTACTCGATCCGAAGTTGGGATCAATGCTTCCAAAATTGGGGTGATTGAAGACATTGAAGGCCTCGGCTCGAAGTTGCAGTTTGAGCCTTTCATGAATTGGAAACTCCCGCCGAATCGCCAAGTCTTCCTGCCAAGCTCTGAACCCGCGCGCAAAGTTCCTTGGCGCATCGCCGGCGGAAGTTCCGGCCGGACAGGAAAAGGAAGTGCATCCCTGCGGCAGGCTAAACGCGTTCGGATTGATTGCTCGCCCCCCGGGACATCCACGGCCATTGTCATAAATGGCAGCACATTGTGATCCGTAGACGTAAACCGGTTGCCCGGGATATTGATTGAGATCAGCAGAGAAAAGTTTTCCAGTCACGGGGTCGACCACATTTCCCCCATTGAGAGTCACTGGGAAACTACCTCTGGCGGTAAAGCGGTCATCAAGGCCCCAACGGCGCAGAGCGGCCTGCAGGAGCTTGCCCTGACCGACATTCGGGAGATCATACGAGAGGGCAGCCGAGGCATTGTGCCGAACGTCAAAGTCACAATCTCCGCGCTGGTATGCTATGAAATAGTTTTCCGATCCATAGTCAATACAGTGGGACCAGGTATAGGAGACCAACGCTGTTAATCCTCGGCTCAGTCTCCGCTGGAATTGCGCCTGCAGCGATTCGTAGTCCGACGTAAGCCCGTTCTGGATGAAGTTAAACTGGGTCGCGATCGGATTATCGGTGGGCTGAAATATATTTTCCTGCAACAATCTCGACCCATGCGCAGCGACGTAGGAGACCGTGAGAGCCTGCCACTTACCCAGCGCCTGCTGGATGCTGGCATTCCATTGAAGGGTGTAGGGAAGCTGCAAATGAGGCTCAAAGCCGTACACAAAGGCGGTGTAGGGGAGCACCGGCGGATTCACGATGACCGGCACCGGCGCAGAAGAGGGAAACGATGCGACTTGAGACATTCCGAGCGCGCTAAAGCCGGGACCGTTGAAGGCCGAGGATGCCAACTGCTGACCTGTGTCGAAGAAAACACCACCCCCGGCGCGCACAGCCGTTTCCCAAGACGCCGCGTCACGCAAGAGATAAGCCACACCCAGTCGCGGAGCGAAGTTGTACCATGTCGTTTTCCAGAGCGGTGTGCCTTGAGGTGCGAGAACCCAATTGTTGGGTCCCGAACCTTGTACTGTATAGGGATTAAGTCCACGCGTTACCCCCGGTGCCGGGTTCAGTTCCCATCTGAGTCCCATTGAGAGACTCAAATGCTGCGACGCTCGCCATTCGTCCTGCACAAACGCCGAAAAGTTCCGGTACAGCGGATAAGCGGGAGCATACGCGTCTACTTGTGTCAACGCTGTATTTGATTCGACCCCAGATTCGCTGAGATAGTAGTAAGTTGCCGCGGCGGAGTATGGAACCGCAAGCGGCGCCAGCCTACGATAATCTGCGCCAAACTTGAGACGGTGGCGCCCCACTGTCAGATTCGCGGCGTCCACGAGATTCCATTGCCTTTGAGTACCTGAGGAATGGAACTGATTGAGGGGAACATAGTATCCGTCGTAAAGAAGAACGGGGGCAACAAACGAACCCTCTTGCAATCCCGAAAGTTGTGCGAGGTCAACTGGAATGTTGCCACCAAAGTGATCGATTCCTATGCTAGAACTCGCGTTGTTTGAGCTGTAATTGAAGCGCAGTTCGTTCGTGACGTGATCGGACAAAGCCGAGGTAAGCCCCGCTGTATAGGTTCGCATAACATAGGCAGAGGATATAACGGTGCTGGGCGAGTTACCATTCGCAGCTGATCCGCGGGTGGCCGATGCCGAGGTGGTGTCACTGAACCGGAAGAAAAGACGCAGCTTGTTGTTTACGTTATGGTCGAGTCGGGCGCTAGTGGAGCTTAGCGAACCCGGATTCGACGAATTTCCGATGAACTCGGCCAAGCCGGTTGGCTCCTCGCCTGTCGATGGGCAAGTGGGGTCTGTTGCTTGATCGCAAGGAACCGATATCTCAGATCCATTAGGTACGGGAAAAGCGTTCAGCACCTGCTTGAGGGGCGCAGGACTATTGGCTCGCAGGGCCAGGGCCGGTACGACGCTCATCGAAGCTGGCTGTGGGCTCGTCAAGCGCAGTCCCTCATATGAGAGGAAAAAGAACGTTTTGTCTTTTCCGCGATACAGGCCGGGGATCTCGACCGGGCCGCCAAATGTAGCTCCAAAATCATTCTGTCGAAGGGCCGATGCCTTTACCCCAAAGTAATCATTGAACCAATCGTTGGCGTCGAAAAAACCATTCCTCAGGTAATCATAGCCAGTCCCGTGAAATTCGTTTGCACCAGACTTCGTATCAAACGCAAACTGACCGCCTGGATTCCGCCCGTACTCAGCGGAGTAGCTCGAGGTCTGCACTCGGAACTCCTGGAGATCGTCAACTGAGACAAGAGCCTGGGTTGTTCCCAGGGCCGTCGAAGCACCGATTGAACCGCTGGCACCTGCGCCAGAAATCATGCCAAAACCTGCTGCTGCCCCCACATTGGCGCTAACACCATCCACCGTATAATAGTTTGCCTCGGTTCGTTGTCCACTTACACTAAACTCGCCAGTTTCACCAACACCTTGAAAAAACGCTGCCTGGGAGATCTGTGGTGTCTGAGTTGTTGTTCCCGGTGTAAGCAAAATCAAGTCCTGAAAACTGCGTCCGTTCAGTGGCATATTCTTGACATAAGTTTGGTCCACCACCGTACTAACTGAGGCGTCCGTTGTGTTGATCATCGATGCGCCGGCTTCCACGGTCACGGTTTCGTAGTATGCACCGATCGGCAGCGTAAAGTTGATCGAGAGCGCGTCTTGGACGTTGAGAACGATGTCGGGCTTGATGATCGTCTTGAACCCGACCTTAGAAACCTGGAGCCGGTACGGACCCGGGGGCAGATTGGACACAACATAAATGCCCTCATCATTGGTTTCGGTTGTGTACTTCAGGCCATTCACATCGTTCACAACTACCACATCGGCACCAATGATTGTTCGGTTGGAAGGATCGACGACGAGGCCATTGATAACCCCGTTGGGCGATTGCGCAAGAAGTGTTGCGGTCCACATCGAAGCGCAAGCGGAAAGCAGAACGACATAGGGGAAGCGCATTTAGGCTCTCCAGCGACCAACGGGGTTCCAGCCCCCTCTCTTATTGTTCGCAGGACAATCCGCGCAGGTACCACGTTGTTCTCATTTTAGGACGAATTAGGAACTAGAGGGTGGGAACACGACTTGGCTAGGGATGGTTCGGGTCAATTCTCAAGTAGGCAAAAAGGAGAGACTTGCCACTGGGCTTGTGGCTGCCCCCATTGGGCTCCACAGTCACGAACACACCGTCAATCTGTGCCAGGGTCTTGGGGTCGTCACACTTCAAGATCCATCGTTTTCTAGCATCATTGTCTTCGAAGAAAATGCCCAAGTTGACTGCCTGTTGCCGGTCCGGGCCGCGCCGGCCCCAGGCCTGAAACGCATTCGCCCTCTTTGCTTCAGTCTGCTGATCCAGATCGTAAGCATAGAAGATCAGCGACTTTCCCCGAGTGTAGAAGACCCGCCCATAGGGTTTCTTGGTCTCGCCGGTACCGGCAACGTCGTAGACCTCCGCAATGTAGAGATCACGCGCGCCCATCAACTCCCGGATGTCCCGGTCGTGCGAAAGGAGTTGGTCTTGCTGCTCAAGCGCCGTCTCGCGATCTTGCAGCAGGTGAGTAAGATCGTTGGCCTTGGCCTCTGATGCTTTGGCTCGAGCTGCGTCTTGGGCAGACTGTTGCGCCAAGGAATTCAATTTCTCCTGGAGCGTATGGGAATTGTTTTGGGCGGCGTCCAGCTTCTGCGCCAGATCAGTTCGCTGCTGGGTTAGGTCCTGTCGGCTGGCATCGCTGGCGCGCACATCGCTCTCCAATCGCTCTTCTTCCGCCTTCATCTGGTTGATTTCAGACGATTGCTCGGCCAATCGATGGCGGAGGTCCGCGATCGTTTTGTCGCGTTGTTTGATCTGTGCACTTGCGATTTCACGCTCGTAGCCCGCATCGCTCAGCTGTTCTTCGAGAGAGACTTGGTTTTGCACACGTGGCTGGGCGTGGGGCTGCTGGGCAACGTCGGGTGAGTGGTGGATGCTGATGCGATAAGCGTAGAAGCCGAGTGTGAGAAAGAGCAGAATTCCTGCGGCATAGAGTATCCACACCTGAGGCCACGCTAAGCTACTGGAGAAAGGGGGAAGGCGATTGGGGACGAACGGAAGATCGGTGCCGCGGAAATTCTTGGGCTCGCGTTTTTCCTCGTGCGCCAGCCGTTTGAAGAAAGCCTTCTCAGCATCTTCCTGAGACCAAGCTGGACCAGATTCTGCACTCTCAAGCTCTTCGTCGGCTGCAATCGCGGGAATCGCTTGGCCGACCACCGCTTCGTACTGCCGAAGGGCTTCCCGGCAAGACTGGCAGACGGCGAGATGCTCCTGTAGCCTCTTCTGTTCTTCCTCAGTCAGCTGGCCAGAGGTCGAAACGGCACAGAGCTCTAGGAACTCGTCATGGGGTTCGGTATGCGACAACGCCCCTGCTCCTAGGTTGGACAAGACCTTTTATCATACTGCTCGCTCACGCGGCAATTTGCCACCAAAAAGCTCTTTTCGCAGGCGTTCCAGTCCGCGGAAATAGTGGTGTTTTATATTCGCTCGAGATTGGCCGAGCTTGGCGGCAATTTCATCAAACGTATAACCCTCGATAAAGAAGAGGCGCAGCGTTTGGCGCTGGTTCTCCGTGAGCGCCTCAAATACCTTTTGAAGACCACCGTGTCCAAGCCTTCCATCGATTGCGTCGTCGCTTGTCCGCGGATCGCCAATCTCACTCGTAGTGTCGTCGAGATCGAGCCGTGTGTAGAAGTGGCGGGAGGTTAAGTAACGGCGTCGCGATATGGCGCGACGGTAGGTCATTTGAAGAATCCAGAACCGCGCCGGGCCTTTGGAGCTGTCATAAGCCCTGCAGAGACGATGAACCAATATGAAGATGTCCTGGAGCAGATCATCTGCCTCGGATGCGTCTCGCAGAACCCTGTATGCGACCCCGCGAACCCTGCGCGCATAACGGCGAAAAAGCTGTCCGAGCGCTTCCCTACTTCCAACGCAAATTTCGGCCATCAAGGCCTCGTCCGAGGGACCGGTCTCCGAGACGCCCGGCTCGACTCTAGTCTCTTCCTGTTCTGTGATCCCAAGTTCCGGCAGGCGAATTGTGATCGAACCATTCATAACAGGGCCCTTGCCACGGTGTCGCTCGGCTAACCCCTTTGAAAGTAACCACTTCCCTGCCCTGCGCCGTGCCCTTGGTCTCAGCTCTCTTGGCGCCTATTAATAAGGAGCATGAGATTTGGTTCGTCGCACACTCTCAAAACCACTGAAACGATTTACTTTCAATCGCTTACAAAGAACGCCTTCGGTGGGCGGACTCAGTCTTACCTATCAGCCGTTTGAAGTGGCGACTCATTATGTCGTCTATAGGCGGTCCGTCTATAGACGGTGGACGATTGCGCTGCTGTACTCCCAAAATTCGCACGTGCAACAATTGCTCCTTAAGCTGGGGAAGCGAGTCCGCGCTCTACGCCTGGATCGAGGTTGGACCCAGGAAGAACTCGCCCATCGTAGTGGACTGAATCGTTCTTACATGAGCGAGGTCGAACGTGGAAGATCAGATGTGTCATTGTCCACACTGCAAAAAATAGCTCGACCACTCGGAATCTCTCTCGCCGAACTGCTCAGCGGAATTGGGTAGTTTTGCGCGAATCCCATCAAGCAAAAAAGATCAAACGCATATTGGGTGCATTTAACAGCGAGCGCTCGTTGTTTGTCAATAAGCTTTTATGACGATCTCTTGGGGTTGGAAGGGCGGCCACCACGACGGTTCTTTCGTTTGGCCTGTAAATCCTTGAAATGTTTAGAACCTAATTTCTTGAAGGTCGCCCTCCCGCCTTTCCGCCCAAGACCCACGGCGGCGGGATCTTTCTTCTTTGCCAACTACGGACCGAACAAGCTAACGGAGTGATTTTACCAAGTTGGCGGCGCAAGCAGAAGGCCCCACCGCATTACGGCAGCATGGGACATCTCAGCAGCATACCCGTGAGGTCTTTTTTCCTCACGTATGATGGTGTAGTGTGTTGATAATCCAGAACGGCTGTCGTGAGCTGGGCGGCGCATCGATCGAATTGCTGAGAAGCGGCTACCGCCCAGAGGACAGGTGTAAGAATTAGGTCCAAGAATGCGGTCTTATTACGAGTTTTTCGCGGGCGGGGGCATGGCGAGGGCGGGCCTCGGACAAGAATGGACTTGCCTGTTCGCCAACGACATCGATGCCAAAAAGGGTGCCAGTTACGCCGCGAATTGGGGCGACGAGCATTTGAAGGTCGCCGACGTTGCCGCGCTGAAGACGAAAGACCTGCCAGGCGCCGCCGATCTCGCCTGGGCGTCGTTTCCTTGTCAGGATTTGTCGTTGGCGGGCGCCGGGGCGGGTTTGAGCGGCGAACGTTCGGGAACCTTCTGGCCTTTCTGGCGCCTCATACAGAAGCTCGGCAAAGAAGGCCGCGCGCCTTCGCTAATCGTCCTCGAAAATGTCTGCGGCGCTCTCTCCTCGCATGATGGAAAGGATTTCGCAACGATCGGTGCCGCGATCGCCGGTGGAAAATACCGTTTTGGCGCCTTTGTCATCGACGCGGTGCGCTTCGTGCCCCAATCGCGGCCGCGCCTCTTCATCGTCTGCGTTCGGGAAGGAGCGGCCATTCCTGAGGGTCTTGCCGTTGATGAGCCTGATCCCGCTTGGCATCCTCCCCATTTGACCAACGCCTACGAAAAACTATCGCCGCGATCGAAAGCGGCGTGGACCTGGTGGCGCCTTTCCATTCCTGCGCGGCGAACGGCGACGTTCTCCGATTTGATCGAGGATGAACCGCAAGGCGTTGCTTGGCATACGGCCGAGGAAACTCGATATCTGTTGTCGCTCATGAGCCCGATCAACCGCAAGAAAGTTCAACAGGCTAAAAAGACGGGCGTGCGCATGGTCGGCGGAATTTACAAGCGCACGCGCAAGGATGAAAAGGGCAAGCGGGTACAGCGAGCAGAAGTGCGCTTCGACGATATTTCGGGATGCCTCCGCACGCCGGTCGGCGGTTCAAGTCGGCAGTCGATCATTATTGTCGAAGGCAAGAGCGTGCGTTCTCGCCTGTTGTCTCCGCGCGAAGCGACGCGGCTGATGGGCCTGCCAGACAGTTACAAGCTCCCGCAAAACTATAACCAGGCTTATCATCTCGCCGGCGACGGCGTCGTCGTTCCTGTGGTGCGCTTTCTCGCGGCCAATATTCTCGAACCGCTGCTTGCGGCCGCAGAAACCCACGCGAAGGAAGCCGCATGAAGATGGCAGCCGCCGCGCTCGAAAAAGAGCTGGCCGCGTTTACGTCCGAAAACGGCTTTCGAGGTAAGGGGCCGATTTCTGTCGCCTTGGTTGTCACCCAACACGCCCGAAACATGGGGCTGCCGCTTGACGACGAAAAACTCATCACAGAAGGCGGGGGCCAAGTCCTCGGTCTGGGAAAAGGCGCCGTCCAGACGGTTCTCAAACGACATGGCATCGATCGGGTGCTGGCTTCCGAAGGCGGACGGACTTCGCGCGGCAGCCTGCACAACATGCGACAGTATGTCGCCTTCCTAAACCGGCTCAAGGGCCAGGGCGAAGTTGATTTGGGCGTCGTTGAGGCGTTCTGGATCGACCGGGTTCACGAATTCTTCGCGGGCAAGCCGTTCAAGATCAAGCTCGACGCCTCGAAAAGCCTTCGCACGGTCGTGCGCGATGTCATCGCGCAAGCCGAAGAGCGGCAGAAAACAACGCCCGGCATGTATTACGGCGGAGCGGTCTTGCAGCACTTGGTCGGTGCGAAGCTCGATTGCGCTCTGGGCACGGGAAAGTTCGAGCACAACAGTTTTTCGACGGCGGATTCTCCTGGGTTGCGGGCGGGAGATTTCTTCTTAGGCGACGTGGCAATTCATGTCACAACCTCACCCGGTGAAGCGGTGATCGCACGTTGCGGGGAAAATCTGAACGACGGCGTTCGACCGATTTTGGTGACGCTGCAGCGTGGGCTGGGCGTGGCGGAAGGATTGGCGACTAACGTCGGGCTTGGCGATCGTATCGACATCTTTGAAATCGAGCAGTTCGTCGCCCTCAATCTCTATGAGATCGGAAAATTCGCCGCCGACGGCCGCAAAACTGCTGTAGACGACATGGTGAAGCGGTACAACGAAATCGTCGACGAATTCGAGACCGATCCAAGCCTGAGAATCGAACTACGGAGATGAAGGAAACCCCGGAAGCGCGCAGCCGCATCATGCGCGCCGTGAAGGACCGGGACACGGCGCCTGAGCTGATCGTGCGGCGCTTGGCTCACCGGATGGGTTATCGCTTTCGCCTCTGCCGCAAGGATCTGCCAGGGCGTCCCGATGTTGTGTTCCCGCGATTGCGGAAGGCCATTTTCGTCCACGGATGCTTCTGGCACGGCCACGATTGCACGCGCGGGGCGCGCGTTCCCAAACAAAATCGGGCTTACTGGCTGAAAAAGGTCGCTAGCAATCGTGTGCGCGATCGGGAAAACCTCGCAAAGCTGGCGACGGTGGGCTGGAAGTCTCTCGTCATATGGGAATGCGCGACGCGCAATGAGCGCGATTTGAATGAGCAAGTTAGCAGGTTTTTGGCAAAGTAAGAGATGTTGTAAGAGTAGGATTATGTAATGACGACCGGGTTTTATGCGCGACTCCGCGAAATTCGGGAAGACGACGAGGCTCTGGCGGCATGCATTGACCGCGTTGTAAAGCAGCTAGAAGACACGTCTACCAGCGGCGACCGGCCCGGCATGCTGCTCGGGAAAATACAGTCCGGCAAGACACGGGCGTTCGTAGGCGTCATCGCGCGAGCTTTTGACCGTGGCTTCGATATCGCCGTGGTTTTCACCAAGGGCACCAAGACCCTCTCGGCTCAGACTGTGGCTCGCCTCGCTCATGATCTTCGGGAATTCATCGACGAAGATGAAGTCCTGGTCTTCGACATCATGCAGCCGCCTGGTAAGCTCACGAAAAGCGAACAGCGGCGCAAGCTGGTGATCGTCGCCAAGAAACAAGCCAAGAATCTGGAACGGATCATTCATTTTTTTGACGCAGACTACCCCGATCTCAAAGGTCGCAAGGTTCTTATCGTCGATGACGAAGCCGATCTCGCCAGCATTCGGTTCGTCCGCAAGAAAGACCAGCCGGACATCGAACAAGGCAAGATCGCCGAGCAAATGGACGCCTTGCGGCGGCTTGTCGGCAAGGTGGCCTATCTCCAGGTAACTGCGACGCCGTATTCCCTTTACCTTCAGCCAGACAACTACGAAGTGCCTCCTGATGAGGGCTACGTCTTCAAGCCTAAGAAGCCGGCTTTCACCGAGCTTTTGCCGATTCATAGCGGTTATGTAGGCGGGGACGATTATTTTCTCGCGCCGGCTGAAGACGATCCTCGGTCATTCCTGATTGTGGAAGTGCCTCGCGATGAGCAAGATGCTTTGCGAAAGGAAGATCAGCGGCGCATCCGGGGGGAACGCGTCCTCGACTCGCCTAACACGACAGGCCTAGTGCGGGCGATCATGACCTTTGTACTTGCGGCGTGCCTACGCCGGTGGCAACAAGGGGAGGCTGGCGAGAAGAAGCGAAAGTACGCCATGGTCATCCACAACGATACGCAAAAAGCGGCGCATGCCTGGCAGGATCAGGTTATCGAATGGGTGTTCGACGCAGCGACGGCTGCGGCGACCAATAGCCCGCAAAAGTTGCGGCCTATTTTCGATGCAGCGTTTGCTGACCTGAGCGCATCGATCGAGGCCGACAAGGGTCGCACGCCCAAGTCGGAACAAGCCTTCGACATGTTTATTGAGGCGCTGCAGGGCGGCGATGTGGTGCGGGAAACGGTGAACTCCGACCATGCGGTTATGGCCTTGTTGGACGAGAGAGCTGAATTGAAGCTAAGGACTCCCTTCAATATCTTCGTCGGCGGAAGCATTCTCGATCGTGGCATTACGATTCCGAACCTGATCGCGTTTTACTACGGCCGCAACCCGAGGACGATGCAGGCTGACACGGTGCTGCAGCACTCGCGCATGTATGGGAATCGGGATCGGCGCGACCTGGCGGTCACGCGTTTCTATACGTCGCGCGACGTTTACGATCGGCTTTATACGATCAATGAATTTGAAAACACCTTGCGCAGCGCTTTCGAGAGCGGCGCGCACGAACAAGGCGTGGTTTTCATTCAAGCCGACGCAGCCAACCGCGTGCGCCCTTGCGCGCCGAACAAAGTGCTTCTGAGCAACGTCGTGGCGGTCAGGCCCACCGGCATGTACCTTCCCACCGGCTTTAAGACGCGCACTGGGCGGGATTTGGCGGCCGCAGAGCGCGAGCTGAACCCACTCATCCCAATCGGCGCCCGCGACAAGCAAAAGTTCGTTGAAGTCGACCGCGGCACGGCGTTGCACATCATCGCCATTATCGAAAAGACTATGGAATTCTCCGACGGCGAATTCGAGTGGGATGCGATGCGGGGCCTGCTGGACTACTATTCGGATGTTAGGGACGGCGGGGATGGCAGGGTCTTGATGCTTGCAGAAACCGGCAGACAATTGTCGCGAGAGAAGTCGGGCGATAAGTCCGGCCTTTCGATCCTTGGCGGCGGGGTTACTATCCGCAGCCTGGTGCTTGACCCGCTTCGGTCTAAGGCCGCTCTAATCCTTCTTCAGCAAGAAGGGACAACGGGGCAAGGCTGGTCAGGACATCGATTCTGGTGGCCGATCTTGGCAGCGCCTGGAACGGTCGAACCGTGCGTTTTTGCGACGAAGGTCGCGGCGGATTGAGTCTTCGAAGGTGGCGTATAGACCAGGCGGAGGCCGCGTATGTTGAAATGCGCTTTTGGTGGCGCAAGCAGAACAAATCTCTCAAGCAAGAATGCCGCAAAGAATCGGACTGCTGGTTGCCATATGGTCACCAAGGACCGTGTCAGCCCATCTCGCTAGGACACAGGGAGGCAACACCCACCTACGAACGCGGTGACTATGTGAAGGTAGAATTCCCCGATGAAGCAACGGGGATCGGGGAGTGGATGTGGGTTCGTGTCAACCACTGCGACGAAAAGAAGCAGCTTGTGTTCGGCGTGCTCGACAACCAGCTCCGAGCTTGCGCAGAATAAGCATCACAGATGGAAGCTGGAAAAAAATCAGATCATGCAGTACGGATGGCCGTTAAGAAAACCTCCGGACGACGGAAGACCGAGAAGAATCACAGGATTAGAAGCCTCGTTACTCTCTTTTCGCGCTCGGAATGGTTGCTAAGCCTCCTCAATTCGACGAGATGGCAAAACACATCTCTGAGCATGTTCGAAAGCTGGTTTCTGCGAAGAAAAAAGGTAAGGCCGAGAACAGAACGTTCGAAGAGATTCGCAAAGTTGCCGACGCAAACAAACGCCAAATAGCGAGTGTTTCGCGAGGGGTACAACGTTCTCTTCGCCGAGCGATAGTCTCCTCTAATTCGGTCGCCGAATCGGTTGCGCTGCCGCGCCGTTGAGACTGTTTACTAGTAACGAGCTGTCTTCGTAATAAAGTAAACGCCCGGTGCCCCACTCAAGCAAAAAGACCGCTTAAATGGGCCACGCGCCCCGTCAGGTTCACGCCGGGTTGGGCGGCGTTCCGGGACATTGTGTTTCGATCACCCACGTTCCCTTTTCTCGCTCGCTGCACGGAGGAGTAGGGGCTGTCCGACTGACAGCCGACCGATGCGGGTGACCGCGCCATAGATTCCCGCGTTGTTCTGGTTCGCACGTTCGCACGAACGACCGCCTTCAGCATAAAGCGGTAGGATTCCCCTTCGAGTTCAGACTCTTAGGCGCTCGCTACGATACCAACCGCAACGGCACGGGATCGCACTTCACAGGTAGCGCGTGATAATCCGGTCTATCATGGTGGCGGAAGCGGAAGAGACGCAGCAGCTGCTCGCCATTGCTTCAGTCTGCGACTCCACTTCCTTCGCCCCACGACCACGATCTCTATATGCCCAATTTCGTTTTTGTCGATCCCGCAGACAATCGCTACTTCGGTTCTTTCGCCAGGGTTCAAGAAGTTCACATACTTCAGGTCTTTAGCATCCCAATTGACTGTCCGATCCCGCGCATTCGGTTTCTTAACAAAGTAGTGCTCCAAACCACTCATGAGATCAAAATGCTCGTTATTGACGGTGACCCCGATGTTGAAGATATGGACGGAACCCCTGTCGCCTTTTGTCAGGACGAGAACAACCTTCAATAGGTCCTTGGCCGATTTAGGGTCCGGCTGCCGCGTCGGAACGATCTCCAAGGACAGATTTGTGGTTTGATACCCTGAAATCCATTTATAGAGAAAGAAGCCGCCAGCGAGGACGTATGCCAAAGCCTCAATCACGCCCTTGGCAACCTCCACCTGCTCTTTGCTGAGCCAACGCAGAGTTTCCATAATCACCTTGGAGGGCAAGATCTGAAATCGCAGTGTCCACCATTTGCAGAGTAGGCACTCTTCAACAACTAACTCAGCAGGAAAGGGCGACAGCTCAGGTGGCGCGCTCCTACCATCGTCAGGTCTTTAAGAATATGACTCTTCATGACGGCCGAGCACATCATCCTTCGTGATGGACGAAAACACCCGGCCAAATTCCTTAAGAACGAATCGAGCAGAGACATCTGGCTCCGAGGGGTCATTCACGAGCAGATCTCCGTTGGGAACATCCACTCTTGAGGGACTCCGATCAGAGGTTACGGGAGCCTTCCTCCCAGGTTTCTCCATCTTGGCAGCGGGCATACGAACCGCAGACAGGATCTTCTTCAGCTGAGCGAGCCCCTCCAACACTCTCGGAGAGAAGCAGCGTTTGGCTTGGCACATTGTTCGCACAACTTCGTACGTGCCGAGCGTCCACAGCCACATCAAAAACTCTGCGCGTTGAAGTCGGCCGCCATCTATGACCGTTCCCGAAAACGCCTGGTCAAGATTTTCAGTAATCTCGGCGGCCATGGCGAGAAGACCGTTCTTTCGACCGGAGAGAAAGAAGGAGAACGCGATAGTGGGGTCCCGCTCCAGTATTTGGTCCCAAGTCGGGTTTATGAGCACATCCATGGTATGGCCACTCCTGTTCCTATGTTGGGGATATGCACAAAATCCCAAGCTCCTTGTTGAATTGCGTGAACCGCGGCCGCACGGCGATCCACTTATACGGGAAAACTTGCGGCGTCGGTGCCAACCCGTATCCGGTAAGACCGCCGGATTGGATCGGGCCGCCCAGAAGAGACGACAGGGATGTGAGACTCATGATTCTTACCTCTTGGATACCATCTTCAGAATCGACTTGATCGATTCTGCAACCTAGTTTACGATAAATACGTGAATAGCGCAATTGTAAACTGTAAGGAGGATGCCATGATTGCTGACCGAATCAAGCTAGCGAGGCGCAAGCTGGGTTTCTCCTTGCGTGACTTATCCGATGCGATGCAAAACCGGGTCACCGCTCAGGCCATAGGCAAGTATGAGCGCGGCGAAGACATACCGAGTTCGGGTGTCTTGACTGCACTTGCCAAAGCACTCGGCGTGTCTCTCGCCTATCTTCTTGATACCCAAGGACTTCAGCTTGCCGGCGTCGAATTTCGCACCAAGGCAAACACGACCGGCCGGGACCGAGCCCTTGTGGAGACCGAAGTCCTTGAGTGGATAGAGCGCTACTTGCAGATTGAAATGGTCCTGGAGCTAGACAGTGCGGACTGGCAATGCCCCCTAGCTAAACGGGAAAAGCTTCGTGATGTCAACGATGCGGAGCAATTAGCGGAACAGGTCCGCAAAGCCTGGACGCTAGGCCTCGACCCCATTCCGAACATGACCGAACTTCTCGAAGAGAAGGGGCTCAAGGTCCTCACCGTACACCTTCCCGACCGTGTGTCTGGCTTCACTTGTCTCGTCAAGCGCCCCAACGCAGCCGACCTACCTGTCATTGTCGTGAACAACAAGTTCTCTCTGGAACGCCGCAGGCTGACGCTCGCACACGAATTGGCGCACCGTCTCATTGATAGCGAAGGCATGTCCGAGAAGGAAGTGGAGAAGGCGGCCAATCTCTTTGCGGGAGCGTTTCTAATGCCCAAAGATCATCTTCTGCGTGAAGTCGGAAAGCATCGCCAGGCACTCGGCTACAAAGAGTTGATTGGTCTCAAGAAACTCTACCGCGTCAGTGGTGCCGCCGTACTCGTGCGATTGCGCCATGTTGGCGTCATCAGTGAATCCACGCTCACGTATGCCTTTCAAACGATTGCGCGCGGTTGGCGCACGCAGGAGCCGGAAGAGCTTGAGCCATCAGCCATACGCGGACAACGGGAGCGAGCCGTTCGCTTCGACCGTCTCTGTTATCGCACGCTTGCGGAAGGAATGATCTCAGTAGACAAGGCTGCAGAACTTTTGCGGCTGCCATTGCCCGAGGTTGAGTTGGGGTTGAAAGGGCCGCAAAAGGCACATGAGGATCATTGTCAGTGATAGCAGCTGTCTGATAGACCTCCGGAAGGTGTCGTTGCTGGACGCTTTCCTGAAGCTACCTTACGAGATTCTGATCCCAAACACGCTGTTTGAGGAGGAGCTTCTTAGATTCACGGAGGCCCACAAGCGAGCGCTGCTTCGTGGCGGTCTGAAAGTCATCGACCTACCGGGTGAACGCGTGCTACGGGCTCAACAGGTAGTCCGGGCCGCACCGCAGTTATCGGTCCATGATGGCTTTGCATTTGCGCTTGCTGAAACGCATCCAGGATGCATTCTTTTGACTGGCGACGGGTATCTCCGCAAATTGGCTTCCACAAACAAAATTGAGGTACATGGTTTTCTGTGGGTCGTCGATGAAATCCATCAGAAGCAACTGAGCACGGCCAAGATTCTCTGTGCCGCTCTGCGTTTGCTCGCTGGTGACCCGGCGGTGCGCCTGCCCCGGCGTGAACTGGCCGCTTATGTTAAGCGCTATGAAGGGCTGCAATGAACATATCAGGAGAAATGATCAGTGATCGGACACAAAGGAGAATACATCATGTCTGAACAACACGAAGTGCGGATTCACATCAATCGGCAGCCGTACGAATCGCCGAATCCTACCACCGGAGCGGCCCTCTATGCGCTTGGCCAAATTGGAGCGCATCAGGAACTGTTCAAGGAAATCGGTGGTGACCGGGAAGATGAACTTATTCCAAATGACGGCACCCTGGTACATCTCAAACATGACCAGCACTTTTATTCCCAAAGAGACTTCGTCATTATCGTCAACGGTCAGAAGAAGACCGTCACGACGAAGGCTGTGACGTTCGATGAGATCGTCAAGCTGGCGTTCCCAACGCGTCCGAGCGGAGCCAACATTTTGTACACGGTGTCTTACGAAGATGGCCCTAAAGTAAACCCTCAAGGTTCGCTGAAAGAAGGCGGAACCGTGAAGGTGAAGGATGGAATGATTTTCAATGTCACAGCGACCGATAAGTCGTAGCGCCGACCTGAAAAGGCTTCGGGACGAGGGATATGACCTCGAAGTCCGTTCCGGTTGTCTCCTGGTCAAGGACGTGCCCTATGTGAATTCACGCAAAGAGGTGCAACGCGGAATTCTGGTCATCAAGCTTGTACTCGCAGACGACCAAACGGGCCGTCCGGATACCCATCAGGCCTATTTCGCGGGTGAGCATCCATGCAACGAGGATGGCACCGAAATCGAAAAAATAAAGCACGGCAGTGGCCCTAATTCGCTGGCCGAAGGAGTCGCGGTAAATCACTCTTTTTCGGCGAAGCCGAAGCCCGACAATTCTTATCCCGACTACTACGCCCAGGTGACGACTTATGTCGCCATTATTTCCGGTCCAGTACGCAGGATCGATTCCACCCTCACCGCGAAGACCTTCCCGGTCATCGAGCCTGAAAAGGAAAGCGAGGAACCGTTCAACTGCATCGATACCGCCTCCAGCCGGGCTGAAATCGTGTCTGTCACGAAGAAGCTGGCTCTTGGAAAGGTCGCTATAGCTGGCTTGGGCGGAAGCGGCTCTTACGTGCTCGATTTACTCGCGAAGACGCCCGTCAAGGAGATTCACCTCTATGACGGGGACATTTTCTTTCAGCACAATGCATTCCGTTCGCCGAGCGCGCCTTCGGGCGACGAACTGAGAGCTAGACTTCCGAAGACCAGTTATTTCAAAAGCGTATACGGGAAGATGCACCGTGGCATCATCGATCACCCGGTTTATCTTGACGCCAGCAATTTGGAAGAACTGTGCGGCATGGATTTCGTTTTCGTGTGCCTGGACAAGAATCGCCCAAAGAAACTGATTGTCGAGAAGCTCGAAGAGTTTAACGTTCGGTTCACCGACGTGGGTATGGGCATCCAGTTGGACGGCGACTCCCTGGGTGGCATTTTGAGAGTCACGACCAGCACAGCGCAGCAGCGCGATCATTTCCGCGGGAGGGTGTCTTTCGAGGATGCGCCCGGCGACGATGACTACAACCGCAATATCCAGATTGCGGATCTCAATGCATTGAACGCCGCTCTTGCTGTCATCAAGTGGAAGAAGCTGTTCGGCTTTTACCGCGACCTCAAGTCCGAGCATCACAGTCAGTTCAGCATTGACACCAACCTGCTCATCAACGAGGATCGGCCGCAATGACGCCGGACATCGCCCTGAAGCATGAATTCGTGGAGTTCATTCCTGATGAGCTGGAGCAGGGGACGGTCTATGTTTCGATACGCTTCGCAACAGCGTCCCATCTCTGCGTCTGCGGATGCGGAAACAGGGTTGTAACTCCGATACGTCCCACGGACTGGACGCTCATTTTTGACGGAAAGACTGTTTCGCTGGACCCTTCGATTGGCAACTGGAGTTTTCCGTGCCAGTCCCATTACTACATCCGGAAAAACCGCGTTAAATGGGCCCCGAAGTGGTCGCGCGAGCAGATCGAGCGCGGAAGGCTTCACGACAACTATGCCAAGGGAAGTTATTTTGGCGCGGCTGAGATTCGAACCGACGCCGGCGCGGACAAGCCCCAAGTCACCAAACCAAAGCGGAGCTGGTGGCAAGCGATCAAAACCTTGTGGTCCTAGAGCCCTCTGCATAACAAGCGTTGCCCGCGCGCACCACGTAAATGAAATCACGTCCACGACTCCCGACACCGCTTGCTTCCCCCCTCACTGCGTGATAATCCGGTTTCTCCCCAATGGGGAACCACCGTAGCCCTAATTGTGCTTGTAGGGCTGCTTGCCGCCGAGCCATGCCTCAAACATGACATACGTTTCGGCATCCTCGTGGACCCACAGCCGTGGCTTGCCGCTAGTGTCATTGCTCCCGGTTATGTAGGGATAGACTCCCAGATACTCCTGCCCCTTGTATTTATCGCTGGAGGTTTCGATTGGTGAAACGGGCAAGATCGCAGATTTACCCTTCTGACCATCCATATAGCCAAGCTCCCACGGCATCCATTTGGAGTCTTTAGCAGCTTCAGTAGTGGCAAAAAATAAAGACTTGCTCTGCGTTATCCTTCCCCGTACGACCTGAGCCGTCTCTTTAGTCACATTGTCCCGACTGAGCTGTTGGTCCTGCTTCCAGTCTACGTAGACCACATAGCCCATCTTCTCCAAGTAATCTGTGATTCCAAGTATCAGCTCTTTGTCCAGGTAGCTGTGAGACAAAAATATATCGGTTCTGTGCAGGAATCTGACAGGGCCCGCGATTTTGGCGGGGTCGGCTTTCCGGTCAAAGCGGGTACCGGCGCCGTAGTCGCTGTGGAAATGTGGGAACCCGCGGTTGGTGCGGGTTTCCA
>Ga0187872_10000804_pt1 | contig 34223 bp, 29 predicted proteins | sample June2016WEW_16_4_FD_132973 | JGI IMG/M metagenome (GOLD analysis project Ga0187872, IMG submission 132973) | Peatland microbial communities from SPRUCE experiment site at the Marcell Experimental Forest, Minnesota, USA - June2016WEW_16_40 | ecosystem: Environmental > Terrestrial > Soil >...
CAATCTGGCGCCGGACACCTGCCTACTGCCGTTTGCCGGATGGCATACGAGAGATTGCCGTTGAACGAGCGCTTGTTTCGAGCGTAGGCGCGGACGAGAGTTAATACGACTTCTGGATCTGCAATTTCCAACAGTATCGATTCGAGCGTCGCCTGGGGCTTGCCTGGCTGCAACATCGCGTACCGTTGTAGAATCAGCAGGCGTGTCGACGGATATCGCCTTGCCAAGTCTGCAAATTGACGTTCCGGGAAACCATCTCGAGCGGGCAATCTGCCGTCGCAAATCAAGTCGATTATCAGGCTCGCGGCAGCTTCAGTCCCGATGTTCAGCAACGAGTATAACCAGTGATGATTGCTAAGGATTCGCTGGTCCCAATCCACCAACGCTTTGAACACCAGTAGAACCTCCTCGTGAGGACTATTGGCAAGCGCGATTAAAAGACGGTCCAAATCCCAAGGTTCGCAATTCTGTCTCGACACAAGCTCCAGGATCTCCATGACCACCATGGGCCGGTCTGAAAACGGGAACAGCGTGAGCCAAGGCAAAAGCTCCCCGGTGTTTTTATCCAGACGCCAGGGTTCTTTCTTCGCCAGTTCCAATAACTCTTTAACTCCTCCAACAAGGTCTTCGACCCGAAGTACCTCTCCGGCTTCGGCTGCCGCAGTCAACAATCCTCTTTTTAGGGCAAATGGGAGCTGCAGTCTCATTAACCCATCGATCTCGGCCCGTTTTGAACCATGCGGTATCCGGAGAGCCACCATTGCCAATTGGATGGCATGCTGCTGCGTTGCACCGTCACTTTGGTCCGTACCTAAATCTCTAACCACCTCGAAAATTGCTTCTGCGGAATCTGAACTCGGCGGCGGATTCTGCTTGTCCTGCCGCGACACTCGGCTCGTTTTTGCGTTAGCAAAATTGTTCCATGCGCCAAACCGAGGATCAATGAGGGACCCATTTGCTTTAGCCCAGATGGCACCTAACACGAGGGCAGCATCAATGCCGAACCGCTTGTCCGGCAAATAGTGTTTCATCAATTCGATAACCTCTGGACCGCCGATCGCGGCAAATGCCCTTTGGTACTGAAGCGTGTAACTCATCGTAACGTCCGGACCGATGGGCCCGCGTCGCGGCGATCTCCTGAGCTCTTCGCGTGCACGCGCCCAATCAGCAAGATCGCGCTCCAGCATTCTCGCCAAAGCGCCAGCAAACCGCGGCTGCGGCACCTGCTCGATCGCACAAGCAACATCGGCTAATTGGTGCCGATTGGCTTCCGGTGAGGACAACAGGATCGAAAACCAGCGCTCAATCGCCTCTGTCAGTGCTTGATGCAGATCTGCAGGGAGCGCCTGCATTTCCAGTCCACGTTTCCCGCGGTGGGCAAGAAGGTCAGCCATCGCCTTGATACGGTGCGGGTTTTCAGAGCCAGCACGCCTTACCAACGCCTGGACGAAAGGCACCTGACGCGTGGCAGCAAGGATACCTTTCAATCGCCAATACTCTTTTCTGTTCGATTCATCACGCCAATCCTCGGCGCGGCCCTTGTCATCAACGACGAAAAGCTTGTCGATGACCTTGCCGATGGTTTCAGCTCCGATGAAGGTCGGCGCGAAACGGGCCAGTGGCTCAGGGGCGGCGCTGTCCAGTACAGAAGCAGCCAGGGGGCCTTCGTCTACACTCGGGGCATCTTTTAACAAGTCTTCTATCCCATAGGGCACCGGCAGTCCGGCCTGAATCCGATTAAAAAGCGCGCGGCTTGCATGGTTAGGATAAGTTTCGAATGCCCTCTTGATCGCAAACGCCCCCTGCTCAGTTTTGCCTGGAAAGGAAGCCTGTTCGATCAGGTTGGCGATTCGCTCGCCTACGGCTTCTTCCGGAGGCAAAGTGTCAGCCAAACGGACGACAGCCCGAACGGGATCAGTTTGCCCGGCACCTTGAGCTGTCCTCAGAGCAGCAAGTCGGGCCCTCTGAGTTTGGTCAATCAGTTCGACGCCATAGCCGGCATTCGCGAGCCGGTTCCAAACGGCGTCAGGGGCAGTCGCCAGGATTTCAGTAACGTGACGGTAGGCGCTGCGAAATACAAGGGCATGAATTATTTCGACAACGACTTCGGGGTTGGGATCCGCCTTGGCCACCTGGGTGGCAAGTTCCAAACCATCGAAGCCGCTTTCATGGGCTATCGATGCGAGAATATCCGCACGAATGTTGTCCGGCAAATCGCCTAATCGCTTGGCGGCTTCTGGGCCCAGCGTCGAAGGCCGAAAGCGATCCGCTTTGCGAAGAGCAGCTAGGTAAATCTGGCGGTCTGGGCTGGAAACAAGAGGCCATATTTCTGGAGCAAATTCGGGGCGCCCAGTAGTAATCATGAATCGAATCGCACGATCCACCTGTCCAGGTTGATGCCATCGCTCGGCAAAATGAACGACCCGGTCTTTGATCTCCGGCCAGACCATGTCACCGGAGCGGAAGATCATTTCGGCGACCAGCATTGGGTCGACACCGAGCGTCTCGGCTATAGCGGCACCGACCGCCTTTGCACCGGCCGGACCTTTCCGGGATAAGCGCTCGCAAGCAAACAAGATGGATTCCTCCCACGGTAGCCTGTCTAAAACGTCTGTTCGCAGCCTTGTTTTCGGTTCTGCATCGCTCCGGGCAGCCTTCAGCATCAGTTGCTCTACTTCAAAAGACGCATACCACTCTTGGAATTGTTGGTGCTGAAATGACACGCTTCCGTTGGGTGCTCGCACCAATGAATGCGTGTCAACCAGGACGTCCAAAACGACGGCGGGTTGAGGACAAGCTGACGCTTGTCCCGTGGACACGAGCTGTGCACCGACCTGGCTGACTGCGCGTCGAGCGTTCTCATCAGTGATCGTGGTGCTGCCCAACTTATTTGCTTCGACGGCTAAGCCGATGAGCATTTGTTGGTGGCAGCCGAATAGCTCTGTTCTCAGCCTCTCTGCCTTTTCAGGCGCGCTTTCGTGCTCGGCCACGAATGTGCTCAGCAATTCCTCCCTCGTTCGGGGGAATGAGCCTTCCTGGGTGCAAGCCAGTAGAGCGTTGAAATAAAGTGGCGTGGCGATTAGTTCACGGATGCCCGGAGTGCGCCAAGCCCGCTCAACCACTGTTACCCTGCTCCCGGCTGGAAAACGTCGCGCTATATGGAGCTGCTGCTCCTCGGTGAGGTGGGTGATTTCGATGATCGTGCCGGCGGTGGGGACCGCTTGTTGCCGCGTGGCGATGACGATACTCAGAAGCGGGAAATCGCGATTTAAGGCGTTGAGCTGCCGGATCGCATGGCTTCGTGATGCGCCATCGGCTTCGTTCCAGCCATCAACTAACAAGACAACACGACCATAAAAGGCCAAGAGCTGAAAATGCTGCTCGCGAAAATTCCGAAAAGCACTGCGGTGGGCCACGAACTCGAAGAAACCCTCCCGGTTGCCGAACCATTCACCGAGCGGCACGAGTAGCGGCACGGCATGACCGATGTCGATGATTTTGTCCGCGAGCTGAATCAACGTTGTGGTCTTCCCTGTCCCGGGTGGCGAAATAATGGACAGCCTGTCGACAGCCCCAATTGCATTGGCAACTCCCGTCAGTGGGATTGCATTTCGTTCCCCGTCTGTATTCAGTATCAAGCCAAGCTCAACGGCATGGGCTGGCCAAGCTCTTGTGCTGCGGAATGCAGCCAGGTCCTCACGGGCGGCACTCTTTAGTCGTTCGGTCACGACTTCGACATCCTCCTCCTTGGGCAGGGCAAGACTGTTCAGAAACTGCCTGTCGGCTTCATCAAGTTGGGTGAAGCTCAGTGTGAAGTGCTTCGCGGATGTGGACACCGCCAGAAACGCTCGTTGTTCGGTCTCCCGTTTCCACTTTCGCAGCAGGTCGGCGGGGAATCGCGGGACGTCAGAATCAATCAGCTTGGCGCACGTTTGGCAGAGCCAAATGCCATTAGAAATATCGCTCCGTTCATTCGGACTAAGCGACTTATCATAACGAGGCCCGGGGTTCTCCGGTGCTCCTGGCGAAGCGGCCGTGATATGCGCAGCTACGCCAATATTAACCGCAGTATGCGACTCTGATCCCGGCCCCGCAGTTGGGCGATGGCACAACGGGTTTGAGCAAAGGTGCCCGGCCCGGGCTTCCAGCGTTCTTTTGATTTTTTGAGAAAAGTCGTCGCGCACAAAGCTAAGAACTGATCGGAAGCTTATGAAACCGCTGGTCCGAACACCAGATTGTACCGGCAAACAGAGGCCCGACAACAAGTGGTCGGGGCCAGGACAGAATTTCCGCACCTCCACCCCGCGGGGGGCGCTTGAGCGCGGAGCTGGCCCAACGCGCGCAAGGCTCACTGCATGGGCGGCCTGCCGCGGCGTGAGGCGGCCTTGGCTGAGTTGGTGATTACCAACACGAGAGGCAAGATTACGTTGAGGCTCCGCATCCCCAGCGCCCCGGTCCAGTACACCCTGGTGTAAGGCGCCACACCGGTCCGGACTGGCGTTCGCTGCATGCAGCACTTCCCCTTCTTCGGGCTGTTGCCACCGCCCACTGACAGGTGGAGCGACATCGCCGAGCTTTACGTTGCCCGGTATCCCGGGATTAGCCACCGTCCACTATGCTCAGAGGCTCTATGCACCCTGGCAAGGATAGACCCTGCGTCACGTCGAAACCTTGAAGACTTACAATGGAGAATAGGCATCTGATGGAGAATCTGAGCGCTGGCGCCAGTTTGCCCTAGGCGATAATCGCCGCCACCCCCTTCTTTATGGGAATTGCCGCCCTCAAATTTAAGTCAGGAGACATGGAAGCGATGGGCAAAAACCTCGGCGGCTCTGTCATGCTCTTTCTGGTCCCGAAGATCGTCGAGACGATCATCACTTGGGCGGCCAAGTAGCGGATTCTGGAAAAAGCCGGAAAGGCACCAGGCAAGCGCTCGCCCGCTGCTCCCAAGTCCCTGATGTCCCCTTGGAGCGGCGGTCCGTCCGGCTGTGTCAGCGGAGCCCGGCTACGGCAAGACCGCCACGAGGAGCCTTCTTCTGGAGTTTCGAATCCGCCTCAACCAGCTCTTGATAGACCCGCAGCGCCTCAGCGCTGGCGCAACACTTGCCGTCATACCAGGAAAGCGGCCCGCATCCGGCAAACGATCCTTGTCCCTTAAAGCATGCAAGAATGTCTGACTGAAACCGCCGGTAGAGCGCCCAAAAGAGATTTTGCTTCATTGGCTCGGACGCATGACGATGCAAGAGAATCCGCTGGATTCGCTTTAGGTCCGGTTTCGCAGGCAGCCAGCGGATCAGCGCATGCGTGCAGTTGATCCCCAAGAAGGCGGCGTCTTCGGGTAGCTCTGGTGTATCCAGACTCTCGATGGCATGCATCAGCGCATCTGGCACCTTGTCTTCGAGTTGGCCCAGCCCTGGGGGAGTGGGGGGGACGACAAACACGGTCGGAGGAACAGGCCGTGGTTCCTGCTTCGTAAGGTGAAACCCACGGATTGCCCAGCCACCGACTAGGTTTCCGTCCAAGGGAATCTCGTTCCAAGATGAGTGGAACGTGAGGGTGTGGTAAACATACGGTCTGGGGGCAGAAGGGTGGATGCGCTCAAGGCAACGGGCAACATTGTAGCGAGTCTTGAAGGAAATGTAGCGTCCGATGGCTGGGGCCGGGTTCAGATACCTCAAAGCGACGTTCGCAGCTCCCGCAGCCAGAGCCTTATCATCGGGCATCAACTCGCCCAGAATTTCAAAGAGGTTCCGCACCAGGTTGTTCCATTGGGCCGCACAAAGGTCATTCGGGGCGTCCAGCAACTCATGAAGCCTTTGGATGATATACTTGTCCAAGTTGCAGCCCGGCCCGACAAGATCGGCCACTCGGGAGTGGAATTCTCCGCCCTCGTAATCGAAAGAAGGGCTGGAGGTGAGCAAAGCGAATTTGCCCGTCTGGAGCTCCCTGAAGACGCACCAGGCCAGGACGAACTCACGCAGAGACTGGTGCGAGAAGCTGCAGGTGCCTTGCTTGTCTTCCTCAATAAACAGCACGAAAGGCGGCCTGGAAAGGCGCTCGATGAGCGTCTTCAAGTCTGTCGCCAGTGGCGTGACATCCAGAACATCGGACCGCCCCTTGAGCATCTCCCCGGCAATCCAGCCCAGTTTGCCAAGCGCTTGTTCGTCATCCTTGAGCATTACGCGGAACCAGGCCTCCTGGAGGCGCGTGCTGTTTCCGCTGGCGGCCAACAATCGGGGCAGGTCTTCCTGGGCGCTCCGGATCATTTGGTAAAGCAGCGGCGTCTCCGCCAAAGCCGCCAGCTTGGGCGACTCACAATTCAGTTCTTGAGTTAACTTTGCCTGGATGGTGTGCAAGTTGAACTTTAGGATGCGGATGGGCTCCGCCACATCCGAACGGCCCAGTGCACCAGTTTCCTGCAACCGCGTGAGGATGTGATCGCGGCACGAAATAATGATGTGGGCGTTGGTGCTGCCGGCAAGCAACGATTCCAATTCCCACACCAGCGCTTTGACCGCCCCTTGGCCCTGGTTGCGGGCCAGCTCGTCCAGCACATCCAGGGCCAGCACGACCTCCCCTTCCCGGATCATCTGGCGCGCGACATTCTGTTCCCATGCGGCGCCCGTCCTGCCGATCATCATTTCGTACACGGGCGCCAGCAGGTCCGCGCTGGAAGGGAGGCCCGGAGCTGAAAGAGGGCGACAGAGCTTGAGCGCGAACAGCAGCGAGGGCCGGTTTCTCAGTTCTGGATGGTAGAGCAGATTTTCGACGATGAAGTTCGTCTTGCCGATGCCAGCCTTGCCGGTGACAAAAACAAAGGGTGGGCCGGCGCTGATCCTGGCCACCAGTTGTTCCGCCTCGACCGGCCTGGCAATATAAGCCTGGTCGAGGTTGCAGGAGCCGAACTGCCGACTGTAATCCTCAGTTCCAGGATGCTGGCTTACCAGCGCACGCCGCTGTTCATTGAGGGTTTTGAGGCGTTCACGAATAGCTTTCGCTAAAGCCTGGTTGTAAGACACAGGCCGCAGGTCCGCTTTCGAGGCGATGAATTGGGCGATTCCAAAGGCGTCCGGGGTGTTGACGGGCGGAAATAGAGCGAGAGCGTCGGGGATGTTGCCATCCACTGGGTCGCGCAATGCGTCACAAAGGCCCTCTGCTAAGAAGATGCAAAACACGCACTCGGGCACCTGGCGTTCCAAGGGGTCAGGCTCAGATCCGTGGACGGTGAAGCAACCGTGTTGAGCGCTCAGGCGCGAATTCAATGCCGAATCAATCGGGGCTACCGCCAACGGATAGTTCAGCGGTGAGGCGGCAGGCGCCAGGAACAAGCCGTCAAAATCCGGTTCGCCGGCTTTCGGGACTCGCGGCACTCGCTGAAAACCGTTCAACTCATTGAGACGCGTCGGGTTGAGCACGAAAATGCAGGGGTTGTCGCCCGGCGGATCCCCGGGAGGGCGTTTGCCCGTGAGGAACTTTACGGCAAAGAAGGCTGCGATTTCCCATTTTGTCGTCCAGTCCAGCAACCTGGTCGGGATGCCAAAATGCTGCATCCAGGCAGCTCTGGCCCAGGAATTGGGCCCGTGGCCCACAAGGTCGCCCACGTGCCGTGCGTACAGATCGAAGAGCACTCTCTCCTTCACCTCCGGCTCGGCGTAGCGAAACAGGGTGGGGGTCAAAGTGTAGGTTCCCCGGTCATGGCCCCGGTACCAAAACTCAGACACGGTTGCACCCACTGGCGTCAGCAGTCGGTGGGCTTCTCTTATCCGCTCTCTCAATTGCTCGGGCGAATCGGCGATCGCCGTGCGCATGGTGGATTTGGCGTTGGCTTGGATGCTCAAGTTGACCTCCTGTTTTCTGTTGCATGGATGTGCCACGGAAGAATTCCTCTGGGACTCACTCCCTCTGTGGTCTTGTGGTTAAGCAGACCTGCGATTTCCGGACACGTCGCCGCATACGGAGGACTTTGGTTGAAGGGATTCCTGCGTTCTCGTTTGCTGCGCAGCGGTTCTTCCGTTCCGAATGGATCTTGTATGAAGGCGGCGAGCATCTTGGCTTCGCTCTTCATTGAGCTATCGAGGTCGTTAGGATTACTAACCCCATGATATTGGTAGTGCTGGTCATCTCCAGGCCAGCCAATGGTCTGGCGATGGAAATCAAAACGCTTCCGCTTGAATTCCCAGCCGACCACCTCGATAAACCCGGGATACTGCCCGATGTATTCCCGAAAACGAGCGATCCCAAAGAGGAGGTTTTCAAACGAATCCCGCGCATATTCCTCTGCGGTCGCCCGTTCCCGCACGCCGGCTTTCTGCCACCAACCGAACTGCTCTGCCACCAGCCAGTAACTTTGGCCTTCGCTTCTTGACCGAGCATCGAGCCTAGTCTGTCCGCCAGAGAACACCAGCAACGCCTTTGAATCGGCTGCTGCCAACTCAACCCCGAACCGGATCTGCGCGATATATCGCGGCGGCTCACCCTTTTGAAAATCGCGCAGCACCCAAGCTTTATCTCCGCTGGCAGTGCGGCTTTCCGTACCAATATAAACTGCGTGGCCGGCCACTAGAATTAGTCGTTCCAACTGCTGCCAATGACCTGCACCACGAGCTGAGTTTTCGACGTTCATGAATGCAGCTTCAAGCGCAACAAGGTTCGTGGGTTTTGGGCGGCAAAAGGGCCTTTACAAGCCCATATGCCTCAAAGACGGGCGAAGGGATGATCTGCGGCACCAAATCTCCCTTTGCACCGTATTTCGGCAAACGCTCGATTTCCCCAACGGCCAGATCGGCTAAGCCCAGGAGTTCATCCCACCTGGCCGTTTGAAGTGCCGGTCGCCATGGAGGCGGACAATTCGAAAGGGCGAGTTGACTTGGCCACCACTTTTGGGCAGTCGCCCAAGCACGTCGTTGCAGCATGGGCTGAGTAACCAGCATGACCAGGCCGTGCTTTGAAACCGGCTCGATGGTGAACCGGATGTTCTCCAGCATATTCGTGGATTTCGTTTCGAGCAGAATTGCGTCCAGCGGAACCCCTGCGCGCACCGCCGAGTTTCGGAAAAACTCAGCTTCGGTGAGGTGTTCAGGGATCCCTTCGGATAAACGGCCGCGCCCTCCGGAAAACAGCACTTTGGGCGCGCAACCTTGCTTGTAGAGTTGGGCTGCGTGGTTCGGCACGTCCACACAATTGCTGCCGAGCACCACCATGAGATCGGCCGAGGGGGCGTCATTCGTTGTCGCCAGGAAGGAAACCAAGGTCTCGAGTTGTTGGCGAACTTGTTTGATCGACTTATCCATAGTGCGACCGGTTTTCCTGGTGCCCGCATTACTCCAAGCCCTGCAGCCGGCGCAGCCCCGTGATACGAGCCTGATCGTCGTCGCTGGCCTGTCGCCAATCGGTCAGGTAAGGGCTCGCGTTCATCGCCGCTGCCGTCTCCGGTAATCGCAGACATTCAGACCTCTTGGAAGTGTAGATAGGGACACTGTAGAGAATGTCCCCCGGACGCTCAGGCGCGGAGGCCCGATCCACATGCAACATGAGCATTTCCCGGAGCTTCCAGCCGCGCTTTCTCTCTTTCCACTCGGCTGGCGCGGCTTTCTTCCACGCCTCGCTGCCCTCAAAAGTGTGCGATCGCCAGCAAAAGAGCACATTATCCGCCATGGCCGAGGCCGCGTCGGTATGCGTGGTGTTCTCGGCTCCCATGAAAAGTGAGCGCAGCCCTTTTTGCTTGAAGACATCAATCAAAGCCGGCAGCAGAAGCTTGTCGGCCTTCAACAGTGGGAACCGGTGATCCAGTTGCGTTAAATCCCAGAATACCAGCCTCGAAAGCGGCTGAGTCTCTGCATCTCTCGTTCTTTGTAGCTGCTCGATTACCTCCTCCAAATAATACAGGAATTCCGCGGACGAAATGCAGCCGGGAGGCTGCTTGAACGGACGGGCATGTTTCAACAAATAGTCCTGGCACTGGGCGCAGCGGTCATTGGCGTATCTGGCCTGGCGCCACGGACACCAAAGGCCGCGCTCAATACCAGGCGAATTATCAATCAAAGAAACCAGCAGACCTGTTTCGAACTCTTTCAGCCCTTTGCCGTTGGGACAGCCAATGCTGCCGCGCGACAGAAAATCCAGTGTCAATTCCGTTTTGAATGTCCCTCGGGAACCCAGCAGCATGATGGATTCGCCCGGTCCACCCTCCTTTGGAGGAAAGATCATGTCGATGAGCGAACACTCCTTCGCTGGACCGGTCTTCCCGCCCTTCGGAGCGTCTTGCGGCTTGTAATCCTTGGGTGTGCTGCGAATAACTTCAAAATCCATGTAGCTCGCATGCTGGATGTGGAAATGCACCGAGGGGAAGAACACCAGCCCGGAACGCCGGATCTTAAATTGGTGCTGCCCCAGGGCGGTCTCCTGGTAGCGGGCCTTTTTGAGGCAGATCTCATGGATCAGATACTCCATGGGTTCTTTCAGCTCCTTTCGCTGCAATTCGATAACCATGTCAGCGTGATGATCCAGGTTGACGGATTCATCCTCATTGGGCTCATAGACAATGATCCCGATTTGGGACAATTGCCGCAGGCGATCCACAATGCCCTGGATTTCTAGCATCTCGCGCTCCGAATTGGTTAGGAGGCTCAGGCCGTCGATCACGACCAGCGGCCGGCTGGCGCGTTCCCGGTCGCGTGCGGACGACGTGCCTTGCAGTTCCGCTACAATAGTATCCAGCATGCGCAACGCGCCCAGCGACCGACTGCGCCCCGCACCGAAAGGTTCATCTGGAGAAAGGGCTCCAGCATCGCCTTCCAGCCCTCGAAAACGCAAGCCATGGTCACTGTGAGTGATTTCCCACTCGAACAGCAAATGAGCCAGTTTCTCTATGGCTATTTCTTTGCGTTGTTCCATCGGGACGGATTCACCTCCCCGCCCGAGCCGGCAATCCAGCAGGATCTGCTGCTTGCGCTGCTCGAGGTAAGTGCCGCTTTCTTGCTCACTCCCGCCGCTCTCGCCGCCCTTGCCCTCCGGCGCCGTCAGGAACGAGTTCATACTCTCTTTGGCCTCTTTACGATAATTGGCGGTCTGGCTCTCCAAAATCAGCTCCGCGATTTCGCGGGCTTGGTTTGGAAGCACATGGTGTTTGTCAGAAGGCCCGTCATAGAGAGGGATGAAAAGCTCCCCAAGCAAGGTGTCTACGGACTTGATCAGGTCAGGTTTCGTGGTGATGTCCCCCAGCAGAGTCTTGGGAAGGTTTCGCTTGAAGGTCCCGACATTGCAGACCAACTTGCTCTTATCAGCATGGTCGGCGTCGTATTTCGGCTCCCATGCTGCAAGAATGGCTTGAGCCACCAGCATGCACAGCCGTTTGAAGTGGAGATCGGTGACGGTTTGCTCCACCGAGCAATAATACTTGCTGAGCATGCGTGGGGCCGCCTTCTTGCCTTCGGTTTCCTTCTCCTTCAGATCCAATCCTTCCAGGATCTGCAAGGCCAGGGTGGATTTGCCGGTGCCGGGCTTGCCGCGCAGCAGCACCACAAGGCCGCACATCTCGTCGTGCGGCAGGGTGAAGCCGCCGTGCCGGAGCAGCTTGTTCAACGTCACATTTCCAGAATACGCCTTGCTTAGTGCGATTTGATAATCTTCAGCGGGCATATGGATTCTCCTTTATGTGCATGGTCTATTTTTCGCAATAAGGCGGCAACGCCTGGGTGACCTGTTCGGCCAGCACTCGCCACATATAGGCGTAGTCAGCGCCAGCCACGATCAGTTTCATCCCTACGCTCTTGAGCAGCGTGGCTTGAAACCGCATGGCCGCAGGCGCATACGGCTTCGCCTTCTCCGCCTCCGCCAGGCTTTGGAGGCAAAAGACTTGCGGCCGCTCCGCGTCGCCGTTGGCCCCGTAGAGCAGCCGCAGCATGTTCCAGTCGGTCATCGAGGCGCCCAGCCACAGGGAGCAATAATTGCGCAGCAGGTGCAGCGGGGTGGCGGTCTCCCACGACAGCGGCTCGGCATTCTTGTCGAAATACTCGTCGTAACTGAAGACCAGCGAGGCCCGCGGATCGCGCACCAGGCTGGACGGAGGCAACAGCCGGCCATGAACATGAAAGATTGGCAAATCTCTTTCTCCGGAGCTGCCCGGGAAACGTGCGCCGGCTTCCCCGCAGTATGGGCGTGGGGTGCGTTCGCCGAGGCACAGGATCGCCGTCTCCAGCAGCGTGTCGAAATTAAAGGTGGCAACCGCCCGCACGGCCGGACGCGAGCACAAGGACGCCACATGCCAGATTGCATCGAAGCAGGCATCTCCTTTCTCCTTTCCTGCTCTCTTGGCGAAGTCCGTCTCCATCCGCCTCTGGATATCGAAGCACTTCTTGTAGAGCGCATGCCGCACCTCCGCGCGGTAGCGCTCCGGCCCCAGGATCTGCTTGATCAAAGAAGCCTTGGCGCAGACGTCAAAATGCGATTGCATCCACCCCGCCAACGCCTCCGGCCAGCCATGAATGCTGTTATCCTGAAACGCCGCTTCCTTGAGGGCAATGTCCAACAAACCGCCCAACAACGACTTCCACACGGGCACCAACTCCGCGCTGATGCCTGACCCCACGAACAACACCAAGCCGTTGCGTTCCGCGCCGCCGACCAATTCCTGCAGCGTACGCAGACTCTGGGGAGGCAGTCTGGCAGTGGGCGTGCTCATAACAAATCCCTTTGCGGCGGGGCAACCGGGGCATGTAGATAAGCCAGGGCATACTGCGCTTGCGGTGCGAGCACCTGCGACAGCATCAGCCTTTGGGACAACTGAAAGCCCATTGCCATGAGGAGGAGGATAAACAGATTTGGCAGTGATTCAAAAGGGAAATGCACGCGAGTTGCAGTAGTAGCGCTTGGCGTGTTCTTGCAAACGACAGCGCATGGTTCGCAAGGAGACATGATTTGGGTGTGAACCAAGTGCTGGATGTCCATCTTGAAGGCTTCGTTGCGATTTCAGGAACCTGCTCAAGCCCTCGTTGATTCAGTGAGGGCTGTTATAACGGCCGTCACCTGCAATCCATAACGCCCGCTCACGAATCTCACTAGAGCCCTGGTCTCCTTCCCAAACTTCAGACTCACCTCGAGCACTATAATGTGGAGGATGGGCATATGTTTGAGAATCCGTGCGGTTGCCTGGCAAGCTTGCCCTTGGCAAGTTTCGACACCTGGCCTCAGGGAATACCACCCACTCTTGGCGGAGGCAGTGCCAACAACCGGGGTGACCTGGAAGAAAGACCCCTCCCGCTGGCCCAGTTACAAAATAACTCCCGCCACGCCGTTCGGAAGCATCATGACAAGAATTGCTCCAAATGCGAAGAGCAGACCCGCCATGATAATCGCCGCCACACCCTTCTTTATGGGAATTGCCGCCCTCAAATTTAAGTCAGGAGACATGGAAGCTATGGGCAAAAACCTCGGCGGCTCTGTCATGCTTTTCCTGGTCCCAAAGATTGTCGAAACGATAATCACCTGGGCGGCCAAATAGGGGATCGCTGGGCGAGGGCGGACCGGAATCGAAACGCCGGTTCAATTGCGCTGACCAGAGAAGGCCACTTCGCTCGATTGATTCGCGCGCCACCTCCCGGGAAGGCATCTCGCGGGCTCGTGTCACCTAAGTTATGAACCTCCTGCAATTGCCCGCTGAGGTTCAAGCCGGCAACTGAACCAAGATTTGGCGGTTTTGGGGGGTGTTCCCCGGGGTTGGGAACGGGCTGCCGCCTGGCATATCTCGGTTCATTTGGTTCACAGACTGCCGTCAGGGGCCCACCACGGGCGGTAAGGTCAGCAGCCCTCCTGCATGCGCATTGGCTATCAGACGTTCGGCTAAGATGGATGACCGTGTGCCCGGCGGGCCAATAAGCAGGACGTTATGCGAACCGGCGGCGGCGATTTCTAACGCGCAATTGACGGATTCCGGCCCTTTCACATCCTCGAAATCCAAATCTCCGTCTGGTGCTTGGTCGAACAACCGGGCGATATCCAGTTCAATGGACCAGGCTCCTGACGTCATCCAAAACAGGAACTCCGAGCGCTTGCAGCCTGGTTTTGCTTTGATGTCCGTTGGCAATGAGAATGCAATCGGCGTCCATGGCCCGAGCCACTTCATAATCATGTTCGGTATCGCCCACGACCATCGCCTCCCGTTTTCCAATGCCCAGCCGTTTGATGAGATCCTGCCCCAGATGAAGCTTGCTGGCGGCATAAATGTTATCCAATCCTGCAATATGGGTGAAATACTTCCGGAGACCATAATGGTCTACCATCTGGTCCAGGGTGTGCTGGGAGTAGGCGGAAAGAATGGACTGGCCGATCCCAAGTTGTTGGATGCTGTCCAGGACTCCGACAACCCCATCGTACAGACCACACTCGAATTTGCGCAGCTCGTATTCATCCATCCAGAGCTTCCCAACGATTTCAAAGGGCTCTTTCGCAAAATCGAAGCCGAGGCGGACGTAGTAGTCTTTAACCGGGATCGCAAACAGGTCGCGGTAGGATAGACTCGTGAGCAGGGGAAGGCTGCGTTGATGCAGCAGCTCGTTCATGATTTCGATCCCTAGATCGACATCGCAAAGAATCGTCCCGTTCCAATCCCAGATGATGTGTTTGTAGCTCTTAATCATTCTCGAAACAGGGAGGTTTTCCCTCCCATTCCCGGATGCGGTCGCAAGCTTCTTGAAAATAGTCGCGGAAGGGGTCCAGCCAAATAATCCGGCAGTCTCGCTTGAACCAGGTGAGCTGCCCTTTCGCAAACTGGCGGATGGCGATGCCGAGCTCAAGGCGCAGGTCGTCGAGGGTGGCCAACTCGCCGCGGAGATAGCGTGTGATATAGCGGTATTCCAGCCCAAGTTTGTCGAGACGGGTGTCGGACACGCCCCGGGAGCGGAGACCGGCCACCTCGTCGATCATGCCGTTAGCCAAGCGGTCCCGGAGGCGTTTTTCGATTCTTTCTTCAAGGATTTCGCGTGGCCAGGTCAACCCCAGTTGAAGGCAGTTATAGCGCGGGGAGCTTTGTTGGGCTGCCGAGTGCGCGCGGCCGGCGGCGGTAATTTCGATGGCTCGTATCAGCCGGCGCCGGTTGCTTTTATCGATGCGGCTGGCGGCGTCCGGGTCGGACGTTTCAAGTCTTTCGACCAGTTGAGGCAGGGAAAGGTCCTCGAGTTCCGCGCGCAGCGGGTCGTTGGGGGGGACATCCACCAGTTCATAACCTTCGACGATCGCGCTGATGTATAGACCGGTTCCGCCGACGAGCAGGGGTCTTTTGCCGGCTCCGGAAATCGAGTCGATGGCGCTGTAAGCGGCCCGCTGATACTGGGCCAACGAGAAATAGTCGGCCAGATCGGCGATGTCGATGAGGTGGTGTTTTACCGTGCCGGCCTGGGCGGGGGTGATCTTCCCGCTGCCCAAGTCCAGGCCGCGATAGACCTGGCGTGAGTCGGCAGAGACGACTTCGCCGCCGAGGTGGTTTGCCAGGCGAATGCTAAGCTCGCTCTTTCCGGAGGCATTGGTTCCAAGGATGACGAAAAGGTTCTGCATCCTCAGTGGGAACGCTGGTCTTTATTTGCGCTGGGTGAGCTGCACACAGGTAAGCCATGGCGGACTGGGTTCCGCAATATTCCGTTGGGCCTTTAAATTAGATGTTTCGAGTTTCACGGGGTCCGAGGTATCTCAAACAGACTTTCAAGGTTAGGTTTACAGCGGTTTGTGCCGGAGTGCACGGTTCTTTTTGGGGGGGGGGCGGGCTACGCCTGACTACGCCTGATAACGAGGAGCACGACGAAGGAGGGCGAGGCAACGGTGGGCGACCCCGAAGCCGATAGCGAAGTCGAAGTAATTCAACAGTCCGGGGCCCTTTTCGAGCGGTGTCGTTGGCAATAGTCCCATCCGGCTCGAAAACACTAGCCTTCCGGTGGAGCTCCTTGAATCCCGTAGTGTCAGTAATGCCGGGTTCGGCATTACGCACGAGCCGGCGGGCACAATCCAATCAAGCTGTGGCGGAACCGCTAGCTTCAAGTGGCTCGAATCTCCTGATGTTTGGACCGCCCGGCTCGGGCGAATCAGAAACGCCGCATAGACCGCCGGATTTCCGGTATCAACTCAATCTGATAGCCACGACCTCACCAAGGGCGGTTGAGGTCGGGACGGCGTTTTCGGTTTTCCCGAGCGGGCGCTGGCTGGCTTAGGCTGGATGAACTTTCGTTAGCTGCCGGTGCCCGAATTGACGCGGTGTTTATTGCGGTCATCGCCTCGTCGATGACTCCGAGCAACTCTGGCCGGCCCTGCCGAGTCTGGGCTGAACAGGTGAAAACCGCCGGCAGCTTTTGGAACCATGCCGAAATGCGAGCCGTAAATGCGGCGATGTTCGCCTGCAACGTGGCGGGGGTTACTTTGTCGGTCTTGGTGAAGACGAAGACGAAGGGCACGGCGTGGCGCACGAGCCATTCCACAAACTCGAGATCGATTGCTTGCGGCGCCAGACGGGAATCGATTAGCGCAAAGACCAGGCTGAGGTTCGGGCGATTCTCCAAGTAATCGTTCACGGCTTGGTTGAACCGGGCCCGGTCCTTCCGCGCAACGTGGGCGAAGCCGTATCCCGGCAGATCCACCAGCCGCCAACATTTGTTCATCGTGAAGAGGTTAATGAGCTTGGTGAACCCCGGGGTAGTCGAGACGCGGGCCAATCCCTGCTCGCCGGCGAGCAGGTTCAGAAGGGAGGACTTGCCGACATTGGAGCGGCCGATGAAAGCAAACTCCGGCAGAGACTCGTCCGGACACGAATCCAAATCCGGTGCGCTGCAATCAAAAATGGCGGATGAAATGTTCACGAAGGAGAATGCACAGTCCATTATCGCACAAATCGACGGCAATGGAACCCATTTAACCAGAAAACGGTGGACTGAGCCCCAGGCGGCCACCTTCGGTGAATCCGTGAGGACGCAATCAAGAAAGCCGGTAAGCCGTGTTCCCCCGGCGATGGGTTACGCGGTCGCTGTGTTTGCGGACTTGATAAGCGGCTGTCTTTTCGGCAGCGCGCAGGAAGCGGATTTCGAGTTGGAGTTTGAGGAAGGTGTCGTAGCGCTCGCGCGGGAGCGTGCCGGCGGCGAGGGCTTTGAGCACCGCACACCTGCTCTCGTTCGTATGTGTGCAGCCGGGGAAGTGGCACCGCACAGACAGCGCGTCGAGCTCTGGAAAAGCGTGCTTCGAGCCTTCCGTGGAAATCCAGAGGTGGAACTCTCGCATGCCCGGGGTGTCAATGACCACGCCGCCTTGGGGGAGGAAGATCATCTCGCGCCAGGAAGTGGTATGTCGGCCTTTGGCGTCACTGGCACGCACTTCCACGGTTGCCTGGATGTCTTCGCCATAGAGGCGGTTGATCAGGCTCGACTTGCCGACACCCGAGGTGCCGATGAACACGGCCGTGTCACCGGGCTTGATCAGTTCGGCCAATGGCTTCACGCCTCGGCCGGTGAGGGCGCACGCTACGAGCACTAAAGCGTCGCCGGCCACGCGAGTGACGTCCGCGAGCCTGGCGTCAAGGTCGGCGCACAAATCGATTTTATTGAGCAGGACGACTGGGCGAGCGCCGCTTTCATGTGCCACCGCCAGCATCGGCTCAAGACGCGCGGCGTCGAAGCTCGAGTCCGCGGCGGTCACCAGGAATGCCGTGTCGATATTCGTGGCGAGAATATGCTCGGTACCGCCCCGGCCGATCATCTTGCGGCAGAGTTGGGTGCGTCGCGGCAGGATGGCCTGAATCATGGCCTTCTCCTCGCTGGGCACGAGTTTTACGGCGACCCAATCCCCGACCTTGGGAAGGTTTGAATTGGAGCGGCGCGCGTCGTGGAAGCACTTGCCGGTGACTTGCGCCAGGAGTTCCGCATCAGCGGTCCAGACGCGGAAGAAATGTTTATCCTCCACCGCCACGCGAGCCGGAACCAGACCCTTGGCATGGTGGGGCGCGAACTGCTGGTTGAGGTCAGCATTCCAGCCCAGCTTCGTCAGGTCCATAGTGGCGTGCTGATTGAATCATTCATGGCCTACAGCTTACGCCCGAGCCCGGCTCCCATGAAGGCCGAAGTTGGAGAAGCGAGGAGAAAAGGAAGCGGGGCAAGCGGCGGCGGTCTGCGGAGCGAGGGCTCGCGCCGCCGGCGGTCGCTCCGGTTTACGGACTCGCCACGCTAACATCAGCGATGATGAGGCGTGGCAGTGGCGGGAGGCCGACACCATTGGCTTCAAGGCAGGGGGGGATAGTCGAAGTGCCGATCGAGACGGCTTCCTGTTGGGTCTCGAGGAAGCCATGAAGGTGGCGAGCCCGGGTTGGGTGCCGCAGTTTGCGCAAGGCCTTGGCTTCGATCTGGCGGATGCGCTCGCGGGTCACGCTGTACAGATTGCCAATTTCCTCGAGGGTGTGGCCGTAGCCATCGACCAGCCCAAAGCGCATTTCGAGGATGTTCCGTTCCCGCACGCTGAGCAGGGCCAAAACGTCCTCGAGCTTCTCTTTGAGCATGCTCTTGCTGGTTCCTTCGGACGGGTTCTCGGCGCCCTTGTCTTCGACGAAGTCCCCCACGCTCACGTCCCCATCATCGCCCACCGGCGCGTCGAGCGAGACCGGTTGGCGGGCCATCTTGAGCAACGCGTTGATGCGCGAAACCGGCAAACGCATTTCATCGGCGAGGTCTTCCGCCGTGGGCTCGCGCCCCAGTTCCTGGCTGAGCTGATTCTGCGCCCGCCAGAGCCTGGTCATGATCTCGATCATGTGGACCGGAATGCGAATGGTGCGCGCCTGGTCGGCAATGGAGCGGGTCAACGCCTGGCGAATCCACCACACCGCATAGGTGGAAAACTTATAGCCGCGGCGATACTCGAATTTCTCGACCCCCTTAAGCAGGCCAAGATTACCCTCCTGAATCAGATCGAGCAGAGACTGCCCCCGGTTGACGTATTTCTTAGCGATGGAGACCACGAGGCGCAGATTGGCTTCGGTCATGTGATTTCTGGCCTGATGGGCGCGGTCGGCGGCGCGGTGCAACTGACCGAAGGTCCCATAAAACTCCTCCTGCGGCCGGCGGACGAATTGTTCGAGAGCGTAGAGCTTGTCTCGTTCCTCTCGGAGGGCGGCTTGCTGGTGGCTGCATTTGCGATGGTCTCCCAACTCCTGGATACGCCGCGAGCCGGCTCGGAATCTCTCGTGGACATTACCGGCTACGGTGATCATGTCCTCAAGCACCTTTTGCTTGTAAAAGAACTTCGGAAAGGTGGCCTGGAGATTTGTGTCGAGCTTCCGGCACTCGCGCAAGAGCCTTTCGCGGTGACCACGGGACACGGCCTTCTGCAACCGGGTGTATAGCTCGTCCACCTGCGCATCCAACGCCCGAATCTTTTGCACCAGCCCGCGGAGGTTCTTGAGGTGCCCTTCCCGCGTGGCGACTTTTTTGTCCACCACGATGCGGTCGAAACGTTCCTTCGGGGGCTCGGCCAGCAGCTTTTCGGCAATCGCACAGTGCTCCTTGGCAGCGAAGCCCAGGCCATAAACCAAACGCTTCATCTCGAGTTCGGCCTCCTCGATCCGCCTGAAGCCCTCCATCTCCTGCTCGCGCGTGAGCAGGGGCACTTTGCCCATCTGGTTCATATACATCCGAACGGGGTCGTCCAGGGCATCGAATTGGCGGTCTTCCTCCGGCTCCGGTTCCTCGGGTTTGGCCTTCTCCGCCTCGGCCTGGGCTACAATCTCGATGCCAAGGTTACGGAGCTTGGTATAGAGCGCGTCCAAGTCATCCGGCGACACGCCATCCGGCAGAAGCTCATTGACATCGTCGTAGGTAATATAATTCTGCTCGCGAGCCACCTGAAGCAAAGCTTTGATGGTTTCGGTCAGGTCCGCCGCCTCGGACCGCACGCCGGCAGGGCGGTTGCCGTCATTGCCGGTGTGGAGGACCTTGCCTTCCGCAGCGCCGCCGGCTTCAACCCCGTTATTGCGGGCTTTCTTCGGCTGCGATTCCTCGCGGCCGGCGGCCTTGGCTCCAAAGATGAAAGGGTGGCGGGGCCGCTGCGGCCTGCCAGAGGCCGTTCGTTTTCTGCCGCTGCCGTGATTCTTTGCTCGGTTATTCAAGTTGCTTTCCTTCACTGGCAAGACTCAGCCATCGACCGTGGATGCCCAATGGAATACCGGCGTTCTCATAGACTCGCATTGAGGACGAAACCGTTTGCTGGGCTGGTTCAGACTAATGACTCTTAGGTGGTGAACGGGTTACGGCAGGCGATAGTTCGTCATTTACAACTGCGGAGACCGTCGGCCTGAACCGAAACAACCTACCCCCGTCCCGCCAATAGAGCAAGGAGCATCGTTCCGCCGATCGAGGCAGGGCGCATATTCTTAGAAGGGTCTACAGTTAATGGTATTGTCATATACAGCTTGGCTGTCCTTGCGGCCCGCAGCAGAGCAACCACGTCAGGTAGCCTCGGCTGCGCAGGTCGAACCGTTGACCAATCCAGGTGACCGGCATCGTCGTCCCGGCTCGCTGCTCACTGGCCAATCGCGCCTTGCCCGGACCACCTTTCCGGCGATTCGCCCAATCCTGCTCCGTCCAGCTCATCCGCTGTCCTCTTCGGAAATAGCCTCCCTTCGATCTTCTCCATTCATCACCCGTTCCTGCGCGAAGCGCTCGTCTGGCGGTCATTCGTTGATGCCTCCATGGTGCCATCCTCCAGCTTCCGCAAGAGGACCGCGGGGACGGTCCATGAGGTACTTAAGAGAAATCGCCGCGCCGGCGAATGGTGCTTGCGAGATCCCGGCCGGGAATTGCGACGAAACGTTTCTGTCGGCGGTAGTGTCGAAAGGTGGGGAACTTCAACGGCAACTCGGCGAAAGATTTTAGGAGGCGTGACATGATGACAGGGGCCCAGAAATCAGCCGCCTTTGAGATCCGTCACTGGCATCGTGAAATTCATTCGCGGGTTAACAAATTCGCCCAGAATCTGCATGTTCTTAAGATGGCGGTTGAAGCAGTAAAAGAGGGCCTCGATCCCTGTTCCAAACAGGTGCGCTTTTTCATGTTGCATCGTCTGCGTGGAAAGGTCCGTCACGTAGGTCAATGTCTTTTTATTTTGCAGTAAGATATTCATAGATGTATCGGCTGCGGTTATGCAGCAGTTCATTGTTTAGACTTAGAATTCAGCCGGGCTAGAGAGGGACACCTTGGAAGCCGCCCAGGGAAGAGGGCCAGATCACATATCAACATACCGCTCTTTCGGATGATGTCAAGGGCCTGCTAAGCTCGAAACAATTCGGTCGCAACCGAGCGAACCTTAAGGAGTTGCAGAGCCTCCCATAAAGAGGCATGGTTATGTTCCCTTCGGAGCAACCGGCCATGCCGCAGGTGAGTAGACTATTAGACGAAAGACGAACATTATGGGCGACAAGTCCCCAAAATCAATGAGCAAGCACGCATCGCAAAAGCAGACCAAGGCCAGTAGTGCCCTGCAAAAGAAGCAGCAGGCCATCGCCGCAATGCAGGTGGCCGGCAAAAAGAAATAGGCCCGGGCGTGGTCACTTCTCCATGCTGGCAACGAGACGACGAAGCCGCGTTGCCGCCATGAGGTGGTTCTGCCGCAGGCAATGTCGGGCGTGGTTGCGGCGGCGACGGCAATCACGGTGACTACCGCTTGAGGCTCTGGCTCCTCATGAATAATTCCGCGGTGGCGTGGATGATTTCATGAGTGTGTTAGGCCAGGTCTCCGCTGTTGACAACCAGGCTGGTCACCGCGGCTACAGTGCAGTTAGGAGCGAGGGTGCATCTGTCCCATGTAAACAAGTCCAACCGCGACGAGGACGCTCATAACGATGCCGACGGCAAGCACAGCGAACACGAGTTTTGTTCTCCTGCGTCTGTCAATGGGGTCGCGAGTCATGATCTCTCAATGGCTGAACGGCAGATTCTGTTTGATGCGGTAAACGTCGGTTGGTGCGAGAACCGACGCCTTTCGCAACGACCGGCGGCGTTTGGGGCTTTTGCCTTGAAGCAAATGGCGCCGGCCTGCCCCGTGAAACAGCACTTTCCCATTAGCGGTGATCTTGAAACGTTTCGCTACTGATTTCCTGGTTTTGATTCCTTTGGGACGACGCATACAATTTCGCTTTCTTCAGCAGAGCGTGGAATATTCTCCCGCGCTCAGGATGCTTTAAGCGGCAGATTCTCTTCGTGTTCGATCGGAAACGATGTCCGACTCCTGGGCAAGATGGAGCCCAAAGCATGCTTGCAGTTGTGTGTCTATGAAATTCATGGTGCCCGCTCAGTTGGCGGCGAAGCGTTTCGGCGTTCAACCGCTCGCCGGCTGGGCGAGTTGGAAGCCGGCCGGCTCGGCGGCGGGGGGCGCCGGGGTTACGGCCTCATGATCGATATCCGGGTAACTCTCGTTCAACTCTGTCGCCAAGCGCTCGGCCTCTTTCTTCTCGAAGAGCTTCGTCCCGGTCCCGATAGTTCCGGTGACACTGGATTTTCAATGGATAGCGTACGTTTTCATTTCACTGTTCCTCCCGGAACACCGAACGCACTCAATAATCCATGCCGCCCTGGCCGCCCGGAGCTGAACCGGATTTTTCCTCCGCCGGAATCTCGGTGACGAGGCACTCGGTCGTCAGCAGCAACCCGGCGATGGAAGCAGCATTCTGCAGGGCCGCGCGCGTGACCTTCTTCGGGTCCACCACACCAGCCTTGACCAGGTCTTCGTATTCGTTGGTCGCCACGTTGTACCCTTCGTTCCCCTTGCGGCGCTTGACTTCCTGCACCACCACCGAGCCTTCCACACCCGCATTATCGGCCAATACGCGCGTCGGATACTCGACGGCGCGCTTGACGATATCAACGCCGATGCGCTCGTCGTCGTTCGCCGGCTTGACGGTATCCATCGCGGCCAGGCACCGCAGCAACGCCACGCCGCCGCCCGGCACAATGCCTTCTTCAACCGCCGCGCGGGTTGCGTGCAAGGCATCTTCCACTCGGGCTTTCTTTTCCTTCATCTCGGTCTCGGTGGCGGCGCCAACGTTAATGACGGCGACACCCCCCGCGAGTTTGGCCAGGCGTTCCTGCAGCTTCTCTTTGTCGTAATCGGACGTGGTCTCTTCGATCTGCCGGCGAATCTGATTCACGCGGCCGTGGATTTCGGAGCTCTTGCCGTGGCCTTCGACGAGGGTGGTGTTTTCCTTGTCCACCGTGACGGTTTTAACGCGGCCGAGTTCTTCCAAAGTTAGGTTCTCCAGCTTGATGCCGAGGTCTTCGCTGATGAATTTGCCGCCGGTGAGGACAGCGATGTCTTCGCACAGGGCCTTGCGGCGATCACCGTAGCCAGGGGCTTTGACGGCACACGCATTGATTGTCCCACGGAGTTTGTTCACCACGAGAGTGGCGAGGGCTTCGCCTTCGACATCTTCGGCGATGATCAGGAGCGGTTTGCCCGCCTTGGCCACCTTTTCGAGCAGTGGAAGCAGGTCTTTGAGGCTGCTGAGCTTCTTCTCGTAATTGAGCACATAGCAATCCTCGAGGCGGACCTCCATCGTCTCGGCATTGGTGACGAAGTAGGGCGACAAATAACCCTTGTCGAACTGCATGCCTTCAACCACGTCGAGCGCGGTCTCGATGGACTTCGCTTCCTCAACCGTGATGGTGCCGTCCTTGCCGACCTTGTCCATCGCGTCGGCGATGATCTCGCCAATGGTGGTGTCCCAGTTGGCGGAAACGGTGGCGACCTGTTTGATTTCCTCTTTGTCCTTCACCTTCTTAGCGATCTTGTCGAGTTGCTCGGTGGCGGCGGCGACCGCCTTATTGATGCCGCGTTGGATGCCGATGGGGTTGGCACCGGAGGTGACATACTTGAGCCCCTCGCGGAAGATCGCCTCCGCCAGGATAGTGGCGGTGGTGGTGCCGTCGCCGGCGTCATCGCTGGTCTTGCTGGCGACTTCGCGGACCATCTGGGCACCCATGTTTTCACACGGGTCTTTCAATTCGATTTCCTTGGCGACAGTGACACCGTCTTTGGTCACGGTCGGCGAGCCATATTTCTTGTCGAGCACGACGTTGCGACCTTTGGGGCCAAGCGTCGCCGCGACGGCTTTGGCCAGTTTGGAGACACCCTTGAGCAGGCTCTGACGCGCCTCCTCGTCGAAGAGCAATTGTTTTGCAGCCATAATATAATTCGTTGATGGTTGAGAGTTGAGAGTTGATTATTCGAGGACGGCGAGGATGTCATCACTGTTGAGGATCTTGTAATCCTTGCCCTCCAATTTGATTTCCGTGCCGCCAAATTTGCTGACGAGCACGTGGTCACCCTTCTTGACTTCGATGGGAACCTTCTTGCCATCGTCGCCGGTCTTGCCGGTGCCGACCGCCACCACCACGCCTGCCATCGGCTTTTCCTTGGCGGTATCGGGAATGATGATCCCGCCCTTTTTGCCTTTCTCTTCTTTCTCTTCGATCGGCTCCACGAGAACCTTATCACCTATGGGTCTAACCTTTATTGTCATATTATCCTTTGTTGTTTTGAATTAACCGTAGGCCCCACCGCCTCATGCCGCGGCTTGAAGCTTTGCCCAATGCTGAGGCCGCTTGCGGCGCTTTCCCGTCGGATGGGTGAGTGCGATGATTTCGGGCATTTCCCAGCCCATTTTCCCCTCGGCGATTTCGCGCAAGGCGATGTCCGCGGCGCCGAGATTGGCGACGTCGGCGACGAGCGGCCGGCTGGCGCGTCCTCCGCCAGAATTTAACTGGCGGACACGTTTTGAAATCAGGTTGACCAGGACGTTGGGGTTAACGACTACTTCCAGGGCCTTTTTGACAAGATCAGCATTCATAGTTATTTCCAAATTGTTGGAGGAAACAGCCTCCCCCGAGCAAACCGCGCCTAATTCCTGGCGCCGTTTCGCCTTAGTCCCTTCTTTCGAAGGATGCCAGGTCCGGCCGCACTCCAGTTCCGCTGGGGTAGAAGCTGTGCCGTCGCACCTCGTTGGCTCAATTTGGCGCGCATCGAAATGTTCGCGTTAAGCGAGCGCGAGATGGGGCAATTCGCCTTGGCCCGCAGCGCCGCATCTACAAAGTCGCACTGCGCCACCTTTGGCACCGTGGCAATCACATCCAGATCGATCTGCGTCATCGTCCATCCGGCGGCGATGTCTTCCATCGTGACGGTGGCCGTGGTATCAATTTGACGCGGGTGATAGCCAGCCTGGCCCAGTTCATTGGCCAGGGTCATCGAGAAGCTGCCGGCGTGAGCGGCCGCGATCAGTTCGGGCGGACTGGTGCCCCGCCGCCTAAGGTCGCTGCCGGAGGCGTAGGGCACTTTCTTCAACGCAGCACTTGGTGTGCTGAGGGCGCCTTTACCACGCTGACGAGTCCCCAGCCAAAGGACTGATGCCTTCCGGGTATATGGTTTCATTCCACCTCCAACATCGTCCCCGGGACGCACCCGCGCTAATACCTAGAAAGTGCCCTGGCGATACCTTTGGACTATGGGGTGGGCTTGAACAGAAGCCAAGAGAGGGGACCGAGAGCCCTCTTTCCGTTTCCTCCGCTTGCTCCTGTTGAGTGTACGCCACGGGTGTTCCAGCAGCTATTGGCCGGTTGCCAACGCGCATGAACTTGCTAAACTGCCGCTCACGTTATGGAACTGCGTCACCTGCGGTATTTCGTGGCGGTGGCTGAGAATCTGAATTTCACCAAGGCCGCCGCAAAACTGCATTTAGCCCAGCCCTCGCTCACGCGCCAGGTCCATATTTTGGAAGAGGAGATCGGGGTGCGCCTCCTGAACCGTTCCAAAAGCCAGGTGGCCTTGACCGAGGAAGGGCGGTCTTTCCTGGCTGATGCCCGGCGCGTTTTGGCCCTGGCGACGGAAAGCATCCTGGCGGTGCAGCGTCTCAGCCGGGGCGAAACGGGCCAGTTGAATATTGCGTACTTATCCAATTTTGATTTCGAGCTGCTCCCCGAAACGCTCGCGGTCTTCCGGCAAGCGTTCCCCCACATCGCGTTGAATCTCTTCGACATGGCTCCGGCTGAGCAGTTTCGCGCATTGGAGACGCGGAAGATTGATTTGGGCTTTGTAGGGCTGCGTCCTCCGGCAGCCGCCACTGGCTTAGAATGGGAAGGCATCGCCCGGCACAGAACCGTCGTCGTCCTGCCGGCAAAACATCCGCTGGCCAGCAAGCGCCAGGTCAAACTCGTTGAGCTGGAGGGGATGTTCTTTGTGGGCATGTCCGAGAAGACGCATCCGGGCTTTCGTGACTGGCTCAACGGGACGTGCCAGCAGGCGGGCTTTACACCGCGGGTTTTACAGGATGCCGAGTTGGAACCCGCGCTGATGACTTTCGTCGCCGAAGGCCTGGGCGTGACACTGGCGCGCGAGCACATCAAGAAAGTGCCCCACCCCGGAGTGGCCTTCCGGCCCCTGGCCCCGCCGGTCAAGAGTGACTATTGTATTGCCTGGAACCGGAATAACGATTCACGAGCTTTGCAACAATACGTTGAGATCGTGAAGAAAGGCCTCGCCGCACATGCCCACTGAGCCGGCACGGCTCAACCCATAGATCTGGTTCCACCTGGGCCTGCCCCCGCGCCCCTGGAGGAAGGAACGCATCCCCTCCACGCCTCACGAAGGGAGGCGACGGTGGTTTCCCATCATTTGCCTTTGACCGTTCTTCGACCCATAGCTTTGAGCTATCGCGCGCATACTAACAAAGTATTGGGCAGTTCTCATGGAAGACTGCATAGTTTAATTGGTGGAATGGGCGGAGCGCAAACAGCGAGATGGATTTGGCCACGCAAGCCAGCCCACCACATCGGAGGCCGAATCAACGGGAGGTGGTGGTTCGGTGCGTTTAGACCCTGACGACCTGTCCAGGTTCGAAGGAGAGGGTGGCCCGGCAGTTCCTGAACTTGTTGCGCCTGAACCGCAGGGATCAGTTTAATGAGCCGGGGTACTAACCGACGTCATGATGCCATAAGTTATGTCACGTATTGTAAAATCTTTCGCCGAGTTGTCTTGGCCAGTCGCCGCGCTCGACCCGATCCCTAAGCACGTCTCGCTGCAATTGCTGGCCTTGAGTCCGCCAGGGACAGCCCCGGGCTGGGCGACTCCTCTTGAGCTGGCCATGCAACGCAGCCGCGATCTTCTTGCGCAGGTTGGTGCATGGCGTCATGGAGGAATAAACGAATGACCGCCAGATCAGGTTCCTCCAGGTTATGCCTTTATGAAATAACCATCGCCGCCCGACCTGTTGGCGGGCAGGCGCGATGGTCCGAAGCGACACCCGCCAACAAGAAATGAAATTATGAATACATTGACACGTTGGAATCAGTTAAGACAACTGGAAGCCCTGCAACATGGTTTGGGCAGCCTGTTCAGCCGGTCCCCGGCCCAGTGGCCCGAGGGCCAGGAGGAACAGATAGCGGTGCCCGAATGGGCCCCGTTGGTGGACATCAGCGAAGACGACAAGGAGTACCTGATCAAGGCCGAATTGCCGGAAGTGAAGCGAGAGGATGTGAAGGTCACGGCGGAGCAGGGTACGCTGACTATCACGGGCGAGCGTAAATTCGAGAAGGAGGAGAAAGGCAAAAAGTATCACCGCGTCGAACGGTCTTACGGCAGTTTTGTGCGCAACTTTTCCCTCCCGGATGATGCCAGCCCCGCGAAAGTCAGCGCCGAGTTCAAAGACGGCGTGCTCAGCGTGCATCTGGCCAAAACCCAGAAGGCCAAGCCGAAGCAAATCGAGGTCAAGGTCGCCTGAGCGGGCGCAGTAGTGGGACGGGCGACTTCGACCGGGCCTTGCACCAGGACCGAAACACGCGCCAATGATTCAAACAAGAACGAAAATACAAATGACAACACGATTAATGAAAACACGATTATTCAAAGATAAAGGCCTCTCGGAGGTTAACCGCATGACCCAGTTCGCCTTTCAGGCCCCGACAGCCCGGCAAGTGTCCCTGGCCGGCGACTTCAACCACTGGAACACCGAGGCAGGCCCGATGCACAAAGGCCCTGACGGCGTGTGGCATTTGGGTGTGGCTCTCAGGCCGGGCCGTTACGAATACCGGTTCTTCGCGGACGAAGTCTGGTGCGACGATCCCGCCGCGCCGCAGAAGGCGCCGAATGCGATGGGCACCGAGAACTGTGTGCGCATCGTCTGATCGGCTCGCACTGAGATGCGCGTGGGAAATGGAGTTTATTATGAAACAGGTAGCCGGTTTGTGGATTGACCACCGAGAGGCCGTCATCGTGATCCTCTCAGAGAAAGGCCAGGAGACGAGGCGGATAAAGTCCTATGTGGAAAAGCAACTCCGGCGCTCCGGCCGTGCGCCTTCCCAGGCTTCTTTTGAGGCGCAGATGATGCCAGCAGATGATGCCCGAGAACGAGAATACTCGGGCCATCTGGCGAGTTACTATGACGAAGTCATTTCCTGCCTTCTCCCGGCCAAAGCGATTCTGCTATTTGGACCCGGCGAGGCGAAGGGCGAGTTGAGGAAGCGCATCCAGCGGAACAAACTCGATGTGCGCATTACACGCTACGAAACGAGCGACAAGATGACAGAGCGCCAGATTGCGCAGAAAGTGCGCCGGCACTATTTGCCGTCAACCGCCACCCTGCCCCCTGGCAGAAGAAGCAAGCGGTGACTACGAAGTCAGCAAGAAAGTTCTTTTAACCGGATCAACCGATGCATCTCGAAGGTTTCCAAGACGTGCTCTACATCATCACTTACGGCTTGGCTGTTGTGATTCTGAGCATACTTGCCGACTGCAAGAACCGCAACCCCTTGGCTTGGGGCCTCATCGGGGGATTGTTTTTCCCTTGCAGCCTTATCTATTTGGCATTTCTGCCGCGCCTTTGCCCGAAATGCAAAGGCGAGTGCAAGGGAAGGACCTGCCCGAATTGTGACACTGTGCTGGAAGGAGTCGTGCATTACCCCGCGACACGCCCCTTGTTGAACGCAGCATGACGACGCATTCATTTTGAGGAATGAAGGAAACTGTTCGACCAGATTCGTATCACTGACCTGGATGCATGTATTGAAGCTCATTTGCCAGACAACGGCTGGCCTTTTCAAACAGGCCTGGCTATTTCCCCATGCTGTCGCCGTCGCCCTCAAGCAATGGCGGCGGCAGTTCGCCCGGCACGCACTTGAAGCCGAACGGCTCGACCGGATACGCAATCCGTCGAAGTACCTTGGAAAGTGAAGCGTAACGCGTAATTGTCGATGGGCAGAAAGTCCTCTTAACCAGTGTCTGCCGCCCGCTGGGTCCGAGGTATGGCGATGCGCCTTCGCGGAGGTGGGGAGCTCGGCGGCGACGTCGGCGCAGATGGCGGCTGGGGGAAGGCGGATCCCCGATCTGGACTTGCCCCCTCTGCAACTGGAACGTCCAAGGTATCAAAATCTCATCCCGGTTTCCAAAACGGTGCGGAGTTGCCTCCTCGCCTGGGCAAGGTTATGGTGTTTCAGAATGGCCGGTGACGAGAATCTGAAAGTGCGAATCCCAAATGGGGAGGGCAAATACCCTACCGGGGAATTGAAAAGCCCGCGCTTTACGGATGATCCGCTGGTAGCCTTAGTATTCGATTACCATCGCCACAAGGTAGCGGAGCAGCTTAAGAACCTCAAAGAGACTTTCCCTCTTCCACCCCCTGCGGCTCCCCGGCGGCCTGCGATGTGGTCCTGGAAGCTGAACCGATTGACCCCGAGGGGATTTACGAAACCGGCGATGGGTGTAATCGCCTGGTATGCCGTTCTGCGGCGCAAGGAATACACATCGTGCTGGTGACAAGAATATTCGCGCGTTTGAGGATCTGGGCTTCCTACGTTGCCATGGTTTTCGCCGGCTTGGTCTCCTTTTTGTTTTTCCGATTTCCCTTCAATTTTACGCGGGTGCGGGGGCGGAACAATATTCCCCGGCGCGGGGAAGGGGTGCTCTTCCTTTCGAATCATACCACCATGTACGATTCGTTTCTCATCGGCGTAGCCGCCTACTTTCCTGAGAATATTGTTTACCCTTCCCTACCCTTCATGAATTTCGCCGCCCGGGAGAATTTCTTCGGCACCTGGTTTTCTAAGACCCTGTTTACTCTCCTACGCACCGTCCCGGTTGAACGACGCGATCATCCTTGGCTGATGCGCAGATATGTCGATTTTCTGGAACGCAACAATCTCCTCATCTTCTATCAAGGAACCCGTAGTGATGACCTTTCTGTGATCAAAAACGGTCCCGCCTACGCGATCGTACACACTCAGTCTCCGATAACCGTCATCCCGGTGTACCATCACGGCATCGAACGGATTTTCAGCAAAGGTGGACCAAAAACCAGGGGACTGTGGCGCTGGCTGCCCCGCAGCATCTTCCGCCGGCCGATTGTCATGTTCGGCCAGCCAATTGATTTCTCCGAATGCTTTCGGATCACCGCAGCCCGCGAGCGCATCACTGCCATCAACCAGCGGATCGTCGCCAGCATCGCCTCGCTGCATTCGCTTGCCGCCGCCTCACCGGCGCAGTCTCAATAAACCGGCAGGGCGTCGAGGTGGTGGGGCAGAAGCGGCTTTCAACCTGGGCGGGTTTGTGGCATCAGGCAGGGATGGCAAAGACGAAGAAGAACGCGGCGGCGGTGGCGATGGGAAGGGTGGGCGGGCGATGCTGTAAGCTGAAATGGGACGGCGGGAAGGGCCTGGCTTCGCGCTATCTCCTTTGAGCTTGCGCCTCTAATTGTTCGGCGATTTGATTCGCCATGACTTACGACGATGTCACAAGGGTGCTCGCAGCGGCGGGGTTTTTCACCTGCTATCGCCGTGAAAGTGACACGCTGATATGTTCTACGGCAGAGTGCCCGGATGTTCCGCAGATGGCCAACAGCTTCTGGCTCGCTAAGCGACGTAGCGGTTGGTATATTGCCACTTGGACACCGCGTCTGTATGGTTCTACGGCAGAGTGGCCGAATGTTCCTCAGGTGGCCAACAGCTTCTGGCTCGCTCAGCAACGTGGCAATTGGTATATCGCCACTTGGGCACCGCATCTATATCATTTCGCGCATGAGGCTAGTGTTCCCGATGCGTGCATCAATTTGCTGCGGCGACACTCTGAGCATGCACAGTGGGACCTCGACGGTGGACTCAAGGCACAGTTCGCTTTGTCTGAGGTTGCCCCAGATGATTTACTGGGCAAATAGCTGACAAACCCAGCAATTGAGGGAATCGCTCCAGCCAGAAAGCCCCGTTGCGAAGCATCGGGGGTGGAGGGGACTGCGGCGGGCCTGCCCGGCCAGAGCTAGAGGCTCGGAGGGCGATCGGCGGAGATTCGGTAATCAGTGACCAGTAATCAGAAATCAGAGGTCGCTGACCAGTGGCCAATGATTGGTAACCGCCGAGCGGTCGGGATTGGCTTTCACGTTGCCCGCCTCGCTGCTGAGCACCCCGTTGTTTTGTGTCGCATTGAAACTGCGAAAAGGGCATCGTCTCTTTCTTGGGGTGCAGCAGGCCCTCAGAAACGGATTGTTAACCGGATATCGAAACCATGTTTGCGCAGGCCAAGCGTCGCCAGACCCTGCGGCCCAAAACCGGACGCCTCAGCCGCGCTGATGGTTTGGAGCCGGTGAGGGGTTAGGTTGTGGCAAAGCGTGACGTAATTGTGATGGGCGCGTCGGCTGGTGGGGTCGAAGCGTACTGTGAAATTTTGCGGGGACTCCCCGCGGATTTGGCGGCTTCAGTTTTCATTGTTCAGCATGTTGGGAGCAGGAGTGTGCTGGCGGATGTGCTTGGGAGATGCGCCGCGCTCCAGTTGGCGACTGCTGCCGACGGTGAAGCGGTGAGGCACGGCAGAGCGTATGTTGCTCCAGCAGGCCAACATTTGTTCTTGCAGAGAGGCAGGGTGAGGTTGTCTAGAGCCCCTCGCGAGAGCCTCCACCGGCCGTCGGTGGACGCGTTGTTTCGCAGCGCGGCGAAGGCTTACCGTTCGCGGGTGATAGCAGTGGTTCTGAGTGGGAACCTGTATGACGGCGCGGCGGGGGCCTACGCGGTGAAAGAGTGCGGCGGCGTGGTAATTGTTCAGGACCCGCGAACGGCTCCTTATGCATCCATGCCGGAGAACGCGCTGCGAGCGGCCCAAGTCGATTATTGCGTCCCGCTGGCGGACATCGCTGGTCTGCTGGTCAAACTCGTTCGCGAGGACACTACCTTGCCAGCGACGAACGGAAAAGCTGAAACACTGAAAGCTGGAAGCTGAAACCAAGGCGGGAAGCGGCGCCTTGCGCGATCGGCCTGCCCGGCCCGAGGGCTAGAGGCTCCGGGGGCGAGGGGACAGGGGGCGGTGATCGGTGACCAGTAATCAGTGATCGGAGGCCGGCGAGGAGGGTCACTCTAAAAGCAACTGGACGCGTCCGGTTGCCTGTTATAGGGGGCAGAAGGGACCTGAAACGGGGGCTCAGGAGGCAATGGTGTGCTATGCCGCCTCTGGTGTTGATGAAATCGCGCGCAAAACTGAGCCGCTCCTTTTTTATTGATTTTGAAACAGCGGTTTTCATCATGGCCATAAATTGAAGTCTGCTTGCGCTTGCAAAGCGCCGGGCAGTGGTGCGATTGTCAAAACAAGAATAGAAAACAAAGAAAGGACACCTATGGAAATGACAGAGCGGGAAAAAGCCGAACAGAACAGCCTGCGAGCCAAACTGGAAGCCGCAACCGAGAAGGCCAAGGAAGTTTGCAAAAACATGCAAGAACAGACCGTCGCTGCCGCGAAGGCCACCGACAGGGCTGTTCGCGAGCATCCGTATCAGGCCATTGGCATAGGCTTTGGTCTGGGGCTGCTAATCGGGGTTTTGGTGATGCGGAGAAGGCAAGATTGAGATCAAATCAGTTTCGGTCGTTCAGGAAGGCGCCTTGCGCGGTGGGCCGGCCCGGCCGGGGCTAGAGGCGTGGCGGCGTGTGCGGCACCGGAGCCGGAACGGGCACGGAAGGTTCGCAGCCCGCGCAGGAGGGCACGCGGGATTTCACTCGAAAGGCAACTGCCGGCTTGAGAACTGAGGCCGTCGGGGTGAACCGCCTTCTTACCTGGGCCCCGAACCGCTCGAACCGGTACCGGTTTAGCCCCGGGTCCGCGGGTCCGGATTTTTTCGGCGGGCAGTTGGCCTTGGCGGGTTGGTCAGCAGGTGGCCTGCGGGGCCAGGGCTAGAGGCTTGAGTGAACGGGGTTGAACGGAGCGAAATGGAAAAGAAGACGGCCCTTAAGGATTTTCAGTCTTCTGCTGCGGCGCGCTTTTCCAACCGCTGGATTTGAACGGGAGGTTCAATTCCGAGGTGCTTCGGACATCTCTGGTTTCGGGGGCTTGGGCGTTTGCTCCGGAGTCACACAGCCGGTGGCAGCTTGCGCAAATGCCCCGTATCGCACGTGTCCTTCTCCAGCAGACCCACCAAATCCAGGGCCTTCATTCTCGAAGATCAATCTCACCTCGAAGACCTATAATGGAGAATGGGCATCTTTGGGAGAATCCGTGCAGCCGCCGGGCCGGTTTGCCCTCGGCGAATTTCGACATTCTGCGAATCGCTTGCCGGCATTTGAACGTCCGGGTCTGGATTCTCATGGATCGCTGCTGTTGCGTTTGGCGGGCGGATGACAGATCCCAGGGCTTCAGCCTCGTCTCGCTTCTTGGCGTCGTGCAGCTTGAGCCGGCACCGTTCGCACAGGACCCAACGTTGTTGGTTGTTGGCAAAGGTCATTCTGTAACGGGGCCACTGGGAGGGGTCCTTCTTCCAGGTTATCTCGGCTGCCCGCACCGCCTCCGTCAAGAGTGGGAGGTATTTCGTGAGCGCAAACGCCATGAGCGGTATCGCTCCAAATGGGGTGGAGAAGAATCACGGCGATAATCGCCGCTACCCCCTTCTTCATGGGGGCATCGGGAATGCTATTATCGCGCACGGGGCTATCCAGCAATGCTGTAGATCAATGCCAAACAGGCCATCGAAGTGAAAATTGCGCATATATACGCCCGGTATTCGACTGGGACTCAAGCTAAGGGGACCTCGCTTCGTCGCCAAATTAGCAACGCCGAAGCGTTCGCTGAGGAGCAGGGGTGGACGATTGCCGACATCATCGCTGACGAAGGCGTCTCCGCATATCGCGGCAAGAACCTGGCCCAAGGGGGTCTCGGCCGTTTCCTCGATGCGGTCAAGACCGGTAAAGTGGCGCCGGGATCGGTGC
>Ga0187872_10000806_pt1 | contig 34202 bp, 26 predicted proteins | sample June2016WEW_16_4_FD_132973 | JGI IMG/M metagenome (GOLD analysis project Ga0187872, IMG submission 132973) | Peatland microbial communities from SPRUCE experiment site at the Marcell Experimental Forest, Minnesota, USA - June2016WEW_16_40 | ecosystem: Environmental > Terrestrial > Soil >...
CGTCACAGCCGTGGGAGCAGGCTCTAGTACGATCACGGCCACGCTGAGTGGCGTCAGCGGCACTACGACGGTGACGGTTCCGGCGCTGTCCTCGATCGCGGTTACGCCCGCCAATCCGTCGGTCCTACCGGGTGGAACGCAACAGTTCGTCGCCACCGGCACGTACGTGGGCGGCGGCACGGAAACGATCACCGGACAGGTGACATGGAGTTCCGGGACTACGTCCGTGGCGACAATCAACAGCAGCAGCGGCTTAGCCACTGCCGTAAACTCCGGTTCATCCACGATATCGGCGACACAGGGCAGCGTCACGGGGACGACTACACTCACCGTACCTGCGCTCTCATCGATTGCGGTTACTCCCGCCAATCCGTCGGTCCTACCGGGCGGGACGCAGCAGTTCGTCGCCACCGGCACGTACGTGGGAGGCGGGACAGAAACGATCACCGGACAGGTGACATGGAGTTCCGGGACTACGTCCGTGGCGACAATCAACAGCAGCAGCGGCTTAGCCACTGCCGTAAACTCCGGTTCATCCACGATCTCCGCGACCCAAGGCAGCGTTACGGGGACGACTACGCTCACCGTGCCGGCGCTCTCGTCGATCGCAATCACTCCGGCCGCTCCGACAATCAACGTGAACGCGACGCAGCAGTTCACAGCTACCGGCACCTACGTGGGCGGCGGCACGCAAAACATTTCCTCCCAGGTTACCTGGGGATCGTCGAATACGTCCGTAGCAACGATCACGACCGGCGGCCTGGCGACGGCTCTGTTGGCCGGAAGCACAACAATCTCGGGAGTTCAGAGTGGCATCACAGGCAGCACGACTCTGAGCGTCCAAGGATCCGCTTATAATTGCCCGTGCACCATTTGGAGCAGCAGCACGGTGCCTTCGATACCTGATAATGGACCGGATTCCTCGGTGGAATTGGGCGTGCTCTTCGAGCCCACCGTCAATGGGACAATTACCGGCGTTCGCTTCTACAAGGCCAGCACGAACACGGGCACGCACGTGGGCAATCTGTGGAGCAGCACGGGAACTCTGTTAGCCACGGTGACATTCACCAACGAAACCAGTTCCGGTTGGCAGCAGATGAGCTTCTCATCTCCTGTGACGGTCACGGCGGGAACAATCTACATCGCTTCCTACCACACGACCGTGGGACACTGGAGCGTTAACCGGAGCTACTTCGCGTCGAGCGGCGTAAACAATCCGCCCTTGCAGGCGCTCCAAAGCGTGACCGGGCAGGGCAACGGCGTGTATATGTACGGCAGCACGAGCAGTTTCCCGACCAATACCTTCCAAGCCTCCAACTACTGGGTGGATGTCGTATTCCAACCCAGTAATTAGCGCGGGAACCCACCTTTCGGCCGTTTAACCAGGTTTCGCCAAGAGGGCGAAGCCTACCTATGGATCGACGCGGAATAGCGCTGCCATTCCGCCCACAAAGTGGTCGTTCACGTGACAGTGGAGCAGCCAGAGTCCGACGTTGTCCGGCACCATGTCGGCGATTGCCATCGACATCGGTTGCAGAGGGACCGTGTCAGTCCGCATGTGATTGTAGATGACGGTCTCGCCATGCCAGTGAACCATGTGGACGTCTTCCTCATTCGCATTGCTCAGCAGGTACCAACGGATTCGTTCGCCCTTCTTCATTGTAAGCAGCGGTAGATTGCCTTCGGTATAGCCATTGATGGAATAGAGTAAGTGCTTGTCCCGAAATATAGGATTCGAGCTTCTCATCCGCCCGGAGTGCTCGACGTGCGAGGACCATGCGTCGAAGTACCAACTGTCGGTTTCATCGAAAATGGCAAAAGCAAGAACGAACTCGCGATCAACATCCTTGGGGGTGCCATCGGGACGGCTGGCACCTCGAGCTGTGACGATGATGGGACCCAGAAGTCCCGTATTCATGTCCTTCGATTCGATAAAGTGTGAGTGGTACATCCACAATACGGAACTTCCGTCCATAGGTCCCGGCCCCGCACGCGCCGGGACGTACCAGATGTACGTGTAGGTCTGTCCCGGCCGAACCATATCGCCGGCCTTGCCTGTCGAATCGCCGTCGCTGTAGAGAGCTCCCTCCGATGCCTTTGCGTACTCCAATCCATGGGGGTGCATCGTGCAACTTAGTTTTGTATTGTTCCTGAAAACGACTCGAACCGTGTCGCCAACTTCGGCACGAATCAGGGGACCCAGGATTCCCAAGTGTTCCCACGCCGGTGGGCGCGGCTTCAAGGTCTGGAAGGTGGCGTCAGTATACTCACGGTAAATCGCCTTGGGATAGATACGGTGCGGGTTGTTGGAGGCTGGATCCTCAGCGCCTTCTTGAACGGGAACACCCGTGAGGTTCCTTCCTCGCGGCGTGTAATCCCAGTCGACGCGATCCGCGGCGATGAAATAAGTGCGAACTTTTCCACGCGCCGGCTGCTCCTTCCCGGTAGCCGCGAGTGTTAATTTGCCGCAGAGCAGCGGATGCGCCGGCGAACATTCTTGAGCGGTGGTTTGACTGCCCTGCCGGCCGAAGCAGGCAGAGCCTAGAACGAAAAGCGCGAGTGCGAGCCCAGCCCTGCGCCAGAGAAGTGACCGCCGATCCTGCCTCTGAAACGCTCCCCAAGTCTCCCGCCCGATAGCAGCTCTACTCTCTCCCGAAGGAATTCCATCACGTGCCGCGCTCTGCCACCGCAGTCTGCTCAAATTGCAGTCGTCACCAGCCCCGTGGGTGACTCGCGACTCGTTCCATCGGCAAAGGTGCATGTCTCAGATTCTTGCATGGAGCAATCGCGATAGACACTAAATCTGGGCCCTCGTAGCTAATCAATCCCCAGTTCGTTCCATGCGAGTTCCCTGCCAAGGCTGGGAATAACGGCTCGTGCGCAGCGATCTTTGGAACCGAGAAAGGAGACCAACTGTACCAAAACTGTCTTTCCAGCCAGTAGCCCTTCCAAGTGGCCGTCGTCAGAATGAGCCTCACCAGATCACGCCGACGGCTGTGGAGGGACACGGACATGGCAAACAGGAAGCATTTCAGCATCGCTCTAGCGAAATCCTTTCTCTGCTTTCTGACGTTCATGGCTCTTGCGAGTGTCGCGCACGCGACCGATTGGTACGTTTCGACCGCTGGCACGCCATCGGGCAACGGGACACAGATCTCGCCGTGGGATCTTTGCACAGCGATTGGCTGCACCGGAACGCCACCGTCCCAAGTGCAGCCGGGCGATACAATCTGGCTGTCCGGCGGCACGTATGAGCCACCGAATTCGGATGGCTTCATGTTCAACCTCAATGGCACGTCGTCAGCCTCTATTTGGGTGCGGAACATCAAGGCGCCTCCCGCTGGCTACACGGGCCAGCTCAACCCCGACGGTTCAGAGCGAGTGATTCTCGACGGAAACGGGCTAAACTTCCCGAACCTCTCCGGGCAATACACGACGGTCGAGGGACTCGAGTTTTCGGACCACACGCTACAGTCAAGTAGCGCGCGCTACCTCTCCAGTTCCTCGTCCTGCGTTGCGACCTACAATGCATCACTCTGCCCGACGGCCGCCTCAGCGATCGAGGCGATGGGTCCGGGCGATCGCGTCGTCCATTGCTTCGCGCACGACAACGCAGCGGGTATTTACAGTTATGAGTCGGCGCCGAACGCCGAGATGTACGGGAACATTTCCGAGTACAACGGGTACATCTATAACGGCATCGGCTACGGCCACGGCTTCTACGATCACAACTCGACGGGAAACAAGTGGCTCGAAAACAACTTCGCGGGCGACAACGCGGACAACGGCTTCCAAGTCTACGGGCAGGGCGCCCCGGCGGTCGGATTCGTGATGTCCGGGAACGCCGCCTGGAACAATGGCTCGCTTGAAGGGACCGACTACCAGTACAACTTCATCCTCGGCGACGCCGCGGGCATCGGGTCAGACAGCTTCGACTCGTTCTATTCTTTCTATCCGCTGGCTACCACGCAGGGCTACTTTAGCCTCGGCCAATATGGACCGAACACCGGCTCGATCTCGCTCACCAACTCGGTGATCGCCGGGGGCTACTCCACACTCGGCGTTGAGGGTCTCATCGCGCCGCTCACGATTACGGGCAACAAGTTTGTAAACGCCGCGCAGAATTCCGCGGGCTTGCCTACGGCGTCGGTGATCTTCGCGCAGTTCACGAACCAAAATACGTCCGGCATCGTGTGGAACGACAACTCTTATGTGGGGCCGAATTCCTTCTACATCGGAACTTATGACGGTCTGAACTTGTCGAACGGCTCGTACCAGTCATTCTCTTCGTGGCAAAGCACCACGAAATTCGACGCCGCCTCGACCTACTCGACCACGCTTCCGTCAGGCGCGTGGGTCTACGTGCTGCCCGACAAGTACACGACGAAGCGCGCCAACATCATCATCTATAACTGGAACGCATACGCGGACGCGCAGGGCGACTTGGTGTCACCCTGCACGGGAGCTTGCGCCTCGGTCGCCGTCGATCTCTCAAGCGTTCTTTCGGTAGGCGACCCGTTCACCATTCAGGATGCGCAAAACTGGGAGGGACCGCACGTCCTGACTGGAACCTACGAGGGCGGAGACGTCTCGATTCCGATGACCGGACTGACGAAACCGGTGCCATGGGGTCTGACCGCCGCGCCCCCGCACACTGCTCCCGCGTTCGGAACGTTCGTGGTTTTCAGTTCGAACAGCGTCGACATTCCGCAGCCGGGTCAGTCTGATCCAGTGACGACGCCGACTCCAGCTCCGACACCAACCCCGACTCCAACACCGACTCCAACACCGACACCGACGCCGAGTCCGACCCCGGCACCTACGCCGACACCCACGCCTGCGCCGACAGGGATTTTTACGATCGGCGAGCAAGTCGTGACAACAGCGACGGCGAGGCTCCGTAACACCAACTCAACATCTCCCCTCGGTGCGGTCACCGGAACGGAGCCCGCAGGAACGGTCGGCAAAATCCTTGCAGGACCGACACCCGACCCACCAACAGGAACTCCCCAAGACTATCTGTGGCAGGTGCAATTCACAGGGGCGACGGGATGGGTGTGGCAGTCCGTTCTCGCAGCGTCTACGTCTGGTTCTACGCCGCCTCCGTCGGTCCCGACGGTTGCAAGCGTTTCGATCAACCCGCAGACGGTTTCGCTCCAAGTGGGCGCCGCGCAACCTTTCACCGCGACGGTGAATTGCACGAGCCCCGGCTGCAACCAAAGTGTGACATGGTCGGCCACAGCAGGTTCAATTGATAGCTTGGGCAACTTTCTGGCGCCATCGACAACAGGACCTGTGACGGTCACGGTAACAAGTACTCAAAACTCCACCAAGTCGGCCGTGGCGAGCGTCACGGTGGTTCCTGACCCACCAGCTCCAACGCCACCGCCGCCACCGCCGCCTTCAGGAAAATTTACGGTTACGATCAGCGCGTTGCCAAATGCTACCTTGAAGACGCCCTACACGCCATTCCAGATTATTGTGAGTGGCGGGACGCCACCATATCGACTGTTTGTGCAGCAGGGTTCACTGCCTGTCGGAATGTCGTTATCGAGCGCGGGGGTGTTGAGTGGCACCCCAACCGCTTATGCGCCCGGAGGATATCCCGGGGGTTCCATCCCGTTCTATGTGTACGCGTCTGATTCTGCAGGAAACGCGCTGCCGATGAATCCGTTTTGGTTAGCCGTAAACTAGGGAACGAATGTGCCAACTGTTGAGCAGCGTTGTGGCGTTTCACGCCACCTCCTTCACCATCGAGCCCGCCCAGCGGTCTAGTGTTGAGATGGACCTTCGACACGGCTGATGTCTCCGCGAACGCGGTAGCCGATGATTCGGACAACAGTGGAACCGGACAGATCCAAGGTTCATACACTCTGGTGCCTGGAAAACTGAATCAAGCCCTCGAACTCAACGGGAACGCATACGTCACAATGAGTGCTTCCTCCGACTCCGCAGTGGGCTTGAACAACAGCACTACGCTAGCTCTGTGGATCAACACAGAGTCGAAAGGAACAGTGGCGCTGCTATCGAAATACAACGCTGCGGGAACCGGAGCCGGTCACATTTTCCGCCTCAGTGGGGGCAGACCACAACTCGTGCTCGGTGGGATGGATTCGCAAACTTATCCACCGATGGCGACCGGCACAGTCAAAGTGAATGATGGCAACTGGCACCATGTGACAGTCGTCATCACCGTTGGCGAGGGAATACAGTTCTAGGTGGATGGTGTCGCCGCCGGATCGAGGTCCATGCATGTGATCGGCGGGGGCGATGGCACTTCGAACCTGGACCTAGGCGTCTGCCAGTGGGTCCCGTTCGGAGGCTACTTCAAAGGCGTGATCGATGAGGTGGAAGTCTACGACCGGGCCCTAAGTGCCTCCGAGGTCAACACAGTCTATCTGTTCTGACCGCGGTGGAGATGGGAACGAAGGAGAAAGAGGGAGTACGGAGAGGCTGAGTTTCGGAGACGAACTCGGCTTCAACTGAGGATTAGATCGGCGGCTAAACGCGAGCGCCCCGATCAGCCCGAGTTGGCTGGTCGGGGCGCTCGTTTGAATATTATGGCTCGTCCTACTCTACAAGGCCCTGCATGCTGATTTCTTGAAAAGGAATCCGAATCGCCTCAAAGATCCGGGCGACGATAGAGCATGCTGTCCACTCCGGTGCTAGCGCTCAATCGCTCGACTGCCTGTCGAAGCACCGCGTCCAATTTGTCGGGGTCACAAACGCTTCCCTGGGCAAAGTTCCGGCTTCCCCCTCCCTTGCCGCCCGCCTTGGCGACGACCTCGCGCAGAAGCATATTCATATTGGCCGGCGCCCCAACGGCCTGCGCAAAAACCATGTGGCCGCCCAGGCGAGATGCGAGCAATACGATGGTTCCGGGCGAAGTCACAAGTCGAAATGCCACCAGCCGAAGGTACTCGGCGTCATGGTTCTCGAAAACATGCGCCACCACGGACGCATGGCGGGACGAGCGGATGGCCCGCTCCTTAGCCAGCAACACCTGTGCCTGCAACGCCGCAAGATCTTCACGCAGATGACGAACGGCGCATTCCGCAGCATCGCGTTCGAGTACAAGGCGAGAGATGGCTGACGGAATTTTCCCGAACTTGCAACTGAGTTGCCGGGAAAGCTCCTGAAGGAGCGAGAAATCGGCGCGCGCGGCCCGCCTTGCGCGCTCTCCGCAAATAAATTCGAGACGACTATTCCCTTTCGCTTTTTCCCAACGCCGCAACAGAACCATGCCGACCTGACCCGTACGGATTACATGCGTGCCACCACACGGCTGGATGTCTATTCCCTCGACCTCGATCGTCCGCACAATCCCGTTGCGCCTCGACACTGGAACCTTCGGAAAAGCAGCTTCCTTACCGGAATCGCCGAAGCGAACCGTGACCGGAAGATCCTCGCAAATTAGTTCATTGGTCCGGCGCTCAACCGCCTCGAGCTGGCAGGAGGAAAGCGACGCCGTCGCGAGATCAATTGTCGAGGTGTCGCGGCCCAGATGGAACGAAACGGCAGGGATTTCATAAAGACTTAGAAATACAGCTGAAAGAAGATGTGATCCGGTGTGCTGCTGCATATGATCGAAGCGGCGTGGCCAATCAATCGAGCCGCGCACCAGGCCTGGAGCGAGAGGGCGGTCCGTGACATGAACGACCGCATCGTCCTCGCGCTCGAAGACATTCGTGACGTTCGCGTCCCCCAGCCGACCGGTGTCATGCGGCTGACCTCCGGACGTTGGATAAAACGCCGTGCGGTCAAGAACCACGGACCATGCCTCGTTTGCCTGGATAGCCGGTCCGCCGCGTTTCGCAGGAATGCAGGAGATTACCCGCGCCTCAAACTCGCGCACAAATGAGCCGTGATAGTAGAGCCGGTTTGTCATTGTCTTTAGGCGAGTGTGGCGCGGAACGAGCGGTGTCGTAAACGCAGATCAGTCGAATAAATTGTAGCGGAAGATGCACCACAGCGCGGACACGCCGTCCCGCCACGTGATCTTCTTACCTTCGGTGTAGGTGCGGCCAGAGTAAGAAATTGGAACCTCGTAGATTCGCCAGTGTCCCTTGGAGATCTTGGCCGTAATTTCCGGTTCAAAACCAAACCGGTTCGACTTGAGCTGAATGCCCTGCAACACTTCACGGCGGAAAACCTTGTAGCACGTTTCCATATCGCTCAGCTTCAGGTTCGTGAAGATGTCCGACAGCAACGTCAGGAATTTGTTGCCGCAGTAATGCCAGAAATAGTGAACCCGCTGGGGCCCACCGAGGAACCGAGAACCAAACACTACGTCGGCGCGACCGTCAAGAATCGGTCCGAGGAGCTTGTCATAATCCTGAGGGTCGTATTCAAGGTCGGCATCCTGCACCAGGATCACATCACCCTCGGCTTCCGAGAAGCCCCTGCGAAGCGCCGCGCCCTTGCCGCCATTCTTTTCCTGCAGGAAGATGCGGACGTTGTTGATGCGAAGCTGCACGCCCGTGGAGGGAAGAACAAAAACGCAACTTTCCTGCCGGCGCGCATCCAGGATTTGGTCAAGAATGCCGCGTGTACCGTCCGTCGAACCGTCGTCGACTACAACGAGTTCCTTCTCCTTCCCGATATCAACTGCCTGCACTCTCTGGAGAATCTCCTCGATCGTCTTTTTCTCGTTGTAGACCGGAATCACCACGGACAGCCATGGTCGTTGTGAACTCGATGTCATCGCGCGGCGCCTCCTCGAAGCGGACCGCGGCGCCTTCTCCGGGCTGGGCGCACAATTGTCGAGGTTTCAAGCATCGGTTCGATCGTCGGTTCCGGAACCACGAGTATACGTTGGATGCCCCACTTCAGAGTGACTGATGACGTTCAGCGACCCCCTTACTGCGCGTGGCGGCCGATTGGAAGGACGTCGTAGCGCCGTCCGAGGGCGTCTTTCTCAAAACCATCTGATACGAGTTGGACTGCTGTTCCAAAGCAAAATCGGTGTGATTGGACATTTTCCCCCAAAGATAAAAAGGCACCCAGAGCAGGGCCTGCTGAAACCGCTTCCGCTTTTCGCTCAAGTGAGACCACCAAATCCACGTGATCGTTTGGGCCAAGGTATGGCACGGCAATATCTGCACTACCTCGAAGTGATGTATTCGCGCCAGTTCGAGCATCCCCTCTCTGGAATAGCGCCGAAAATCCGGAGCCGGGTGGTAAGGCTGCATGAACGGAATATTGACGATCAGATGGCCACTCGGTTTGAGCAACCGGCGGAGCTCCTCCATTACCTCGTCGGGAAACTGAACGTGTTCCAACACCGCATTGCAAATGATTGTATCGTAGAAGTCATCCTGCCTAGGGATTTGCGTCAAATCCGCAATAATGGCGCCCGGAATTGAGGTCTTCAGATCGCAGTGCTCCACTGAATCGGCCCCGTTTTGCAAGAGGAACTGCGTGATATCTCGCGAACCGCAACCGGCATTGAGTACTCTTCCTTGAAAATACTTGAGTACGGGGCGGAGTTCGTCTTCCAATGGTTGGAACGTGACAGGTGATTTCATTGTCGGCCTCGTTTGTTCTCAGAATGCGCCGCAAGAAACAAAGCCTCGCAGCAAAGGGAGAAATGATGCGATCGAAGAAACACGCGCCTAAGACTGCTTTGACGTTCGAGCTACTGCAATAAGGTGTTGCATGCCTTGGCCGGTAGAGTTCGGGCGGGCGTAGCGATCCTGAATTGAATGCAGCAGTGAACCCGCATACGCCAGGAAGGTCCGCAGTGGGCGACGTAACGACCACGACTCGAGCGCCAGCGCGTAGAATCGGCCGGACGGAATAGCGTACTGGACGTCAACAGACTCGAACTCACGCCGCAACAGAGCTTCTAGTTCCGGTCGGCGATAGTGTCGTTTATGGTCTGGATTCGTGTTTTTGACGGAGTCACCGTTGGGTGTAGTCATCACGAAGACACCGTTTGGCTTCAGCACCCTTCGAACCTCGCGGACAAACGCGGCGTCGTCTTCGACGTGTTCAAGGACTTCGACCGCGACCGCACATTCGAAAGACGCGCTACCGAGATGCGAACACGTCATGTCGTCCACAAGCACCTGAGCGACATTACTGCGACGCCTCCAAATGGCCCCGACAATGTCGTCGTTGACGCCGAGATGCAGATGTTCCTGCACGGCGCTACGCCGCGGCAGGTCCGTTATCGTCACGCTTGCCGGAAGACCAATCGTGTAGTGTGATGTCCGGCCACCGACGTCAAGAATATGCGGACGCCGCCCTTTCTCGCCCTTAACCTTCTTCAGGCTTCTCCGCACCCGACTATAAAGAACAGGCAGGCCCGGTCTGCAGCACATGTACAACATTTCAAATGGCTTCATTCGTGCTCCAGTGGCCTTTCCACCGCCCTACCTCCCGCCGCGCAGAATTTTGGCCCTTCGCTTACCCTGCGAGCCGCCTCGCGATAACTTTCCACAATCGCACGCGAGCGCCTTCCAACGACAGCTGGCGTCAGCCAGTGGCGCGACGGATGGCAGTAATCCCACAAAGTGCGCATCAGCAGCACAGGCCGATATCGCTTCCAATAGTGCCGAAACTGGAAATAAAAAAGATTGGTGACCGCCCACTGCGGCCCAAATTCAGGCGATCGTGCGCCATTGTCGCGCAGCTTCAAGTGCAGAACCTGCGGCCTGTTGTGATGAATGACTCGAAAGCCCTTTTCTTTCATGCGGATGCCAAGATCCACGTCGTCCAGGATACCGTGCAGCTGTTCGTCGAATCCTCCGGCCGCGTCGAGAGCGCCCCTCGATGCTGCAAAGCTCGCCGTGCAGATCACGTGAGTATCGAGAATGCCGTCGAAAGCCTGATGATTGGGCGCGCCCGGATACTCGATGGGAATCGGGTTCAAGAGCTTTGGAGCGTTGCTCAGTTTTTCATCCGGCAGAAGAACAACACCGCTGATCCCATCGGCGCGAGTCTCCTGGAAGGCATCGAGATAATTCGCAATCAGATCAGGGTCAAACTCCACGTCATCGTCGAGAAAAAGTACGATATCCCCGATACAGCGCTTCAAGGCTTCATTTCGCTGACGCGAAACGTTTCCGTGCTCAACGGCCACGAGATAGTGCAACCATTTCGGATAACCGCAAACCTCCGCTTCAGTAAGTCGCTCCGCAGCCGGCGACGCATCAACCACGAATACTTCTTTCGGTTGATGAGTTTGCAAGACGAGGTCATCCAGAACCTTCCGAAGCTGATTTTTTCGTCTGTATGTGGCGATCACCACAGATACTCGCTCGCCGCCACGTACATCTTCCGAATGAGAAACGGAATAAGGAGTTTTCTCATCCGACGGGTGCTCAGCTTCAGCCACTCCATCGGCAAGGAAAGTCCAATTTTCGCGGTCCCATCCGTGCAGCGCGAGCCGACTTATCGAGTTGCGATTTCCGTGTATCAAGACAGGGGCTTCGGGGCATGCATGCGCTCCCAAAGCTGCCCACACGGCATCCAACTGCACGTCCGTGGTAAACAGCTCCACATAGATACAACCGGCCTTCCGGCTATCCTGTACAAATGACTTCCAAGCGCCTTGTGAGAACCGCTCGTCGCCATCCGTAAACAGGATGCGCCTCCGCAGTCCGATAGAAGGAAGTTGGTCGTCGATAAAAACAACTTCCAGGCCGGCCTTCTTCCACGCCCCTGGCACCCTCGCGACTCTCGGTCCGACTGGCTGTGAGAGAATCCACTCGCGATGCTCTTCAACGTTGGCGAAACGCGCAGCAGGCAAATCTCGACTGACGCCCATATCCCGCTTCTCGAGAAACGACTCGGCATCTCGTCGTGCCTTGGCGCTTTGGCGCCGGCCAACAAAAACATTGATCGCGGCCTTTATGAAATACCGCGTCCGAGTGCGCTCATAAGCGTAACGACGACAGATAAGCCTCCGTCGCGACTGGAAATCAAGCAAACGGTATCCATTCGCCAAGCAGACCACCTGAGCTTTCTCCGGCCCCGGATGACCGAACATAACCGGATAAGCCTGGGAAATCCGGCGCAGCATTTCTGTTCCGACGCCGCTCGCTCGCGCACGCGGCGTAACGTACCAGTCCGCAAACCAACCGCAAGGGATTTTGCCGCCGTTCGGCAAGTGCAAATGGCGAGCAACGACGCCGAAGCATCCGACTGCTTCTCCATTCAGGGTCGCAACGACACCTTGGAAGCGAGGATCGGAGCGCTGACGATACTTCCATCGCGTATAGGACGGCATCGTGCCGTTTCGCTCCTGCAGCAAACGGACCACGGTTTCCACGTTTGCCGGAGCTATCGGCTCGAATTGGAGATGGGGCGTCGCCAAGCTTGCAGCCGATTGTTGTTGGAGTGCTATTGGGAAGTCCTTGGACTCTGCGGATCGGCGGCTGGAACCATAACAATAAACGTGCCGAACGCTGGAGCGGTGTGAGGTGGCGCCGGAAATCCGACTGGTGCTGCCTTTGCCAACCCTTCCATCGGGATCGCAATCGGATGCCCGTCAAATTTCCCGCTGACGACGGGAGGTCCGAAAAAATTCTGCGCGTCTCGAACTACAAACTGATCACCCACTGAGAGAATGCTCGAGAGGTCCACGGAAACAGATGGCGACTTCCCGGGAACGATGTCTCCCGCGGTATCGTACGCATCCCAGTTATAGATGATGATGTTGGCGCGCTTGGCCTCGTACTTGTTTGGGCGAACGTAGATCCACTTTCCCCTGGGAAGCGTGGAGCTGTAGGTGCTGTTCTTGTCGAAATCTTTCCGCCACTCGTCAAATGGCATTCCTCTTCCGTCGCTGACGTTGATGCCGTCGTAGGTCCCACGATAGAAGTTATTCATCCCGTAGTACCGGTTGTTGTCCCAGGAGTACGCCGAGGTATCCTGCCCGGGAAATTGCGCGAGCATGGTTGTGTATATCGGGCCTCCCGAGGGGCCCGCAGGAATATTGACCAACTTATTTCTCTCGAAGGTGAACGGACTGTTGACGCCTTCAACAGACACGCCAACATAACCGCCGGCGAAAACGTTGTCGGATGCTTCCAGGTCGCGGCTCGGCATGTACTGGCCGATATTGACCGATCCCTTTCTCCGCGACAACGTGAAGAAGCTCATGTTCTGTACGAACTTATTGTCGTGAGCGTCGCCTGCGCCCGTTACGAGGTTCGACTGATAGTTCGCCTCGGGCCAAGACGCAGTGTTGTACAGTGCATTACCAACAACGGTGAAGTTAACCACGGACGCCTTTGGACTGCCGTAAATCTGAATACCTTCATCGGCATTGTCGCCTACAAAGTTGTCCGAGATTAGTTTGGCGCCCGTTGTGTTCTGCATGTAGATGCCGTGGCCGTGGTTCCTATCCGGGCCAACGTAACCGTTGTAGTACGACAAGCTACCGTACAGCTCGAGATCTGGAGCAGCGTTGTAGCCGGAAAATCCTTGCCCCGTATCGTGCACAATGCAATTTATGTACTTGAGTCCAGGACCGTAGGCGCCGACGCCAATCGCCAGCCCGGCAGGCATTTGATTGCTTCCGGCGATTTGGCCAACTCTCTTCGTTGCTGTCAAGTCCGCGAACTCAAGTCCCCAGAACCAGGTGTTGGAACCGGCGGTGAACAGCACCATGTTCGCGCCGGTGCCATCGAGAGTCACTCGCCCGCCCTCATAGTTCCTGACGATGATTGGCGCCGTGGCAGTACCGTTCAGGCAAGACTTGAATCCGCCGTGGTAAATTCCGGGAAGGAGCCACAAGGTGTCGCCGGGCCGTATTGAGCTCGGCGGAGAGCAAGTCTGCGTCCCGAGCGCAGTCTTAAGATCCCAAGGCATACTTGCCGAGCCGTCTCCCGAAGGAGTTCCATTCGGCGCCGCATACCAGTCCTTCGCCTCGGCGAAGCCGGCAAACACTAGACACGCGAGGCCACAGAGCCAAATCTTACCAAGCCTTCTTCCCGGTGCATTCGTTGACGCCGTCACGATCGAGCTCCGAGAGCTTACATGCGCTGATCGAGCGTTTGAAGGCTCTCCGCATGATGGAATTCGGGTATGACGCGGGACACCATCTCTATGATGTGATTCTTGTCCAAGTTCGTGCTTGGGGACTCGATCAGCGTGGCAACTTCACGGATGAACTCCGCAAGCAGCTTCGACGAGACGGAACGATAGCGCACGCCAAGCACAGTCTTCATCCCGAATTCCACCAACTCTTCAGCCGGGCCGGCGAATATCTCGCATGACTTCTCACCCTGGGTATCGAGGTCGGTCAGAAGGAGTGGATACCGATTCCTGAGAAGATCCTGGCGGACACTGTCCCGTGCCGTTTGTTCATCGTGATAGATTTGTGGCTCGAGTCCTTTGTATCGTAGAAAGGCCACCGCGATTTTATCGATCAAGCGTGCGTCCGCTTGTGGTTCAAACCGCGGAACTACAATGTGGCGATCGGGGCCACATCCCGCGGCAAGCAGACAGATTTGACCAGCCTCGCGCAAGGAGATAAAAAACCGGTTGGTGTCTCGCGGACAGGCGAGCGGTTGTAGCTTTTCAAACCGCCTAATGAAACTCTCCAGAAGACTCCCGTTTGAGAACGCTACGTTCGCAAATCTGGATGACGTCGCGCGTTTCGCGGCCGCCATCGGACCCTCGGGGCAGAACATCATGTGCTCCATGAGGCGTTTACTGGCGCCCATGAGGTTTACAGGGTCGGCCGCTTTGTCCGTCGACACGCTGAAGTAGGAAGGGGGCGCTCCCATTTCGACGACCCATCGCCAGCATTGCAGGGGTTTCAGGAGGTTGGTGTCAAACATCTGCAATACAGACGAAATGTCTTTCTCGGATCGAACATGCTTTAGCGCGGCGAAATTGAAGACCCAATCATACGGACGCTCATCCTTAAGAAAGCGCCGCATTATCGGTGAGCCTAGATCGATCGGCAAAGCCCGAAAGTCCTGGACCGGCAGTCCTTCCTGTCGGCTTCGGAGATCACGAACGAGTTCGGCAAGAGCATTTTCGTTTTGGTCCACGATATGGAGACAGCCGACCCCAAGTGTGGAGAGCAGACTAACTGTGGCGGCCCCAATGCTGCCAGCTCCTCCCAGAACGAGAACGCGGCGGTTTTCGAACTGCTCGCGCAGGTACACAGAATGACGCTGAATGTCGTCAGCGAACAAATCTGTGGTGCGCCCGGTGGCGAGAGCAGACAACTCATCCATCGGCAGTGCGTTGTTAGTTGCCGTTGCGCGAGCCAATCGCTCCCTCCAACAAGGATGCGAGTTGCGCCATCGTTTTCCGACCGTCCGCGCGCTCCAGGATCAGGCCACGATTGAAAGCCGAGACTGTCTCGCGGTGGGAGGCACCTCGAATCGCTTCTTCGAGCCGTTGTGCGTATACAGCGGGTTGATCCAAAGGAACCAGCATCCCGTTTCGAACCTGCGGGTCGATCCACTCTCTGTTTTGCGGGATATCGGAGAGGATCGGAAACAGGCCGCAGGACAGCGCCTCGAGAAGCGAAAGCGAGGTGCCATCGTACTTTGAGAGGGACGTATAGATGTGGGCGCCGCGCAACTGTTCAAGCATTCCTTCGTCGGTGACGCCATTCAGAAAGCTGACCCTCTGCCGCATCGCCGGAGAGAGTATGCGGTCCGCAAGAGACTTCGTTTCATCCAGTAGCTCGCCAGCCGAAGTGAACACGACGCGAAACTCCGGCAGCGAATCCGGCAACAGGGACATCGCCTCAATGAGATAGCCGTTGTTGTATACGCGGGAAAATCCTCGCGTGCATAGAATGACGACCGGTGAGGGCGGAGGGGTTCCTGGTGTAAACCTTGTTGGATCGACTCCAAGGTAAATGGAATGGATGGACGCCTTGGGCGCGAAAGCCTTCGCCTTTTCCCCGAAGTACCTTCCATGCGCGAACGTGATCACAGCACGATCCAGGGCGAAGCGGCTCATCATTTTCTGAATACCAGAGACACGCAGAACGTCGCCACCGCCAAGAAACACCGCATATGGCCGGAAGCCACTTGCGCACGAGATCATGGCAAACCCGCCCCCCCACAGGCTGAGAAGGACGTCGCCGTTAATATCTCTACAAATCCTCTGCAACTGCGGCGCGTAGCGCAGGTAACGCCATTGAGAAATATCGTTCCCCCGAATGGTATGAACCCCGGCCAGCCTGCTCTGGAGCTTGGCAATCGAACTCGAATACAGGTCGTCGCGCCCCCGCAGGTAATTGCCTCTCATCTGAGACTCGAAATCGACCGCGTGAACCTCGTGGCCGAGTTCGCTAAGGCGCAGGGCCGCCTCGCGAGACCACGATACGTTCAGACTCATCAGTATCGCTATTCGCAAGCGACACCCACTTCGATCTCACTGCACCAGGCCGCTCTGAGGGCTTCCTCGAGGGACGTTATGGGCCGAAATCCAATTGCCCGTGCGGCTTTTTGGTAGCTGCCGTACAAACAGCGGATCGATGATGGCGGAAGCAGATCCGGATCAAATTCCAGCTTGATGGGCACGGAAGAATTGGCTACGAGCATCTCCGCCACGCTCCGTATGGAGTGTGCTTGTCCCGAACATATGTTGAAAACGTCGCCGCGCAAACCCGCCTGCAGAAGTCGTACATACGCGTCCACTACGTCGGCCACGGCAACGAAATCCCGCTGGCTATCGAAGTCCCCTACCCTTACGACTGGTTGCGAAGAAGTCAGCGCTTGCTTTGCCCTTGCAATCAGTGCGCCCACGACGAGAGTACTGGGAACACCGGGCCCAACAATATTCGAGGGCCGGGCGACGACGACGTTTAGGCCGAACTGGCGCGCGTACTCCATTCCGACTAGCGTCGCCGCATACTTACTGACGCCGTACGCTCCGACGGGCCGACATGGCATCGCTTCTGTCACCGGCAACGCCGAGGTCTCCGTCGGTCCATACTCTGCCGACGAACCTGCCAGCAGCACTCGACAGTCGGGCGCGTGCACTCGGATCGATTCGAGCACATGAATGGTTCCCGTGATATTTACGTGATAGATCGACGCGGCAGGCGCTAAACTTCCGGCCAAACCCGCGAGATGAAAAAGCCAATCGGGGCGAAATGACTTAACTGCGGCTGCGACGGCCGCTGCGTCTGTAACGTCAGCCTGGAAATAACGGTCCAGACGGATTCGTGGCGGTGATCCCGCCATCCTGTCGAGACCGGCGATTTCGAGACCGCTTTCGCGCCGGAGCCGCGAAGCAAGATGCGGCCCGCAGAATCCGGCTATGCCAGTGAGGAGCGCTCTCACCTGTGTGCGGCCGCCCTTCGGACTAGAAACCTGGATGGATCCTTCACGAAATCCTCGCTGGCCTGTTGGTAGTCGTCGAAGCGGCCGATGTCCTTCCAGTAGCAGTCTGTTTCGTAGCAATGGACGGGATGACCAGCGCGATGCATGGCCAACATCAATTCGGGCATGTCAAACTTGCCCGTGGCTGGAATAAAGTCCAGGCACCTTTTGGAAAGGATATTGATTCCCATGCTGACGGAATAAGGAATCGTCGGCTTTTCGATATAGTCATCGAGAGCGCCGGACGAAGTAGTCCGGACCACGCCATAGTCGATAAGGACTTCCCGCTTGGAAAGCCCGATTGTGCCGATCGAGTTGCGGCGCAGGTGATAGTCGAACATGCCTTCGTAATCGAGCGTCGTCAGGAGATCGGCGTTCATCACCAGGAAGTTGTCTTCCAGATCCTTGATTGCCCGCAGTGAGCCTGCCGTGCCAAGAGGCTCAGGCTCCAGGAGAGGTTCAATGGCGACTCCCCAGCGCGCACCGTCTCCAATGCAAGCCATCAGAAGCGGCGCCATGTGCCCCAGGGTGAGAATAATGCGAGATACGCCGGCAGCAACGAGTTGCTGGATGACGATCTCCAGAATGGGAGTATCCCCTAGTGGCAACAGGGGCTTGGGAATCGTCATGGTAAACGGCTTGAGTCTAGTACCCTTGCCGCCCGCGAGAATTACCGCGGACATCTTCCTGGTCGATCGTAAGAATGCTGATCCGTTGCCCATTTTTCTACCTTATTGAGGTTGCTAGCTCAGACTTGAGACCGGAGCGTGCTACGAAGCTACGATAGTGGTTGGCTCGTCAGGACGCCGCGTTCGACTAGCGGATGCTGTTCGCAGCGGTTGCCAAGGACAGTGTCGTAGATTGCGCAGATTTGGCCCATGACTGCGTCTGCACTAAACAACTCCCTTACCCGACTCTGAAAGCGCTCGCCGAATGCGCGCCGCCGTTCAGGGGAACGCAGAAGTGAAATCAACGCCGCCGCCAAGCCATCGATCGATGAGGGCGGCACCAAAATGCCCGCTTCACCTTGATTCAACACTTCGGGACACTGCCCGACCGCGGTCGCAACTGCCGGCAGCCCCGCCGCACCGTATTCGAGGAGTGACATGGGGAGCCCTTCGGAAACAGAACTGAGGACACCTAGATCACACGCTCTGAGAACCGCGGCCACGTCGTGCCGCTCGCCAAGTATCGATATATTTGCATCGAGACCGAGTGCTGAGATTTCTGTTTGAACGACTTCCTTGTACGACTGGTCGTTGGTCTTTCCGGCGAGTAACAGGTGAGCGCCCGGAACTTCTCGTACGACGCGAGACATCGCCCGGACCAGCGTGAGATGATCTTTTTCCACGCGGAAGTTCGCAAGACAGATGATCCTCGTGCCCGCGGAACCCGGCAGCGTTGGTGTGGTGGAATTGTCTCCACCCTCCAGGGACACAGGATTCGGAAGATACCAAACGCGCTTGGATGGCATTCCGAGCCTGCGTGAGCACCATTCCGCCATGTCCTTGTTTACAGTGATCGCGCCCTCGACACCCGCAGTCGCGATGCGGTAGCGGTACGCCCGCTGGTCCTCGAGAGCGTAGCGACCGTAGTGAGCGTGCCAGACGATCTTTACGTCCAACCCCAGAGCAGCGAGCCGGCTTATGAATAGCGCCGAGCTGTGCGCGTGCAAGATTCGGATATTGTTCTCTCGAAGAAAGTTTCGGAGGCGGATCACGGCTGCACGATCGAATCGCGATTTGCGCTGAAGCCGCAACCGAATGACGTCAGAGGCCACCAGGGCATCGAACGGGCCATCGCTTCGTGTGGTGCACAAATAGGGAACGTATTTGTCGCGCGGCAGATGATTGACGATGTTAACCGCGACTCGCTCAGCTCCGGCTGCTGCCAAGGTGTCGATGATATGTATAGCGCCAACGCGTTGTGTTTCAGGAATGCTCACGGGCAGCTTAGGTTTTCGGTGGCGGCGAAACAGGTAGTGCGCGGCCGCAGCCGGCCAAACTCTACACAGGAAGTTCGTTCAACCGAGAGACTGTCATTAGACGCGCTGAGACAAGCTTGCGCCGCTTGAGCCACATAAAAGGGACTTGACGCAGCCCCCTGGGAATCCAATGGTTTACCCAGGCTGCGGTTGGAACTCTGGCTTTTGAGACACTATGACTGCACGACCATTGCCCAAGATAAGTCCTTTGTTTTGTTCGTCCACGTGGCGGACAGTGGGAATCTTTTTGCATGAGATGGGTTCAAGGACTTCCCATGTTGCCTCAACGACGGAGCCGAGCCCATGCTTTCGAGCTATCTCCCAGTCGGCTGAAGCAAATACGCCCAATACCCTGTGGCTCCCAAAGGCTTCCAGTCGCTATTGGGATAGCCAGCCGGCATGCTCGTGGCTACAAAAGCCACGGCTCCCGTCTGCGCGATCGCGTCAAATGCCTGCTGGCGCTTCTCGGGAGTCGCCTGCCAAAACCGGTCTTCTTCGCCCGTGGGAACTTCGGCGACGATTTTGACGCGCGCGAGATTGGCCCACGAGTAATTTTGCTTTTCGCTGAAAAGAGCCGGGCGTATCCAAGCTACCTTGTCGCCGGGTTGGACGCCAGCGCGACGAAGTTCCTGTGCCACCTGCCACTCAAAATTCGAGTTCGGATTCTTCCACGAGAGCAGTTCCCTCGGGCTGTGCGAGGCCATCTCGCCGAAAACGGACGCGCCTTGCATCCCGACCATGAAAATCACCAGGACAACCACGCTCAACGGAGCAAAGCGGCCTGGGTCGTACGTCCCGGGAAAACGCACTGCGGCGAACAGTGCCAGCCATAGCAACAGCAAGAAAGGCGCGATCATCCGTTCTTCGACGTGCACCAAGGAATACATGCCTAGAGTGGCCGCGATCGGAAGGAGTAGCATCCAGTATTCGCGGACGCTTTGGAAAGCCAACTTTGCTCGACCGCCGATCAAGAACAAAAGCAGGCAGATTACGAGCACAGCGGCTTGCTCGTGTAAGATCACCTTTTCGTACAAAAGCAAGTTCTCGAAAATTTGCCTCATAATCGATTTCAACTCAAGGACTGGGCGCGCGCCCTGATTCCAATAAGCGGGGTCATACCACACCGGATAGGTGCCATTCCCGTTGAATCCATATACGGGCGGATCCTGACTGAGTCTGTTCGTCGGATGAATGGGCTTACCGTTGCCTGGCAGTGGTCCGCCCTGCCAGTGATATCGCGGAAGGTCGTTGACGTACCACACGTAGTTCAAGTTCGCACTATCGCCCCATGTTGGGCGACCCTGGATGTGCGAGAGCATAACGACAAATGGGCTGGCCACGAGCATCATCGCAACTACGGCCAGAGGTATCCGCACGAGAGCCTTGCGAATTCCTCCAGCCAGGAAGCATGCCATCGCCAGGAAGACTATTCCGACTGGCAACATAGGCGCTTTGGCCAAGTAGCCGAATCCAAGCACGATAGCCAACAGGACGAAATCCTGAACTCGGTTAAGGCCCGCGCCCATGCCCAACACGATTCCCGCAGCCAGGTACACAAAGAGAGCGACAGTCATGTCCGGACTTACAACCGAAATCGGCAGGAGTTGCAGGGATATCCAGAGAAAAAGCGCATAACCGAGTGCGAAGAGCGACCATTCGGGAAGTACATGCGGCTGCCGATTTGGAATCGCGGCGCGCTTGCGGCGAAAGTAAATCAACCGAGACAGCGCAAATTGAAACGTCGCGGCTGAAGCCACAAAAACAAGGAAATTCACCAGATGGAGCACTGGGAATTCCCAATACGAAGTCGGCTTCAATATGCGAAGAGCAATGCACAGAACAAATGGGTACAGAGGGCTCCAATATGCATTAACACCGACGGCCCATTCATGACGACTGAACGCACTGGCAACATCCAGATATGATATGCCGTCCGTGTTCATTGCTGCACGGCCGATCCAAGACTCTACGGCTCCCAACAGAATTACCAATGCCCAAAAGGACGCCGTCAGCCTCTTGCGCAGGCGGAGTTCCGTGGCGTAATTTACGTGCTCCAAAGAAACACCCGTGGCGGACGGGCTGTTGCTAGGGATCCACGACTCTCGACTGACCAAGACCGGTCTAAAGCTTGCCAAGGTTATCCTCGATCAGATGTTTCGATGTGGGAGCAGGAAGTTTCAAGCGCGAGTTCATCGAGTGACTCCGACAAACACGCGTCCCAGCCTCGGTCGGAGTGAGCGTGCAAATGTCCAATAAACGGAGCCCATCAAGAAGCCCAGACCGTAGGAAAGATGAAAGACAGCGAACGTCACGGGAAGATACGGCAAGAGCTGCCATCCGAATCTTTGGGCAGAGAAACACGCGGCCAGTGCGCACGCCACAACATACGCGGCCAGAACAATTGTCCACGCAGCGAGCACAGGGCTTAGCAAACCGCTTGATCCCGTGATCATGGCGCCGATAGTTACCAAGAACATGGCGATATTGGCCGCCACAAAACCGCCCGGAATCAAGTGGCGCCAGGAACCAGGAAGCCTGTGCTTGCGAATTACGGGGACTTTCCAGAATCCGTATTGAAAATACTGGCGGAAGAGAGCTGAGAACGTTGAGCGCGGGCGGTACAACGAAACAATCTCCGCCGACTGCCATATCTTGCCGCCGGCCCGCGTTAATCGGAGATTCAGCTCATCGTCCTGGTTCCGAACTAAATGCTCATCAAAAAGTCCCAGCTTGAGAAGGGTTTCCTTCCGCCAACATCCATACGGGACGGTGTCCACGTATCCGGTGTAGCCGTCGTCGTGGAACCGCGCGCCGCCCGTCGAAAATCGGCTGTGATACGCCGCCTGGATAGCGCGTGGGAGCAGACCATCGGCCTTGGTTCGGGCCGGGCCGCCAACGTTATCGGCACCGGAACTCTCGAGTGTCGCCACGCATCGCTTGACGTAGTCGGGAGCGTACTCCGTATGCGCGTCCATTCGCAGAATGACGTCGCCCCGAGCCACTTGAATGGCGGCATTGAGGCCCGTCGAAACGAATCGCGATGGATTCGAGATGATCGTGATTCGAGAATCTCTCTTGGCAAACCCGGATAGAATCTCACTCGTGCCGTCGTCGCTGGCCCCATCGGCAACGATAATCTCCCAGTCGAAACCGGCCAAGTCTTGCGCCAAAAGCGAATCAACGAAAGCTTGAATGTATTTCGATTCGTTTCGGCACGCGACCACAATCGAAACTCTCTGCCGCACGGCGCAGCACGCACCCAAAGCGGCGCCGGCTACACCCGTTCCTTGATGTGCCTGCGACATAGCCTTAATAGGCGCGGACATAATCGCGATGTTTCGCGTTGGGTAGGTGCGGCAATTGTGGGACGACGCGAATGGGGATCGACAGATCTTCACCCAGGGCCGTGCGCATTTCCCGCTCCACGAGCTTGCGGTGCTCTTCCCGAAACGAGCTACCCACAACCAAGTACAAATCGAGCTGCTGATCGGAACTCTGCACGAACCGATAGCGCTGAATCACATTGAGAGAGGCGAGTGGTTTGAAGATATAACTCGGGAGGTTCGCGTTCACTCGCCGGCCATTCGGCAGCAGTATTGTCTTGCCGCTCCGGCCTTCGACCGATTGAAGCATGGGATGAGGGCGCCCACACGGGCAAACACCCTCCTTCAGAATCACCCGATCGCCGATCGCGTAGCGAATGAGCGGGAAAGCACGCAGCATCATGTCCGTGACCAGCGCATCTCCCTCGCCGCTTGTCGAGTCGCGGACCTGAAGCCAAGTCGCCTCCGAGGAAAGATGCAACGAGCCCTCAGGGCACCCGAATGCACTTAAGCCACCTTCGGCGCTGCCATATTCATTGATGCAGCGGCTTCCGGTAACCTCTGTAATCAGTTCTCGCTGGTAGGGATGCAGGGGCTCGGCCGTGAGACATACGGCCTTGAGCCGCAAATCCTTCAAATCGAGACCGCGATCCTGCAGCATGAAACAGAAGTCGTAGATAGCGGATGGATAGCCCATGAAATAGACCGGCCGGTGTTTCCGAATGTTGGCCAAGTGCTTGTCTAGGTATCGCGGTTCGATTTCGAACGCCGAGACCCGGGCGCGATTGAAGACGATGTCCCGAAGCCTCGTTTCGAACCGCCGCCGCTTATTCCAGTGGAGACCGAAAAATAGCGCGTACGGATCACCGACTTTCACGCCAAAAGCTGCCGTTTGACGAAAGTGCAAAGCGTGGCGATACGCCCAAGCTCGTTGGTCGCATTCAAACATCAAGGGTGTTCCCGATGACCCCGACGTCTTATCAGGATAAGTTTTTAGCCCGGAAACGCCGGATGCCTTCAGTTGATCGAAACACGCGGCGATGGTGTCTTTTTCCAGAACCGGCAGCATTTCCATGATCTCGGCCACATCCGCATGGGACTGAGCCTTTTGAATCCACTTCGCGAAAGGAGCGTAGGCGCGCTGGTACCACGGCACATAACGAAGGACGAAGCGAAGCTGAGTCAACTGCCGTTTCGCTTGGATCGAAAGCAGTTCCTCCCGTGAAACAAATTCGGTTCGGCGCAACTCCTCAAGCGCCCGACTCACAGGCTCGCCCCTCATCGATTGAAGAGCAAAATAGGTTGTACGCGCGAGCCAGCTATTCATGACGGGCATAGATCCTTTGATTCACTTCTTGGACCGGCATTGCGACTGACACGACCGGCTCGTGCTTTGGAGTGCCTGGAGGCAAACCCCATCGCTCAACCAGCAGCGAGTCCAGAGAGTCCCGAAGAGATTCGATGGAGTAACGACGGCCCCACGCAGAGGCTCGCGCGCGCATCGCGGAATACTCTTCGGGAGCGGAAAGGACTTTCCGCAGAGCCGTTGCGAGCGCATCGACGTCGCGCGGCGGAACCATCAAACCTCGATTCTCGCCAAGGATTTTGGGAATCAACCCAACGTCCGATCCGACGACGACCAAACCGAACGCCATTGCTTCGACGATCGCTTTGGGCCAGCCCTCCGTTTGGGAAGCTAAGACTAGAATCCCAGAACGCGTAAGGAGATCGATGACTCGATCCGAACTGATACCACCGGCGAACTCAACAGAGTCGCTCAGGCCCAGGTCTTGGCTAAGTCTTTTGAGAACAGCAAGTTCCGGCCCTTCGCCGGCAACAGTAGCGGTGCAGAAAACTCCTTCGGCGCGCAATCGGCTCAATGCATTTAGAAGGATGTGGACGTTCTTCGCACGTGAAAGGCGTCCGACGAACAGGACGTGACGGAGCTCAGCAGGACTGCGCGTTTCGGCCGTGGCGCCGGCGCGAGCCAGTTGCGCGTCGGTTAGCGCCGAACTAAAGAACGGGACGATGTTAGCGGGCTCGTTCGGCCAGTGACCGTACACTGTGACGGGACCCCGCCACCAGCGAGAACGAAGGACGGCGCGCTGGAGGCGAGCGGTGAAACCGTCGTGTTGGTTTGCACCCCATTGACCCGCGTATTTTGCGACCAGGTGGTTCGAGAATAGAGGCGCCAGAATCGATCCCAGAAGGCCCAAGTTTCCCGGGCAGCGGACATGAATCGCATCTCCCTGACTCATGGCCCGGCACAGATCCCATGTCAGCATCGGCAGCGCTAACGCCAATTTGGCCTTGGCAGCCCAGGTTTCTCCCCCGATTTCTCGCTGCGGGATCACGCGCAAGTTCTCGCAATTAAACCGCGCGCAATCGCCGGGAGGTTCCTGCTCTCGACAAGGGGCGGCAATCAAGATTTCGTCAAACATGCCGGCCCAGATTTCGATTTCGCGGGCGTACGGGGCATAGGCATAGAGCTGCCCCCCGCACCGGTAATGAACAACATGCGAAACAATGACCAGCTTCTCACGAAAGCGAAAGTGTTTCGGCATCACTTAGGTCGCAACCTCGTAGGAAACGGGCACGGACTCTTCGGCTACTGCAACCATCTGTTGACCGAGCACGTATCTGCGAATGGGCCCCTTCGGAAGGAATACCAAGCCCAGGAGTATCCCACCAACGGCATCCGTGGCTTGCACAGACAGACCCAACGCCATGAAGGAGACGACACCGATTAATGGCGCAATCTCGCCAAATCGGCGCAGATGTAAGATTCCGCGACGCAACAGGATTGCGAGAAGAATCACGAGGGGCAAGAAACCCAGTAGTCCCGTTTCACCGATCACCTGGATATACAGGGCATGCCACTGAAGATTACGGCCGGTAAACAATCTCACGACCGACTTTCCCGAGCCCGGCCCCCAACCCCATACAGGTGACTCCGCAAAGACGGCTGGAATCGCCGCCCATTGGATCGAGCGCCCACTCGTCCTCTTGGCCAGAGATCGGTCGGAATCAACGGTCCTGTTGTATTGCTCAATGATCTTGGCGCCGCGACCCGTACAGAGCACAACAACCGCCGCCAGGCAAATGACACCGAGTGTCGCGAGTAGTGGCTTCCGATTCTGTCTACCAAGAAAAAGAATCAAGCAAAAACCGATGACGCACAGTACCCAGCTGCCGCGTGAGCCGGAAAGAAGCAACCACTCTCCCGAAACGATGCAAATTGCCAGCCTCCATATCGGTCTATTCTCCAACAAGAGCCATCGGCCATTGTCGGCGAAACACAGAAGTATGATCAGAGCCGTCGGTACTCCCAGATCCACCGGGTTTCCAAGATGCCAGCCGGCAATCACCGCCTCACCCAGGCGATCCGCATTGAAAGGCAAGAATCCCAGCGCCATGGCCGTGGCTGAGATACCGATCCCCACCAAGGCCGTGGCGAGATACGCGCGCTTGTTCGCCAGCAAATAAACACCCGAGATCGTGAAGCTGAAGTCCAGCAGGCGACCGTTCGAGGAATAGTCGCCCGTGTAGATAAAAGACGCTCCCCAATAGACTAGGCAGAGGATCACGAGGATTCTCCACAAGGGGTCTTTCCACATTCTCCTAACTTCGTCCGGACCCATTACACACCACAGAGCGATTTCACCGAGCAGGAGAAGGGTTATACCGTGGTAGAAGAACGGTGCGCGCAACAGGCCCAGTACGGGGACGCAGCCGATCGTCAGGCAGAGAAAGTGGTACCGCTTTCGCTGCAACACGTACCAACCTGTAAAAAGGATCGTCACCAACGCCGCGTAGAACCCTCCCGGCACCACGCGGCCCGTGGCGACGAGCGCCATGGCAGGACCTACACAGATCGCAATCTGAGCGAGAACCTGTCTATTCAATACGACTGGACGGGCCCGCAGTGCCGACACCGCAAATTCCTTCGTCGGAGCTGAAGCCATGACACTCATTTTACGCTCGCCACGCTCTGGGTTTCGGCATCCACCGGCCTCTTGCTTTGAGGTGGGATCGTACGAATCCCCGTACGGTCATAGGACGACCAACCCGCAGAAAATCCCTGGATTCTCACGAGAATCGTCAAAAGATCCACACGGGACGGCCGACTAAGAAAAGCCACTACGTCCACCAGGAGATCTCCAACGAAAGTGCGGACCATCGTTAGATGATCCCGAAACGCATATGTATTCTGCGCGAAGCGTCGTCCGGTGCCAAAACCGGTCTGGAAGATGCGTTGGAGCTGCGAGTCGCGGCCTTGTGGCTCACCGTGATGTCTTACGAGCAGATCCCCGCAGATCCAGAGTCGCCAGTTCTCGCCCACGCGCATCGAGAAGTCGCGATCCTCTCCGCCGTACGTTGGTAGTTTCTCGTCAAATCTGAGGCTGCCAACCGCTTCGCGCCGGTAGATCATGCAGAAACCGGGAAGCCAGCCGATCTCCTTACAGCCCGACCACGGCTTGAGAAAGCTCACTGTAACAGCTCTTCCGAGATGGTCGGCATCTCCAGGCTCGAGACTTGGAATCGTTCCGAGGAGTTTCTTCAGACGCCAGCGGAAAGTCACGGGCGCGGAATAGTTCAAAGGATCGTAGCCGGTGAGTCCACCGACATCGACCGCTTCCGGCCCCTCAAAGAGGCGAACGATGCGAGCGAGAAAGTCCGGCTCGATCGAGACGTCGTCATCCAAGAAACAGATCAGATCGCTGCCGGCTTCCTGCAATCCGACATTTCTTTGCCGCGTGAGCCCTTTCGGCGATTCAATCAGGCGAATGGAAGGCCGAGCGGGAGAGCGGCCCAGGAATTTGTTGACGACGTCACGAGCCGGCGAATTCTTCCCGTTGCCATCTATGATCAGCGTTTCGAAATGCCGATACTGTTGAGTCTCCAGGCCGTCCAGAAGGGTTTCCAAGGCGGCGGCGCGCCCATACGTGCAAATGATTACTGAAATATTTGTACTCAATTGAGGGGATGCTTTACGCGGAAGTCGCTTATGCAACTGTCGTAAAAGCTTGTGTTCTGCGCGATGAGCCGTTCAATCGAAAAGTTCTCCTGGACGCGACGACGACCAGCTTCGCCAAGCCCGTAGGCAAACGGGCGGTTTCCGAAAACCTGCTGTATTGCTTGCGCGATCGACCGCGGCTCATCCGGATCCACGAGCAAACCTTCTCGGCCGGACTCCAGCAATTCAGGGCCGCTTCCACGCCGGCTGAAAATCGTCGGGCACCCGCACGCCATCGCTTCGAGCGGAGCTATGGCAAAAGCTTCGGTATAGGATGGGAACACCGCGACGGTGGCCGTCCGATAGGCTTCAAATAGCTCTGCTCGAGAGACATGCCCGTGGAAGTGCACGCTGGCCCGCTGCTTGTCGGTCAAGAGCGAACACAAGAATTTCTGCATTGAACCGCCATCTTCTGCTCGTCCATCTTTGCCAAAGATGTGCAGTTCCGCGTCGTCTGAAGAGTTGGCGATCAGGGTCCAAGCTTTGATCAGCGTTATAACGCCCTTCTTCGGAGTGAGCGTTCCGCTGAAGACAACCCGCTTTTCGGCCCTCCGATGGCCGTTAACGGTAGGTGGCATATCAACCGGATTGTAAAGAATGGCCGATTGGCCCAGGGAAAACTTGAAGACCTGTTCCGTCATTCTGGCCGTATACTTGCAGACCGAACACAAATAGTCTGCTCGACGCAGTGACGCGCGCTCTAACCAGTAAGAGGTCCTATCGATTGGACGGCATAGCTCGGAGGCGAAATACGTCAGCGAACCATTCAAGCGGGCGATAACCGGAACCGCCAGATGCCTCCATCCGGCCGCCCAGCCCTGATAGTCGGGCACTTCGACAAGGTCGATAGCACCTTCGCGAGACCACGAAGATATCGTGTTGTACAGCAGATAACGCGAAAATGCCCATCCCAGCGGGTGCTTCCGTTCGCGAAACCTCCAGACCCGCACGCCCTGGTCCTCTTCGAACTCCGGCGCGTCGTACCACTCCGGATAGACGCCAATCGTTCGCACCTCATGCCCGTTCTTAACGAGCGCGCGACCCAACACTTGAGTCATCGTTCCTATACCGCCATGTGGACCGGGCGGATACTCGGAACATACGAAGCATACTTTCATTTGGCTGGCTAGATTGACCTCTGGAATGTGAACTAGGCCCGGCTATGCCACAGCGTGCCGCGCCGGGACGTTTTGGTCCAGGAAAGTGCGGACCGATTCAGCTACACGCTCTGTTGCTCGTCCGTCGTCGTACGTGCAGATCTCACGCACGATTCGCTTCCGTCCTTCCGCCAGCCGGCCGGGGTCCTCTATGCCCGAACGAATCGCTCGAATAAGCTGTTGTCCGTCGTGGGCGATTTCCAAACCTCCGGACCGAGTAATCGGAAGATAATGCTCCTGAAGATACAAATCTCGCGCCGTTTGATCGTACTTACCCCCGAAAGTATTGTCGTAGCCAGGCCCGACCTGCGGACGATCGAAAATTGCGCCGTCCACCGTCATTGTGGAGGCAACATTCACGTGGACTTGCGTGTGAGCCAGCGTGGACGCGAGCCTTTGAATGTCCTCGCGGCGCAAGTTGGTTCTTCCTGTGACACGCCCACCCGACGATGGGTCGTCACAAACAATATGCCTGGCATTCTTCAACACCGGCAACCATCGCTCGATCGTATCGACCGGATGATTGCGGAAAAGAACCACAGTCTCTTTGGGTATCTCGTTGCGTTCGATCGCGTCATCGATCTGCTGCAGAAACCTTGGCTCGTGCCGGGCGCAGACGTGATGACCGCCGCCGTACAAAATCACGGGGACACGCGGCGGAAGAGACATCTGACGGCGCCAGTCCCTTTCATCGAAGCAAAAGGAGGGGTCCCAGTAGAAATCGAACTGCGGAGATCCCACGATGCCCACCTGACTGGGTTTAATGTGCGGATACGAGCGGAGCAACTCCTGGGCATTATATCGATTCCACATCAGGTACTGGTCGAAATCGACGGGGATCCATCCCCGCGTCGTTACGTTATCAAACGATAGAATGGCCGTGCAGAGCGGCGCACCTCGAGCGCTGCAAGCCCGCAAGGCCATGTGCTCGTTTTCAAAATAGGGAGTCACGCTGAAAGCGGCGTCCGGCCGCAATTCGTCGATCTGGCGCTGGACTTCTCGCGAGTTCGTGTCGGTCTCGAAGAGCTTTTGCTCCTTTCGGCGCAGCGCCTCCTCGCCGCCCGTCGTCGAAACGAAAAGTAGCAGCGCCTGTTTCCGTACGCGCCTTCTCAGCCGGTTGTACATAGAGCGATCCAAGTCTGCCCGGCGCTCCCAGAGCGCGTCGCTCGGTGTATTGAGCCTTCGCTTGTACACCAGATTCATCCAGCTGCGGGTCCTATCGTATTCAGGGCTGGAGCGAGCCGGGATGAAGAAATGCACCTCCGCGCCGAGCTGCTTCAGTTCGCGTTCAAGCTCATCGTCATGCCAATCCAAAAGCACGACGGGCTTGACCACTTCGCGGAGCCGATTGAGAAGGCCTGTGCGAAGAACGTATCGCACGGAAAACTGAATGCTCATCGGGATCAGCAGTCGCATTTTGCTCACGGAACGTTAACTCCCTTGTGTTCGACCTTGGAGATTGGAAGGCGCATCACTTTATCTTGTTCCACGTTCTCAAGTTCCCAGGCGACAACTGGACTAAGACATCCCATCAACATTTCCGGATCATCGGTCCCCATGACGTCCAACATGATGCTGTCCGAGAGGAAGCGCGCATTCCCCATTCCGACCGCAGAGACCAGGAACTTGAAATAGGCGCTGTAGACGCCGGGCCTCAGCCACAGACCGGGAAAACGAATGGAGATGTGGTGCAAGCCTGGTTGGTTCACGAGGTCCAGGATGTCCTTGTCGCACGGCGCGAGTACCATATCGTCTCCGTTCGCGTCTTGGAGAACGCAGAAGAGGCGCACACCAGGCAAGCGCTCACTCAGTTGCAGCGTGCAACTGACCTCGAAGCTCTTGCCAGACTCGATGCTGCCCGGATTCTCCCCGTTGACCAGAATCGACGTGAACCGCGTCTGTGTGCTCGCCGGATTCTGCGCGCCGTCCACCTGATTCTGGGTGTACCGGTAGAGTACGTGCTCGATGTCATCCGAGACTGCGATCCTGCCGTGCTCGAGCAGAATCCCTCGGGTGCACAACGTGCGCACGGCGGCCAAGTTATGGCTGACGAACAGCACGGTCCTGCCTTCTCGCGCAACCTCGTTCATTCGACCGATGCATTTCCTCTGGAATGCCGCATCGCCCACCGCGAGGACTTCGTCCACGAGCAGGATCTCGGAAACCAGGTGCGCGGCCACGGAAAAGGCGAGTCGCAGATACATTCCGCTCGAATAGCGCTTCACCGGCGTGTCGATGAACTGCTCAATTCCGGCAAACGCGACGATCTCGTCGAATCTCGCCTCAATTTCCGCCTTCTTCATGCCGAGGATTGCGCCGTTGAGATAGATGTTCTCGCGCCCGGTCAGTTCCGGATGAAATCCCGTCCCCACTTCCAACAGCGAACGGACTCTGCCGCGGATCGAAGCGCGGCCTTCTGTCGGAGCGGTGATGCGCGAAAGGATTTTCAGCAGCGTGCTCTTGCCCGCGCCGTTGCGTCCGATAAGTCCCAACACTTCCCCCGCCTGAACATCGAAGCTGACATCCCGGAGAGCCCAAATGTTGGGTGTCCCATTTGATTTGCCGTTTTCGCCGCGCGCAAAGGCCGCTCGCAGACGACGAATAGGCGCAGTGACGCCGTGCCGGAGGGTTTCGCGGAACGAACCGTACGTTTCGCGCGCGCCAATCTGGTACTGCTTCGACAGCCCTTCCACTTGGATGACGGTGTTGTTCATGTTCGCCGGTTAGCTGCGGCACGCAAGGCCGAGGCTGATCCACTGCCAGACGTGGAAACTGTTGTCACCCAGGCCCCAGCAGTACATGCCCCACTGTTCGCGGACTCTGTCGGGATCCAGCCATACGTTTGCATAGTGCTGGAGTGCAGTCTCAAGGCACTCCTCTGCCCACGGCCGCAGGGGACCGCGCAGCCACTCGCGTTGCGGAGTCTGAACCGGCCGCTTGGGAGCTTCGACCACGGGCTTCGAAATCAAGTGCCGGGCCAGATCGCGCAAGAGTTTCTTGCGTGTGCCGTTTTCGATCTTGCGTTCCTTGGGCTGACGAAACGCCACCTCAAAAAGGCGATGATCCAAGAATGGTTCTCGGAGCTCGATCGATGCGCGCATCGAGATCCGGTCGTTGAATCGTAGAGCTCGGGGAATCTTCGTGTACCGCGCATCCGCGTACTGGCGGTTGCGCAAAGTATCTCCAAAAGGCGCGGGAGGAGTGAACTGTTCGGCCTGAGCGCGGAAATCTTCCAGAAGACATTCCGGACGTGTAGTCCGCTGCCTCGTGCCTTGAATCGGGGACGCGCCGGAACCGTTCCCATTCGCGGCGTAGTAGTCATATCCGGCCCACTGCTCATCCATCCCCTGGCCGTCCATCACGACCGTGACTCCCCTCGCCCGGGCGTGTTCAAACAACCGCGCGTACGCCAAGGTCGGCAATCCGCCGAATGGCTCGCTCTCGTGTCGTTGCACGGACTCGGCGAGCGACGGCACCTCGTCCGGGAGGAGTTGGTACACGAGCGACGGGTGCTGCGTCCCCTCCAACATAAGGTTGACCCACGGGAGTTCGTCATAACGCGCATCGCCCGTGATGTAGGTGAAGGTCTCCATTTTGCTGTCCGTACCGTGCACGGCTTGGACCAAGCCCAGCAAGATCGACGAATCAAGGCCGCCGCTCAGATTGATGCCGACCGGAACGTCGGAACGGAATCGAAGCTTCACGCTGTCCTTCAGCAATGCGAGGTACTCTTCCTGCACGACTTCGGCTGGGCGTTGGTCGAATTCTTGACCGACTCGCTCCGGCAGGTTGTACCAGCATTTCACCGAAATTCGTCCAGCTTCCCAGGTGAATGAGTGGCCGGGCGGGAGGGAATAGATATCCTCCCAAAAAGTCTGCGACGAATGGTCGTGCAGGCCATGTACCAAGTACGTTGCCCATGTGGATGCTTTCATGCGCTTGGGAACGCCGGCCGCGAACAGCGTTTGAATCTCGCTTGCGATGAACGTCGGTTCGCCATCGCGAGAGTAATAGTGCAGCGGCTTCACACCGAAACGATCTCGCGCGGCGAATAGACGCTGTTTCCGCTCATCCCAAATGAGAAGCGCAAACATGCCGAGGAAGCGATCGAGACATGACTCGCCCCATTTCCGGTACGCTGCCAGGACGACTTCCGTGTCCGTGTGGCTGTGGTACGGATAGTCGCTCAGTTCCTGCCGGAGCTCCAGAAAGTTGTAGATTTCTCCGTTCAACACGATTGTCAGACCCGTTTCGCGATCGGTCATTGGCTGGCGGCCGGCCTCCGAGAGATCAAGGATGCTGAGACGGTTCAGCGCCAGTGCAGCCAGCCCGTTGGGATCGAAGTAGCGCCCCTCCATGTCGGGACCCCGATGCCGCTGACTCGCGATCATGGCGTCCAACTGACACGGCTTCCATCCTCGACCGACAATTCCGGAGATTCCGCACATGTTATCTGACCCCTTCCCAGTCCCTGGTGTCGATGCGGATGTGTCCTGTTTGAGCCCGCAGGAACGCGACGACCTGTTCCGCCAGGAAATTCTCGGTCTTCTCTCTGGATTCGGCCGTCCACCCACCGATGTGCGGCGTAATCAGAAGGTTGTCGTGCAAGCGCGCGTATTCGATTAGCGGGCGGCGGTTCATGCCTTGCGAGCGTTCGTTCGACATCACGTCGAGCGCGGCGCCGGCTATCTGGCCACTGCGGAGCGTGCGAAGAAGCGCCGCTTCGTCGACCAATTCACCTCGCGCCGTATTGATGAACCAAGAGCCCTGCTTCATCCTTCCGAATTCGTGCCTTCCGAAGAACCCGCGCGTGTTATCCGAGAGCTCGACGTGGAGGGTCACAACGTCGGATGCCGCGAGCAGATCGTGGAAGGACATAAACTCAATCCCAGGCTCCACCGATTCGCTGTTCTCACGAGGATCGGTCACCAAGACGCGCATTCCGAATGCGCAAAGGTAGTGAGCGACCATCCGTCCCACGCGGCCATACCCAACCACGCCGGCGGTCTTGCCGTGTAGCTCGCGTCCGAGGAACAGGTCACGGTTCCACCCCCCGCGAGCGACGTCCTGGCATGCCGCGGGCAAGCGGCGCATCGACGCAAAAATGAGCGCCATCGTATGTTCTGCGGTGGCGTACACACCGCGCAGAAACTCGGTCTGGCCTCGGAGCGAAATAATCTGGATGTTGCGGCGCTGAGCCTCCAAAACGTCGATGTGATTGAGGCCCGTGGTTGCAGTGGCGATGGCCTGTAACCGGGGCGCGGCCTCCATCACCTGACGGTCAATCCGGTGCCGGAGCCGAACCCAGAGAATCTCCGCATTCGGCACCCTTTCAAGCAGTCCCCGGCGGTCAAGATCGGCGAGTTCCACGTGCGCCATTGCGCGGACGTGATCCACGGCGGTCCGCGAAAA
>Ga0187872_10000813_pt1 | contig 33951 bp, 23 predicted proteins | sample June2016WEW_16_4_FD_132973 | JGI IMG/M metagenome (GOLD analysis project Ga0187872, IMG submission 132973) | Peatland microbial communities from SPRUCE experiment site at the Marcell Experimental Forest, Minnesota, USA - June2016WEW_16_40 | ecosystem: Environmental > Terrestrial > Soil >...
AGGCGCCGGAGGCGGGGCCGTTCTCGATGACCTCGGCGCCGGCGGGGGTGAGGCTGAGGGTATCGACCACGGCGCTGGCGAGGCCGCTCTGGTGGTTGAGGCGGGCGCTGCCCATGTTTGCGACGTAAAGGTGGTCCACCTTGGACAGGCCGGCGTCCTTGAGGGCCATCATGGCCGGGTAAGCGGCGATTTCGCTGACGGGGTATTCGAGCCGGGTAAAGCTGGTGATGCCGGCGCCAACCGCAAAGACCTCGCGCATAGGTTAGAGCCTCCCTTCCTGCTTCCAGCGTTGGGCCATGAGGGCGGTGCCGGTGGAGTCGTAGAGCGAGCGGGTGGCGGCGAGCAGATCGGCCGGGGCCTTGGGGGGATCGGTCGGGGGCAGGATAGCGGCCTGGGCTTTTTCGAGCAGGTGCTTGGGGACTGGCCGCCGGCCCACGACGAGCGTTTCGCGGGCCTTGTTGAAAAGCGCTTTGGTCAGCGCCCAGGAGGGGACGCCGCCCAGTTCGTGGGCGAGGTTGAAGCGTTGCTCGAGGCCGTACTCGATCATCCAGCGGCGGAAGCCGATGGGGGATTCGGCAACGATGAGGACTTCCTTCTGGCCGATGATGTCGAGGTGGTATTCCATTTTGGCGGCAAAGGCGTGGGCGCCGACGCGCAAACCGCGGCGCAAGGCGACGGTGTGATAGGACATGCCGACGTCCTTGTTCAGCAGCCGGCCATTCACGACGGCGACGAGTTCTCCGTTGATCTGGGCGACGAGGACGTACTCGTCCTGGACGCGGTAGCGATAATAGGCCAGCAACTCGCTGATGAGGCGGGCCGCGACCACGTCATAATAGTCGCGCTCGACGTGGAGCAGGGGTTCGACGTGGCACAGGATGTCCGGGATGTCCTCCCGGGTGACCTGGCGGATGACCATTTCCTCGCCGCCCGCCAGCATCATGTACTTGGGCGGGAAGGGCGGGATGGGGTTGTCAATCGGGCGGAGGATCTTCTCGACATCAATTGCCATAAACCCTCCGGTTGTGGCTGGAGGCGGTTTGTGCCGCTCCCGGCGCGTGAGTGGGTTCTCTAATCATGCCGGGAGGCTAGGCCGGCGAGAATCGGCGGGCAAGCAAAACCCGGCGAAGCCGGAGTTGATGGAACGTCATGGTTTGGGCAGAATGATCTGAAGGTCCCCATTTGTCCCGAAACGCAAGACTGTCCCTTTTGGCCTCCCGTCCAGTTCCCGAGTTAGTACCACCTCGGGCGACCGCGGAAACGCCTTCAGAACATAAACCTCGCCAGCCACCGATTTCACCCAGCCGTGGATCTCGTGTGAGGCTCTTAAGTATGGCGCTATGTCCTCCCTGGTCACGACGACAGCGCCAGTCTGTTGATGGTCTATTGCCCACTGCTGAACTGCACCATCGAGTTGCCGGAGATTGTTAACAATAGCGTTGGTCTTGCTCGATCCGCCGTGGTTGTAGTTCGGCACGGCGATGGCGATTAGCAATGCCGCGAAGAGTCCTAACGCCAAAGCGCTTCCCCATGTCACAGTGAAGAACCGGCATCTTACGCTGAAGAACCGGTATCTTTCTGGCGATTTATTCATAGCGCGTTCAACACCATCATTATCCTGCGGAGCGTGCGCGCCGCCGGAATCACTCATGCCCGGCGATGGGGTGCGGGATGTAGGGCTCTTCGAGGGTTTTGATCTCCTCGGCGGTCAGCTTGATGCTCAATGCGCCGACGGCGTCTTCGAGGTGCTGCGGTTTGGAAGCGCCCACGATCGGTGCGGTGATCTCGGGTTTGTGGAGCAACCAAGCCAAAGCGATCCGGGCGGGCGGTACGCCGTGAGCCGCCGCGATGGTTTGCACGCGTGCTATGACCTTGTCGTCAGCCTCAGCAGTCCCGGCGTAGAGGCGTGTGGCAAAGTCGTCCGTCCGCGACCGCACGGTGCCGGCTTGGGGCTTGCGGGCCAGCAGACCCCGGGCCAGCGGACTCCAGGGGATCAGGCCGAGGCCCTCCGCGCGGCAGAGCGGGATCATCTCCCGCTCTTCTTCGCGGTAGAGCAGGTTGTAGTGGTTTTGCATGGTCTCGAAGCGCGGCCAACCGCGCTGCCCGGCCAGGGCAAGCATCTTCGCAAGCTGCCACGCCCACATGGACGACGCGCCCACGTAGAGCGCCTTGCCGGCGCGCACGACATCGTGCAGGGCTTCCAACGTCTCCTCCGCCGGAGTGGCCGGGTCATAACGGTGGATTTGGTAGAGATCAACGTAGTCCGTCTGTAAGCGCCGCAGGCTGTCGTCAATTGCATGGAGAATGTGCTTGCGCGAGAGTCCGCGCTGGTTCGGGTCGTCACCCATCACCCCGAATACCTTTGTGGCGATGACCAGACGGTCGCGCGGCGGCCCGAACTCCTTGAGAGCGCGCCCCAGAATCTCTTCACTAACGCCGAGGGAATAGACATCCGCCGTATCAAAGAAGCTGATGCCGGCCTCGATGGCTTGGCGGATGAGCGGCCGGCTCTCCTGCTCTTCCAACACCCATTCGCGCCATTTCCGGGAGCCGTAGGTCATGCAGCCCAGGCAAATGCGCGAAACCTTCAGCCCGCTCGAACCGAGATTGACGTATTCCATAGCACCTCAAGCTAGGGCAAAAATGCGGGAGGTCAAGCCCTCGAACGCGCGATAGGAGAATTGCCCGACGCTAGCCGGTCTGCAAATCGCGAGCGGTCCTCGTGGGATTCTGCCTGCAATCCAGAGGCTACTTGCTGCGCAGCGCCTTCTTGGCCTTTTCCCAGTCCATTACCTGCTCCTTGCCCTCGGCGAGACGCCGCTCAGTTTCCGCCAACTCCCTGGCGTGCCAGGCCGGCGATTCAAACTCGGTGTCCGGGCGGCTCAACTCCTCCCAAAGCGTCTCCATCAGCTTGAGTTTCTCGCCTCGGGGCAATTGATGCACAGTGTCAATGGTCATGCTGACGAAGATTAACGCTGGGATAACAAGATTGCAACCCTCTTCCGAGTGAACCGGCTCAGAAAAACCTGTAATCCGAATGTATAAGTGTTTGATCGTTTGGCACGGCCCGCTACAATCACCGCCCGATGCCGGCAACCAACCAATGCCCTGAATATGCATACTCCACTTGCAATTGAAACTTCCACCACCACCACTGGCCGCAGCGGCGGCGGCGGAATGCTGGTGATCAGCGCCATTGTGGCCGCCCTCGGGTCGTTGCTCTTCGGCTTCGACACCGCCGTGATTTCCGGCACCACCGAAGCCCTGCGGCAGGTATTCACGCTCAACGAGTATTGGCTCGGGTTTACCGTGTCGAGTGCGCTGCTCGGCACCATGTTTGGCTCGCTGTTGGTCGGGCGGCCCGCGGATTGGTGGGGCCGACGTCCGGTGCTCGCGATGCTGGCGGTGCTGTTCGTCATCTCGGCGGTGGGTTGTGCGCTGGCCTGGAGCTGGTATGCGCTGCTCTTCTTCCGCTGGCTGGGGGGAGTGGCAGTGGGCGGCGCCTCGGTGGTCTGCCCGATGTATATCACGGAGATTGCCCCGGCCCGGCGGCGCGGGCTGCTGGTGGCAGTGAGCCAGTTGAACATCGTGCTCGGCATCCTGGCGGCATACTTCTCGAACTACCTCGTGGGGCGCGTGCTGGGGGACCACAATCCCAACACTTGGCGCTGGATGTTCGGGGTCATGACCGCCCCTGCGTTGGCTTTCCTGCTGACGGCGCTGATGATTCCGGAAAGCCCGCGCTGGCTGGTCAAGCGCGGCCGCTGCGAGCAAGCCGAGGCGGTGCTCGCGCGGTTTGGACATGAAAGTCCGGCACAGGAGGCGGGCGATATTGCGGAGTCGCTGAAGGGGGAGATGAGCGGAGCACATCAGCGGCTGTTCCAGCGCAAGTATCTAAAGCCGCTGCTGCTGGCCTGCATGATCGCCGCCTTCAACCAACTGGATGGCATTAACGCGGTGCTCTATTACGCGTCCGACATTTTCCGCATGGCCGGGGCCGACGCGGCTGTCGCGCGGATGCAGTCGGTCATTATCGGCTTCACCAACCTGGTGATGACAATCCTGGCGATGGCGCTGATTGATCGGGTGGGGCGCAAGGCCCTGCTGCTGGTGGGTTCGGTCACCTTCGTCATGTCCCATGTGCTGGCGGCCTGGGTCTTCGCCACTCATGCCCAAGGCTGGATCGTGATGGTTGCCTTGATGGGTATCGTCGGCACCCATGCGTATTCGCAGGGGGCGGTGGTCTGGGTCATGATCAACGAGTTGCTGCCCAATGCCGTGCGCGCCTCGGGTTCGGCCGTGGTCACCTGCCTGGTCTGGGTGCTGTGTCTCGGGGTGAGTTGGTCCTTCCCGGTAGTGGCGGCGAAGTCGGGGGCCTATGCGTTCGGATTCTTCGCGCTGATGATGGTGCTCCAGTTTTTCATGGTGCTGAAGTTCCTGCCGGAGACGAAGGGGGTTTCACTCGAAGAACTCCAGAAGCGCCTCGGCGTGGCGGATTAAGTTCGGGATTGGCAACGGTTCGAACGCGCGTATTGTTTCAGCCCGTTATTCATGGCCGATTCAAGGTGAAGAGGGTTGACGGCAGCGAACCTTTATTCAATCAATAGCCATGCTCGAATACAGGCATAAGATTCTATTTGTCGGGTACGGGGCCGTGGCGCAATGCGCGCTCCCCATCCTGGTCAAGCACATCAAGGTGCCGGCCCGGGACATCACGGTCATGGACTTCGAAGACCGCCGTGGCGTGCTGGCGCCCTGGCTGAAGCGCGGCGTGAACTTCGCGCACAAGCGCGTGACGCGCGACAACATGGGCGCGCTGCTGGGCAAATACCTGAGTGCGGGCGACCTGCTGATTGACCTGGCCTGGAACATTGACTGCTGCGAAATCCTCCGGTGGTGTCACGACCGCGGCGTGCTCTACGTGAACACCTCCGTCGAGCTGTGGGACCCCTACGAGAACGCCAAGGGCGCGCCGCCGCAGAAGATGACGCTTTACTGGCGGCACATGAATATCCGCCGCATGACCGCCAAATGGGTCCAGCCCGGCCCCACGGCGGTGCTGGAACACGGCGCCAACCCCGGCCTCATCTCGCACTTCACTAAGCAGGGCCTGATTGACATCGGCAACCGCGCCATCAAGGACGGGAAGGTCGGGGGCAAGGCCGCCGACGAGCTTCGGCAGCTCATCGCCGAGCAGAGGTTCAATCGCGTGGCCATGAAACTCGGCGTGAAGGTGATTCATTGCAGCGAGCGCGACACGCAGATCACCGACCAGCCCAAACAGGTGAACGAGTTCGTCAACACCTGGAGCGTCGAGGGCTTCCGCGAGGAAGGCACCACCACCGCCGAGATGGGCTGGGGCACGCACGAGAAGGAGTTGCCACCGCTGGCTTATGAGCACACCGAAGGACCGCGCAACCAGATTTGCCTCGCCCGCATGGGCATCAACACCTGGGTATCGTCGTGGGTGCCCAACTACTGCATCCACGGCATGGTCGTGCGCCACGGCGAAGCGTTCACCATCTCCGACCGTTTGACGGTTTGGGAGAATGGCAAGGCGATCTACCGGCCCACGGTGCATTACGCCTACTGCCCGGCCGATGTGGCCATTGCGTCGCTGAATGAACTGCGCGGCTACGATTACAAGCTCCCCAGGAACCAGCGCATCCTGAACGACGAAATCACCAGCGGCTCCGACATCCTGGGCGCGCTGTTGATGGGCCACGCCTACAACTCGTGGTGGATCGGCAGCGACCTCAGCATCGAGGAATCGCGCCGGCTCGTCCCGCATCAGAATGCCACCACCATGCAAGTGGCCATCTCGGTCGTCGCCGCCGCGATGTGGATGATTGAGAACCCGGTCCGGGGCGTCTGCGTGCCCGACGACCTGCCGCACGAGTACGTGCTCAAGGTCTCCAAGCCGTATCTGGGGAAATGGATTTCCAAGCCCGCCGACTGGACGCCGCTCAAACACTACACCAACGCTTTCCAGGGCCATAACAACCCGCAAATTGACCTGGACGACCCCTGGCAATTCAAGAACTTCCTCATTACCGACGGAGACTAACATGATCAATCGCCGCCTGCTCAAGAAACTGGCCAGTGAACACGGCACTCCCCTGTTCGTGGTGGACCACGACCAACTGCGCCGCAACTACGCCCAGTTCAAGCGTTACCTGCCCCGCATCCAGGCCTACTACGCCGTCAAGGCCAACTCCGACCCGGCCATCGTGAAGACCTTCTACCAGGCCGGGGCAAGCTTCGACGTCGCCTCGATGCCGGAGTTCCGCATCGTGTATCAATACATCAAAGACCTGCCCGACAAGGAGCGGCAGGATTGGATTTGGGACAAGATCATCTACGCCAACCCCATCAAGGCCAACGAAACCCTGCAAGACCTCAACCAGTACAAGCCGCTCGTCACCTACGACAACTACGAGGAGATCAAGAAGATTAAGAAGTATGCCCCGCTGGCGGGGCTGGCCCTGCGCATCAAGGTGCCCAACACCGGCGCGATGGTCGAACTCTCCTCCAAGTTCGGCGCCTCACCCGGCGAGGCAGTTGATCTGATCCTCGCCGCGGATAAGGCGGGCCTGGTCGTGGAAGGCTTGAGCTTTCATGTCGGCAGTCAGACTACCAACTTCCAGAACTACGTCGCCGCCATCAACCTGGCCGCCAACCTCTTCAAGGAAGCCAAAGATCGGGGCTACACGAAGATGAACCTGCTCGACATCGGCGGCGGTTTCCCCGCCCCATACGATGACAGCGTCAAGCCCTTCCGCGAGCTGGCAAAGACCATCAACCGGGAACTGGATCGCCTTTTCCCGAAGAACATCCAGATCCTCGCCGAGCCGGGCCGGTTCCTCGTGGCGACCGCCGCCGTGGCCGTCTCCAAGATCGTCGGCAAGGCCGTCCGCGATGGGAAGCTCTGCTACTACATCAACGACGGCGTCTATCACACCTTCTCCGGTGTCATCTTCGACCATTGCCACTACCACCTCAAGGCCTTCAAGCGCGGGCCGGCACAACTCTGCTCCGTGTTCGGTCCCACCTGCGACGCGCTCGATGTGGTGTCCATGGCCGAGCAACTCCCCGCCGACCTCGAACTGGGCGACTTGCTCTACAGTGAAAACATCGGCGCTTACAGCCATGCCTCTTCCACCTGGTTCAACGGCTTTGCGCCCGCGAAGGTGGTGCATGTGAATCAGTGAGCTGTCTGTGCTTGACTGGCGGCAACAGTGTTCTTCCCGCCGTTCGCATAGCTGACACTTACACATCTACTCAGGACAGGAGCCTTGACACGACCCGCTCGGCTATTGTAACTGCTCTCCTTGAATGCAAAACAAATCCAGTCCAGTCATTGAAATCAATAGGTTTGGTAACAATGTCAGTTCTTTCCGGGGCCTCGGCGCGATTCTGGCGGGTCTCGCGGTGACCGGGCTTTCTTCCGGCCTTGGGCAGCCGGTCAAACCGATTGACGCGATACCGGGTAATGCGGCCTTGCGCCAGCAAACGCTGCTGGACGCCGATTGGTTGTTTCATCCCGGCGACGTGGCCTCCAGCAACCAGGTCATCGCGACCAGTTGCGATGACCGGCAGTGGCAGCGTGTTCATCTGCCGCACGACTATGTGCTGGATGGGGCCGGGAAAGGCTACAGTTCTGCCAACGATCGAAGCCACGGCTACCTGCCGGTTCAGATGGCCTGGTATCGCAAACACTTTGTCATTCCCCAATCCGACGAGGGAAAAATCCTGCGCCTCCAGTTTGACGGTGTCTTCCGTGACAGCGAGGTCTGGCTGAACGGGCGCTTTTTGGGAAAACACCCGAGCGGCTATACCCCGTTTGGATTCGACATCACCCAGACCGCCCGATACGGGGCCGAGAACGTCCTCGCCGTGCGCGTCGATCCGCGGCAGTTTGAAGGTTGGTGGTATGAGGGCGGCGGCATCTATCGCCACGTTTCTTTGACCGCCACGGACCCGTTGCACGTGGCGGCTTGGGGAACTTACGTGGCCTCGAAAGTGCCCAATGGCGATCAAGGCGCCGATGCCGAAGCCGAGCTCACCATTCAGACCACCGTCAAGAATGATGGGGCCGTTCCGGTGCAGTGCTCGGTGGCGTCCCGGATCGTGGGTCCTGACGGGATTCCGCTAAAGACAGTCGAACTGTCGGTGGCCGTGGCCGCCAAGGGCCAACAGGAGGCAGTTCAGAATACCGTCCTTGGTCATCCGCGACTTTGGTCCACTGAATCGCCCCAGCTTTACCAGCTCCAGACCACCCTCCTGCGGGATGGCCGCCCGGCTGATTTCACCACGACGACGTTTGGCATTCGGACGATTCGCTTCGATGTGGACAAGGGGTTCTTCCTCAACGGCCATCACGTCGAGCTTTACGGCACCGCCAGCCACCAGGATTTTGCCGGCGTGGGGATTGCCGTCCCCGACAGCCTGCAAGCCTGGCGGGTCAGCCAGCTGAAGAAGATGGGCTGCAATGCCTGGCGGACCGCGCATAACCCGCCCAGCGTGGCGCTGCTGGACGCCTGTGACCGGCTCGGGATGCTGGTGATGGATGAGAACCGGCATCTGGGCGACTGCTATTCCCACCATAGCCCGTCAGGGACTGCCGCCACGAATCTTTCCGATCTGACCTGCATGATTCTGCGGGACCGCAACCATCCCAGCATCATCATGTGGTCCATGTGCAACGAGGAGGAGCTGCAAGGGACGCCGGAGGGCGCCGGCATTTTCTCCGCCATGATGGAGGTGGTGCATCGTTATGATCGGACCCGCCCCATCACCTGCGCCATGAATGCCGGCTGGCTCAAGCCCGGAATTGCCGACGTCGAGGACATTATCGGGGTCAACTACAGCCCCGGCTCCTATGACGCCATCCATCAGCGCCACCCGCGCAATGCGATGTTCGGCAGCGAGGACACCAATGACAAGACGACACGCGGCGAATATGTTGATGACCGCACCAACGGATTGCGCAGTTGCTATAACCTGTCCGAGAAGGGATGGCTGCCGGTGGTGACGCGCCCCTTTGTGGCCGGGTCGTTCACCTGGACGGGCTTTGACTACAAGGGCGAACCCAACCCTTACGGCTGGCCGGACATCAGCAATAACACCGGGCTGCTGGACGTATGCGGATTCCCAAAAGACAAATGCTATTATTTTCAATCCTGCTGGACGACCAAGCCTATGGTGCATTTACTGCCCGATGGCTGGAACTGGCCGCGCAAGGAGGGACAAAATATCCGGGTGATTGCCTTCAGTAACGTTCAACGGGTCGAACTGTTCCTCAACGGGCAGAGTTTGGGGGCCAAGATCATGTCCGGGGATGCCCATGTCGAATGGCAGGTTCCCTATCAGCCCGGCCAACTGGTCGCCAAAGGCTACACCAACGACAAGGTGGTCGCTACCGACACCGTGGAAACCACCGGCGCCCCCGCCCGCATCCAACTTTCACCCGACCGGACAACGCTCCAAGCCGACGGGGAAGACGTGGTGGTGGTCCCGGTCTCCATTTTGGATGCTCAGGGCCGGCTGGTTCCTAACACCGATAACCGCGTTCACTTCCACCTCACCGGTGACGGTCGGATTTTGGGGGTTGGCAACGGCAACCCAAGCGATCACGACCCGGACAAGGCCGATCAGCGAAACGCCTTCCACGGCCACTGCATGGCGGTCATTCAGGCGGGTCCGCACCCTGCGGTTCTTCAGCTTACGGTCACCTCGCCGGGGCTGACATCAGCCAGTATAGACTTCCAGACCCGGTAGTGCGGACATTGATTATTATGGACCTGGCAAAACGAATCCGCCTGAATCGCCTCTTCGCCCATCCGTCGCAGCGCCTTTGTTCGGTTGCGGTCGATCATTTCGTCGGCTACCAAAAGGGGCTTCCCGAGGGCCTGCTCAACCTGCCGGAGGCCATCCGCAAACTCGCCGAGGGCAAACCCGACGCCATCACCATGCTCAAAGGCACCGCCAAGAGCGCCTGGGAACCTTATGCGGGCCGGATACCGCTGATTATCCAATCAGTATGCTTCACAGCCGACGATGCCACCATCGAAAATATAGCGCGCCCCGAGGAGGTCCTGCGCCTCGGCGCGGACGCCATCGCCGTGTCCCTCGGCGTCCGCGGTCCCAATGAAGGGAAGTTCCTGAAGATTCTCTCGCAGATGGTCGAAGAGGCGGACCGCATCGGTCTGCCAGTAATCTCCCATATCTACCCGCGCGATTTCGCAAACGGCGGGACTATCGTTCACGATCCGGAAAACATCATGTGGGCGGTGCGCTGCGGCATTGAATGCGGCGCCGACGTCATCAAGGTCCCGTTCACCGGCGATGCCCTGTCCTATCAGCAAATCGTTGCTTCCAGCCCGGTTCCGGTCGTCGCCGCCGGCGGGCCTCGCTGCGACAGCCTGCGGAGCGCCTTGGAAATGATGGTCAAAGTCGTGGATTCCGGTGCGCGCGGTGCGACGATCGGGCGCAACGTCTGGGGCGCCCCGGACCCGACCCGTGCTCTGGTCGCCTTCCGCGCCGTGATCCACGACCGGATGACGCCCGCCGCCGCCCTCGAAGCCGCAGGGCTGAGCCAGCCGCGCGCGCCTCGCAAAGCGGACCAGTCGGTCTCAGCCACTTGAGATCGCTGCGCTCGATGGCCAGCGATTGTGCTCGATATCCGGCGCGGATTCCGTTGCAATGAGGAACCATGAACACCAACCTCACTCGAAAGTTTGCGCTGGCGGCGCTGTTGGCGTTGCTAACGACCGCTTCCATCCGCGCCGGCACCATCACGGTGGTCAGCCTGCCCGCGACCGGCACCGATGCGGCCACGGGAATCAGCACCGCGAACACGTATGTGTGCTGTCTGGCTTTTGGAACCAACGCCAACATCACCATCAACGGCGTGCCCTTTCAATCAGTTAAACCCAACAACACCGTCACATCTGTCAACGGCACCGATAACACTCACGGCGGCACTTACACCTTGACCGCCAACCACAACCTTAATAGCACTTCCAATACGAATGCAACGGGCGAGGCCGACGGCAACACGCTCGCAATGTTGGGAAGCGTCGCTTATGTGGCCTCCAGCGCCCCGGTCGGCAGTTGGCTCGTGCAGGACTACGGCGGGCTGGCCGTCGGGGGGCAGTACGCGTTGCGCATTTACTATCGGCAATGGTCAACCACGGGTACTCGGGCCATTAATATCGCGTTCGATGGGGAGGGAACCAACCAAGCCTATACCAGCAATCCGCTCAACGAGGACGCCGGCGGAGCGCACTATATCGAGTACGATTTTACGGCCAACTCGGGCGACGTCTTCATGTACATGACCAACTTGACCGCCAACGAAAGCGCGATGATCTACGGAATGTCACTCCAGCAAACCGCCCCTCCCGTGGTCAACGTGGCGCCAACGATCAATACGCAACCTGTGGGCTTTACGAATTTGGCCGGACTCACCGGCTCTTTAAGCGTGAGAGCTTCCGGTGCGCCAGTGCCCACCTATCAATGGTTCCAAAACAGTTTGCTGGTCCCCAACTATACGAACGCGGGCGTGCAGTTTATTCCCTTGGATCCAACCAACGGGGGTTTGTACTATGTGATCGTCACCAACGTCGCCGGCTCGATTACCAGCAGCGTGGTGTCCGTGGGGGTCCTGGTCAACGCCATCACCAACGTCATTTCTTCCACGCTTTCGCAGGTGCGGCTTCCGGCCATCGGCACGGATGCCGCCACGGGCATCGGCGCGGGGAGCAACTATCTGTGCGTGCTGGATTTTGGCTCCTCGGCCTTCTCAGGGGCGGTCAATGGAATCACTTTTACCCCCGTGAATCTCACCGAGACAACGCAGTCAGGCACTGATCCCAATTATGGCGGGACTGCGACGGCTTCGACCACCGATACCAACGGCTTTAAGGACGTCGCGGGCGGCGGGGCCAGCATTAGCGCGCAGGCCGACGGCAAGATGGCTTCTGTGTTAGCGGGCGCGAGCTACCTGGGCACGGCGCCGGTGGCCACCACCGCCACCTTGAGTTGCGTCGGGTTGGCGCCTGGGGCGAAGTACTCACTGCGCTACTACTACCGGCAATGGACTGCCGGGGATCTTCCGACTCGACCGGTCCAATTTGTATTCAATGGTGACGGCACCAACGCCACCTTCGAGACGGACGAGGATATCGGAGGGGCCTATTACCTCGAGTATGATTTCACCGCGGCGGGCAACACTGTTTCCCTGGTATTGACGGATGAAAGCGGAGTGGTCAATCAGGGGCCGATGATCTACGCCGTCACGCTGCAACTAACCGCGCCGGTTCTGAACTACTCCCTGTCGGGAACCAGCCTCACGCTGTTCTGGGACCCCAGCATCACCAATTATGTCCTGGAAACCGTTGCCCAGCTTTCCGCTGCCGCAACGTCCTGGACGCCTGTGCCGGGGGTCGTCAATAACAGTGTCACGGTGGATGCCTCGACCGGCGCGGGGTTCTTCCGGTTGCTTCGGCAATAAGCGCAGGGTTCGCGCGAAGGCGCCTCCGGGGCGATTCCCGGAGGCGCAAGCCTGATCGTGAAGTTATTCCAGTTGGACTCGAGGCTGGCAGTGGCGGCCCTGCTGGCGCTGCTAACGTCCGCTTCCATCCGCGCCGGCACCATCACGGTGGTCACCTGCCCGCGACCGGCACCGATGCGGCCACGGGAATCAATTCGGCGAACACTTACAAATGCTGCCTGGCTTTCGGAAGCTCCTCCATCAGCAGCGTCGCCATCAACGGGGTGACCTTTACCCGCGAGGTTCTCACGGGCGCATTAACGTTAAGCGGCACCGATCCCGTTCACGGGGGAAGCTACACACTGACGGCCAACCACAACCTGGGAAGCACGTCGGGGGGCAACGTCAGTGTGTCCGGCCAAGCCGACGGAAACACGGCCATTTTGTTGTCAGGCCCCGTTTACGTGACCGCCAGCGCGCCAGTCAACAGTTGGCTGGAACAGAACTACGGCGGCCTGACACCCGGAGCGCAGTACGCCTTTCGCGTTTACTACCGACAGTGGCAAACTTCGCCCGCGCGGAGCATCAACATTGTCTATAACGGCGAAGGCGCCAATCAACTCTATTCGGGCAATCCGCTCAACGAGGACGCCGGCGGAGCGAGCTATATCGAGTACGATTTCACGGCCGCAACCAACTACGTGCTGATGGGGATGACCAACCTTAACGCCAACGAAAGCGCGATGGTTTACGGGATCTCAATTCAACAGACCGCCGCCGCGCCGGTGAATACTGCCCCGAGCATCAGTACCCAACCGGTCGGGTTTACCAATTGGGTCGGATTGAGCGGCTCTTTGAGTGTCAGCGCCTCCGGTACGCCAGCCCCCTCATACCAATGGTACCAGAACAACACGCTGTTGCCGGGCCAAACTAGTTTGGCCCTCAGCTTTAATCCGCTGGAGCGGCACCCCCCACATGGTGCAGTCGGCGCCGTTTTCGGCCCCGGCGCCGGATTGCGCCCCCGCGCGTTGGCTGCCGTCGATCTTGTATTCCATAAAGTCCCATACGATCTCGTCCAGACCGAGGGCTTGCCACATGGCAAAATCATCCTGGACGCCAAAATGCCGGCGCAGCGCAACCGCAATTTCCGGCGTGTGCCAGAGATCCACCGGCAGGCGGTCCACCGGTTGACGGTTCAAGGTGGCGAGGACGCGTTCGCGCGAGTTCATTGGAGTTATCCTCTGCCGGAATCGTCGCCTGCGGGCAAGGGATAGAATGACATCCTAAGTGGACTTTTTGACAGGTTTGTGTGCGGCGGCGGGAGGCTTCCATTGGTGCCGCCGGCTGCGGTTGCGCCATTGGCCGGGGCTCAGATTCAACTTTTGCCGGAAGAGACGCGAGAAATAATGCTCGTCCTCGAAGCCCGTCTGCATGGCGATTTCCTTGACGGAGAGATCCGTCTCGGCCAGCAGGTTGCGGGCGCGGGCCAGCCGCAGTTCGAGCAGGTATTGATGCGGCCCCAGGCCGGTATGCGCGGAGAACCTACTGCGGAACCAACTGTAGCTGACGCCGAGGTCCTGGGCCACGAGTTTCATATCCAGGTTGCGCGCGTATTCATTGTGGAGGCGGACGATGGCGAGTTCGACCGCGTTTGCATTATGCATTTCGGTTGCAGGCTGGGCTTGTTGTGCGGAGTAAAACAGGCCGAGCAGGTTGGCGGTTGCGCCAGCCAGGATTTGCTGGAGCGCCGGCCGGCTCGCTTGGATGGACTGCATCATGCGGCTGAAGGTGGCCAGCACCGTATCCTCGGCCCCGATGTGAACCACGGGATTTCTGGCCGAGACGAACCGGTGCCGAAGCCACTGGCGGGCGGTTTCGCCATCGAAGCCGACCCAATGTTCCTGCCAGCCGGTTTCCGGGTCGGGCGCGTAGCGATGCCAGACTCGGGGAAAGAGCAGAAAGGCCTGGCCGGGTTCGATGGGCCGGGAGACATTCGGCTTGGCTTCGAACCGCCCCCGGCCGCTGGAAATATACAGGAGCGCAAAGTTGTCCAGGATGCGTCCGTGCTGCCAGTCGAACGCATACCCCTTCGGGTGGCCGCTGGGCGGATACCCCGTGTGCGGCGCGATCCGGGCTTGGCCGACGGTGGTGACGTAAAGTCCCCAATTCCTGTCGCGGCGGCTGATGGGGAAATAGCGATAGAAAGCACCAGCACTGAATTTCATACGGCGGCGGGAGGTTGAACCTCCAATCCCGCCAAGTCAAGCCAAGCGTCCAGCCTCGCAAAAGTCAATTTGTCCACCAGAAATGGCATTTTGTCCATTGTTGATCCGGCGAACCTTTCTGAAAATGGCGCGCGCGTATGAAACGGATTTCCTGGCGAACAACAGGCGGGACGGAGGCTCCCTCGGCCCGCGGGGGCCATGTCACCGGAAACGCCTGTATGAAGGCGCGAGGAATTCCCCAAATGCAACACATGCCTGAACAACCATATTCCTGCTCTGTCGCATAAAGCAGATTTTGTCAGAAACCGCAAAAATGTTTTCACGAACGCCACTATGAACGTTCCTTTGATCTTGAACTGACCTGAACTCCAAACCTCCAAGAAAGCCAAATTAAAAAATCCATTAAACCCAAATATGAACACAAAATTACTCAATACGTTGGCAGCCGCGTCAGCGGTGCTGTTGACTCTCTCGACAACCACTTCCATGCGCGCCAGCACCTTCTCGTTGGTGCAATTGCCAGCGCAACAAACCGATCCTGCCACGGGAATTAACCCCGCCAAACATTATGTGTGCGCCTTTTGTTTCGGAAACGCCGGCCTTCCCGCCAATCTCAACGTCAACGGCGTGCCCTTCACGCACTTTATTTTGGCTAACAACACTTTCACTAGCACCAATGTGGCTGATGCGAATTTTGGCGGAAACGTTACCCTGTCAAACTCGGTCGCCGGCGGATTGAGAAATACAAGCAGTGCGACGCAAGGGAATCTATACGGCGTGGCGAGCGGCAACACGTTTGAAATCTTGGAGGGTCCGATTTATACTTCCGGCACTGCGATCGGCACGAGCATTCAGGCGCAGTTCGGCCCCCTGACCCCCGGGGATACGTATTCCTTGCGCGTTTTCTACCGGTATTGGGGGAATACCATTGGCGACCGGAATGCGACCGTCGCCTGCAATGGCGAGGGAAACTGGGATGCTTATCCGGGCAATCCGCTTTCTGAAGACGCCGGAACCAATGGCGTGGCACCCAATGGCTCGAAATATGGCGGTGCAAACTACATTGAATACGATTTCACGGCTGCGGGAGCGAGCGTTATTTTCTCTATGACCAACGCAGGCCCCACCGCCAACAACCTGATGATCTATGCAGCGACCCTGGAAGACAGCTCTCCCGCATACACTCCTCCGCCATTCTTCACCTATCAGCCGTATGTAAGCGCGAGGGGCGTTCCCAGCACGTTGAGCGCCGAGGTCATTGGCGCACCCACGGTGACCTACCAGTGGTTCGTCAACACCAATAACAGTTACAGTGGAGCGACGATGCTGACGGATGGCAATGGCTATCTCGGTTCAACCAGCACGAACCTGACGGTTACCAACAACATTCAGGGCTATTTCTACTATCTCGTGGCGAACAACACCCAGGGATATACCACCAGTTCGATTGCGCAAATATACCCGAGCATCAGCATCAGCCCCTCGGTGAACACGCTCTACCAGACCCCGGCGACCCCAGCGTGGCGCGACAACTACAGTGGCGGCAGCGGATGCAAATTTACCGTTGGCCCGACGAATGTGGTGGTATCGCATTTGGGTTATTTTTCTTCAAATATTGTTTCGGGGCTGAACATAAGCCATTATGTGACCATTTTTGCCGGCTCCGGCTCGCCGCCCCCGGTTATCGCGCAGGTCAATGTTCCGGCCAGGTTGGCTGCTGACTATTATACAAACGAATTCTTTTGGATGCCGTTGGATCCGCCAGTGCTTTTGGCCTCCAATACAACTTATTACGTGGCAACCTTGCCTATTAATGGCGATGGCGACTGGTGGGGGGATTCGTTCACCGCGACGTTTAACGGATTATTTGTCGGCTCAACCACAAACAGCGTGAAGGCGCCAGGGACGGTCTATGGCCCTGGCGGTTACGGGTGGCCTCCCACCGGATTCAGCCTGTTCGGCTCCAACACGACGTATTGCGTTGAAGGTATGGCGAATCTCCCGATAGACCAGGCGCGGGTGGGCGTGCAAGTCACCAATCTGACTGTGCGTGGCGGGGGGACCATTTCCGTGATGGGCTTTGCCACCGGCCAGACGCCCATCAATTACCAATGGTGGTTCGGCGGCTCGCCGCTCGGCGGTCAGACGAGCCCAACACTGACGATTCCCAGCGCCGGTTTCGGCAACAGCGGCACGTATTTCCTCACCGCCAGCAATGCGCTGGGAGGCGAGCAGAGCGCCAATGTGACAGTTCAAGTATCGGACAATCCTGTGGGCATCCAGCAGGGCCTGACGAACGAGACGGTATTTGCCCATTATCCGGCCAACTTTTCCATGGTCGCCACGGGCACGCCGCCGCTTTCAGTCCAATGGTTCAGCAATAGCGTTGTCATTCCCTCTGCGGCGACCAATGACTTAACTACACCTACTGTCGCAAGTACTTTTTCCGAATGGCCTAATTACCCGGCGAACAATGGAGATGTTTATATCGCCCTGGCTTCCAACTACCTCAATTCGGCTAATACCGCCCAGAGCAGCTCGACGCTGACCGTGCTGCCGAACATGGCCTATCCGCAGGAATTCCTGTTTACCTCTTCTCCGCCGACGAATGTGTTTTCCGGCAATGGTGGAGGAGGCGTCGAGAACGCCGTCGGGGGAACCTTTACCGTCGCAAACACAGTGGAAATAACGCACCTGGGGTATGTCGCAGTGGGGCTGATAATAGAAGGTCAGGCTGCATTGACGGATAATCATAACTTGAGTCTTTACCTGTGGAATAATGGCAGTCCCCAGCTTCTGGGCTACACCACGGTTATGGCTGGGACCCCAACGAACAGCGAGATTAACGGGTATTTCTGGGCACCGCTGAATCCCCCTCTGGTGCTCTCCAATAACACACAGTATCTCTTGAGCGCCCAGGAATTTAACGGCGCCGATGACTGGGGGAATCTGGTTGCCGTTACGAATTTGAACTCCTACTTTGCCACGTCCATTTCCGCATATTATCTCAACAGCATTACCTGGCCGACCCCGCCCACCTTGGGCGGGTACGGGGCCCAGATGTATTGCGCGGTAAACATGGCGAGTCTGACCAATTTCCTGCTCGCCGAGATATCGCCGGCCGGCAATGTGACGCTGCCGGCAAGCTCCAGCTTCACCTTGACTGCTTATGGCGCGGGTCAGCCGCCCCTTTATTATCCTCAGTGGTATTTCAATGGAGCCGCTTTGGCCGGCCAGACCAACGCCACGCTGACACTGTCCCCCTTGAATACTTCAACTGCCGGAAACTATTACGTCGTGCTCAGCAATTATCAGGCTTCAATCACTGTGACCAGCGCCGTGACGACCCTGCAAGTCCCGCCCTTGACGGTTCTTTCAGCCGGAGTGCCGATTTGGAACCAGACCAGCCAGACCAACATCATCGTTTATTTCTCGGATCTGCTGGATCCCGCCACCGCCACGACTGCCGGCAATTACTTTCTGGACAACAGCGCCAGCGTTCTTTCTGCCGCGCTGGTGGGCGCGTCGAACGAGGTCGTTCTGACCACTTCCGTTTTGACTCCGGGCACCTCCTACACGTTGACCGTTCAGAACGTGAACGATGATTATGGCGATACGCTTTCACCGTCTCCGACCAATCTTACGGTTGGACTCTATCCGGCAAATCTCGCTCTTTGGGTGAGAGCCGATACCGGGGTGACGACCAACGCGGACGGCACCGTGATTCAGTGGAATGACCTGTCCGGCAATGGGAACAATCTATCCGGCTCCTCTGGAATCTACTCCAGTCCGTCGCTGACCGCCGATGCGTCGGGCAATCCGGTGGTTCGTTTCGCGGGCACCAATAATGCCGGTTTTTACATGGCCTTGGTTGCCAACCCAACGGCGTCCCTGGGGATTCTCGGCGACATCTCCATTGTCGCCGTGGTGAACTATGCCACCCTGGCCGGCGGCACGAACGGCGAGATTATCTCCAAGACCGGTCTCGGCGGTTCCTATCCCACCAAGGCCAATTACGCCGCGCCTTATGATTACTACGAGAACGGCAATCCGGTGGCCCTGCTGTATCGCGGCACCGGCACTAACTACGGCGTGTTTGGCGCTACGAAGAGCCCCACCGTGGGCGCTACCCATATCCTGGCCGTCTCGCAGTTGGCCAATACGGTCACTCACTATCTTGATGGCCGGCCAGCCGGCTCGGGCGTGCTTAACGCCGCCACCGCGGACGCGGGCGGATACCTCAATGTCGGCGCGCGCTCGGATGGGGTCAACCGCTTGAGCGGCGACCTTTCCGAACTCATCCTGGCTGGCTCGGCGCTGTCCAGTTCGGACATCGCCGCGCTGGACGCTTACCTCGCCGCCAGACATCAGGTGGTTTTATTTGATACCAACCCGACGAACATAGTCGTCTCGACCGCGGGCGGCAACATTACGATGTCCTGGCCGCTGGACCACACCGGCTGGCTGCTCCAGAGCAACTCCGTCGGGCTGACGGCTACCGGCGCGTGGTATGCGGTTGCCGGTTCGACGGCCACCAATGAAATCATCGTCACGCCGAATACAAACAAGGCCAATGTCTTTTACCGCATGCTGGATCAACCCTAGTGAGGGCAAATCCAAAGCTAATGAACGGCTCTATCCACTGCGAGGCAGGATCCGGGGACTCATGTGGGGCATACCAGCAGGTGGACCTCTTGATGCCCAGTGGATTGACTGGCGGCGTGAAGGCGCGGCAGCGCGCCTTCACGCTCATTGAACTGCTGGTGGTCATCGCCATCATCGCGATTCTGGCCGCCCTGCTCCTGCCGGCGCTGAGCCGGGCCAAGGCCCAAGCCAAGACCACCCAGTGCTTGAACAACATGAGGCAGTTGCAGTTGTGTTGGCAAATGTATTGTGATGACAACAATGACTACCTGCCGCCCAATGGAACGCAGGTGACACTGGGTGCCAGCTCGTGGATTGACGGCAACGCGCAGGTGGACACGACGCCGGTGTTTATCGAGGCGGGTTTGCTCTATCCGTATAACAAATCCTACGCGATTTATGCCTGTCCGGCAAACCAGCGGCGGCTCCCGATCACCAGTCCTGCCGAAGCGATGTGGTGGCATGCGCCGATGGGCACTCTCGAGCCAATGCCGCGGACCTGCTCGATCAATTTGACGCTCGGGGGATTCTCCAGCAGCACGGTCCCCGGCGGCACCTTTAGCCGTAACGGCGCCACTCTTACGACCCTGGCCAAATACAACCAAATCAACTCTCCCTATCCCACCGTGGCTCGCATGATTGTTTTTGTGGATGAGAACGAATTCAGTATTGATGACGGGTGCTTTGCCGTTTATCCGGCCAGTTCGGGCGTCAACGAATGGTGGAATCTGGCGGGCAGCCGCCACAACGGGTGCTGCGTTTTCTCCTTCGCCGACGGCCACGCAGAGGTGTGGAAATGGCATGGAACCTCCGTGCTCACCTTCACGAGCTACGATCAGCCTGGCGATTCTTCCGATGATCTGCCCCGCGTGGAGACCGGCTCGGGGCCATAAAGCCGTTCTCGCCCTATGAAGTCCAGGGTCGGCGGTTTGCGGCTCGCGCTCGCCGTCGCCACCATTGCTCTCGAAGCTCCTGGTCGGCCGACCCCTCCCGTGGGATTGCTCGTCAACGGCGTGAGCCATCCGCTGGCGATTAACGGGGACGCAACGCGATTCACCTGGAGGTCCGCGGAGGCGGGCCGGGGAGCAGCCCAAACGGCGTATCAAATCCTTGTCGCCTCCAGCGCCGCGCGCCTGGCGGCGGGAACGGGAGATGGGTGGGACAGCGGCAAGGTGGATTCGGACCGCTCGGCTTCGGTTGAATATATCGGCAGGGCATTGCCTTCAGCCACGCGCTTTTGGTGGACAGTGCGGATTTGGGACCAGACCGGGAGGCCCAGTCCGTATAGTGCGCCAGCTTATTTTGACACGGGGTTGGCGCAAGACGAATGGACCGCGCGTTACATTTGGGATGGAACCACGAACCTGAACAATTTCGCTTATTTCCGAAAAGCCTTTCCAATCACCCGCAAGCCGAATCTCGCAAAGGTGTACGTCACTGCGCACAACGAATATCTTCTTTATTGCAACGGACGGCTCTTGGGCCGGGGACCGGCACGCTGCGACCCTTATCATTACGGACAATACAACGCCTATGACGTCACCAAGCTCGTGCACACCGGTTCAAATGTATTCGCCGCCATCGGGCATTGGCAGGGCACTTGGAATAATTCCGGCATCAATGCGAACCCGGCCTTCTTGCTGGAAGCGCGGTTTGACTATCCCGGCGGTTCATCTTTTACGATGGGAACCGATCCATCCTGGAAGGCCCTGGCCGACACTGCGTTCATCGAAACCAATGCAACGTATTTCGGCGGGGCCGGCGGAGGAGCCAATCGCGCCGCCATTCAATTTGATTCGCGCCGGGAACCCGCGGGCTGGCGCACCGTAGCTTTCGACGATTCCCAATGGGTTTCCGCTACCGTGGTGGATCGGTCCGATTATCGCTTGTTCGCGCAAATGGCCCCAGCCGAAAACGAACAGGCTGAACTCAAGGCGGTCAGCATCAAATCAGCGGGCAGAGCGTGGCTGGCGGATTTCGGGCGATGCATTGATGGCTGGCCTGAACTCACGATGCATGCGAACCACTCAGGTGACGCCGTGCGCGTGGAATATTTTCAAATGTCCGGCGAACGAAAGCCCGCCGGTTGGGACCAATACATTTGCCGCGGCGGCACGGAAACCTGGAAACCCGACTTCGGACGGCACACTTCGTTCCAAGTGATTAAGATCACGGGCTATGCGGGGGAATTGAAACCTTCCGACGTGCGCGGCATTTGGGCCTACTGCGACGCCGACGTGGCCGGGCGGTTCCGTTGCTCGAGCGCCTTGCTCAACTCCATTTACGAAATGTGCGAGCGTTCCGCGAGGCAAAATATTCAGCAGGCCATCATCAGCGTGGATGCCAACCGGGAACAGTCCCCGTGGACGGCCGACAGTTGGAACATTGGAAACGTGCTGCTCTACAATGAGCGCAATACCATGATGCTTGATAAAGTTGTCCGGGACTATGCGGTGGAACAGCTTCCCAACGGAGATTTCCCAGCCTGCTGCCCGGCGCATAGGCGTGGAGATTATCCAGCCCCCACGCAGGAATCCGGCCGCATTCCGGAATGGTCCATGTATTGGCCCATGTTGCTCTGGCAACAATACTTGTTTTCAGGCGATGCTTCGCTCCTGCGCACGATGGCCCCGCGGCTCACGCGTTTTTTGGATTGGATTAAAGTCTACCAGGACCCAACAACCAAGCTGCTTAACCCTCCCGGGTGGCGGATCTCGGAGTATGCCGGCGGTAACATGCCCAGCGGCAGTTACAACATCGCCACGGCCTGCCAATACTATGAAAACCTGCGGATTACCTCACGCGTCTTTTCAGTGTTGGGGCAGACAAACCAAAGCACCGAGTATTCACGGCAGGCGGAGGAAGTCAAAGCCGGCCTCAATGCCAACCTGTTCAATGGCGAATACTATCTCGCCCGGACAGACCGGAAAGAAATGTTTCCGCTCGCTTCGGCGTGGGCATTGCGTTTTGACATTGTGCCGGAGGCGTTCAAATCCAAAGTCCTGGCGGCGATTGAAAAGCCGGGGAAACCGGACATCGGCGGTTACGGCGGCGATGCGTTTTACAGCGGGTTGTTGAATACGGGCGGAGGCGATTTTGTGGTCCGCGATTTGGCCCGCTATCGTCCCATGCTCGAGGAAAACAAAGGCAATTGGGAAAGTTTTGATACCCGTGGTGAAGTGAACCACGCCTGGACTTCCTACCCCGGGTATCTCTTCCTGAAATACATCACCGGCATCCAGCCCACGAGCGGCGGATTTGCCACGTTTGCTGTCCGGCCGGAAACGGGCGGCCTGACCTTTGCGGAAGGCACGGTTCCCACCGTGAAGGGACTCATTACCACGCGCTGGGAGAAAGGCGCCAACGGGCAATTTTCGCTTTCGATCAACGTCCCTGCCAATACGCGCGCCTCCATCTACATTCCCAAACTTCCAAAGGGAAATTTCACCATCACGGAATCTGGAAAGCGCTTGTGGCCCGCAAGAGCGGAAGTCAAGGACCCTGAAGCGCTCGCAGTCCAGGAAGAGGATTCTTTCGTTAAATGTGTTGTGGGCGCCGGCGCTTACCGGTTCAACGAAACGCCGTCAATTCCTTAGTGACATGCTATCGCAACTTATCCAATCAGAGGACAATACACGCGGGGCAACTCAGAGGGAGGCAACCGCATGCCCGGATCCGGATCCTGGCTGCTTCTGGGGCGCAGGCTTGATGCTGACGTTGTCTGGCTTGAAGTCGAGGTTTGCGGTTCTCGTGGTGGCTGCGCTGCTGACAGCCGCGTCGAGTCTTGCCGGCACGATCACGGTGGGGAATCTACCCGCGACCGGCACCGATGCGGCGATGGGAAGCAGCACCGCGAACACGTACCTGTGCTGTCTGGCTTTTGGAACCAATGCCACCGTCAACATCAACAGCGTGCCCTTTCAACCAGTTGAACCCAACAACACCGTCACGTCTGTCAGCGGCACCGATAGCACTCACGGCGGCACTTACACCTTGACGGCCAACCACAACCTTAACAGCACTTCCAATGGTAATGCAGCGAGCCAGGCTGACGGCAACACGCTCTTAATGTTGGTGGACATCGCTTATGTGACCTCCAGCGCCCCGGCTGGAAGTTGGCTCAATCAGGACTACGGCAGGCTGAGCGCGGGAGCGAAGTACGCTTTGCGCTTCTATTACCGGCAATCGTCAACTTCGGGCACTCGGGCACTCAATATCGCCTTCAATGGCGAGGGAACCAACCAGGCCTACTCCGGCAATCCGCTCAACGAGGACGCCGGCGGGGCGCATTACCTCGAATACGATTTCACCGCCGCGTCGGGCGATGTCTTCGTGTACATGACCAACCTGAACAACAACGAAAGCGCCCTGCTCTACGGAATGTCGTTGCAACAAACCGCCCTCGCCGTGACCAACGTCAAGCCAGCCATCATTACGCAACCACTGGGCTTTACGAATTGGGCCGGACTCGGCGGCTCTTTAAGCGTCAGCGCCTCCGGCTCCCCGGCACCAGCCTATCATTGGTTCCAAGACGGCAAGGCAGTCCGCGGCGATACGAATTCGCTCGTGCTGTTTAGTGCCTTGGCCTCAACCAACGCGGGTTCGTACTATGTAATCGTCACCAACGTCGCCGGAGCGGTGACCAGCAGCGTCGTGCTGGTGGAGGTTTTGGCCGGCACCAATGTCATTTCTCCCACCCTTTCGCAGGTGCAGCTTCCGGCCACGAACACCGATGCCGCAACAGGCATCGGCACGGGCAGCAACTATCTGTGCGTGCTGGCTTTTGCCGCCTCGGCCTTCTCAGGGGGCATCAATGGAATCAATTTTACCCCCGTGAGCCTCACCGGGGCAACGCAGTCAGGCACTGATCCCAATTACGGCGGGACCTGGACGGCTTCGACTACCGATGCCAACGGCTTTAAGGATGTCACGGGCGGCGGGGCCAGCCTCGATACGCAAGCCGACGGCAACATGGCCGCTGTGTTGGCGGGCGCGAGTTATTTGGGCGTAGCGCCGGTGGCCACGACCGCCACCCTCAACTTCGGCTATTTGGCGCCTGGGGCGAAGTATTTTCTGCGCTACTACTACCGGCAATGGGACGCCGGGGATTCTCCGACTCGACCGGTCCAATTTACGTTCAATGGTGACGGCACCAACGCCACCTTCCAGACCGACGAGGATATCGGTGGGGCCTATTACCTCGAGTATGATTTCACCGCCGCGAGCAACACCGTTTCCCTGTTATTGACGGATGAAAGTGGAGTGGTCAACTACGGTCCGATGCTCTACGCCATCACGCTCCAATCCGCCGCTCCCATCTCGTTGGCCCCGGTCATCCTCTCGCAACCTGCGGGCGGGAGCAACGCGCCGGGAGCGAGCTTTGACTTCAGCGTGGCGGCCATTGGCACGGCGCCGCTGGCGTACCAGTGGTATAAAGACGGCGGCGCCATCCCCGGGGCAACCAACACCATGCTGGGTTATGGCTATTTGCAATTAAGCGATGCCGGCTCCTATCAGGCAGTTGTGACGAATGCTTACGGGGCGGTTACCAGCAGCGCAGCCCCCTTGTCCGTTGCCGGCTCAATTCAGGTGGAGCCTGATCCCGCCCCGACCGACGCGGCCTTGCTCGCCGCAGCGGCCCTGGCCGAGTCCTTGGCCTCCGCGGCGGATGCGGCCCAGGCCACGACGAACTGGTCGGCGCACTGGATCGGGCCGGCGGTTTCCTCCACCAACCTCTGGCTTTGTTACCGCAAGACCTTCTCTCTGCCGAACCAACCTGCCAGCGCCGTTGCTTGCATTGCCGCCGACAGCAAATATTGGCTGTGGGTCAACGGGCAGATCGTGGTGCGGGAGGGGGAACTCAAGCGAGAGCCGAACCCGAATGACACCTGGTATGATCAAATTGACCTGGCGCCGCTGCTCCAGGTCGGCTCGAATACGATCGCGGTGTTGCAATGGTATTTCGGCAAAAGTGGTTTCAGCCATACGAACAGCGGCACGGCGGTTTTTTTGTTCGAGATGAATGCGGACGGCGCCTTGCTCGCAAGCGACACCACTTGGCGCATGGTTACCAATGCCGCCCTCCAGCTCGCTACCACTGTGCCACAGCCTAATTATCGCCTTTCGGAATCCAGTCTGCGTTATGACGCGCGCCTTGATCTGGGCGCCTGGACCAACCAGAACTTCGACGACAGCGGCTGGAGCAGTCCGACCGACTGGGGTGCGGTGGGTGGTGTGACGTGGGGCAAGCTCTGGCTGCGGCCGCTGCCCTTTTGGCAGGAGTTTCCCTTGCAGGACTTCGTCTCCACCAATGTCTCCGGCTCCGCTCCCGCCGTGTGGACTTGCTATCTTCCGGTCAACGAGCAGTTTACTCCGTGGCTGGATGTCAGCAACGCTTCCGCCGGCCAGATAATCACCATTCAACCCGACGCCGCCTTCAACGGGGGCGATCCCTCTATCAGTCACGAATACGTCACCTGCGCCGGTCGCCAGTCCTTCGAGTTCCCGGGCTGGATCAATGGGAACTACGTTATGTTCACCGTTCCGGCAGGCGTCACCGTTTATGGCCTTAAGTTCCGGCCACATCTGGCCGACACCACACGTTATGGGAGTTGCCGGGCTTCGTCAATAATGGCGTGCTCCTCGACCGCAGTGCCATCAAGATCGAGTCGTGCGCGGTCGAGGGCGGCGAGTTCAACGTAACGATTATGGGCTACGCCGGCCACAGCTACCAACTCCAGCGTTCAAACGACCTGCGCCCGGCGGCGTGGGCCAATGTTGGGACCGCTCAGGCTGGAAACGGGGCGCCTTTGGTCCTCACCCATGCCAACGGCGTGGCCGCCGGCCAGGGGTTCTACCGTGTAGTGGTCGATCCGCCTTCCGATTTCAATTAGACACAGGCCGTTCGGCCCGGCATCGCCACGGGATAAAACCCATTCGCGTTTGCGCCGATAATTGAAGGGAGGCTAGCCCTCGAGCAAGTTCGAGCTTTCATTAGCTCGATGCGGTCTGCGCGATGCATTGTGCTGGAACCCGCGCTGATCGTGCGGGCGTCGAGTGGCGCCCCTAAGCCCGGCTGAGAACCTCGCGCGCCCGCGGCGTCATTCCCAGAAGCTGTTGCGGGCTTTCGTAAAGGATCGCCTCGGCAATCTTGAGCGCCTCGCCCAGGGAATACTGGCCCTGTTCGATCCGCTCGGCGAGCGCCCGCGCCAATTGGCGTCTCACGAGCCGCGCCTTGGCGTAAGTCCATTCCACGCAATAAGCGTCCGAGAAGAACCCTATTTGCTTGTTCGCGGGCAGCATGTCCAGACGCTCGCCGATGATCTGCCGGATGATGTCGGGGAAGAAATTGTGCCACCAGTAGCCGGCCAGGGAGAAATTCGGCAGTTCGCGCGCCAGGGTGCACAACGACTGGTTGGCATGGCGGCTGGACAAAAAGCATTGGAACCTGAGTTTGGGATGGCGACCGACGATCTCACCCAGTTGCCGAAGGGTCTCCTGGCGCAAACGGCTTCCGGTTTCATAGGGCAAAGGCTCGGCGCCGAAACTGAACTGAAAGACAATACGGTCGCCCCGCTGTTCCAGTTGGGTAAGAAAGGATTCGTTGATGTAGCTGGCATAGACATCCCGCTCGGTGGGGCCGGCCAGCGCGCGGCGAGCCAGCGCTGTTTCCATCTCGGTATCGGTCATCAACCGGTAATCAATGTCCGTGGACAGATGGGTGGCCGTGGAGAGGATGCGCTCGTAAGGCATCGCCTTCACATAATGAGCAATGGCCGCATGCACATCCGCCAGCGAACGGATGGACCGTTCCGTGGGCGGACGGCCACCTGCGCCGATGGGCGCCGGACTCTCCGGCGCACGCCCCCAACAGCGCTCCAGCTCGTACAGGGCGGTGTCGAATTCCCCCCACTGGCAGCGGGTGAAAAACCCCCACTCCAACGCATATTGCAGGCGCTCATCGTCCTCGCCGTTGCCGCGCCGGGCGATTTCCGTGCCCGTCCGGCGGATATTGAGCCGGTCCAGGATGGCATGGTGCCACGCGCGGTCGTCGGCGCGTTCCCGCACCAGCGCGTCCAACTTGCGCCAGGAACTCGCCGTGACCGGCTCATTCCAACCGTAGAGGTCCCGCAGGATCAGGCGCACTCCCCAGAAAGAACTGGTGTTCTGAATCGCCGGCAGGAACGGCAAGGCTTGTTCAATGCGCTGCCTGGCCTCGCTCTGGTCCGGCCAGGCGGGGAACTGCGTCAGGCGCGCTCCGGTTGGGCAGCCGGCGGCATAAAGGTCGCTGATCACCATGTGGTACAGCAGAATGTCATGCAACCCGCGCGCGCCGAGCTTGCCGCCGACCAGATGGGTATGGATGTCAAGGACCGGCACTTCGGCCAGTGCTTCTTCAACGAGATTGGCTAGTGCATTCATTGTTCAAAAACCTCCGCACGGCTGCCAGAGATGGGATTCCTGCCTGCCCACCGGGCCGGGTGGCCTTCAAGGCCGCGGTGGCGGCAGCGAACCGAATCCGCTCCTCAAGCCCCAGACCGCGCGCCAAGGCGAAGGCGTAGGCCCCATGGAACACGTCGCCGCACCCGGTGGTATCGACTGCCTCGACCTTGAAGGCGGGCTGATGCCGTGAGACGGCGTCGCCCTGGGCCAAATACCAGCAGCCTTGGTCTCCGCAGGTCACGACGGCCACCTGCCGGTCCGGACGGGCCAGTTTGCGGACGGCTTGGGCCGGGGACCGGGCGCCGGTGACAGCGCGAGCGAAATCCCAGGAAAGGATCAGATGATCGGCCAGCGCCAGCAATTGGTGAAACTGTGGGTCACCGTCAATTTCGAGATCGGCCACCACCGGAATGCCGGCCCGGCGGGCCAGGCGAGCGGCCCGCACCATCCCGGGCACGCCAACGTGGTCCACGAACAAGACGCGACAGGACCGAATCAAGCGGGCGGGTGTGCGAACGCTGGCGCCGACTACATGTTCCAGGTCGTAGAAAATGTTCCGGGTGCCGTGCCGTTGGTCCACCACGATATTCGAGTGAACCGGTCTTGCGGAAGGCTTTCGTTGGGCGCAGGAAACGTCAATGCCCTCTCGCTCCAAACAGCTCAGCGCGAACCCGGAAAGTTCGTCGTTGCCCAGCACGCCGGCGTAGGCGCAACGAGCGCCCAGACGCGCCGCTGCTACCAGGGCCGTGGCGGTGAGACCACCGCAATGGCGCTCGCGGCGCACCACGCACGCCTTCGCGTCGGGTGGCGGGTAGGACTCCACAAAAATCAAGTCGTCCACCGCCACTGCGCCGAGGCCCAGAATATCAATGGTTTGGCGCTGCTTCATTGGAGCGCTCCGGACGCATCATGCATTTGCAGGCCTCTGACCGTGATCCGTTCGCGCGCTTGTTCCACGGGCACGTGCCGGGGCACGTCCGACTTCGCCCCTTGGGGCCGCGCCCAGAGGACCGCGTTATAGATAATGCGCTGATGAACGCGGGCGACCACCGTGTCGCTCACCTCGTCGTGCGCGGCGTGGCCCCACCAAGTCAGCACGTCGGTCTGCGCCAGCACCTCCTCCGTCAGTCCGTGCTCCGGCTCGCGCAAGGTTGCCGTCCGGACCTGGAGTCTCGGCTGAGTTCCGAGCGCGGAGGCTAGAGCGCCGTGAATCCCCTGCGGATAAACCCGCGCCACTGCCGGGTTAGTTTGCTCGTGAACGAGTTCATTCCAGATGGTAACGCGAATCGGATTCATAGGCGTTCTGAGCGGTTACAGGTCTCTCACAGGCCAGTCAAGGCGTTTCGGTGCCGCTGCCGCGGTTAGGGGCAAAATCCTTACTGGCCGGCACCGCCACTTTGTGGTGTCATAGCCAGGCGCCAGACGCAGCGCCGATCCACGGGCATACTCGCGGGCGTGGTTATTTCCAGAGGCGCCCGGCCTCGCGCCCGCGCTTGACACCGGCTGACCGAGTGCCGATGATTGACCCATGAGCGAGATCATTTATCCCCGGAGTCCGCGCGAGGTGATGTGCGGCTGGATGCACCTGCCGCGGTTCATCGACAAGATCCGCCTCCATCTGGCGAGCAAATTGCATCCCGATTACCAGGCGAACTTTTGCAAGGGCTTTGACGGCTTGTGGCTGGAGACCGCCGGGGTCGAGGCCAAACAGTTCATTGAAGTCGTGCGCACCAGCCTCACGGACGGCGAAGTCTGCGATTGGGTGCGCAAGAATGTGAAGCAGCCGGATTCGGTCAAAGCGGCCCACCGGGACCGGATGTTGAACTATCCCAGGAAGAACGATGCGGAGATGCAGGCGCGGTTAAAGCTGCGCAAGGAACAGGCCGGGCTGGCGCAGCGCGATGACATTCAGAGCTTTGTGGATTTCATCGATGCCGACGAGAAACGAATTTAGAGGCAAAGAATCGTGAGCTTCTTCGGCCCGTGCGCTCCTAACACCAGAATGCGCTCGATGTCGCCGGTGCGGCTGGGGCCGGTGATGAACGAAATCATGCTCGGGTAACCCGCGCCGTATTTCGACTTCAGCAGCGCGAAGGCGGCGGGCAAATCGGGCACAAGCTGTTCGCGCCGCGCCAGCACGACGTGATGCGGCGGCAAGACCGAAAGGGCGCGCCCGCCCGCGCTGCGGCTGGTAACGACGGCCGACCCGGTCTGGGCGACCAGGGCGTCACAATCACTGATGCCCACGTCGCACCCGGCCAGCTCGCGTTTGTCGAACGGTTGGTCGGTGAGCAGCGCCGGCAGGCCCAGCGCCCGGCAGGCCGCCCCGGTCAGTTCGCCGCCGTGCGAGGCCGCCCGCTGCCAGCCTTCCGCGGCGCCGAGCCTCTTCAATTCAGCCGCCAGCTCGTCCAGGTCTTTGCAGAGCCGGAAGTCGGCACGCAGCTCGGCGGCGTTCTTCCGGAACAGGGCTAATTGTTGGTCGAACGAAGGGCCGACCGCCGGCAGCACCCGGCGCTGATCGGCGGCGCTCGGCTGAGTGGGCGTCGGGCGGGCCGTGCCGTGCCCATTGCCCGGCACGGGCGCGGCGACCGCGAGCGCCTCGCGGATGCGGGCTGGAATATCGCGTTCGCTCATGAGCGTGTCCTCCACCATTCCCTGAAGGTCTGTTGGGCGATGGGCGGCAGATCGCGCGTCTTCGTCCACGCATAGGCCGGGTCGAGACGGCCGCCCTTTACCAGCCCGTGCAGCTTCTGTCCCAGTCGCCCCATCTGCGTGACCAGCGACCACAGGGCCGGCTTCGTCGCCACCGGGGCGAACGCTTTGAACGCGATCTTTTGCCACCAGCTCGGCTGCTGGCGCGAAGCGTTGCGGCGGTTCTGCAAGAGGTGATGGTGCAGGTTAATCTTCACCGGACAGGTCTCGGTGCAGGCGCCGCAAAGAGAGGAGGCGTAGGAAAGGTGCTTCCAATCGCTGACCCCGCGCAGGTTCGGGGTGATGACTGCGCCAATCGGCCCGCAATAAGTCGTGCCATAGGTGTGGCCGCCGACATTGCGAAAGATCGGGCAGACGTTGAGGCAGGCGCCGCACCGGATGCAGTGCAACGAATCGCGCTGCTCGGCATCCGCCAGCAGGGCGGTGCGATGGTTGTCGAGCAACACTACATGGTATTCTTCCGGGCCGTCCGTTTCGCCCGGCTGGCGCGGGCCGCCATACAGGGTGTTGTAACAGGTGAGGGTCTGGCCCGTGCCCATCGCCGCCAGCATCGGCAGGAACAGCGCAAGGTCTTCAAGCCGCGGCAACACCTTTTCAATCCCCACCAGCGTGATCATCGTCCGCGGCAACGCCGCCGTCAGGCGGGCGTTGCCCTCGTTCTCGGTAATGGAGATCATGCCGGTCTCGGCGATGGCGAAGTTCGCGCCGGTGATACCGACGTCGGCCTGCAGGTACTTCTCGCGCAGCACACGGCGGGCGACCATCGTCAGCTCCTCGGGGTTGTTGGAGGGGGCGTCGCCCAGCTTGCGCTGGAACACGTCCTTGATCTCGTCGCGTGTCAGGTGCATCGCCGGGAACACGATGTGATAGGGCGGCTCCTGGCGAAGCTGCACGATGAACTCGCCCAGGTCCGACTCGACGACCTCGTAACCGGCCTGCTCCATCGCCTCGTTGAGGTGAATCTCTTCCGACGTCATCGCCTTTGACTTCACGATGACCCGTGCGTTTCTCGCGCGCAGGATGCCGAGGATGAGGTCACGCGCCTCCTGCGCCGTGCCGGCCCAGTGGACCTTGGCGCCGCGGGCTTCGAGATTCCGCGCAAGCTGTTCGAGATGCCGGTCGAGATGGTTGACCGCCTCCCACTTGGTCTCCGCCGCCATCTGCCGCGCACCCTGCCAATCCTGGAAGGCCGCCTTGCGCTGGTCGCGCACGACTTCGTAGTTGCCCATCGCCGTCTGGATGATCTGGCGATGGCGCAGGTCAGCCGAGAGGCGGCGGGCGTCTTGGTTGAACCGGGCGGCGGGCGTGCTCATTGCTGGACGAGGATCTCGGCGAGGTGAATCGTCTTGATCGGCTGGCGCTGCCGGTCGATCAAGCCCTGGATTTGCATCAGGCAACTCGAATCGCAAGAGACGATGTATTCGGCGCTGGTTTCGAGCGCGCTGGCACATTTGACCTCGCCCATCGCGGTGGAGATCATCGGGAACTTGGCCGAGAACGTGCCGCCGAAGCCGCAGCAAGTTTCCGCCGCGCCCATTTCCACCAGCTCCAGCCCGCGTACTTTCGCCATCAACTCGCGCGGCGGGCGCTGGTTGTTCAGCTCGCGCAGACCGTGGCAGCCGTCATGGAAAGTGACTCTGTGGGGGAAACTCGCGCCCAAATCGGTCACGCCGAGTTTGTTGACGAGGAACGCGGAGAACTCATAGCACCTGGGCGCAAGCTCGCGGGCCATCGCCTCGTGCTTCGTGCCCGCAAACAGCTCCGGGTAAAACACCTTCAACATCGCGCCGCAGGAGCCGCTGGCGATCACCACGACCTCGGCGCTTTGCAGCGACTCCAGCACCTTGATGGCCACGTCGCGGCTTTCCTCCCAATAACCGGTGTTAAACGCCGGCTGGCCGCAGCAGGCCGGGCCTGCCGGACACGCCACCGTGTGCCCCAGTTTCTCCAGGATGCGCACCATGGCGACGCCCACCTGCGGGTAAAACAAGTCAACGAAGCACGGTATGAACAGCGTGACCTTCATGCACTGCGCTCATTGTGCCCGCCACCCCGCCGCAGGCGAGTCATTTCTGCCCGCCTCGCGCCGCTTGCGCACTGAAAAAAGTTAGCACAGTCTGGAGGCGCCGTGATTCTTTGCATTGGAACAACGCCGGCGGCGCAGCGCGTGATGGCTTTTCGCAAGCTCACGATCGACGCCGTAAACCGCGCCGTGACGACCCTGGATGGCGCGGCCGGCAAGTCTGTCAATGTCGCCAAGGTGTTGAAGGCGCTGGGCGAACAACCGGTGGCCGCCGGTTTCCTGGGCGGGGACCGCGGGGAACATCTGCGGGCCTTGCTCGAAGCGCGAGGCATTGAGCTGGATTTTGTGAAGGTCGCCCCGCGCACGCGCCAGTGCATCACTCTCCTCGACACGTCCTCCGGCACGCACACCGAGCTGGTCGAGGAGAGCCAGCCGGTAGCCGCCGCGGATTACGAGGAGCTGATGCGCGTCATCCGGCGGCGCGTGAAGGGCTGCCGGGCCGTCGTGATGTCGGGAACGGTCACCCCCGGCGGGCCGGTGGACCTGTATTTTCATGGCACACAGATAGCGCGCGACGCCGGGGCGGTTGCGGTGGTGGATGCCCAGGGGGCTGCGCTCATCGAGGCGCTCAGGGCGAGACCGGGGCTGGTGAAACCGAACCGCCCGGAACTGGCCGCGACCTTGGGGCGCGAACTGAAGGACGAGGCGGCGGTCATGTCGGCCATGCGGGAGTTATGCGAGCGTGGCGCGCAGCGCGTGGTGGTCACGACCGGGAAAGAGCCGGCGCTGGCGTTTGACGGACAGAGCTGGTGGAGAGTCCACGCGCCGCGGGTTGGCGCAGTGAATCCGATCGGGTCCGGGGATGCGTTTGCCGCCGGGCTGGTGTGGCGTCTGCTCCGCGGGGAAGACCTCGGCGAAGCGTGCCGCTGGGGCAGCGCGGCCGGCGCGGCCAATGCCCTGACGGTGCTGGCGGGCGAGGTGCATCGCAACGACGTGGAGCGGCTGGTGGAGGAAGTGAGGGTGGAACCGTTAAACGGGTAATGCGCTAAACTGTTACAAACGGAAAGCCGCAATAACGCGGGCCGGGACACGCAGATCAAGAGGCTTGCCGCCGGAAAAGGGGGAGTTCAAGCGACGAAGGGGGGCTAGCGCAAGAAAAATCTCTGGGTCGGCGCACATTTTTTTCTTGAGAAAGCCCGTCGGGGATGCGATGATTCGGCGTAGAAAAGCGCGCGGGAGAATGAATGAGAGACCGCAGCGCCGGTTCTTTGGAAAGCAGAGCAGTTTAGAATTTACCCTGCCTATGCTCGTGATTAGAAACTATGTCCTTGAACCGTAGTAAATAAATCAAGGGGCTTTAGCTGAGGTTGTGGCCGACAGGCCTTTACTGGAAGTCGTAAGCAATCCGG
>Ga0187872_10000818_pt1 | contig 33738 bp, 27 predicted proteins | sample June2016WEW_16_4_FD_132973 | JGI IMG/M metagenome (GOLD analysis project Ga0187872, IMG submission 132973) | Peatland microbial communities from SPRUCE experiment site at the Marcell Experimental Forest, Minnesota, USA - June2016WEW_16_40 | ecosystem: Environmental > Terrestrial > Soil >...
ACCTTTAGTTCCTTCCCAATCCGCGCAGCCATTCACTCTGTTTCGAAGCGGGGCGTCATAGAACGGCTCGGCGGGGGAGATGTCGAATGGCAAAACTGATCCACACAGTTGCACACATGCCAGTGTAGCAATGTCTATAAACTATTGAAAATAAAAGACTTGGTGGAGGCGGCGGGAGTCGGACTATGCGCGGGTATTGAAAACATGTAAGTTACAGATTCTGAGGCACTCACGATACCCAGAAAACGCAGGAATTGAGAAAATCACACACGTATTACACACACGAGAAAAGCCCCGCTTACGCGGGGCCTCTCTCAGAAAGTCGTGTTGGCTCGGGTAAACCGATCCAGCTCTCCTTCGGAAATTCGGAAGCACTCATAAACACGACGCCTCCGATTCGACCGTCCGGGGAGCTTGAAAGCCCGCACGAGCTTCCGTTGTATCCAGCGGCGCACCGTATCGCACGATACGCCCCGTTTTGCAGCCACTTCCTTGACCGACAGCCACTTCTCATTGGAATCCATACCTGTCTCCAGACGTGAATTCCTCTTCCCTTGCGGGAAGATCTGAGAAGCTCATACCGTTCATCTCTGGGAGCGACCGGCATGTACCCCCTACCCAAAGGGTAGAGGTTGGCTGTATTATAGCCCAACTCTCTAATTCCTTGTGATACCGCTGACTATCCTCAAGAGGTATCTGAAGAATATTGCCGCGAATGGGCCGCGAACGATATATAGCCTTTATTTACTGGAGGTTACGGGTATGACTGGTATGCCGCACCGTCCCTCGTCTACCGACGGGCAATCTCCTGTTTTCGTCCTCGTATTCTCGTCCTTCAACCCTTGCGGGCTGGCGCAGGAGATTGCCCGTCGCTACCGCTCGCCCTATCGGGTACGCCTATCGGCTAGGACGGTGCGGCTACTGATATGACTGAGTCCTCTGATATTCATGAGCCTACTGATTCCATCAGCCCTGAACGCATCGGAGCTGGAGTCATACTCCTGTTCATCGCGATCAGCGCCTTGCTGTCGGGAGTCTATTTCTTACAAATTTCGTATTTTTACCTCACAATTGCTCTTGGCATACTGGCAATGATCTGTGGCAATATAGCATTCGGATATTTCAAAAAGCCATCACGAGTCCAGCCTGCACCCGGCGAACCAGTTTATGAGTTGACGCTTTTCAGCACCGCGTTGAAGAGTGGTCATGTCGTTACGGTGCTTATGGAAGTTCGCTACATCGACATTGATAAGTGCCCTAATGCGTTAAAGCGAATTAAGGTCCAGCTTCAAAGAAGCCTCAACAGGCACGTTTCATCAATCGATCTGCTTTCTGACGATCCCTATTCAGAATTTGACCGCCTGATCCAGGATGCCATTGAACCACTTCGCTCTGAATTGGGCTTGGAAAATGTTTCAGTCCAAACGATCGATGTCAATACAACAGGATCGCCCCGATCTACTTCGCAGGGAATTCATTTTGGTGACCTTTAAGTTATGAGTATTTTCCGTGGGATCTTCACGTTGCTCTGCGTGTTGCTGATTCTCACAGCGGCAGGTCACCTAGGTTCGAGCTTGATGGAGAACAAACCAGACCAGAATCCTACAAATAATGCGCCCGTCCCACCTCCCGTTCAATATTATTACCAAGTACGCATATGTGATGACGCGTGGAAGGATGAAGCAAATCATGAGGACGACAACATTGATCATTTCAGCGTAACTCTTCGAGAGGGATGCTTTTCTGGATATATCCATATCCCAAAGACATGGAAAACCTGGTGGAACCAGCCTGCTGGCAATGACCAGAGTGCCTACTGGCGTGCTTATTGGTTTCTAGGAGATAACCCGCAAGGTCCATACCCCGGCGGAGGTGATATAAATCTTGGGACTCATCCAAACCCAATGCAATTTCGAATGGAGGGACGCGGCACCTATCTCTTTTATACGAATTTTAAAGTCACACCTCAGGATAATAGTGGGACTGAAACTCATGGACTCCCATCACAGATCATTCCGATCAATCCGACTTCCGGTGCTTCCCCTAGCTATACGTTTTCTATTTTACAATGCCATCGATCCGGCGAAGCAATTCTGTGCTCTGGCCAAGCAACAAATAAAACCGACGCACAAACAAACATTTCGGTTCCCAGAGGTGGTACTTCCGTTGACGATGAAGGCAACTCAGCTCAATTCGACATCACGTTTCCCGGCTCTAACCTGCTTTCCGGGTTAGGCGCGCGTCTGTTCCCGAACGTACCAACCAACTTCGCTATCACCATATATGACAATCATCAGAATGCGAAGTCGGTGAACTTGCAACTTCCTACCATATGGGGAGATGTTGATGGTAGGCGTGACACTCTTTTTTACAAGGAGGTGCCCGTTCAATGAAATTTGAAAAGAGCTTCACATCAGGCTTACCAAAAACCACGTTCCTGGATCAGGTCGAACCAGAAGCTTTTATTCGGATCAGCAATCCGGATAACAAAACGTTACGTCAACTCGATATTCCTGCGGACACTCGCTTTAGACATGTGTATATTGCGGGTGCTTCGCAACAGGGAAAATCAACGCTTTTGGAACATATGATCGCGCAGGACATGCAGAACAATGAAGGTTTGACGCTCCTTGACCCAAAAGGCGATCTCGCCGAGGCAGTCCTTCACCGTGTTCCACCTCATCGAATTCAGGACTGCGTGTACATCGATATCAAGAATCCAATCCCCATAAGTTTTATGGTCTGGGACACCGAACAGGAGCGGCAAACGCTTCTCGCTGATGTATATCAGACATTTATGCGGTTCTCGACGATGGCCTCTGGCGACCAATGGCTATCAATACTGCGCTGGACTATTTACACATTGCTTGCTGCAAAGAACTCATCTTTTCTCGACATTTATTATTTCCTTTCACGCGAAGACCGACGCAACGAATTACTCGCAGAGGTTGAAAAAAATAATGTAGACGGACAGTATGATGACATATTCCACTACTGGGAGTACGAATACACCCATCTAAAATCTCCACGCGAAGGCCCGATTATAACCAGAATGTCGATCTTTACAACGACACCCCCATTGAAAAAGATATTGGGAACTCCCACAGCCGCACTCGATATATTTCAAGCAATGGAACAGCGCAAAATCATCATCGTAAATCTAATGGGTGTGGGCAGAGAAAATGGGAATCTAGTTGGAGCACTTCTTACATCTAAGATCCAACAAGCAGCCTTCCGCAGACAGTCGCAAAAGCGGAACATGCGCATACCGCATTATCTATATGCGGATGAGTTCCAGAACTTTCAGACCTCTGATTTTGACACAATACTATCAGAAGCGGGAGGCTTCAAACTGTCTCTTACGCTCGCAAACCAAGGACTTTACCAGCTTGAGAATCGGATCAAACAATCGGTATTCACAAATGTAACAGCAGCACGCATTGCGTTCCACCTCAACCACGAAGACGTATCGAATTGGAAGCATTTACTTCCTAGTGACCGGGATAGCCCTGAGTATATCGAGCCAGAACGGCTCGCGACGCTTCCGCCTTACGTTGCGTTATTCAAGATCGGGACCAATACCGCGGTTCTTACGAATACGCCTAAGCCACTACCACCCCCGACTACAGAACAGGTTGAGAATGCAAATTGGATCAAACTCAACACATTAATAATGTATGGCGGTAGACCAGCAACTTCCGCAGAAAGCAGTTTAAAACGCCCTGAGGACATGGCAACTTGCAATCCTCCGCAGATAGGTCAAGATAAGCGGTATGACCGCCCCAATAAGAGAGGGGAGAAGCCAGAAGTCCAGGCGGGCAGCGCTCCCGGCAACATTCCGCCTCACAAAGATTAGGCTCGACGTACTCACGGCCCTCGGTGAGTACTTTTGCCTTCGTACAAATGACATAGCCGCAATCCTCCGGAGCAGAATACCGACTGAATCTGACAAGCGCACGCTCCGTCACACGCTTGGCTCCCTATATCAAGCCGGACTTGTCTATCGACTCCCGTATCTTGACCTCGACCGCGAGCGCGGCCCAGTGAGTTATGTTTACGGTCTGTCAGATAAGGGCGTGAAGCATTATGTCCAATATCATGACGGCAGGTGCAAGACGTTCGACGATCACTCCCAACGGACGCTCGACCATGAACTTGAGATTTCGATGCTCCATTTCGCGCTCAATGGGCTGTGCAAGAGAAAACACCTTTCACTTTATTGGCAGCAGGATGACTTGAAATGCACAGTGAACCCGGATGCCATGTTTGCCATCACAAACCCAGCACTGCCGGATGGGAAGAACACTTTTTACTATTTTCTTGAAATTGAACGCGCGAAGATGGGCAACTATAAAGACGGTGAACCATCGATCATGCGGAAGCTGGGCAGATACTACGAGTATTACGATTCAACGGATTGCAAAAAGGAATGGGGAAGTTTTGAGCACTTCCGGGTGGTCGTTGTGCAACGCACAGAGGATCGGCGAAACAATCTCTTGCAGGAGCTTCGCCTGCACTTCAATCACCGAATGTTCTGGCTGACGACGGAACCGCTCTACAAAGCGGACATCGGCGCGTCGATATTCAGGACCCCGAAAGACCTCGATGCAAGAGACTATTCGTTCCTGGACATATAGCGCCAGATTGCTACACTCAGGGCAATCGCAGCGAAATCTGCGGGGCTGGATAACCCAGCACTCTCCGGTCTCCCCGTCCTCTCCTGATGTAATCCATCGGTTAGATGGGGACGGGGACGCGGAAGCGGACGACACACCTCAACCGTATGACCTCCATCGGCATTGATTACATCAACCAGCAGGACTTCGTGATTGACACCACGAAGCACATCAACATCGAGGGCATGAGCGGCATGGGAAAGTCCACGCTGCTCGTCAACCTGTTTATCGACCACATCCGCCACGGCAACGGTGGGCTTTTTATTGATCCCCACGGCGATACTGCCGACCAGATCGCCAAGCTCATCCCGAAGTCGCGTATGCGAGACTTCATCTGGATAGACCCGGACGCAACGCTTGTGCCGCCGTTCAACCCACTCCATTTCAATAATGCCGAGGAGCTTGAGCTTGCCAAAGAGTCGCTATTTACCACATTCAAGTCTTTGGCCGGCGCAGCCTGGGGCGACGAATCGGCACGCGTCATCATGAACGCCATCGACGCCGTGTGCGAGTATTTCGACCACCCGACGCCAGTCCACATCTTCCGGTTCATGGCCGACGACAAATTTCGAGAGAAGGTGCTGGCCGCTAGCAAAAGCCCTTTGCTCAGGATGTTCAAGGAGCAGTACGACGAAAAGCTCCGGGACTCGGAACAGATGTCGAAGTTCTCTCCGCCGATCAACAAGGTTGGCAAGCTCCTGCGTCCTCAGATTATGCCGATCATCGGGCAGACGAAATCCCTCGACTTCCTCGACATTATGAACTCAAAAAAGATCGTCGTGTGCCGATTCTCAAAGGGACGGCTCGGTGAGGAAGTTGCTCAGATCCTCGGCTCGCTTGTCGTCTCTATGGTTTCCATATCAGCCCTGCGGCGTGAGAAGCAGAAGAACCGGCCACCATTCATGCTCGTAGCCGACGAGGTACACAACTTCGTTCATGGCGGCAGATTCGGTACGCTGCTTGCCGAGTCTCGCAAGTACGGCATCACGCTTGTTCTCGCATCCCAGGGCATGTACCAGCTTCCGTTTGCAAAAGATGTCTTTTCAAATTGCCCGACGCAAATCGTCTTCAACGTCTCCGGTGAAGATGCAAAATCCATCGAGGAGAATTGGAACGAGCAGTATGTTTCTGCGACGGCGATCACAGGCCTGTCGCGTTATGTATTCTTCTGTCGGACGTTCACAGACGACAGTCCGAATGCAAAGCGCATCATCGGGTGGAGCGGCGTTGCAAAGCGCGGCGACGAGGCGAACCCGACGAAGCTCATAAAGCAATCTCTGATGCGGTGGGGGACAAAGCGCAAGGATACGATTGCAAAGATCAATCATTTTCTCGCTTCCTAAATAGGCGTTTCTAGCGGCTATACGGCAAACCCCACCATTCTCGATAATTGAAAACGTGATGACGCTACAACCCCAGAGAGCATCCCTTATGGGAATCTACGATATGCCACCGCGTGCGGAAGGACATTCGATTGAGGCCGCGAGCGAAAGCGCGCGTCGTTTTCTGATAGTGAGCAGAATCACAGTTGCGAAAGCAGGGAAAAGAACAACATCAACCACTATAACCATGAACAACACTTCCACTTTTTCATCGGCGAATCGTAAACAACTTGCCGATCTACTGAAGAAATATGGGACCATGCGCGACAAAGCATATGATAACTATCACTCCAAATACAAGGAACTCGAACAATCTGTGCTAGGTGATTACGTTGAGGAGCAGAAGGGCGTGCAACTGGTTTCAGAGATTGCTGCAGCCCAGGAAGAACTCGATTCGCTCAAAGAAAACCTGTCGGGAATCGGCCTTGAACTTGACGATAAAGCTCTGAGCATTAGTTGGAGCGCTCCCAAGTCACTCAACGAACGCATTGAGCAGCAGATTGAACGGAGCATCGGTAAAAAAAGTGATATAGACGAACGCTTTGATAGGGCACAGGTCGCAATACTGACAGCCTCAACTCTTGAGGACGCACAGCAAATAATGAAGTCAGTGTCAGACAAATAGTAAATAAATAAACCCTTTTCCCTGCAACGCGCTAATTGGTATCCGAAGTAATTCCGACTTGCCACTCGGCAATGAAACCCTTGATATTTCCCGTGACGACCAGCGCGAACTGGGCGATCCGGTCACGACTCACTCAGCGCAAATACATTCTTCGGCTTTATAGAATGACTAGGAGAGATGCCAGACCACTCACAGATATATTACTTCTTGCGGCTTGAGCGTTTCTTGCGCCTGTACTGCACCGGAACATATCCCGATAATTAATGACGTGATGACGCTACAGACTCAGAAAACATCCCTAATGGGAATCGATTACAGGCCGCCTAGCGGAAGCGTAATGAGGCCGTGAGCTGGTTGCCCGCGCCGTTTACTGATGACGTGCAGACTCGCAATTGCGAAAGCAGGGAGAAGACAACCGTTAACTACCACAAACATGAACTACGAACTGCGTGAGAAATTATTAGAACCTTACTATGACAAGAGCGAATGTGGCGGCCTGCGCTACTTTACCTGCCTGCCTTCGAATGTTCTCAATGAGTTGATAAACCGCAACTACGTTGAGATGGAAGAGTGGAACTGCTGTGATGGTGTTACGAAGCTATTCTTACCGTTTCTCCACAGGAATCCGCAATTTACTGCGCATGGATATGCGGTAATGCCGAGTCGGAAGGATATTCGTGTAACCATTGAAGGAGTTGAGCGCTCTGCCGTTTTTACTGTAGACGAGATTATCGACTTTGCGACGACATTCCGAGGCGCAGATGAAATGGATCTGGCTGTAGATTACGCCCGCTGCTGGTACGACTAAACGAAGACGAAAGAACGTTCACTGTGTACAAACTAACCCTTTTCCCTGCAACGCAACCCAAAGGAGATTTCATGAACGCACTGGCACAAGCCGCCGAACTCCAGCAACAAGCCATCGATCTACTCCTCAATGAGCGGGAGATGATTGACCAGAGATTAGCACAGCTCGGCAATGGGGAACTCCACATCAAGAGGCGCGGACGGCCCAAGAAGTCTGAAGCCCCTGAACAAGAAAAAGCCCCTGAATAAGGGGCTTTACTATTATGCTTTCTTTCCGTTCTTGTAACTTTCGATCAGCTTCGACTTGACGCCGTTCCGAAAGCGCTTCCAGTACTCGGCCTCATCCTCTCCCTCTCCCCGCTTCATCAGTCCATCGAACCAGGCATCGACCTCCTGCATGTACTTGACGCTATCGCCCGACGGGTTATGATCTGGAGAGTCCTTTTGATGTGTCTCTATGTGAGGCACCTCTGGCCGCCTCTCAATAGGAGGGGCGGCTTTATTTCCATTCAGCCCGTACCAATCTGCCAGCTTCTCTGCCGCATCCTTTTCGCGGCATCTTTCCATCAAGGCGACAAAGTTGATGACATCGCCGCCCTTCTTCCCGCCGTTATTCTCATTGCAGGATGCCGAGAAGCACCTCCAGTAGTTGTTTCTCACGTTGATCGAAAAGCTCTTTGCCCTATCGCCTTGCTTATGCGTCGGCAATGGGCAGGCAGAGTTTGCGTACTCACCCTTGGATACGAGATGAAGATGATAATGCACGGCCGCCACATCGGCGACAGGAATCTGCTTGATTGCTTCGAAGTCGAGCATGTGTCCTCCAAATAAGAATGCCCCTGCGCAAGACAGAGGCTTCCTATGGCTTGTGGTGCGCTATTGGTTTCGTTGTCGTTTTGGCAGCGATTAGAAGGGAGGGACTGGGGCGGAGCGTAAGCGGCCGCCGAACCAGAGGCTTTCAAAGGTCTGGCTACAGCATAGGCAATTGATTCCAATTTGCAAGGGCTGAGGCATCGAGGGCTTGGTACTGAGCAGTTTCCAATTCATCGGCAAAGCGAGCGTTAGTCCTTTAGAGAACATAACGCGCTTGCCAGTATCGATACGGTATACGATGCATTCTGGTCGACAAAATGAGATGAATGGGTGAGTTGGCCTGTTAGTGCGAATCGAGAACGACGCCGCGTCGGATTGGACACCCTTGCCGACATATCGGTCCTAGTCCTGGTACCGGCGCTTTGCCCATCCACATCAAACATGTGCCAAAAATGCGGAGCCACGCTGAGTGTGAAAAGCTGGCTGCCTCTTTCCTGTAGAATTTCAGTGATGCAGACAGAGTCCTAGATGGCGCTTTCAATTGGATCACTACAATTCGAGGAGCAATGGCTCTATAAGCAGCTAAGGAAGGATCTCCGGGATGATTGGTTTCCGGACCCTAAGGCATTTTGCGACATGATTGACTCCGGCCTTTTGGCGAAGTCCATCCGGCTTAACTTTGAGAAAAACCAAGGGCGATATGTCGCGTCCAAGAGTACTGTCTTCAATCTCCCTAAGCCGAATTTCACGCTGCGATACGCGTTGGAAATGAGCCTCCAGGACCGCCTGTTATATCAAGGTGCAGCGGCGGCCTTGGTACCGTTTTTTGATAATTGCTTACATTGGACGGTTTTCAGTCACAGGTATGACTCAGGCGGCAACTCGCGCGGATCTCTTTTCAAGCCTTTCGTGGAGTCGTGGAAGAATTTCAATGGGGGAGTACGAGCCGCGCTGAAGAAGGGCGACGTTCTCGTGACAACCGACGTCTCCAACTATTACGAGCACATTGAGATCCATCGCTTGAAAGATACGTTTAGGAACCTCTTACCTGAGCTCCAAATCACTGCCGACGAGAAGGGACTGGTTCGGGAACGCTTTGAGCGCCTCTTTGAGTGGCTCTCTGAATGGTCATTTTCCTCGGCTCGCGGGATTCCGCAGAACAGAGATGCGTCGTCCTTCCTCGCCAATGTTTACATGATCCCTGTTGACCGGGCCCTGGTCACTACCGGAAACTCATATTTCCGCTACATGGACGATATAAAGATCGTCTGCCCAGACGTTCTGCTGGCTAGACGGGCGCTGAAAACGTTGATAATTGCGCTTCGAGAACGCGGACTCTCCGTGAATGCTCGCAAGACGGAAATAATTCCGGCCGAAGATGAGAGAATCTCTGATCACCTCAGCGAGCTTTCCCCCGAAATCCAGGCGATTGATGCAGCTTGGAACACCCGGTCAAGATGGCAGATTCTACGGTCGCTTGCCTCTCTGAAGGACCAAACGGTCCATCTGATCAGCACAGGGGAAACGCAAAGCAAGGGTTTCCGATTTTGTGTAAACCGTTTGATTTGGCTCGCCGGATGTAAAGATATGCTCGTCCCAGCAGACTTCTTCTCGGAAATAACGAAGGCCGTGATAGAGAGCCTCCCCGAGGCCCCCGCGTCAACTACTGAATTCGTCGAATACCTCTCGGTGGTCCAGCTCGGCGACCCTGAGTTAGATGCGATTGTTGCGTACCTAGTGGATCCAAAGCACCGCATCTATTCTTGGCAAGACTACAGGCTCTGGCTTGTAATGCTCAGGCAAGAACGGAGGGATGAACGCCTTATGAATGCTGCGCTCGCCTTAGCTGAGGGTGGGGAGGACAATGCAAGCCGGGCCGGCGCAACTTTGTATCTAGGCCGCTTCGGAACCGCAGCCGAAAGGGGAGTAGCCGCCCGACAATTTGCGTCGCTTTCCTCATTCCTTGGGCAAAGGTGCGCGATCATCGGTGTTCACGAGCTTCCCTTCGATCCTCTGATTAAGGAACATGTGGCACCCCACGTCCGCGATGACCTCAAGGGCGTTTTCTTTAACCTAAGAACCATGAAGGGCGCCTATTTCAGGGAGTTGGACCATCCCTCTATCACAAAATTCGTAGATCAGGAGGTTGGATTTGCCTCCTGATCGCTTTATTTCATTTTTCGCCGACCCGTTTTCCAGTGCAGAGCCGCTCTTCGCAGTTAGCGCGCGTGATGACCGTCCCTCTCAGATGGTGGGTCTCCCGCAGCTCTTGGACGAGCCTGGCCACGCCATTACGTTTCAGGCAGACAGGCTGGTTGAAGGATTGCGAATACGCAACTTAAAGGCACCGAACCTTGTCGATATTCGACATGCTCTTCAGTTGGCCTCTGGACTCCCGAGGCGCGAGTACGACCAATCTGATTGGCGGGTTTCTAAATGGCTTAGGCTCACGAGGCTGTCCCCTGTTGAGCAAGAGCTCTATTTCGGCCTGCTTGAGGGGACAATGGCACGCCCAGATCAGCGTGAACTCGAACGATTGCTCTTACGCGTTAGCGAGGCAACCGCTGATGTCTGGGACGGTATCACTGCGGAATTGGAGAGGATTGGAGAGCTGGAAAGGTTCCTGAGGATCGAAATACCAGTGCAGCAACTCATGTACGAACGGCAAATGAAGGGGCTGGCAGTTGATTTACCACGGAGCCAAGCGTTTTTGAGTGAGGTAAAGTCTCAGAAATACAAGGCCATGCTCAACGTGGGCGCGGCCTTGCAGCACAACCCGACGGGGCTGACCTATAGGAATGTCTTGCCGCTCATTGTGAGGACGGATGCCTCAAGCCTCGCGGATTTCTCTGGCTCCAGGAACCTGGAGTCCTACTTCAAGATGGCCGCAAACAAATCCCAGTTCGCCCGCGACTTTCGAGCGATGATTAATGCAAATCGGAACATTAAGTTTCTGTTGTCGTTCAGCACAAGCGGTGGCAGAATCTTTCCAGCGTTCGATACCATGGGCACCGTGACCGCACGTATCCAAGCATTATCTCCAAATGTTCAGCAGCTTAGGAGAAGCTTCAGAGGAGCGCTTTCTGCTGACCCTGGTATGCATTGCGCTTATCTGGATTTTGCGCAATACGAACCTGGAGTTCTCGCGCAGTTTGTCGGCCCAGGTCGGTATCGAGAACTATATAACGCCGGAGACGTCTACGCGTCATTGAGCAACGCCGTATTCGGGAACGCCTCAAAACGGGATTTATCTAAACAGGTGTTCATTGCATTTTGCTACGGCATGGAGTTGGAGTCAATCGCGCGTCTGCTGGAAGGAAGTTGGCATTCGGGCATGCCCTCTGACTACGCTCGGTCGGTGAGGGATTTCTTCGAGCAATTTCCCGAGCTGACTGGTTTCAAGCGCAAGTGTGAAGCCGATCTACACCAATCAGGCTTCGTCACTACGATGTTGGGCAATAGGCGCGTCCGGCGCCATCCGGGAGGCTTGACAAGAAAGGAAAGGGGGTGGGCCATGAACCAGGTCATTCAAGGGACCGCCTCGCTGATTTTTAAAGATGTTCTCCTCTCCCTTGCGCGCATTCTTGGCTCAAACTCCATACTATTGCCAATTCATGATGCAGTCTGGCTCCAGGTACCAAAGGACAGCATGACAGCGCAGGAGTTTCAGGCGGTAGCCGCAAACCAGATGAAGTCCGTATTTCGGAAATGGTGTCCAGACATCGCGATCACGGTTAAGGTTAGCGCATTCGACGAATCCTAAATACACCGGGGCCAGTCATCCAACGCTTATCAGTAAACGCCCAAGGTGCCGCGAATACGTCTGGCATTATGCAAATTGCCGATCCGCTCATCGAGAAGCGGATTTATAAAGAGAAGTTGGCCTGTGGGAAGTGTTAGATTGCTCCGGATGACGGTCTATCTAGAAAGCTCAACACTACCGACAATCTCTGGGGGCTTGCAATTCTACCGAGATGCGCTAGAGTGATTCGATTAAAGGTCGAAGCAATCCAAATCACCAAGAACCATGCGCTTAGAAGCAGAGCAGATCGTAAATCAAGTTCCACCTCTAAAAACTCTATACATCTGTCAATGCGTGGGCTGCGGCTGGGTCAGTGAGCGCAAGAGTAAGTATTGTGCCGACCACGCCAAGGCGTCCCAGCGCGCTGTGTGCCGGAAAGAGTTCACAGCCATAAACCGAAAAGAGTCACCCAGGCTCAGGCAGCAGTCGCATAGACCAGCTCACCAGCAGTCCAGAAGCAATTGATCGCCGCCAGGCGACATTGACAGACGTAGACACGGAACACGTTCAACAGCAATGCCTCCACTACCCCCACTCAATCCTGACCAGATCATAGCGGCGATAGTCGCCTTTGCACACATGATCGTCGGCTTCGTAATAGCGAATCCGCTTGTTGCCGTGTTTCTCCTCGCAGCGATTGCCATAGTCGCGGAGCTCCCGCCGGTTGTTCTCCTAATCATCATTCTTCTCGCCGTCGCCTACTTCCTCCGGTAGCCATGAACGCCCTGTGCTCTTGGCGAATGAATTCGTCAGGAGCGCAGGGCGCTTATCCCGCCCTGTTTGCACATTGAAATCCGAATAACGAAACGCATCAGGAAGGTCTACCTGCACGCGCCGCCGCCAATTCAGCGGCAACGCGGGTGCAAAACCAAAGGAGGAACCACGCATGAGCACGAATGCAGATATAGCCGTCGCCCAACCATCCACCCCCAACCAACCACAACGGCTGACGGCAAAGGAAGCCATCGCCGCCAACGTCAAAGCCCTGATCGAGCAGATCGAGGCAGGGCATAGTGACGCCCTCACCGTGTACCTCAACGCCATGAGCCGTTTCCACAACTACAGCTTCGGGAACATCCTCGAAATCGCGCGTCAGAAACCGGATGCCACCCGCGTAGCCGGCATGTTCGCCTGGAACCAGCTTGGCCGCCGCGTGATAAAGGGCGAGAAGGGCATCCGCATTCTCGCTCCCGTCATCGGTGCCGGGCGCAAGAGGCAGGAAGATGCTGAGAAGGACCTCACCAAGCAGAATCAGCCTGTATTGGTCGGATTCCGTGCGGTGTATGTCTTCGACATCAGCCAGACCGAAGGCCCAGAGCTGCCAGCGGTGCGCGAGGTCATGGGCGATGTAGGCGAGAACCTCGACCGGCTGATTGCCTTTATCGAAACGCAGGGCATCGCGCTTGAGTTCAACGAGCGCATTGCTCCTGCCCTGGGCGTCAGCTACGGCGGCAAGATCGTCCTGCTGCCGGGCCAATCGAAGGCCGGGGAGTTCTCAACCCTCGTGCATGAGTTGGCGCACGAGTTGTTGCACAAGGCCGAGCGCCGCACGTCAACCACGAAGGTTGTCCGTGAGACAGAGGCCGAAGCTATCGCATTTGTGGTGGGCAAGGCCGTAGGGCTGGAGACGGGAACCGCATCCGCCGATTACATCCAGCTTTACCACGGCAATGCCTCTCTGCTGGCCGAGAGCCTTGAGGTCATCCAGCAGGCCTCCGCCGTCATACTCGGTGCCCTGGAGTCGCCCCTCGATGAATCCGTCGAGGAGGCCCAGGAACAGCCCGAAGCCCTGGCCGTTGCCAGCTAACCCGCTCTGTGATCGGGGCGGACGCTGCAAATGTGTCCGCCCTGAACTTCTAACGTGCAACCTCAACCGTTCAAGGAGAACAAGCCATGTCTACCATTGATACCGCAGCCACCGAGTACCGCGATCTTCCACTTGGGGTACTCACTGAATCCACCACCAACCCCCGCCGCATCTTCGATGAGACTGGGCTGAAAGAACTCGCCACCAGCATCCGTGCTCACGGAGTGTTGGAACCTCTCCTGGTACGGCCACGCACCGAACGCAGTTTCGAGATCGTCGCCGGAGCGCGGCGGTTCCGGGCCGCCAAGCTGGCGGAATCCGATACCGTCCCTGTCCGCATCAAGAACTTCACGGATGCGGAAGCGCTGGAGTCACAGTTGATTGAAAACCTCCAGCGTCAGGACGTTCACCCTCTGGATGAAGCGCAGGGCTTCCGTGCTTTGCTCAATCTTGAGGAGCCGAAGTACAACGTCGAACAAATCGCGGTGAAGACCGGCAAATCGCCGGCCTACATCGCACAGCGTCTCAAACTCACCGAGCTTGTTCCGGCAGTCGTCGAAGCCTTCGCCAAAGACGAGATCGGCGTCGGCCATGCGTTGCTGCTGGCGAAACTCCAGCCGCAACAGCAGAAGGAAGCTCTTCCCAACTGCTATCAGGAGCAATACGGCGGCGCCCGGAAGTCCAAACCCATCCTACTGCCCGTGCGTCATCTGCAGGAGTGGATCGAACACAACATCCTGCTCATTCTGAAAGAGGCACCGTTCGACACGAAGGACGCGGAGTTGCTCCCCGCTGCCGGCAGTTGCCTCGATTGCCCCAAACGCACCGGACACAACAAACTGCTGTTTGCCGATGTGCGGCAGGACGCTTGCACTGACCCCGCTTGCTACTCCGCAAAGGTCAGCGCACACGTGCAGAAGACCATCGCCACCAAGCCGAAGATCGTGCAGATCAGCACCCGCTTCGGGGGAGAACAGGAGGGAAGCACGTCACTGCCACGCAACAAGTACGTCGAAATCCGGCAGGACAGACCGGAGAATAAGGAGCAGCGCGACTGGCCGCAGTACAAGACCTGCAAGTTCACCACCGAGGCCATTGTCACAGAAGGCGCGGAGAAGGGAGAAGTCCGCAAAATCTGCGCCAATCCCGATTGCCCCGTGCATCATCCGAAGAAACAACGTACGCAAGCCGATACTGCAATCAAAGCCGAGCAGGACAAACGCCGCCGCGAGGAGGCGCTGGCCCAGGCAACCGGACTCCGCGTGTTGGGAGCGATTGTCGAAGCTGTCCCTGTCCGGCTAATGAAGCGGGATCTGCTCTTTGTGGTCGAACGGCTGGCGGCAACGCTGGACGAACGCCGTCTCGCAATCATATTGAGACAGCACAACCTCGGTAAGCCGAACAGGGCCACCGACGTCCCGGCCAAGCTACTCTCAGCATTTCTTCGCAAGGCCGATGAGAGTACCCTGGGCCGTCTGTTGGTCGAGCTGGCCGTTCTCCAGGCAGCAGCCTCGCCCAACGAGTCCGGCAAAGCCCTGCGCGATGCCGCCGAGTTCTACAAGGTGGACGTTGGAGCCATCACAACCAAGGTGAAGCAAGAGTTCGCCACGAAGGACAAGGCAAAGGCCGCGAAAAAGCCAGCGCTCAAACCGCCAAGCAAAGCTGCAAAGGAGTCCGTAGCAGCGTAATCACCACATCATTGATCAACGGAGCCTGCAACCACAGGCTCCGTTTTCTTGCCGCCCTTCATCGCTGCGCTACACTAACAAACGAATTAGCACAAAAGATCGGGCAGAGCAAAACCAGGCCCCGTAAATTACGAGGACTATCCACTGACAGAAATCTCAGTAATTGTGATTGTCACTGATTGGAATTCTGGAGGCTGCATCATGAAGGTTAGGTGGTTTTTCCTTTGTTCGCACCGATCACGATTTTTTGAGGCAGTGCGTTTGTTGGTCATGCTTGCGGTTGCGGCCATGGTTGTATCGCAACACGCGGTGGCGCAGCAGCCAGCCGTCCCCAAGCTGACGCTGAGTCAGGTTGAAGGGTTAGTGTCGAACCATGTTCCGGACTCGACAATGCAGACGCAGATCCAAAGGCGAGGGCTGGCCTTCGCTCCCACTCCGGCAATCGTCGAATCGCTGCGCGCGAAGGGCGCTGGTCCTCAGACTTTAGCAGCAATCGAGACATTCTTTCCGAAAGTAAACCTAACGGATTCAAAGCAATCCGCTCCAACGGTCGGGGTTCTCCCACAGAACTTCCCACCACCCACCGGATACGTCAATGACCTTGCCGGGGTGCTATCGCCTGATGTGCGAGCGCGGCTGGATCGACTTTGCGGCCAACTCGACTCCCAAACCGAAGCAGCAATTGCTGTCGTAACCATCCACACATTGAACGGAGCAGATGTGGCGGACTACGCGAAGGAGCTCTTTAACAAGTGGGGAATCGGGCATAAAAATACAAACCGTGGCGTCCTGGTGTTGCTGGCAGTGAATGATCGCAAATACAGAATCACAGTCGGCTATGGCTTAGAAAGTAGTTTAACCGATGCCAAGGCGGCAGAGATTGGTCGTGAAGCGGCTCCTTTGCTTCATGTCAACGACTATGACCGCGGTGTGAGTCTGCTCGTCGATCAGGTGGCGCAGTTCATCGCCGATCAATTCAAGGTGAAACTGGATGATGCACCAGGACAACAGCAACAGCGATGAGGCATAGGATGCTACCAGGTATGCCAGCTGTCATATTGCCACACCGACGCCCCGGCCAAGCTGCTCTCAGCATTTCTTCGCAAGGCCGATGTCATTCTCCAGTTGGCTCCAGCCTCCGCACCGAAGCCGACCGCGAAAGACACAAAGAGGCCAATCGCGGCCTGAACCTCGCATCAAATTCATTTGGAGCCCTGCACTAAGCAGGCTCCTTTTTCGTACTGGTCATCTTTGAAATTGGCGTGTTAAGCGCCAACTGCCGGTTGAAGTAGCCCATCTGGGTACGCTTTCAGCTCCGAGAGTAAGGGGTTGGATGCTCCGAGGCTAACTGCAAGCTGGGCGAGTTGAACCTGCTCGTATCCACCTGCTTGCAACCCAAAAGAATCTGGCTGTATCAGCCTAGTCGCAGTCCCAATTGGCAAGCCGCGTTCAACCAACGCCCGTATGACCTCATCTAAGACTTTGTCTCTCATCCGCTGCACAGCACTGGAACCACCAGTTATCACGACTTCAAGCCCAGGGCTGCGCGGAAGGCAAACTTCATCTCGGAGGACTTTCGCATACTCCGAGACATGTGCTGCTATCCGCTCACTCCACTCCCTGACATAGGGCTTATCCAACCATGCGAGTTGCCGATTCAGCTTCGTATCTTCGGCTTCCCCAAGCGTGACCAAAGGTCTTTGCTGTTGTAAGTCCGCATAGATTCTATCGGTAAGCCACATGCCTGCAAGTTCCAGGGCATCTGCCGCAGGAAGCCAAATGAGCAGTGGCCACATGATTCCCTGGGCATCTCGGGGACGAACAGTTCGTACGAGGTAACCAGCGTCGGTAGACCCGGCACCCACATCAACAACCAGCACCTTACGAACTCTACGACCTTCCGGAAGCGTCCGTAGCGTGTCCTCGAAGATATCCCGATCATCCTGCAATAAATAAGGAAATCCAGCTGCGCACGATTCAAACACAAATTCCCATTGCACATCATTGATTGTGCCTTTGGCGCATCGCTCATAGTCGCGGTGATTGTATTGATCTGAAAAGTTAGGAAGTCCATCAACTGTGGGCCTATGTCTTCGAACAATATCTCTCAACGTTGCTGCAGGCAGAGTGATACGACCATCCTGTTCATCGGCGTTGAATCCTTCAAGCAGCGCTGAAAGTGCTACTACAGCCGCATCTCTGAAGCATTGGAGGGCGCGAACACTCTTAGAGGAAATCCAGTTTGGATGCGAGAATCGAATCACCGATCCGTGGTCTCTGAAACTCATATCACGTTGGCGTAGGGTTCTATCAGCATCCAGCAACAAGGATAAGATCGAGAAAACGACCGATTCTCCGAGGGTGACACCTAACTTCGGTCGAGCGCCTTCCCAGAATGGCTGATCGGGATCCTGAATTAGCTTGCGCTTGAGCGCGACTTCGCGGGAGGTATCCTGGTGGCTCTGTTCCGCGGTGTACATCTCTAGGTTTGACCCCGCGAGGCAAACTGCTGAATCCCAGATCGGTCCCACAAGGGGCGTCGATCCACGCTGGAACGCCCACTTGGATGAGTGCGTTCCCCAATCAATGCCTAGATAACCGCTCATTGTTACTTCTTTCTCACAGCAGGTTGTGGTTCAACAATCCCTCTAATGACTACACGTGCATCTGGCGGTTTGTACCATTCAACCCAAGGCCGAAGCAACGTGCCTTCAGGCTGCGGCTCGCACGACTGCAGCAACTCATGAAACCGAGAGTCGTACGCCACTGTGCTCCCAACAACGCCTCGGAGATGGAGACTAAACTGGCGCTCGGAAACCTTCCTATAGCGCTCATACGCTTCTTCCAGCTCCGGTGTGTGTTGCCGAACGTCGAAGAGGAACAGCAATAGAGCTGCAGCCTCACGAACTTGGGGGCTTTCGGCTGGGTTTGCGTAATCAACCTGGCCGGATTCAATATCAATTGACAGAAATCGCAACACGATCTGTTGGGATTCCCTCGGAAGGATGCTTGCTCGTTCCGAAAGTAGTCGCTTCAATACACCACGACACGCCTCCTCCAATTCGGATTGGCATGCACACGCCCCGAGTAACTGTCGGGCTCCGGAAGTATTGCCAGATTCAAGCAAAGAACCCAGGCTATTCACTACTCCGGACTTAAGCCTCGTAAATGTCTCTCCAAAGTTTTCTTCAGACAGGAACGTTTCTATATTTAGGTTGGCGGATAATGCTGCCGATTGAAAGAACACTACAACCTGTCCCCAACAGAGTCCGTCTCTTGTCGCACTTGCCCAAATTGCAAGGGTGCTGCCGCAGCGCTTGATCAAAGCCTCCAAGATTCGTCTGTCTTTCGCTCGAAGCGAAAAACGGCGCACGACCTCTCCCAGAATGTCGGCAGCAATGATTATGCTGCCGCTCGTTAGCGAGACATGAGAGTTCACCTTCTTAGGAGCTTTGGGAACCGCCTTGAAAAGCAAGTTGTGGATCTTATTCGCTGTGCCAAGATCAATTGGGCCCAGGTAGGATTTGATCTCCCCGAATACTTGCGTGTACCTCACAGCGAGGTCGACTTCAGAGCGGAGGGAAATGTCATCCCCTCTCGGTATTGATAAAGCTCTAGTTCGTTTGAAAAAGGCAATCAACGCAGCCTTCTCGTCAGATGACAGCGTCTTACCGGATTTGTTCTGTCTGGTGTTCATTGTCATAATCAAATTCTCAGCATTCCTACCCACAAAGGGCAATCTGGATCAGTACCACGCGGCAGTTCTCTTTTACTTAATTGGGAATCTCTTTTTCAGTCATGACTTGCTTGGATTGTACCGCTCTTCAGCGGTATGGGAAGACCAACGCCGCAATTGCGATCGAAAAACAGAACGATACTTGCCGCCCAGAGCACACTTGAATTTGGTTGGCCCTGAGTGACAATCCGCCGATGACGGGAGTTTTCTAAGCAGCGTCCCGCCAGAAGATGTATATCCTCGCCGATTGCCCCGGCCTTTCCTCTTCAACATCGAGGTACTCACAAGAGTCTTCTGTCTGCCGGCCTGGCGGCAGCGTTTTCAGCAGAGCTGGCCGGCGCTGAGCCGAGCATTCGTACACGCGCAGCCAGCTTGGCGTGGTGCCTGCAAATATCAAGCGCACCTCGCATCGACGGACACGATCCTGAGTGAAAGAAAGCGTTGACGTGTAGTAGCCAAACCCCGCCTTTACGCACCGAGGCAAAGCACATTTCAAGAGCACTGCGAAAGAATCGTTCGATTTGAGCGGTTCCAGGAACGGCACCGAGAGCTTTCGGGAAATGCCTTCTGATCCGACAAGGAGCGGTCGAATCGGCCGGATCATGCCTGGATCACGAGCAAGATCAAACGCAATGCAGTTCAGATTCTCAAATGCGGTGCTGTCATCTGAGTCGATACTGAAGTCAATCGCAGTTTCGCGGTCCGCTTTGCAGTATCCCGAGTACTGCCAGGTGATCTCCAGATCCTCGCCTTCGATTCGCGCCGTGTGATGGGCCTCTTGAATGACAAGGGTCCGGTTCACACGCCGCTTCAGGTTCGCGATGTTCAGGGAATCGATGCTGTGACCTTCGATTTCGTTCAAAGCAGCGTTGAGGGCGAGGCGCTTCTTGCGGGCGTATAGGCCAGCTATGATCGAGAGAATTACGAAACACAGGCTCGTGAAGACAAGCCAAGCGCGGGATTGTATGACAGCAAGGACGCTGGTTGCCGTCCCGACAATGGTTGCCAAGGCAACGATGGCCTCAAGAGAAAATTGCATGTGTGTGGGAGCAAACCTGCAATGCAAGGTGCTGGCTTGCCATTTACCCGATCATTGAATTAGGGGATTGCCGTGAACACCGCCGCCCCCGCCTCCACCGCCAGTCAAGGCTTTCGGATGCTTCATTCAGGGCCTCCTTTCCGGTTCCAAAAGAACCGCCTTTACTCAATCCAGAATACCACTCATACAGTGGATATGTAAATAGTGTAGACGTAAAGGGGTCAAATAGAGAACACTCTCGGACATGGAAAAACGACTTCCCAATCTGCTCCTGAAAGCTCTGGGTCAAAGAATCAGAGAGTTGAGAAAAGACCAAGGCTATTCGCAGGAGGCCTTTGCCGACAAATGCGGCGTCCACCGGACGTTTATGGGGACGATTGAGCGCGGCGAGAGCAATCTGAGCTTCCAGAACATTCACAAGGTGGCAGCCACCCTGGGCATATCCTTGTCCACGCTTTTTCAGGGGCTTGAGCAGTGCGCCACAGAACCAGTACGCCAAGCTGGATTGAGCAAACATAAGGCGATTGCCAAGGACACGAAATTGCAGTAGTTCACTATTGCGCGGTACACAAGGGAGTTCAGATGGCAGGCAAGTCAAAAGGCGATAATGCTCCAAGGAACCACGAGATCATCCTGTACTCCACGCCGGAAGGAAACGTGCGTGTCGAAGTTCTGTTTGAAGGCGAGACCTTTTGGCTGACCCAAAAAAAGATGACTGACCTCTTCAGGGTCGGCAAAGCGACCATCAGTCACCACCTTTCAGAGATATTTAACTCAGGTGAATTGAATGAGATAGCAACTGTTCGAAAAATTCGAACAGTTCAAACCGAGGGAAGTCGAGAGGTGACACGAGATGTTGAATTTTACAACCTCGACGCGATCATCGCCGTCGGCTATCGCGTCAACAGTCATGAGGCCACACAGTTTCGCATCTGGGCCACTCAGGTTCTACGCGAGTATCTCGTCAAAGGGTTTGTTCTCGACGACAACCGCTTAAAGCAGGGGAAGCGCATCGGCAAGGATTACTTCGATGAACTGCTGGAGCGGATTCGATCCATTCGCGCCAGCGAGCGGCGCTTCTATCTGAAGATCACGGACATTTACGAACAGTGCAGCATCGACTACAACCGGAATGCCGAGATTACCCAAACATTTTTTAAGACTGTGCAGAACAAATTGCATTGGGCCATCACTGGCAAGACTGCGGCTGAGTTGATTGCGGAACGCGCCCATGCCAACCAGCCGAACATGGGGCTCAAGACGTGGAAGAATGCTCCGCAGGGACGCATTCAGAAGTCCGACGTTACCGTTGCCAAGAACTATTTGGAAGAGGATGAGCTCAAGGCGCTTGAACGTATCGTCAGTATGTACCTTGACTACGCCGAGAACCAGGCCTCGCGGCAAATTCCGATGAGCATGGCCGACTGGGTTGAGAAGCTGAATGCGTTTCTCAAGTTCAATGAGTACGACGTTCTGAATAACGCCGGCAAGGTTTCACACGAGGTTGCCAAAGAATTGGCCGAGCAGCAGTACGAGTCATTCAGGATCATTCAAGACCGCAGCTTCGAAAGCGATTTTGAGCGTGCGTCGAAACAAATGCTTGGACAAAAAAGTGCTGTGGCAAAGAAGACGAAAGCCAGTGGCCATTGAAGCACGGGGAAAGAGGAGTCAAATTGCAAGAGCCGAGATTAGAGCGCCAGCAGGCTGTGCAGGATCTGCTTCAGAACCTCAAGGGGCTTGAACCGCTCAAAATGCTGTTTTGGACAGATCTGAACTACGACCGGGTGAACCAGCCACTCTCCCGGCGCGGTTGGAAAGAGAGCGTTGCCAGCCTGTTGGCCGTTGATCCCGTCCTGTTTGCCTCTGGAGCGGACGCCTTTCACGTCATCTACGCCAGGCTGGCCTCCGACCGCCTCCTCATCGGCGACGAGCGTCCCGTCGTTTCCAGGCTGCTGCAAGAGCACCCCTATGCGCTGTTCGTTTTCTCCGATTCGAAGCAGGAGCACTTCCATTTTCTCAACGTCAAGTACGACGATGACGTGCAGAAGAGGCGCCTGTTCCGGCGCATCACGGTTGGCCCAAACGAGCAACTTCGCACCGCATCGGAACGGATCACGCTCCTCGACCTTGCCGACGTAAGCACGGACCTCTTCGGGCTATCGCCTCTCGCAATCCAGCAACGGCATGACGATGCATTCGATGTTGAGCCAGTGACAAAGGAGTTTTTCTCGAAGTACCGCCAGATATTCGAGGAGGTGGAAGAGGCAATCACAGGCTTTGGCCGCGACAAGGACCGGAAGCGCCTCTACACGCAGCGCCTCTTCAACCGCCTGATGTTCATCGCCTTTATACAAAAGAAGGGCTGGCTCAAGTTCAACGGGGACGCCGATTATCTGGCCGCTCTCTGGAAGGCACACCTCAAAGACAACAGCGTCTCCGACAAAAACTTCTACCGGGACCGGCTCAAGCGCCTGTTCTTTGATGGTTTGAACACAACGAATGAGGTTAACAGGATCGGCATCAACCGGGGCGGATTTCTCAAGACGCTGATCGGCGACGTGCCTTACCTGAACGGCGGACTCTTCGAGGATGACGAGGACGACAACGACGAAAACATCAAGGTGCCGGACAAATCCACGGGGGCCATTCTGAATGGCCTCTTTGCCAAGTTCAACTTTACGGTCACGGAAAGCACGCCGCTCGATGTAGAGGTGGCTGTCGATCCAGAGATGCTGGGCATGATATTTGAGGAACTGGTCACCGGCCGTCACGAATCGGGCAGCTACTACACCCCCAAGCCAATCGTGTCGTTTATGTGCCGCGAGGCGCTCAAGGGCTATCTGGAGACAAATGCGGCAGGCGAGAGCAAGTCTGCAATCGAACGATTTGTTGAGAAACATGAGCCGGACAATCTGCGGAATGCAGAGAACATTCTGGATGCGTTGCGACGCGTGAAGGTCTGCGATCTCGCTTGCGGCTCCGGCGCGTATCTATTGGGAATGCTCCACGAGCTACTTGATCTCAGAGCCACGCTATTTCAAACGAAAAAGCTCGACAGCCCGTCAATTTACCAAAGGAAGCTGGAGATTATTCAGACCAATGTTTACGGTGTAGACATCGATCCCTTCGCCGTCAATATCGCTCGTTTGAGGCTGTGGTTATCTCTCGCAGTGGACTTTGAGGGCACAAAGCCTGAACCATTACCCAACCTGGACTATAAGGTTGAGTGTGGTGACAGCGTCTGCTCTCCGAATCCATCCGGTGGCCTGGAACTTGGTTTTCGGAAGGCACTCATCGACGAGTTTCTGAAGCTGAAGTCTGAGTATTTGACAGCTCACCATAGCCAGAAACGAGACCTTAAGAAGAAGGTGGAGACACTTCGAGCCGACATTGTCGCCTGGGCCCATAAAGAAGATGTGGATGGCTTTGATTGGCCGGTTGAATATGCCGAGGTGTTCTTAAACGGAGGTTTCGATGTAGTATTGGCAAACCCGCCATGGGTCCGCCAGGAACTTATTGTGGATCAGAAGCCTGCATTTAAGAAGCAATACGGCGATGTTTTTGACGGTCGTGCAGATTTGTACTGTTACTTCTATGCCCGAGGGCTAGAACTTCTTAGACCCAGTGGAATGTTGTGTTTTATTTCATCTAATAAGTGGATTCGAGCGAAATACGGTGCGGGGCTGCGTGAACGAATTTCAAAGACCTCAGGCGTCAAGAGTATTACTGACTTCGGGGAGCTACCAGTCTTCGAAGCAGCTGCCACTTTCCCCATGATCCTCATCGCCCAGAAAGGCGTCATGGGCGGGCAACCGATATTCACCCAGGTCCAATCCTTGGACTTGCCCTATCCAGACGTACCAGCGATCATCCACGCTAATGGCCATCCGCTTTCCGAAAGCGCCCTTAATGGACCGCATTGGCAACTCGCGGATGCGCAAGCCAGCGATAAATTGGAACGCTTTATGAAAAAGGGAAAGCCTCTCAAGGAATTCTCGGCTGTCGAGGTGTACTGCGGGATTAAGACAGGATGTAATGCTGCATTCTGGATAGACGAAGAAACTAAACGGGCAATAGTGAGGGCCGACCCAGGTTCGGCGAAGATCATAAAGCCGATTGCGAAGGGCGATGACATTCGCAAATGGCACATCAAAGATCGAAAGGTTTATCTGATTTTCACTCCACCGGGTACGGAAATAGATGATTATCCCGGCGTGAAGAAGCATTTGGCGAAGTTTCGGGATCGTCTCGAATCGCGTGCTGTCAAGCAACCATGGTGGGAGTTGCAACAAGCACAAAATCGCAAGGGGGTCTGGCAGACTGACAAGATTGTATATCCAGATATATGCAAGGAAAGCAGGTTTACTCTCGACGAACATCGCACCTATATCGACATGGATGGATTCATACTTCCTTGCTCAGACCTCTATCTCCTTGGAGTCCTCAATAGTAAGGCAGTATGGTGGTTCCTTCAACGCATTTGCGCTGTGCTTGGCAACGCAGAAAAGGGTGGACGGCTTCGACTTAAGCGGCAATATGTCGAGAAGATCCCAATACCTGAGGCATCCAAAGCTGAGAAGGATGCAATTGCTAAGCTGGTTCGCAAGTGCCTAGACGCACGGGGTGTGGGCTGTGAAAAGTGGGAGAAAGAAATCGAAGATAGAGTTCTTTCACTCTTTGGTTTTGCTTCAGATGGGGTCGGTGAGTGAAGTGTCCACACATGACATCATCGACAATCGGGCACAGAACTAGTCGATCACATCAATGAGGCTCACGGTTATCCTGGAGAGGTAGATCACACAGAGAATAGGTAGCCGATGAGCATCCCGCAACTTGCCTTCTCGTTCAGCGCCGATACCGTTCCGCAGTCACCACCCGGTGAAACTGCAAATGGATTCTCAGTGCAGATTGAGGAGCTTCTCGATGCCTTCGATGGCGAGCCTTCGCTAAAGCATCTGTTCTGGGAACTGCTGTCGTATGACCGAGTACGCGCTCCGTTGCCTCTCACTCTGCTGCCTGCCTCCGCAATCCAATACATGAAGAGCCTGGAGGTCTTCGCTGAGTCAAAGGCTTACTCAATTGTTCTCGCAGAGGTGCTGTTCTTCCCGGATGGAGGCAGGCTTGAGCAGATGATTTGGGCTGTCAGACGGCAGATCGGCAACTGTATTGTCTTGCTCACCGACTCAACAACCTGGCAGATCATCTGGCCCGATGAAACGCTAAAGCCACGGGTCCGTTGCCTGCCCTTACCGGGCGCGTCATTTCAGCGAGCGGAAGTGGTACAGGCACTTTGCGGTATGAACGCAGCGGATGAAGCCTCTGGGGATGAGTACACAGCATTTGAGCTGGCCGAGACCTTGGAAGGAGTGTTCCCTGGGCCGACACCCAACATCGGCGATCTGCTGACCGATTTCGAACGAATTGCGCAGCATCCTAGCCCGGAGATGCGGGAACTCTGGACTTTCATCCGTTTAGCAGGCCAGTATCCGCTCCTGACAGCGGCACAGGAGAGGGGCGAAGACCTGACCGGGAATGAGATTGTGCCAGATGGAACAGGACTCCCGTACCAACAATGGCGTCTAGTCGTTCACAATTTGCGACTTGTTGTATGGATGGCATCTACAGTTCCAAGGATCGGCATGGACCTTTCGGATCTCGTAGATGAAGGCTGTATTGGGCTAATGACTGCGGCGAGGCGCTTTGACCCAACCCGTGGCAATCGTTTCTCCACCATGGCATATTGGTGGGTGCGGCAGAATATACTTCGAGAACTGCACAACAAATGCAATGTGATTCGCTGGCCTGTGCATCGGGCTGAAAAGCTGCTTCCTGCATTGATTCAAGGCAAGGAAACGGGATTAACGGCAGGTGAGAAGCCAGTGATGCAGTTTAGGACTCCATTTCTCCGGCGGCTCTGGCGGCTATCCCTTTGTACGAGCAACCCGATAGACTCAGTGGTCAGGAGCCAGGCGCAGGTTGCGATGCGCCAGGCACTCTCCCAACTAAAGCCACAACAGCGACAGGTAATTGAACGGAGATTTGGCATTGGCGATGGGAACGAAGAAACGCTGGAGTCCATCGGCCAAGACTTTGAGCTTACCAGGGAAAGAGTCCGGCAAATCGAAGCAAAGGCATTCAAGAATCTACAGGGATGGTTGAGTTTCCAGTTGTCTCCACATCACGGCGCACTAGTATGGCGTGAAACATGCGCAGTGGGTGACGCATCCGCACAAGTTCAGGCTCCGTTCCGCGACTTTATGCAAGGGCTGCACAATTTCAAATCAGAAGGCTGAAAGCTGAACCCCATGGCGACACATGACATCATCGACAATCGCAGCGAAAAGCTGGTCGATCACATTAACGAGATTCTTGGCTCAACTGAGTCTGGCCGCTTCGCGGTCGGCTACTTCTTTCTTTCCGGTCTGGAGAGTATCGCCAAGTCGCTGGCACATGTGAAGGAGTTGCGGCTTCTGATCGGCAACACCACAAACCACGAGACAATCGAGCAGATGGTCGAAGGGTATCGCCGCCTGGAGTTGGTAAGCGACAAGGTTGAAGAGCAGAGCTTCCCAAAGAAAACAGAAGCCAGGCGCATGGCCTTGGAGACCGCAGAAAACATCCGCGCCACCATTGAACTCATGGATCAGACGGATGGGGCCGAGGCAACGGTGAAGATACTGGCCCGGCTGATCGAAGAGAAGCGATTGAAGGTCCGCATTTACACCAAGGGCCGGATGCACGCAAAGGCGTACATCTTCACCTATGGCGACAGCTTCAATGTGCTGGGTGAGAAGATCACCAAGCATGAAACGGGCATTGCCGTAGTCGGCTCGTCGAATCTTACCTTGTCCGGTGTGTCCCACAACACCGAGTTGAACGTCATCGTACCGGGCAACAACAATCACGATGAACTCGTCCGCTGGTTTGATGAGTTGTGGGCAGAGTCTCAGGACTTCGATGAATCGCTGATGAACGAGATGCAGCAGTCCTGGGCGCTTGCGCCTGTCCGGCCATACGACATCTACATGAAGACCCTTTATGCACTGGTAAAAGACAGACTGGAAGATGATGAGGACCGGGGCATTCTATGGGACGATGAGATCACAAAACAACTGGCAAACTTCCAGAAGGTCGCGGTTCACCAAGCGGTGCAGATCATCCGCGATTACCGGGGTGCGTTTGTTGCCGACGTTGTTGGCCTCGGCAAGAGCTTCATCGGCGCAGCTATCGTGAAGCACTTCGAGCGGACCGATCATGCACGTCCTCTGATTCTGTGTCCGGCGCCTCTGATCGAGATGTGGGAGAACTACAACGAGACGTACGAACTGAACGCGAACGTCCTGTCCATTGGCTATCTTTTCGAACACTCAACCGGCAGCGGCAATCTCCTGCTGGACAGCGTCAAGTATAAAGACCGCGACTTCATCCTGATCGATGAGAGTCACAACTTCCGCTACACAGGCACACAGCGTTATAAGGTTGTGCAGGACTATATGGCAGCAAATCCATCGCGTCGTTGCTGTCTGCTGACTGCGACGCCTCGTAACAAGTCCGCATGGGATGTCTACAGTCAGATCAAGCTGTTCCACCAGGACGATAAAACCGAGCTGCCTGTCGATCCGCCTGACATCAAGCAGTATTTCAAGCTCATAGAGAAGGGCGAACGCAAGTTGCCGGACCTGCTGGCACATATCCTGATTCGCAGGACGCGCAATTTCATTCTTCGGTGGTACGGGTTCGATTCGGAAACTCATCAGCCGGTGGACCCGGCGCGCTTCCGTGATTACCTTGAAGGCCGGTGTCGTGCCTACGTGGAGGTCGCTGGGAGGCACCAGTTTTTCCCGAAGCGCCATTTGGAGACAATTGACTACAGCATCGAAGACACCTACCAGGGCCTCTATCAGGAACTACGGGGGTATCTCGGCAAGCCGGAAAAGGATAGCAGCAAGGGGGAGCCGCCGAAGCGGCCCGGCAATTACCTGACGTTTGCTCGCTACGGCCTGTTCCGCTATGTGAATGAGGACAAGCGCAAGAAAGAGCCATATGCCAGCTTGCACCGCGCCGGGGCGAATCTGCGCGGCCTCATTCGTGTGCTCCTGTTCAAGCGTTTCGAATCCAGCGTTTACGCCTTCCAACAGACGATTAAACGACTGCTGAGGACACATGAGACGTTTCTGAAGGCATTGGAGGCTGGATTCGTCCCGGCAGGTGAAGAAGCGCAGTCAATCCTCTATGACCCGAGCGAGCAAGAAGAGGCCGATCTTATGACCGAGTTGGAGAAGGTCTCGACGCGGTATAAAGTCGAGGACTTCAACGCCGTCCAATTGCGGAGTCACATAGAGCATGATGTTGCAATCCTGCGGAAGATTCAGGCTCTGGTTGAACCGATCACGCCGGAGAAGGATGCGAAGCTCCAGGTTTTGTTGCAGCGGCTGAAAGAGAAGCCCCTGAGTGAAGGCAAGCGGCTGATCTTTACGCAATACGCAGACACCGCGCGATACCTGTATGACAATATCAATCCCGACGGACAGGACGAAAAGATCGAGGTTATTTTTAGCGGCGACAAGAGCAAATTTCGCTTGGTTGGGCGATTCTCACCAAAATCAAATCCCGAGTACCAGTGGGGACCAAACGACATTGAGCTGAACACAGTAATTGCTACCGATGTTCTTTCTGAAGGTCTGAACCTTCAGGATTGCGACAAGATCATCAACTACGACTTGCACTGGAATCCAGTACGCCTAATCCAACGGTTCGGACGCATCGACCGCATCGGCAACGAGTATGATGCAGTGTTCGGATTCAACTTTCTGCCGGAAACCGGTATCGAGCGCAACCTGAATCTCCGACAGAAGCTCGCCAGCCGCATCGCTGAGATTCACGAAACCATCGGTGAAGACTCTGCGATCTTGGACCCGTCAGAAAAGCTCAACGAAAATGCGATGTACGCCATTTATGAAAAAGATGGTGGCGCAAATCTGAGCCTGTTCGAGGATGAAGATGAATTGGTTGATCTGAATGAGGCGGAGGAAATCCTTCGCCAGCTCAAGAAGGATAATCCCAGCGAATACGACCGCATAGTTGGGCTGCGCGAAGGAATCCGAACGAGCAAGCCCGCGTTGAACAAGGGCATGTACGTGTTCTGCCAAGCTGACCGTTACCAGCAACTCTTCCTGCTAGATGAGCTGGGCAACGTCACTTCGCGTGATATTCCAAAGGTGCTTGGCACGATTAAGTGTGGTCCCGACATGCCGGGACAGGCACTACTAGAGGGATACAACGCGGAAGTGATGAAGGTGAAGCGCCTGTTTGCAGAGGAAGTCAAGTTTCGCCAAGCCCAAAAAGATCACACACTCTCCCTTTCTCATGGCCAACGCTACGTCTTGAAAGAACTGCGCATCTACTTTGGAACCGTCGAAGACGAAGACACAAAAGCAAACATCAACCTGCTCGAACGGGCATTTCGTTTGAGTGGAGTGACTAGAGCCGTGCGGGATGAGTTGAACAAGTTACGCAGAAATAACGTGACAGGGCAGAGCCTGTTCAAGTCGCTCGTCCGCATCTATCAGCAGCACAATCTACGGGAATGGTTAGATCGTCCCCGCAATGATGCGGAGACTCTAATTCCGAGGATCGTTTGCAGTGAATCGCTGGGGTAGAATACTTGACGGCTTCAGTAAATACTCTATGCTTATAGTATCCAGAAATGGATAGCCGGAGGATACACCGAAGAATATAGAACCCTTTAGCGGTGGCATCCACGGAGAAATCTGTAGGTGCTCCGGCTAAAGGGTTTTTTCGTAAAAGGTCGATTCGGCTACCAGTAAAGAAACTTTACACCCACCTGTAAAAAATCTTTACTGGTACCTGTAAAGAAACTTTACACAAAGAAGAAGAATGGAATCAGAAAAATGGAATAAGAATGGAATTCTAAAAAAATGCATCCGGAATTCTCCCATGAAATGGAAGATGGGTTTTTCGATTATCCCAACTCAGATTCTCATGGACGAGCGATTGTCGCGTTCGTGCCTCGTGGTGTTTTGGGTTCTCACCGTGCATATCTTTCGCGGCAAGAAGTTCTGCTTTCCCTCGACTGCAACGATAGCCAAGGAAGCTCACTCGTCTCGCCCAACCGTGATAAAGGCGATCAAAGAACTTGAGCAGTACGGATACCTTGAGGTCGAAAGATCCTCAGGCGGTGTGAGCAAATACTACTTGAAGGTTCTCGTATAATTCAGAAATTGCAGTTCAAATTCAAGATTGAATGGTCCAAGTCTCCCTGACAGCCGCATTCAAAGAGTCCTGCCGCGCTTGAATCCATTGGGAGTAGTGCTTCTCAATTATCCGCGGACTATTTCCCAAAATAGCCGCAACCTCGGAAACAGGGACCCCTTTGGAAAGCAACTGAGTGGCGAATGTGTGCCGCCAGCGGTGAGCGTGAATATGTACCCCGGCGACCACTCCCAACCTCCTCAAGGTTCTTTGCCAATCCCCGACACACGACTTCGGGTTTCCCGTGCCGGACCAGAAGAAATACTCGTATCCCTTCATCATGGACAAGGCTTCGAGCATTTCGGGATGGACGGGAAGTTGGACGGGTTTCCCGTTCTTGTGGGTTCGGACGGTGATGAATTCTTCATCCACAGCGCTCCGTTTCAATTGGACGACATCCCTGATACGTAACCCGGTCCACCGCAGAACGGACACAAACGCCCGTATACGCTCACGATTGTTTTCCCCATAGATGCCCTTGATGGGGAAGAGGGGTATCGCCCAGGCGATCTTCTCTAGCTCGTTATCGTCATACGGTTTTTTTTCTATCGAAATCTCTTTGGGAGGTCGGAGCGCGGAGGCTGGGTTACTCTCGATCCACCTCCGCTCAAGACAGAACTTGAACAGCGACCGGAGGCGCTCCAATTTCTTCCGCGCCGTCGTTTGACCCACCCTCCATCCCTCTCGGAACTTCCCCAGGTCATCGGGTGTGAACTGGTCAACGCACCACTTAGGGAAACGCTGTTTGAGTTCTCCGGTCAGCAACTCGAATTTCTTTATCGTGACTTCAGACAACTCCCGCGCCTTCATGTCTTCGACAAACCGCTTCGCCGCTTCCTCGATTGAGGGAATCTCTTGCGGCTTCCCGCTCTCCATTTCCCGAACGATTTTTTGCGCGGCGTCCCAATTCCTCACTCCGAGCGTTTTCCGAATCATGCGTCCGCGCAGACGCCCCTCGACCGCGATGGGGCAACCACAAGCCCGATGCTTGCGTCCCTTCGCGGCGTATTTACAACTGTTCAAATGGCGACGGAAGATGGTCAGCATGGACAAAAGATAACACGTATTGCACACGCTTTATTTATAATTCGCATAAGTTATTTATTTACAACAACTTATGATGGTGGAGGCGGCGGGAGTCGAACCCGCGTCCGAAACTGCCTTCAACAGAGAGCATTCATGCTTTTCCGCGTTCCATTTTTGTCTCGTCATCGACGCTAAGAACGGGCGAAGACACGGCGACGACCAGTCTGATCGATCTCGTCCGTTCCGCCCAGACGGAGCAGTTGGGACCAGCCTGCTGTGCGACGATCGGACTCCGCCCACAGGCGAAGCGGAGGCGATCGGCTGTCTAATTAATTAGGCAGCAAGAGCCAATTGAGGTTCGGCACTTATGGTTTTGTGAGCGATTACGGGTGTCCACACCCCGGCATGTCTCTCTGCCGCTAGCAATCCCGTCGAAGCCGTGACGCCCCCATGCGGGGCTGGCTGAAACTTGCTTTTGGCACTCAAAGAACTGAGTCCAGTATAGCGCGTCCGGTTGTTGACGGCAGGGCTTCGGGGTGCAGCGAGCAAAGGCCCAAGGCTAAAGCCCATTGAATTCAATAGCCATATTCGTGGGGCTGAAGCCCCACGCTCCCTCCGGAAAAACAGACAACGGCAAGGGCAAAGAACAGACAACCGCAGGTTCCTTCGGCTTCGCTCAGGACAGGCTCTTCGACTCGCTGCGCTCGCTCAGGATGACACTTTCATCCCACTCATGCGCAAAGAGTGCGCATGAATGGGGCACCCGCAAGGGCAACCGCAGGTCCTTCGACTGCGCAGCTCGCAAAGAACGCGAGCTGCTCCGCTCAGGATGACAGCGGAAACAAACAAAGATGAACAACAGACAGTGGCCGGTTAGAGGGGCTTGGACATGATGATGGCGCGGCAGGGCGGGACGCCGGGCTTGAGCTTCTGGGAGGGCTGGAAGTCCTGGATGGCGGTCTCGACGTAGCCGAGTTTGCGGTAGATGGGGGGCAGCTCGGTGCGCCAGGCGATGACGCTGATGTCCACGGCCACGCATCCTTTGGCGCGCAGGTAGTCCTCGCCGGCGGCCATGAGGGTGCGTCCGTGGCCCATGCGCTGATGCGCGGGATCGACGGCGAGCATTCCGAGATAGCCGCGCGGGAGGCGCAGCTCGGTGTAGATGCTGCCGATGAGCTGGCCGGAGGCGTCTTCGGCGAGCAGGAACTCGCCTTTGCGGAAGTAGGCAGAGAGGCGGTCGAGATCGGTGCGCGTGCCCTCCAGAAACGTCTCGACGGTGAAGGCTGCGTTGATCATGGGGACGAGGCGCGGAATGTCGGCTTCGGTCGCCAGGCGGATGCGAAGGGAAGGGGTGGATTGGGAGTGGGGAATAGGTTCGCCGGTCATGGGATGGGAGGGTGAGGCAATGCTAAAGCATTTCACCGATAGTGTAGAGGATTGCGCCTCGAACAAAATGCGGGGGTCCCTCCACTGCGGCGGCAAAGTACGCCGCCTCCGGTCGGGATGACGGTAGTTTTGTTTCGGTCGGGATGACGGTAGTTTTGTTTCGGTCGGGATGACGGCAATTAGATTGGAACCATCCATTCTGATTCTGCTCAAATTTCTACAGCAAGACGAGGCCGCCGTTGACCCTGGGATTGCGGTCAACGGCGGCTTTGTCAGAGCGATCTGGAGCGATCACTGCGTTCCGGAGCCTGCGTTGCGCAGCGGATCTTTCTGCGCGGACTTCTCTTCCAGCGCGGCCTGCGCGGCGGCGAGGCGCGCGACAAGCAGACGGAAGGGCGAGCAGGAGACGTAGTTGAGACCGACGCGGTGGCAGAACTTGATGGACTCCGGATCTCCACCATGTTCTCCGCAGACGCCGACCTTGATGTCGGCGCGTGTGGAGCGGCCGCGTTCGGTGGCCATCCTGACGAGCTGACCCACGCCCGCCTGGTCCATGGAGGCGAAGGGGTCCTGCTTGAAGATTCCGGCCTTCATGTAGGCAGGCAGGAACTGGTTGATGTCGTCGCGGCTGATGCCGTAGGTGGTGGAGGTGAGGTCGTTGGTGCCGAAGCTGAAGAAC
>Ga0187872_10000822_pt1 | contig 33641 bp, 31 predicted proteins | sample June2016WEW_16_4_FD_132973 | JGI IMG/M metagenome (GOLD analysis project Ga0187872, IMG submission 132973) | Peatland microbial communities from SPRUCE experiment site at the Marcell Experimental Forest, Minnesota, USA - June2016WEW_16_40 | ecosystem: Environmental > Terrestrial > Soil >...
CAGCGTGGTGGAGAACACCACCTTCGGGAGCGGCTTCCAGATCGCGGCCCACTCGAGCATTGAGTCGTCGAGCGATGGATCCTGGCCGGCGGTCTCCCAGTACAGCATCGTCTCGTACAGCCCTCGTCCCAGCAGGTGGACGCCGACCTCTCGTATCTCGTCGGTGACGAAGCGAAAGACCTCCTCGTCGGGCGCCGTCCAGTCGAAGTCGCCGTCCGGCCCGGCGATGTAGCCGTCCAGTGAGACGCCCATCGAATAGGTCACGCTGCGCATCAGAAGTCCTCCTCGGTAACGGGTTCGACAGTACGACCGCCAGACGCCGCAGAACTCATGGCGGCTCGCGGGACAGGGCAAACGTTGCCGGTTACGGCACCAGCAGCGAATCGCCGCATGCGAAGCATTATCGACGATGGATGAGCGCCGGTTACAGTAGCCGACTTGCCCATGCGGCCCGAGCCCACGCAGAAATCTCACACCCAAGTGCCCAGCGAACCGAGTCGACGTCGATGCCTAATTCCGTGGCCATTTCCCCGCACAATCGTCCTGTGAGTCACGTCCGATAAACTATGGCTCGGCGACCGGTGGCAAAAAACGATCATCGCTCTTGTCCTGCTGGTCGGCGGAGCAGCCCTCAAGCTGCGGTGTCGTCTCCTGCGGCAGGAAAACTGCGAGGGTATCGGCATCCCTTTCGGGTGGCCCTGGAAGCATAGTCAGGTCCAGGTGGTCGGAACGACCGAAGATGGCCCTCAGCACATCGGGCACCTTTTCCGGCGCAACTTTCTTAATCGCCTGGCTGCCGAGCCTCATGCGCACCAAATGGCCGACAATGACGGCGAGCGCTGAGGCTGATACTCCGATCATTACTACGAGCATTGCCAGCCTCCTCTATGCAGGCTCCGCACCTCGGTGATCAGGTTGGTGGACTCCCGTGGGCTCAGGGCGGCATCGCGCAGGTATTCAATTGCCTCGCGGTACCGCTCGATCTCGACGCCCTCGGGCGAGGAGGGCAAATGAATCCCAGCCCACCAGGCGCGGGCCGACGACCGGGGCCGCTCCGGGTCGAGGATCGGGGAGCGGCTACCAGCAAGCGTCCACCGAGAATTTCCGCTCGCCGCTCGAAGGCTCCTACAACTTTGGATCACGCGAATTTCCTGGAGGAGATCCCGCTCACCGCATCAGCATCGCCGAAATCGGGCTGAAGCCTGACCGGATCGCACTCTTCCTGCGCGCCGCACTGCTAACTGGCGACCTGCTGACCTCTGCATAGCCAAACCTGCCCGGGCTCAGCGAGCGGAGGTTAAAGAGAAACGCCGAGGCGGCCAGCCGCCCGTGACCTGCCCCGGCGTTCTCAGAAGCTTGGACCCTTACAGATCGTCGAAGTCGCCCTGCCTGATGCCCTCGACGAACGTTTTCCACTCGGCGCGGTCGTAGGCGAGGGTAGGGCCCTCGGGATTCTTGGAGTCGCCGACGACGATCATGTTGCCGCTCGGGGCGACGCGCACGCAGTTCCCGGCATCGCAGTGCCGGGCGACGCGCCACGAGAGCTCCCCGAGCGTCGGCGGGACGGAAGGTGGCATTTTCCCTGACTCTCCTTTTATGAATAAGCCGGACCGGGCAAGGTCCGCCTGGTAACGCCTCGGATGTTGTTAGTCGTCGCAGGAAGCCCGGATCTCAGCGATGAGGCTCGCAGAGTCTCGAGTGCTGAGAGCCGCGTCACGCAAATATTCGATTGCCTCGCGGTAGCGCTCGATCTCGACCGGGCGCTCCTGATAACGATTACTGAAGAGGCCCTCGACGAAGACAACGGGCCGCTGTTGCGTACTTTCCCCGAATTCGAGGAACATAAAATTGCTGTCCATGCTCGCATGAGCCCCGACGACGAACGGGATGACCTGGATCGCCGCTTTGTCCTCAGCGGCACACTTGAAGATCTTTTCGAGTTGCGCCCGCATGACCGCCGGGCCGCCCACCTGGCGACGCAGGACAGCCTCGTCGAGCAGTGCCCGGTAGCGCGGGGGACTCGGCCGGTCCAGCAATTGCTGGCGGCGCAGCCTGACCTCAACCCGCTGCTCCAGGACATCCGGATCCATCTTCCGCTCGATACCCCTGGTGATCACCCGCCCGTAGTCACTGGTCTGCAGCAGGGCCGGCACGAAAGACATCGAGAACGTGGTGATCGCGATTGCTTCCTGCTCCAGACCGAGCAGCGGGGACAGGCCAGGCTCGTCGTACTGGGTCCACCAGCCGGGCTGCCGTGCCTGGCGGGCGAGCTTCATCAGCTCCTCAGTCTCCGCCGGATCGGTAACTCCGTAGATGCCGCACAGGTCCCGCACGTCGCGCAGGCTGGCCCGGCGCGCCCCGGTCTCCAGGCGACTGATCTTCGTAGCCGAGCACAGCAACTGATCGCCGACAGCCTCGACAGTCAGGCCGAGTCCGGTACGGAGCTCGCGCAGCCGCATCCCGAGCTCGCGCTGGCGCACGGTCGGGTTCGCGCTCTCCGGGACCGGCCGCCTTCGGGCCGGTACAGCCTGCGATGGCCCCTGACCATCGCCGCTGGCACTTGCCACAGTTCGGGAGGGTACACCTCCAGGCTCAGTTACCGTCGGGTACACCACCAATCTCGTGAGAAACCTGTGACCGGGAATGGCGCGAGTCAACGCTCAGCCCCTCGCTGGTCGGGGTACTTCCGAGCGTTTAACCTACTCAGGCCGGCCGACCTGGTGCGGCCGCCGCCAATCTCAGCCTACCTTTCGCTCCCGCCAGTGCCATAGGCCAAGACCGTTGGCAATTGCCAAAACTTGTGAGATTGTAAAGGCGATGTCCTCAACGGCGCGGCAAAGGAGATAGCAGCCGACGGCCCGGGAGAGGGGGGGCAGATGACTCCCAGCCCACCAGGAGCGACTCCAGGCAGGGTTTCGGCGCCACGGAGCTTCCACGACGAGGTCTGCGAGATCCGGGAGGATCTCGACATCTGGAAGCTGGCCGTCCGGCGGGCCGGCAGCTTCGACCTCGCGGAGGACGCGCTCCAGGACACCTTCTACGCGGTGGCCAGGGTCAGGGATCCCGAGCGGATCGAGAACCTGCGCGCTTTCTTCTGCCGGGCGCTGATCCGTCAGATCGCCTACCTGCGCGGCCATCTCAGCCCGCTTCCCATCGAGGATCCGGAAGCGGCCCTCAGCAGGCAGCCGCGCCGTAGCGGCTGGGGCTCAGCGGCCGACGCTCCGGTTGACGACGGCGTGATCTGGCAGCTGCGCACGGAAGAATGGCTCGGGCAACTCCGGGTCCGGCGGCGGCAGATCCGCGCAGCCGTGCCGGAGCGCTCGAGCAGGCCCTGGTGCTACCGGGCCGCGATCGTCGCGGTGGCCGAGGAGATTCTCCGGGCCGGCTGTGACGGCCAGGTGAGCCCGGCGGATTTCGACGCGGCCCTGCGGAACGCCTACCCGCAGTGGTTCGCCGAGGCTGGCTGCGCGCAGGACACCCGCTATCAGCGCCTCAGCCGAGCGCGCCGCGACGTCCGCGAGGTACTCAAGACGGTTGTCAGCAGGGACGAGCTGTCGTCGTGACCCGGCCGGGGCTGGCCGTCCGGCGACGATGACGGCTGCAGGGAGCGTTTAGCCCAAAGGCTCGATGCGCACCTGGCCAGGGGTTTTCTCGGGGAGTGTCAGGTTCCCGGCCTGGCCGGCTCATCTTGCCGGCAGCCCGGATCAAGGAGGCAGTCATGACCGGCACGGCATTCATCGACTTCAGCGAGCAAGAGCACGGCAGCGACTCCAGTCTGGAAGCGGCGGCCAGGGAGGCGCTCGCGCGCTGGCTGAGCGACCATCCGGACGCGGGCAGCGAGCTAGAGGAAGCGTCGCGCGCCCACATCCATCTCCAGGAGATGGACGTGCGGGTCGCCGACGCGACGCGGGCGGCCTCGGATTCGGCGCAGCGGGCGGCCAGCCTGGCCGCCAAGCTCGACCCGGCCGGCCACCGGATCCTCGGGTTCGTTCCCGGAGCGCTCATCGTGGCCGCGCTGACCGTGCTGGACGGGGTCCCGCTGAACTGGGCGGCACAGGCCTTCGGCCTCAACAACGCGGGAACGTGGCTGATCACGGGCATCCTCCTGGTCGCGTCGGTCGGGGCCATGGCGGCCCTGGAGGTGACGCGCGGCGACGCGCGGCGCCGGGCCGGCCTGGCGGGCGTCCTGGCAGCGGCGTATGTCGCGCTGCTGGTGCTGCGCCTGCAGTTCCTCACGACCGTCGGCGGCGACTCGGTGAAGGCCGCGGCCCTGCAGGCGATGCTGCTCACCGGCATCTCGGCCAGCCTGGTCCTGCTGGGGTCCGCGGTCCTGGCCCGGACCCGGTCGCTGACCCTGGCTCGGGCCCGGACGGCGGCGCGGCGCTCCCGGCAGTACGCCGCGGCCTGCCAGGCCGCACGGCGCCGGGCCGCCGAGAAGATGCAGCGGCACCTCGGCGCGCTGCGCCAGATGCTGCTGGTCCGGCTGTCCCTCGGCCCGGCCGCGCCGGCGGGCGCCGGCCACGCCAGCTGGGCGGCCGCGCTCGAGGGGGCCGTCCGCTCGCTCTTCCCGGGCCTGTGACCGGTTCTGCCAGGCCGCTCCCCTGCCCGTTCCCGCCGTATCGTGGTCAGTGGCAGCGAGCTGCCGTGGCTGGCCGCGGCGCCGGGATGGCGGAGAGCCGGGCCGCACGACGCGAGAGCCGGGACATTGGCCGACCGGAAGAGGGACTGGCGCGATGACCATCGAGCTCACGCCGGCCTATGACGGCGACACGGGCCAGGTGACGATGGCAGGCCTGCCGACCGGGGCGGCGGGTGAGGCCATGCTCGTTCCCGTGCGCGGCCTGGAGCTGGTCTTCGACCGGGCGGACGGGCGGCTGGCCCGGGTGGTGATCGATCCTCCGGAGCCGGGCAGTCATGGCGGGCCGGGGGGGCGCTGGGCCCAGGGCGAGCCCGGCGCGGCTGGCGGGCCGGGGGTGCGAAGCCTGACGGCGGTGCGCGGGGCCATGGGAGGGCGCGGGGCCATGGGAGGGCGCGGAGTCCCGGAAGGGCCCGCCGTGACTGGCGGTCCCGGCGACGCGGCCGCCGAGCCCGGCGCGGGAAAGGCAGCGCGGCTGCTGACGAAGCTCTTCGGCCAGGAGGTGCTGGAGGAGTTGCGCCGGGCCTCCTGGACGCAGGGCGGGCGGCGCGCGTTCTCGCCCGAGCCTGGCCTGGCCGCAGTCCTGTCGCGGCTGGCGCGGCTCGAAGCGGCCAGGTTCACCAGCCCGGTCCCGTCAGCGTCTCCGCTCTGGGCCGCGGAGGGGGCTGTCCTGGCCGAACGGGCCGGCCTGCACGACCGGGCCCGTGAGCAGGCGCGGCAGGCGGCGGGCGGGCTCATGCGCCTGCTGAGCCGGGTGCCAGTCCCCGACGAGCTGTCCCGTGCCGTTCTCGCGGTCGCCCGCCTCGCCGAGGCGGACGATCCCGAGACCGCCCGCCAGCTGCGCGAAGGCGTTCGTCACGCACGGGCCGCCGCGCCCGGACCGGACCTAGCCCGGCCTGCGGAGCTAGCAGAGCCTGTCGAGCCGGCCCGGCCTGCGGAGCTGGCACGGCTGACCGAGCTGGCCCGGCTGACCGGGCTGGCCCGGCCTGCCGACCTGGGCCGGCCTGCCGAGCTGGCCCGGCCGGTCTCCTGCCCTGGCTACCGGCAGCCCGGCGGGACCGCCGAGTGGCTGCCTGGCATGGAATGGTCGCTGGATCCCGGCCTGGTGCCGGACGGAATCTTCGCCCTCGGGCTCTCCCCCTGCTCCGACCTGCATGTGCAGCCCGATCCTGAGCGGTCCCGCCTGATGGTGGAGGCGCTGCTCGCGCCGGGAGCGGATCACTATGCCCTCGGCCGCTGCCGGGCGCGCCTCGTCGACCCGGCCGCCCGGCGGGTTCTGTCCCAGGGTTCCTTCACCGCGGCGGGCTCTCAGGCCCGAGCGGAGCTGCAGCTTCCCTCCCCGGCCTGCGAGACGCCGGGAGCATGGGTCGAGGTGGTGGACGACGAGCACCGGCCGGTCCGCAGCGAGCGAGCGCGCCGCCTCCGCCGGGCGCTGCGCTGGGCCGACGCGGCGGTGCGCGCCCAGCATTGCCCGGCGGGCCTGGCGCCGGCGTTCACCGGCCGGGACTGGACGGCGCTCGCGGCCACGGCCTGGCGGCACTGCCAGTACAACTGGGAGCGCACCGGGGATACCGCCCGCGCTTACCTGGCCGGCACGCGGCTCGCGGCCCTGGATCCGCGCAGCCGCGCGCCGGAACCGCCATCATCCTGGGCTGCCGAGCTCGCCGCCCTTCCTCCGGTGCAGGAGCCCGCGTTCCTCGCCGAGACGGTCGGAGACTGGAAGACGGTCGCGGACTGGAAGACGGTCGCGGACTGGAAGACGGTCGCGGACTGGAGCACCATGGTGGATTCGTAAACGGGCGGGACTGAGTAAACGGGCGGGACTGAGTAAACGGGCGGGACGGAAAGGCCCGGACACGCGCGCAGGCGGTCAGGACCGGCTGCTGACCGGTTCCTCGACGACGATGGTCACCCGGCGGTTGGCCGCGGACGGGCCAGGGGCGATGAGATTGCTGGCCCCGTGCCCGACGACCACCAGGGATGACGCCGGGATGCCGGCGGATTCCAGGAAGCTGGCCACAGCGGCGGCCCTGGCGTAGGACAGCAGGTAGTTCCCGCCGGGAGTGCCCGGCGTCGACGCGTAGCCGTTGATCACCGCGGCGGCTCCGGGCCGGCGCAGCAGCGGCAGCAGCCCGGCGAGCAGCTGGGCTGCTCCCGGCTGCAGGACCGCGCTGCCGTTGGCAAACAGAGCCGAGCCGGAGAGCGTCTCCGTCACGAGCTGCTGGCTCAGGCCCTCGGTGATGAGCCGGGCCAGCTGCGCGTCGGTTGCCTCCGGGCCCAGGATGGTGGCCCGCATCGCGCCGGCGCGCAGCAGATCGGCCTGGGCGGCGCTGGCCGCATCCGCGGCGGGCAGGAACGATGTCACGACGATCACGTCGTCTCCGGCCAGCTCCCCCGCCGTCAGCGCGCCGCCGAGGCTGGCCGCGTAGAGCAGCACAACGCGCCGCGGCCCGAACGGGTTACCGGCCTGCTCCTGGAGGCCGGCCAGCGCGCTGGCCGCCAGAGCGCACTGCCCCCCCAGCGTGCCAGGCCCTGCACCCGTCGCGGGCAGCTGGGCCGGCCTCGCCATGGCCGCCAGCCCGCGCGCCCAGCGCGACACGGCCGCCGCGGTGCGCGCCGCGACGGCCCGCCGCGCGGAGCTGATCGTGCCGTGCCAGGCCTTCAGGAGATTCCGGTACTGAGCCCGCTGGAAGGACGTGGCCCCCGAGCCCGGCGCAGCCGGCTTGCCGGAGACGACTACCGTCGCCGGCCCGGGCGCACCGGCCGAGATGACCTGTCCGAGCGGGGCACCGGGCCGGAGGATGACAGCATCTTCCCCGGCCCTGGCCGTGCCGGCGACCAGCGGGAGCAGCGGCGGGCCGGCCGCCGCGGCGGGTGCCACGGTCACGAGCACCGACGGCGCGACCTGCTCGGTGACGGTAACCGGATGGCCGCCGGGTGCGGCAGCTGTCAGGCTGGTCAGTCCGCAGCCAGCGATCACGGCCGCGAGGACGGCCGCGAGGACGGCCGCCCCGGCGGCCTGGCAGCTTCCTCGCGTGACCTTGCGCACCGCTCTCACCTCTGTCGCTCGGCCCGGGCGGGCACCGCGGGCTCTGGCTCTCGTTCAGAACGAGGACGGGCCGCGGTCGTCCTGACACCGGCCCGGCTGCCTGCCGTGGGCCCGGCCCCGGCCGGCGGCCGACTCTGTCAGGCCGCGACGCCGATCGCCTCTTCAGGGGGGAACCGGGCCCGCACACGACAGGGAGGAACCGTGCAGCCAGCACCCGCGCTCACGCCGTCCCGGATCGTGGGCGACCTGCTCGCCTCGCACCCGGAGGCCGCGGCCCTGCTCGCCGAGGCCAGCCACCGCCAGGCGCTGGCCGCGCACTCCGCCGCGGCGGCCGGCCAGACGTTCGCCGCCGAGCAGGCAGCCCGGCTCCGCCACCAGGAACTGCGGCACCTGCTGGACCCGCGGCGCCGCCGCGGCATTCATCTCGGCGCCGGGCTCGTGCTGCTCGCCGCGGCCGCGGCCGGCCTGGCCGTGCTCGATCGCGTAGAGCTCGGCGGCGTGCTCGGCAAGCCGCTGGCCACGCAGGTCGCCATCGCGGCGGCCGCGGTGTGGCTGGCCGGAGCCTGGTCCGCGGCGCTGGCCAGCCGGGAGGGCCGCCGCGGCCTTGTCGCGGCGCTCGCCGCCGCGGCCGCTGCGCTGGCCCTGCTGCTCGCGGCGCTCCACGGCCTCGGCTCATCGCAGGCCAGTACCGGGGGATCCAGTACCGGGGGATGGAGTAACACGGGCCTGGGCGTCCTGGCGGCCGGGCTGATCGGCGGGCTCGCCACTGGCGCTGCCGCGCTGATCGGGCGGCTGGAATCCGCCTCGGTTCTGCTGGCCCGGTGCCGGTGGCGGCGGCTGGCCGCCGAGCACCAGGCCGCGGTCCGGCAGGCGCGCGCCGACGCCGAGGCAGCCGCCATATCGGCGACCGCCTGGCTTGGCCTGGTGCGCAGGCAGGTGGCGGCCGCCGGGTGCGGGACCGACGGGCATCTCGCCCAGGCCACGCTGCTGCTCGCCGCTGCGCTGCATGAGCCCTGCCGGCCGCGCCTGCCCTGAAGGCGGGTCCGGCCACCCTGCCGCGGTCCGCCAGCCGGATCGAGTTCGAGGCCAGCGTGCCCTCGCCGGCTGACCAGGGTGATGATCTCGCGTTATGCCCGCGCGGGTGAGCCCTCCCGGACGACGTGACGCAGGTCCGCGCCGTCGTAGACCTGGCGGGGCCGCTGGATCTTCTGCTCGGGGTCGAGAATCCCTTCCTCCCACTGGGCGAGCCAGCCTGGCGTGCGGCCGATCGCGAACAGCACCGGGAACATCTCCACCGGGAATCCCATGGCCTGGTAGATGATGCCGGAGTAGAAGTCCACGTTCGGGTACAGCTTGTGGCTGACGAAGTACTCGTCGTCCAGCGCGATCCGCTCCAGCTCCAGCGCGATGTCCAGCAGCGGGTTACGCCCGGTGACCTCGAATACCTGGTCGGCGACGCCCTTGATCAGGGTGGCGCGCGGGTCGAAGTTCTTGTAGACGCGGTGGCCGAAGCCCATCAGCCGGAAGTCGCCCTGCTTCACCCGCCGGATGTAGTCGGGCACCTGGTCGACCGACCCGATCTGGTTCAGCATCCGGAGCACCTGCTCGTTGGCCCCGCCGTGCAGCGGCCCGTAGAGCGCCGCCGCCGCGGCCGCGGCCGCCGAGTACGGGTCGGAGTGGGCGCTGCCGACCGCGCGCATCACGTTGGCCGAGCAGTTCTGCTCATGATCGGCGTGCAGGATGAACAGCACGTCGATGGCCTTCTCGAGCACCGGGTCGGGGCGGTAGTTCAGCTCCCCGGCCTTGCGCAGCATGGACAGGAAGTTGCCCGCGTAGGACAGCGTGTTGTCCGGATAGGAGTACGGCATGCCGACCGCGTGCCGGTAGGCGAACGCCGCCAGGGTCGGCATCTTCGCGATCAGCCGCTGGATCTGCTTCTGCCGGTTCTCGGTGTCGAAGATCGCCTTGGCGTCCGGGTAGAAGGTCGAGAGCGCGGCCACCGTGCTGACCAGGATCCCCATCGGGTGGGCGTCGTGGTGGAAGCCGTCGATGAACTTCTTGATGTTCTCGTGCACGAAGGTGTGGTGCATGATGTCGTAGGTCCAGGCCTGCTCCTCCTCGGGAGTAGGCAGCTCGCCGTTCAGCAGCAGGTAGGCGACCTGGAGGAACGAGCAGTTATCGGCCAGCTCCTCGATCGGGTAGCCGCGGTAGCGCAGGATCCCGCGCTCGCCGTCGATGAAGGTGACCGTGCTGCGACAGCTCGCGGTATTCAGGAACGCCGGGTCATACAACAGCAGTCCCGGATCCTCCTCGGACGTCGTGACCTGGCCCAGGTCGGTGGCCCGGATCGTGCCCTGCGAGATCGGGATGTCGTAGCTGAGGCCGGTCCTGCTGTCGGTGACGTGCAGCGTTCCGTCCCTGCCGCTAGCACCGTTGGGCGAGCTCATCGCGACCATCTCTTCCCTTTCAGCAGTTATGCCCTCTATCGGCGGCGGCGCGGTCTCCCCGGCCGTCATCTCGTATAACGTCCCCGAGCTGATCAACATGCCTGAGCCGGGCTGTCCGCTCCGGCGGGTCGCCCGGCCCGGTGGTGCCGAGCTCCCGGCGGAGCCCGTTCCTCCACCAATGATGTTAAGTTGACCGGATTCTGCCCGCGGGAGGGGGTAGCCAGCCGCAAAAGGGCTGGTGATTTCCTGCACAGTCGCTGGGCCCGGCGGCGGCGTGGCGCCGGCCTGGCGCCGGGAGCCGCTTCACACCGTCCAGTCGAGCTGCGGCTCAGGGATGGCGAGCTTCCGGCCGTGAGCCTGGGCCTCGACCGGCGAAACGACCGCAGGTCCTAGCGCTTCACCAGCACCCTGGCCAGCGGCGCCAGCGCTCTGCTGGTCTCGTCGGGGTCGAACGCTGCCGGGTCGAACTCGGCGGCCGACTCCAGTCCCAGCCACTCCAGCATGTCGGCGTGCTGCTCGTCGCCGGGATCGGCCAGAACGGCCAGCAGCTCCTGGTAGCCCCAGATCCCGCCGCAGTCCTCCGGCGGGCAGGCCCGGCGCCCGGCCGTGCACCGCGGGTAGGCCACGCCCGGCTCGGCCGGCCGTACGTCCTCCACCACGATGTCGTGCTCCCAGCCGTCCCCGAAGTCGTAGGTGTAGCGCACGCGGTCGCCGGGATCGGGCGCGACGGCGGCCAGTTTCCTGGACGCGGCGCTGCGGAAGCCCAGCTCGCGGTCGGCAATGCCGTACTCGCCGTCCGGCGCGGAAAAGACCCACAGGTGACTGTCTTCCCAGCCGAACGCCTGCTGGATCACGTCATGCAGCCGCCGGACGGTGATGTCCGACGGCACTTCCAGGCGGCGCCAGATCGGCGGCCGCGCCCCGCGCAGTGTGATCTTCACCCGGTGGACGTCCCGGCTGCCCGGGCCTGAGGCCGGGCCTCGCCGTCCGTTCCGGGAGGCGCGGCCGGCCGCCGGGCTGGCCGCGCCGCGGGACGCGTACCGCGACGGCAGCTGGCCGCCCGCGGGCAGCAGCTCGGCCCGCGCCCGCAACAGGCCCAGGTAGCAGGCCACGTCCTCGACCTGATCAGGCTCGACCGGGCAGGGCTGCCTGCCCAGCGCCAGCTCCAGGATCGCCCGGGCCTCCGCGGGCTGATAGTCGCGGAACTCCAGGCCGGCTCGGGAGCCCTCGGCACGATACCGGGACCGGATCCAGTCGGGACTGTCGCTGACAAAGCAATCCTTGACCCCGCCGCCAAGGTCATGATCAATCAGAACGACGACCGCGTGCCGGCGGCGCCCGTAGCTGAACGTCATCGCCAGCGACTGCTGCGCGCCGAGGTCATCGCGGTAGCCGAAGCACTTGCCCGGCTTAGGCTGACCGAGCCCTGCTGTCCAGGGCAGGTCGGTCTGGCCAGCGCTGACCAGCCTGTCCCCCGCCGCCTGCGCCGGCTCCCTGACCTCGGCCGGCCCGATGGCGGCCAGCAGCCGCAGCATGGCCAGCGCCTCCCCGCTGCCCTGGCCCTCGGCCTGCCCGATCAGCTCCAGCAGCAGGGTCGGCAGGCCTACGTCGGCCGGCGCCATCTGGCCGATCACGCTGAGGAACTCGAAGCCGCTCAGCTCCGCGCTCAGCTGGTCACAGCCCGGCTCCAGCAGCGGCTCGAAGGACTCCAGCAGGCCGTTCAGCGACTCCTCCGGTGACGGGAGCACGCCAGCCTGGGCCAGCTGGTCGAGGGCGTCCTCCGCGCTGGCGGCGTTGTCCAGGAGCGCCAGAATCTCAGCCGGCGCACCGGCGGCGGCCAGGCTGCGGCGCAGGCCCGCCAGCTGTTCCAGCTCGGCTAGTTCGTCGAGCTGGACCAGCTCTGCCTGCTGCTCCGGCTCGGTGCCGGCGGGCTGGATGCTGGCGGGCTCGGCACTGGCGGGCTCGGCACTGGCGGGCTCGGTGCCGGCGGGCTCGGTGCCGGCGGGGTTGGTGCCGGCGGGGTTGGCCGGGCTGACCAGAGTGAGCCGGGAGTTTCGTTTTGACTTGATGCGCCGCGTATTCGCCACCCATCTATCGTGTCAGCGTGCTCCGGGTCGTGCCGCCGGATAGGCAGAAACCAGGACTCGGTGCCGTCGCTGCGGCGGCGTGGCCCTGGCAGGCCGGATGCTACTGCGGGATGAAGGCGCCCCAGGACGGGGTCACCACTATCAGACCCTCATCCCGCAGGACGACCAGCGCGCGCCTCGCCGTCCCGATGCTGACCTCATACTGCGCAGCGATCTGCCGGACGCTGGGGATCTGCTCGCCGGGAAGCCACTCGCCAGCCTCGATCCGGTCGCGCAGTGCGGCACTAACGGCCCGGTATGGCGGCTGTGCCTGGCGCATGTGGCCGACCGTAGGTCTCTCATGATCACCCCGCCACACTACTGTTCTAGCAGTATTAACTGTATGAGCTGTACTAGAGTGGGCCGGGCAGCACGCGGGAGGGCCTTCAGAAGGAGCCACATGGACAGATCAGATACCAGCGACTTAACCGACCTTCGCTGGCACTGGGAGGACGTTTACCGCATCGACTACGACTACCGGGACGGCCACTGGTCGGCGGAGCCACTTCATGGCCAGCCAGGCACGCTCACCGCGCCTACGGCTATGGAACTCAGGCTGAAGATCCGCGACGACTACGCCGAGCGCAGGGTGCGCGAGCAAGGCGGCGCTGGTTAGCAGGCAAGATCAGGACGCCAGGAACACGGAATCGGCGTGCCATTCGAGGAACTCGGCGTTGGGCCGATCGGCGCGGCGAGCTGGCGCGGCAACGGCCTGTTGCGCTCGCGCCCTGGCATAGAAGTCCTCGCCATTTCCGTACTCCTGACGCAGGCGAGGACTGACCATGAGGACTCGCGTCGCCGGGTGCACGCCGAGATACCCGCGATCGAAGAGAGTGTGGACGTCGGAGCGCAGCAGCAGGCCGTTGTCGACTCGGTTCTCGCCCTCTCTGGTTACGGGACGCTCCTGGTCGACACCGTAGCCGGAGCCCGCACCGGGTTCCTCGGCGGGTGACCGACGCTTCCGGCGACCTCGCCAGTGTTATCGCCGAACTCGCCGACCGGCTACCGACCGGTCATATAACCTCCTGGGCGCGGATCCTGCGCTCGGTCCCGGCCAGTGGTCTGGGAGTGCACGCTATAGCTCTCGAGGCCAGGCTGATCGACGCCAGGCCCGGTATCACGATGGGCGGGGCGGCTGCTCGCCTGATCGCTGCGTGGCAGGCACCGCTGACCAAGGCGGCACTCTTCACGGGACCCTCGGGGCGGCCGCTGCCTTCGTGGAGATCCAGCAGGATGTTAACTTCTGGATCTGGCCAGGCGGCAGGCGACCGACCGTGGGAGCCTCACGGGCCGCGCTGCACGCGAAGGTGATTGCTGCCGACGAGCGCGTCGCGCTGATCGGAAGTGCCAACCTCACCGACAAGGCGCTCGCGGTCAACCTGGAACTTGGCGTCATCATCCGCGACCCTGAGATCGTCGGCCGGATAGTCCGCCACTTCCGTGCGCTCATGCAACCCGGCGCGGGCGTACTCGAACCGTTCCGCAGTAGCGCTTGAACCGAGGGCTACATGCGCGTAGTCGTCACCAGTGGTATCTACTGCGACTCCCCTGCACCGTGGCCGCCGTCGGGCCTTTCATTGACGTCGGGGACCTTGCTGAGGAAGTTCCATGGTGATCACCGGCCCGTCCTTGCCTTACGATCGGCGCGTGACCTTCTGGGATGTCGTCCAGCCGCGCCATGTCCACCAGGCTGTGGCCGAGTACGACCGGCTTGGCCAAGACGAGTTCCTGGCATTGCACGGATTCGGCCGTGCCCGCGCCTACTTGCTCATAATCGACGGCAAGGCCTATGACTCCAAGGCAATCCTGGGCGTTGCTTATGGCTGCGCCACCGGACGGCCCCTTACCTCGGCGGAGTTCAGCGGAGGCGTCGCCGGCGCGGCCGGCGCGCTGCGCGAGCTGGGATTCGAAGTACGCAATTTCCGCGGTCACTAACTCGACAGCTATGACCGTCCCGTTAGCGGGCCCCCTGCTACCAGATGTGACGTCTCGTTGCTGACGTCCGTGGATCTACGCAGCAGGCAAGGGTAAGAGCCAGTGCCGAGCCTGCGGTCGAGCTTGCAGCGGAGCTAACTGGTCCCGAGGACGGCACGGACGCCGTCAGCCAGTCACGCTCGCATACTCCGTGGCGAGGGCGCGGGAATGGGCCGTCCGGTTGCCTTAGCAGCCTCAAGCCAGGCTTCCGCAGCCCCTTCCACCTCGGCAACCGCGTCATGCGGAGTAGAGCCGTGTGCTGTACAGAACGGCAAGTCAGGAACGTCGGCGATCCAGGTCTGATCCTCGTCGCTCCAGAAGACCTCAATCCGATAGCCAGCGGTCATCGATTCTCCTCCACCCGCAGATGGTACCTGCGGGCAAGCGTGGCGACCTGGCGGACCTGGTAGCGCTTGGCCTGTCCCTTTTCCTCTTGCAGGTTGATGAATTCCTCGATGCCTGGCCGGGCGAACACGCGATGGCTGCCTCGTCCTCCGACCTCTCGGAATCCGAGAGCCTCGAGCAAGGTAATTAAGTCCGTAAAGTCAACGTTTCCCACGTTGCCAGCAAGGATGCGCTCGAGTAGCCGGGTTGGCCGCATACGTGACAAGCTATCGGCGCCTCACGACAGTTGCGTCTCACTGGATCAGCCACTGCCGTCCCGCAGCAACCATGCAGGTGCTGATCACCGCCCACGTGCCGATGGCCGTGGAATCGCTGGGATCGGCTAGGCACAGACCGGACACCGGATTCACCAGAGTGGCGTCGCTACCTGACGCCAGGACCACATGCCACTTCTGCGCGCCAGTCCCCTTGCATCCCTGCAGGTCAACATGCGTGCCAGCAGACTTGCCAGAGTGCCCCACCCCCAGGCACCTGCCGAGCGCCCGCAGCGTCCCGTCCGGCTCCACGGTCCACGCTTGCTCCCCAGCCCCGTCGCACCCCCGAATCTCCACCTTGGTCCCGTCCGCCGCCTTGTTTCCAGTCCCGTCCAGGCACCGCCCCGCGATCATCGACATCACCGGCCCGGCCGGCAGCGTCCACGCCTGCGCCCGCTCCCCGTCGCAGGTCAGGGTGATCACCCGTACCCAGTTGCTCGCGATCCCGCCAGGATCAGCCAGGCACAGCCCCGACCCAGGATTGACCAGAGCGATCGCTCCTCCGGCAGCATGCCGATTCACCGCTCGCGGATAGGCCAGCCGCCACTGCTGCAGCGCGCTCCCGCTGCAGGACTCCAGCCGCACCCGCCCGCCCGCCGAGCCGGTCCCCTGCAGGCACTCCCCGTGGATCCGCAGCGAGCCGTCCTCGGCGTAGGTCCAGCGCTCCGCGCTGCTCCCATCGCAGGTGTAGAGGTCAGCCGCGGTCCCGACCGCCGCGCTGTTGCCGATATCGTTCAGGCACTTCCCCGCCAGGTCCAGCCGCACGAGTCCGATGGGTCCCTTATCCGCCGCGACGCCGACGGCCCAGCCGAAGCTCACCGAGCCGGCGTCCCCCTTGCCGTCCATCGCGCTCACGGTCACCTGATAGCTGCCGGTCACGGACAGCACGCCGGTGATCTTTCCCGAAGCACTGATCGAGGCCCCGGGCGGCAGCCCGGCAGCGGTGAATGACGCCGCGCCCCCCGCGCCCGGATCGGCCGACCGCACCTGCACATCAGCGGAGCCGCCGGCCGCACTCGCCTGGCTGCCAGGATTCAGCAGCGGCAGCGCACCGGGAGCCAGCTGATCGAGGTCGACGTTCCCGGGGTCGCTGATTCCGCTCACCGTTCCGGAACTCGAGTACTGCCAGAACGCCCAGGTGGTCCAGCCGGCCGGTAGCGCCGGGCTGGAATCGCTGCTGTAGTCCGGCACCCAGAGCGGAGTCTTGCCGAACGCCGTGCTGCCGCCCGTGCAGGTGGCCCACCAGGGCCCCGGCGTGTAGATGACCGGAAGCTGACCGGTCTTCCGCTGCACCTCGGCGTCGAAAGCCCTGATCCACGCCACCATGGCGGCGTGGCTCAGCCCGTAACACTCCGCGCCATAAGGGTTGTACTCGATGTCGAGCATGACCGGCACGGTCGCGTCCGCGGATCCCAGGTAGCTGGTGAGATAGTCGGCCTGGGCCACCGGGCTCTTACTGCCGCCGTTGCCGTTGGGAATGGCGAAAGAGTAGGCAAACACCGACAGCCCGGCTGCCTTCGCGGCCGCCAGATCGGACAGCGCGTGCGGGTTGCGGTAATAGGTGCCCTCGGTGGCCTTGACGGCCGCGAACTGGATCCCACTCGAGGCGACATCCGCCCAGTTGATCGCGGCCCCGTTTGGATGCTGGAAGGATGCCACATCAATGCCCTGCACCGCCCCGGCGATCACCCCGTCCGCCGACGACCTGCTGCCGCCGCTTGCGGGATGCGCGAGCTGCCGCAGCAGCTCTGGCGAGTGCGTGGCCCCGACATTGAAATGACTGACCGGCTGGCCACCGCCGGCACCAGCGCCGACCTCCGCTCCCGCGTTCCCCGGCCCCGGACCTCGCGCCCCCGGCGCGGCTTGCGCGCTAGGCCCGGCCGCCGCAGCGATTGCCAGCAAAACCCCGCTGACAGCAGCCAGCGTGACGGCACCCGCCCGTCGGCGCAGCAGTAACCGCGACTCCATCCCGTTCCCCGTTTCCCCAGGCGGGCAGCAAACAAAAGGAGCCTACGGGACTCTCCGCCGCCCGCTCCCCTGAAACGCCGATCGCATCAGCACCTTGCGTCGCGCCTCGTCGCCAACTAACCAGCGCCGTCCGCCTGTCCAGGGCGATGACCGCCGTCTGCCGAGCTGATCCCCTCCGTTAACCTGGCGACCACGATCAAGGGAGGCACGGCGTGACGGACTGGGACATCGTGCTGCGCGGCGGCCGCGTGATCGATCCCGAAACCGGCCTGGACGAGATCCGCGACGTCGCCATCACCGGCGACCGGGTCACCGAGATCGCCCCCAGCCTCGGCCCCGCCCGAGAAGACATCGACGTCCACGGCCTGGTCGTCACCGCCGGCTTCATCGACCTGCACAGCCACGTGAACTCCATCCCCGGCCTCCGGCTGCAGGCCCTCGACGGCGTCACCACCGCCCTTGAGCTGGAAGCAGGCGTCACTCCGGTCGCCGCCGCCTACCAGAGGGCCGCCGACGAGGGCCGTCCCGTCAACTACGGCTTCGCCACCTCCTGGGCCCTGGCCCGGATGGAATCAGTGGCCGGCATCGCGCTCGACGGCAGCCTCGGCACGTTCCTGCGGAACATCTCCGCCCCCGCCTGGCAGCGCCCGGCCGCGCCGATGGAGGTCAACGCGGTCCTGGCCCGGCTGTCCGCTGACCTGGCCGACGGCGCGCTCGGCATCGGCGTGCTCGTCGGCTACGCGCCGAACTCCGACCCGGCCGAGTACCTGCAGGTCGCCGAGCTGGCCGCCGAGGCGGGCGTGCCCACCTTCACGCACGCCCGCGACATGATCGAGATGGTGCCGGACGCCGTGATCGACGGCGCGGAGGAACTCGTCCGCGCGGCCGGCGAGACCGGCGCGCAGATGCACTACTGCCACGTCAACAGCACCTCCCAGCGCCACATCGACCGGGTCCTCGGCCTGGTCAGCCGGGCGCAGGCGGAAGGCGCGCGCGTCTCCACCGAGGCCTACCCGTACGGATCCGGCATGACCGGGATCGGCGCGGCTTTCCTTTCTCCTGAACGGCTGCACGAGCGCGGTCTCACCCCGTCCTCACTCACCTACGCCCCCACCGGCGAGCGCGTCGCCGACGAGGATCGCCTCCGCGAGCTGCGCCAGTCCGACCCCGGCGGCCTGGTCATCATCGAGCTGCTCAAAGACGACGACCCGGCCGACCGCGACCTGCTGCTGCGCTCCCTGACCTTCCCCGGCGCCATGATCGCCAGCGACGCCATGCCGCTGACCTGGCTCGGCCCCGAGCCCGACCCGCTCACCTGGCCGCTGCCCGCCACCGCGGTCACCCACCCCCGCACCGCCGGCACCTTCTCCCGCGCCCTGCGCCTGCTCACCCGCGACGCCGCGAACCTCAGCCTCGCCGACGCTGTGAGCCGCTGCAGCCTCCTGCCCGCCCGCCTGCTCGAAGCCCGCGTCCCGGCCATGCGCCGCAAGGGCCGCCTCCAGCCCGGCAGCGACGCCGACATCGTGATCTTTGACCCCGCCACCATCACCGACCAGGCCACCTACACAGCCAGCACCCGTCCCTCCGCCGGCATCCCCCACGTCCTCGTCGCCGGCACCTTCGTCGTCCGAAACGGAACCGTCGTCCCCGGCGCCCTGCCTGGCCACCCCATCCGCGCCACCCCCCGCTATTGACCCGGCGGTCCGGGGTGTACCACGATCTCCATCAGCACATTGGCGCGGATGTACCCGGTGAAGGTGCCGGGCAGCAACCGCCCGATCCAGGACGAGGCCGCCGCAGCGGGCCCGCCGCGGCGGGCCTGCCGGGCAGCGGCCCCGAGATCGGCAGGGAGAGGCGGATCGAGTGCCCCCGCACCGGGAGCAGCGCGCCGGGCCTGGCGATGATGGCGTGCGCCGCATCCATCACGTCGGCATCACTGTGGCAGATCTTGACCGGTCGCTCGTCTTTTACCGCGACCTGCTGGGAATGGCCGTCCTAGGGCGCAGTGACGACGAGGACGTGGGCGCGATCGTCGGATTGCCGGGCGCGCGCGTGCGCGCCGCCGACCTTGACGCCGGGAATGGCCAGCTCGTCGAGCTGCTCGAGTACGGCTCCCCGAACGGGGACCGGGGCGCTTACGGCCCTGACACGGTCGGGAGCTGCCATCTCTCGCTGCAGGTGGCCGACCTGCGCTCGGCGCTCTCGCGCCTGGCCGGCGGCGGCTTCATGCCGGCGGGCCAGCCTGCCAGGCTGACCGAGGGAGGAGTGTGGCAGGACTGCACGGTTGTCTACCTCCGTGACCCGGACGGCGTCTTCGTCGAGCTCATCGAGCGAGGCGCGGGTGGCTGACCATGGATGAGGCTGCCCTGGTCGCGGAGTCCCGCATCGATGACTGCCTCTCGGTTCGTGGTGACCATCTGTGGATCGAGGGCTGCGACGCCGTGGAGCTTGCGGCGCGCTTCGGGACGCCGATCTACGTCGTATCGGAGAACCAGCTGCGCAGGAACGTCCGCCGTCTGGCCCGGGCCTTTTCCGGCCAGTGGCCGGGCCCGGTCCGCGTGCTGCCCTCGATCAAGGCCAACCACGTGCTCGCCCTGCGCCGGATCCTCTCTACCGAGGGACTCGGCTGCGACACCTTCGGCCCCTCGGAACTGTGGGCCGCCCTGGCCTGCGGGGTGGCGCCCGCGCTGATCTCCGTCAACGGCACCGGCAAGTCCGCAGAGCTCGTTGACCAGGCAGTGGCGGCAGGCTGCCGCATCACCCTGGATGCACCGCGAGAGCTCGACCTCGCGGTGGCGGCCGCGCGCAAGCATGGGCGCCGGGCCCAGCTCCGGGTGCGGGTACGACCGAGCCTCTCCGGCCTGGAGCACGTTCCATCCGACTTCAGCCTCGAAGGCGACTCCATTACTGAGGTCTCGCGCCGGTACAAGGCCGGGATCCCGATGAACGAGCTGCTACCGCTGGGCAGGCGCGCGCTCCGCGCCGAGGAGGTCGAACTCGTCGGTGTGCATGCCCACTTCGCCCGGCACACCCGCCGTCTCGACGTATGGGCCGCGATGATGACGGCGCTCGGCGACGCGGTCGGCCGCCTGTCCGAGGCGTGGGGAGGCTGGCAGCCCAGCGAGCTCGACATCGGGGGCGGCTTCCCCACCGGACGGGATCCGACCGGCCGGGCCATCCCGCGTCTGGCAGCTGAACCGGGCCCGGCGCCGCCAGCGGAACGGTACGCCGAGGTGATCGCCTCGAGCCTGTCCCGGTCACTGGCCGCCCACGGCATCTCCGCATCGGGCAAGACGCTCGAGATCGAGCCGGGCCGGGCCTGTTACGCCGACATCGGCGTCCACTTGAGCCGGGTCATCAACATCAAGAATGAAGCAGAGCCTGCGCCCCTTCGTTTTGTCGAGCTCGACACCACCGAGATGTTCCTCATCGACGTCCACCTCGAGCACAATCGCTGGTCCCATGTCGTCGCGAGCCGGGCGTCGCAGCCCCCGGCCATGGTGGCCGATCTGGTCGGGATGAGCTGCGGCTTCGACACGATCGTTCCCGATGCGCGGCTGCCCGAGGTGGAGCCAGGGGACCTGGTGGCCTTTCTCGACACCGGTGCCTATCAGGAAGCCTGCGCCAGCAATTTCAACGCCATGCCACGTCCCGCCACCGTGCTCGTGCGGGACGCCGTAGCGACCGTCGTGCGCCGGGCCGAGACGATCGAGGATGTCTTCCGCCGAGACCTCGGCTTCCCGCCCGGCGACCCGGCCGGCCGGCCGCGACAGCACGCCGGGGAATGAATCCCGGCACGGCCATGACCCGCCCGGATGGAATGGCCGGCCGCCCGCCGGGATCGGCTACTCGCCGGACTGCCGGGCGCCGGTCCCGGCCGTCCCGAGCACCCCGCGGCGGAGATTGCGCGCTCCGATGGCCCAGAACACCACCCCGAGCAGCACCATGACCACGAACGCACCCAGGGTGGCCCACTCGAAGAACGCCCGGGACACCCCCCAGCTCGCCTGCACCGAGTAGGACTGGCCGAACAGCGCATTGATCGCGCCCGGCCACAGCAGCGTGATCGCGGTCACGACCACGAACGCCTCGGTGATGATCGCCGCGATCCAGGCTCCGGGCATCCCGCCCGGTACCCGGTAAGGACGGCGCGCCTCCGGGTACAGCTTCCGCAGCCGTACCAGGGCCGGGAAGATGAAGAAGTAACTCACCGCGGTCGTGGAGATCGTCAGCGAGAGCATCACCGCGAAGAAGCTGGCCAGCTTGCCGCTGGTGACCAGGAAGGCGAAGAAGACGAACGCCGACGCGACGATCCCGGACATGATGTTGACCGCGATGGGGGTCCCGAAGCTGGTGAACCGCCCCATCCATTTCGGGCCCGCGCCGTCCAGCGAGGCGATCGCCTGGGTGCGGTCAGCACCCTCCAGCCAGACCGCCCCGCTGCTCAGCAGCGTCACGATGAGCAGGATCGCGAACAGGACGTTCAGCCCGTGCGAGTGGAAGGTGGCGGCCACCGCGCTGTAGGCATCGGCGAAGCCGCTGACCTTCGACAGGCCAGCCTTCGGGATCACCAGGATGATCCCCAGCACGACCGCCCCGTAGATGATCGCGCACAGGATTCCCGACCGGAGGACCATCTTCGGCACGTCCCGCTGCGGGTTGCGCATCTCCTCCGCCGCCCCGTTGGACAGCTCGAAGCCCACCCACAGGAACACCATCAGCCCGATCACGTACAGGAACCCGCTCAGTGACGGCTTGAGATCCGCGGCCGGGGACGCCCCGGCCGGCCGGCCGTGCTCGGTCAGGAACGCGATGAACAGGATGGTGAAGATGGCCACCACCGCGATCTTCACGAACGTCCCGATGTTCGGCCCCCACTTGCCGATCCGGAACGCGACGATCGCGATCCCGACCGTCACCCAGACGAAGGCCAGGCCCACGAGAATCTCGGCCGTCGTGCCCAGCGGCTTCTTCAGCACCAGGGCATTGAGCGTGGCGATCGTGGACGCGGTCAGGGTGCCGCCGATCCACGTCGGGTTCGACAGCCAGTACAAGATCGCGGTCACCGACCCGGGCAGCCGGCCGAACGCCATCCGCGCCCACTCATACGGGCCGCCCTCTACCGGGAACGCCGAGCCGAGCTCGGCGGTCAGCATCCCGTACGGGATCAGGAAGATGATCAGCGAGATCACCAGCCAGGTGATCGCCTGCGCGCCCGCCTGCGCCGAGGCGGCCACGGTGTCGAAGCCCAGGATGGCGCAGGCGGTGAACAGCACCAGGTCGAACCGCCCGAGCACCTTGCGTAGCTTGGCCTTCTCCCTGGCCTCGACCGGATTCTCCGCAATGGGAATGGCGCTCGCTTCGGCCATTTCCGGGCCTCCCGGGTCAGCTGATATGTGGCAGTCAGCTTAAACCTGCTGGCCGCCGGAGAGAAGATCACGAGGATCACCAGCCTGCCCAGCACCATCACTGGACTACTGCCCACCACGGCTCAGCGGCCGCACCGAGCCCTGACCCGAGTTTCCGGGATAAGTTGATCTTCGGCTTGTTTCCGCTGGTCAGCGGGCGCGATGGGCCTGGTGTGGTGTATTACCCATGTCAGCGCCTGGGGGCGTAGCGGCTGAGGCCGAAAATGTCGCTCAGCTTGTCCTGGACGGGGCGGAGGTCCGCGGCGGAGGGCGGGTCGAGCTGCCGAACCGGGACTACCTGCTCTATGGCGGCCCGGTGGAAGCAGCCCTGGCGACCGTGGGGCTCGGCGGCGAGCACCAGGTCGCAAACCTGTGGTGCGGCGCACGCTTCCAGGCCGGATAAGGACCGACACGCAAAGGCCCGTCACCGTGGGCTCTGCGCGTGCACAACGGAGCGGGCGGGCGCGCATTCGCCGCGATTTGGGACTTACGCCTATGGCTGCCAGGCTGCTGACCGCGCTGGCCGTTCGGCCCGTTCCGTCATGCATGCTCAGCTTAACACGCTTAACACGCGGTGTAACGGACCAAGCACCCAGCGAGATGCGCCAACATGGCCGCAGGCAGGCTTGACGAGCAGCGAGTCAAGGAGGCTGCTCAGGTCCTGCTTGAGCACCGGCGACACGAGCTGCCAAGCATCTCGGCAGCAGTGGCTGCCCGCCTGCTAGGGGTCTCCCGCACGACGGTCGAGTCATGGCGGCAGGCAGGCGTTCTCCTTTCAGCACCGGTTAGACGGCGACGTCACGAGGTCACGATCGATAGCCTCGTCCGTTTGCAGGTTCTGCTGGAAGAACTCCGCCGGCTTGGGAAAGGCCGTGAGCTTCGGGACTACGTATGGTGGTCCGCTCAAGACGCCGCCGACTGCGCCGACGGAAAGCTTGCCGAGGCGCTGCGCCAGCTGCGCGCCGGAGAGCTCGGCGATGAGTATGTGCCTTCAGAAGAAGATCTTGACTGGGCGTGCCGTGACCTCGATGATCCCACGGCACGGGAGGAACGCTGACGGTAGCGACTGTGCCTACGCAGCTGGCCCGCCGGCAGATCGCGTCCATGCGCGGCAAGGCCAAGGCTTCCCTGATCTTAGCCGTCGACGACATACGCCGGCGCGGATGTGCGACGGCGGGCGTACGGCTGGCAGGAGATCACTGCAGCTCACGCTGCCCGCATCCTAGAGCAGGTCACGCCGTCCGGGCCGGTCGCGGCGGTGCGCCGCGAGCTGGCCGCCCAGCTCCCGGGGGACCTGCGAGGCCTGGATGCCCAGCTCCGCGAGAGCGATGAGCTCAGTCCGCCCGGCTCATCTGATCGCTGTCGGGGGCAGAGAGAGGAGCACGTCACCATGGCCGAGCAGGCGCCGCCGTGGCCGAAGCAGGGACCTGCGTCGTACTTCCCGTCCATCGAGAGGAAGTACGGGCGCTCGATCGCGGAGTGGCAGCAGATCATCGCGGGCTGCGGCCTCGACAAGCACATGGCCATCGTGGGGTGCCTGAAGTCCGAGCATGGCATGGGGCACGGGCACGCCAACGCGCTCGTCGGCTGGACGCTGGCAGGCAACGTCGCCATGCCGTGAGGCTGCGCGGGAGCCTCTCCTCGGCGGCCGGGCGGAGTGGCGCCGCGCTCTGGCACGCGGCCAGAGCGCAACGGCGCGCGTACTTGCGCCTGAAGGTTCCGCTGGCCAGCGCCGCCGTGACCGCAGCCCCGGCCTGAGGCTGCGGTCACGGGGACGATCACTGCGCGGCGGACGGCGTGTGGATGAGTTTCTTGTTGACGAACTCGTCGATGCCCAGCGGGCCGAGCTCGCGGCCGACACCGGATCGCTTGGTGCCGCCAAAAGGTAGCTCCGGGCCGCCGAGTTCGGCAGTGTTGACCCAGGCCATCCCGACGTCGAGCCGGTCGGCGACACCCAGGGCCAGCTTCTCGTCGCTGCAGAAGACGGCTCCGCCGAGGCCGAACGCGCTGCTGTTAGCCAGCTCCACCGCTTCATCGGCGTCGGCCACCCGGTAGACCACTGCGGCCGGGCCGAACAGCTCCTCCCGGTAGGCCCGCATGTCGGGGGTCACGCCCGATAGCACGGTCGCCTCCACGAATGCGCCCGGCCCGTCGATGCGATGCCCGCCGAGGTGGACCGTTGCGCCCTTACTGACCGCGTCGTCGATCTGGGCCATCAGGTTGCGCGCCGCCTGCTCCGAGGACAGCGGCCCGTAGCTCGTCGCCGGGTCGGTCGGATCCCCGGTCACGTAGCTGGACATCGCGGCCGTGAACTCGCGCATGAAGTCGTCGTAGATGGCATCGGCCACGATCATCCGCTTGGATGCATTGCAGGCCTGGCCGCCGTTCTCCATCCTGGCCGCTGCTGCCGTCCTGGCCACCTTCGGCAGATCGGCACCGTCCAGCACGATGAACGGATCCGAGCCGCCAAGCTCCAGCACAACCTTCTTCAAGTTCTGCCCGGCCACAGCGGCCACGGCCGACCCGGCCCGCTCACTGCCGGTCACCGACACCCCGGCGATGCGGGGGTCCGCGACCATGCCGGCGACCTGCTCGTTGCTCGCGAAGATGTTGATATAGGCGTCTTCTGGCAGCCCGGCATCGCGGAACAACTGCTCCATGGCCAGGGCTGACTCCGGGCACTGCGGCGCATGCTTGAGCACGATGGTGTTGCCGATCATCAGGTTCGGCGCTGCGAACCGGGCGACCTGGTAATACGGGTAGTTCCACGGCATGATGCCCAGCAGCGCGCCGATCGGGGTCTTGCGCACCCACGCCGTGCCCGGCAGGTCAGAGGCCAGCGGCTGGTCCTGCAGGAGCGCCGCCCCGTTGTCGGCGTAGTACTCGTAGATGGCCGCAACGAACCGCAGTTCTCCCTTGGCGGCCTTGGTGACCTTACCCATCTCCCGGGTGATGATCGCGGCCAGTTCGGTGGAGCGGTCGCGATACAGCCGGGAGACCCGGCGCAGGATCCCGGCGCGCTCTTCCATCGGAGTTCGCCGCCACGAGGTGTAGCCCCGTTCGGCTCTCCCCAGCACGTCACTGATCTCTGCGCCAGTCGCCGTCGGGTACTCACTTTCAACCTTCCCGGTGGCCGGGTTCACTACCTGGTACATCATCGAGCCTGCCTCCGTACAACATCGGGTCCGTCCATTACACGCCTGTTGCGCGTTCTCCAGGGGTCCCGGGCCTGTTGCACGACGTGGCACCGGAAGCTCCGCGGAGAGCTTCTGCAACACACGTCGTGCTCGTTGTCGCTGCTGGTCTGACGCCCGCCGTCTCGGAACGGGGCGTCTGGCGCAACACCTGTGGCGTGACTACCCGATGTTGATCATTCTTCTACTAGGGCAATTCGCGAAGACGTCCTATTCGTCTCGTTGCAGACCCCTGGAGAATCGGCATCACTCGTCATGAGTGCCGAACGTCGCTCCTGATGAATATGGACAGATCGTATGAGGCTGACCGAAACCCTTCGGCGATGGTCACGGTGACGCTGTCATGCTCGCCGTGACGCTTCTGCTTGACCGAGACCTGGGCCTGGGGGCACCCGGTGTGCCTGCCCGGTGCCGACGTTTCGTCACAGACCATCACGGTCCGGCAGCGACGAACCGCACGATATCCGCCGATCGGCGCGAATACACCGATCACGCTGTCGCTTGAACTGGGCGCGCACGAACGGCCGTTCGGTACCGCGAGCGTGCCAGGCGGAACCGACGGCGGCGTCGATCGCGCAGATGCGCGTCCGCCGTTTGTGATGCCGAGGTGTCCGCTTCCAGCTCTCGCCTGCCGGCCAGGGGGCCGCGAATCCGGGTCAGGCCGCAGCATCGGAGTCCTGAGCGCGGTGTCATGGCTCACGACGGGATGCCGGGCGGCCCCAGGATGTCGAGGCCGTACTCCGCAGCGATAGCGGCCATTCGGCCTGGGTCGGGTGGGACACTCGGTCGCGGCGGCAGCGTGAGGGATTGGGCTGGCTCGGCGCAGGAGCGCATGAAGCCCTCAAAGCCAGCCGGCTCGGTCACCAGCAAGAACCGGGCACCGCCTGCTGAACTGACGGTGAAGGTGTGCGGCGTGCCCTGCGGGCCGAACACGAACGATCCGGCTGGTGCCCGGACCACCTGGCCGCCGACCCAGACGATCAGCTCGCCGTCGAGGACATAGAACCACTCGCTCTCGCGGTGATGCACATGCAACGGTGAGCCTGAGTCCTTCGGGCCGGAGTGGAGGATGACCGCGACGCGACCGCCGGTTTCCTCGGCGGAGGCCTTGATAGTGGCCAGGAAGTCCATGAACCAGAGCGCCTCTCCCTCGCCAGGCCGCAATGCGATCGGGCTAGGTGCAGGGCCGTGATTGGTGGCCACGTGACTGGTACTCATAGGAAGATCTCCTTCCGGCTTGTTCCAGGCGGCGGACCGCGAGACCGGCTCAGGCGCCGGGCGGAACGCAGGCTGGCCGGGCATCATCATGGCTGGGCTGGCGAGCCCGCTAGTGCCTCGGCGGCGGTCTTGAGCCGCCCGAGCGTGTGGCCCATGGCCTCGTGCAACTCGCGGTGCCGGTTGGTCGGAATGTCGAGCAACCGGGCCCAGGCCGGGATCCACCGGACCTCGTATGACTCAGTGACGCGGGTGCCACCCTCGACGGTCTCGAAGCGGTACCGCCACACAGTGGACTCGCGGCCGCCCTCCTCGGTGACGAAGGCAAACTCCCGGCCGGGGTCAGCCGCCAGGACGCGGCCATGCCGCGACCAGCGCATCATGCCGAACGGGCCGCCCCTGTTGTGGCCGACGAACCTGTCGCCCGCGGCCGCGACGGTCGTGCCGCCAGCCCACTCGACTCGCTCGCACTCCGGGCTCCACTCCCCCATCCGGGGCAGATCGGAGACCAGGTCGTAGATCCGGTCAGGGCTGGCGCCGATGACAGTCTGGCGGCTGTCCTGGGTAAGCCACCACCGTCCGTTGCTGGCGAGCATCGCTTTCCCCTCAGCCGAGGCGTTCGCCCCCAGCGCGGAGATGGTCGTTCTGCAACGTGCCGCGATGGCCGACGCCGTCGCGGCCGGGCAGCTCGGCCCGGAGGCAGACTCCGACGAGGCCATCGATCTTGTCTCCACGCTGATCGTCGGAGTGCTCAGCCAGGCAATAGCCAACGAGCCCGGCCTCGGCTGGGGCGAGGGCCGCTTCACTACGCAGTTCCCGAGACTGATGAAGCTCCTGATCGCCGCATACCCGCCGAGACCCCGGCCGCAGTCACAAGCAGAAACGAGCGATCCTGCCGGCGCCGGCGGACCGGCGGCAGTGACCTCGGTGCTCTCGGCTGAATCGCAGCCGACCGTCACCGTCGGCGCGCACACGTAGCCGCCGCTCGGCGCGGACGCCAGATTCACGTCGGCCCAGCTCGCCTTCGTCCATATCGGCCTGTTCTGTAGTGTTTTCGGCCGCCAGCCCCGCCGCTGCTGGCACGAGTCACGCGCAAGGCGTCGTGGACGTAGCCAGGCAAGGGTCTTCGGCAGCGTAAGGAAATCCCTTTTTCTTTCCGCCTGTACTGTTCCGCCTCAGGGTCGCGGGTCAGGTCGAGGTGCAGGGTCTGCGCGGGCCGCCCAGCCGAATGCCACCGGGGGCTTTGATCCTGGTTCCGGTGACCGCGGCTGGCCGCCGAAGACCAGCTCATACTGTGGCCCAATGAGATCTGGCCACTAAAGATCGCTGCCCTGGTCGTCCTCCACGCCAGCTGCCTGCCCGACCCGGGCGGCCGCTACCTATGCCGCGGCCGGGGCGCTGCCTCAGCCGCCGCCCTGACGGCTAGGAGGCGGCCGACCCGCCGTCGCCCTGCCAGACTGCCCGGACCACAGCCGCTTCCACCGCGGCCTGGGCCCGGCCGGCCGCCGCCGCTGCCGCCCGCCGCGACAGGTCAAGCACGTTGTGCCCGATGGCGTGCACGGCCGCGCGGTCGGGCCGCACAAGCACGACCCGCGCCCCGGCCGCCGTGAGCGCTGCCGCCTGCCGGCGGGGACTGGTCAAGTGGCCGGCGCCCTTGGCCACCGGCGCCACGATAACCACCCGCTCATATCCGGCCGCCAGGTCGGCGTTGGCTACCGAGCGCACGCCGCCGTCCACGAAACGGCGATCCCCGATGGTGACCGGCGGCCAGACTCCGGGCACCGCGCAGCTGGCGCCCACCGCATCCACCAGGCCGGCGTCACCGGCGGAATCGAACACCATGGACTCGCCGGTTCGCGCGTCCACAGCGGTGATCTTGAGGTTCCTGGCGGGCCAGTCGCTGGCGGGCAGCCGGGCCTCGATCACCTTGCGCCGGCCGGCCTCGGGCATGGTGCGTGCGGCTAGCGCCCAGTGGCCGACACGGGCCCGCGCCCGCACCGGGTCCCGGCTGGTGCTCATGATCCATATCAGCCTGCCGATGATGGCCCAGCCCATCCGGGCGGCGGGCTCGGGCGCCGGCGGCGCGAGCTGGGCCTGGTACAGCGCCTCAAGTTCCTGGCCGGAGGCGATGTCAGCACCGACAACCGAGCCGGCCGATGTCCCGATGATCACGTCAGCCGCGGCCAGGTCGATGCCCAGTCCGGCCAGCCCGGTGATCAGGCCGATCTCCCAGGCGACGCCGGTGACGCCGCCGCCGCCCAGAACAAGCGCGCGTCTGTCCATGAGTGTCTTCCTACACCAATTCGGTGCACTGGCCTGGCGATCCGGCCGCTGGTGCGCCGGACCGTGACGAGCTCACCCCCGGCAAGCAGCGCATACCCGCCGCCGCTCGGCTTTCCGAGCGGGCATCACGCTCCGTCATGAACGTTCGGCTTACTTGGAGCGCCAACCCGCCGATCGGCGCGGCTCCGGGATATCGGTGCTCGCCAGTTGCGGCGCGCGGGAACGGGTGGTCTGCGCGGTCCGGGTTACTCGGCGCTGTCGGCTTTCTCCGTGCGTCTTTCTCGGCTCTGGGGTACGGATGGTCACTGCCCGGGACGGTGACGCGCTCCGCGAAAGCCGGGCTGGTGACGGGCTTCACCGCCGCGCTGCCTGGTCGCAGGGCGCGTCCCCGGGCGGGTGAGATGGCAGGTTCGCGGGTCGTGGTTCACTCGAACCCGGAGGTGTCGCCTGCTCCGCGCCGCAGGATCTCGGGTGTTTCCTGGGAGAAGTCGATGACCGTGGTGGGCTCGGTGCCGCAGTCGCCGGAGTCGATCACCGCGTCCACGGCGTGGCCGAGCTGGCCGGCGATCTCCCATCCCTGGGTCATGGGCTCGTCCTGGCCGGGCAGCAGCAGGGTGCTCGAGACGAGCGGCTCACCGAGTTCGGCGAGCAGCGCCTGGGCTACCGCGTGCCGGGGGATCCGCGCCCCGACGGTCTTCTTTCCCGGGTGCTGCAGCCGGCGCGGTACCTCCCTGGTCGCCGGCAGGATGAAGGTATAGCTGCCGGGGGTGGCCGCCTTGATAGCCCGGAACACCCGGTTGCTGACGTACACGAACTGGCCGAGCTGGGCGAAGTCCTGGCACACCAGCGTGAGGTGGTGCCGGTCATCAAGGTGGCGGATCGCCCTGATCCTGGTCATGCCGTCCTTGTTGCCGAGCTGGCAGCCCAGCGCGTAGCAGGAGTCCGTCGGGTAGGCGATCACGCCGCCCGCGCGGACGATACCGGCGATCTGGACAATCGCGCGCCGCTGCGGGCTGGCCGGATGGATATCGAAGTACCGGGCCACCCGACGAGCTTAGAGGTCATCGTTCCCCGCCGGACGATTCCCCGCACGGCCCGGCCGATCACCCTCCGTCCGGGCCGGGCACCACCCGCACCGCCGCCGGCAGGACCGCCGCCAGGTCACATCGCCCTCATGCGAAGACAGTGCGGTCCGTTGCCGCATCATGATGCTCATCTACGCATACTCATGCACAATTGGCGGGCGATCAGCGCCGCGTATCTCTTGAGGAAGCTCTTCGTTATCAGGGTCGGGACGTGCGACGCGGCCAGATCGATGCTGAATCGAAAATCGGCTGGTCAGTGGGTCGGGTCTGACTACCAGGACCGCCCCCCTGATACTTCCAGGGGGGCGGTCTTCGGCGCTGCGGTAGCCGGGGCGGATAGGTTCCCACCCGGGGCAGGACTAGCCTCAGGTCGACCGTATCCAGCCGAGCCGGGCGTTGGTCCGTCCGGCGCCTGTCTCGGCGATCTGCTCCTTGATCTTGGTGAAGTTGTCATCCGGGATCAGGGCCGGGGTGATCGGGGTCGGGTAGCCGACGCCCTGCAGCACGGTGTCGATGGGGCTGCCGGGTTGCATGGACGCCGCGTAATCCGCCAGGTTGCCCTGCCGGTAGGCGCTGCCGCGCGTGCCGACGGGTATGACCTCACGGCCATACAGTCCGTAGTGCCGTGCGCTGTTGAGGCCGAGGATGTTCCGCTTGTCGCTCTCGGTGAGGCATGGGTAGTTCCATTTCTCCTGGATCTGCTCCGGGATCTGGAATCGCCACAACGCGTCGACCTGCCATTGCGGGCCGCCGTACCAGAGCGAGTCCGAGCCGAACACGATGTGGTCCGAGCCCATGTAGTACAGCAGCTGGCCGATCAGGTGCGACCACACCGTGGGGAAGGTCACGATCATCGAGGCCATTGTCGTCCCGAGCTCCGCGTAGACATTGCGGAGCGGGTAGAAGCTCGAGGGAGAGGTGGATGTCGGTTCCGCCCCGGCCTCGTACCTGCCGCCTGCGATCTGGGCGAACTGCGTGGACCACCGGATGTTCGGGACGCTGTGCCCGTGGCTGTCCGTAAGCGTGGTCGGCGGCATCGCCCCCGGCAAGTTCTCGATGTCCTGCAGAGACTGGAGCACAAAGAAACTCGGCCGGATGCAGGAGTGATAGATGATGAAATTGAACTGCGGCCAGTCGGTGGCCGCCTTCACGATGTCGTCGGGGTTCCCGTAATCCGGCGTGTTGTTCGGCCCGCCAGGCTGCGACCCGGACGCGGACAGTCCCTTGTGAATGCAGATGTTGAAGAACCCGGGGTGCTCCCTGAGCTGGTTCCTGTTCGCGTTGATGACCGCGTAGGTGGGATAGGCGATCACCGGATCATCCAGCCGCCACCTCGTGAACTCGGCGCCGGGCGCGGCGCTGGCCGCCTCAGCGACGCAGTAGCCCTTCCACGAATCCGGCTGGCAGTACTCGATCTGCCATTGGGTGTAGTCGCCGAAGGCCGGGTCCTGCAGGTTCCCGACGCCGGGGTAGATCTGGGCATGGGCAAAGGCCCGCCGTGAGCCCGCGAGGGCATTGATGAAGTCCCGGCATTGCGAGGTCTGATAGCCGGTCAGTATCTCGCTGACCAGGCTCTCGGTGATATTGGACGCCGGCCCGGGAACACCGCCGCCGGGCGGCGTGAACAAGGCGATGTTCGCGTTGCTGATGATCGAGATGCTCGTCTGGGCCTGCAGGTACAGGCGGTTGATGTACTCCCCCAGATGGAACTCGCCGAGAGCGGTCAGCGGCGGCCCGGAATTGGGCGGGAAGGCGGGGCCGAGCTGCGCCGGGTTCCAGTCCGTCCACAGGTTGCCGAGCTCGTCGGGACCGGCGGCGTTCCCGCCCGTGCCGTTGAAGGGGTTGGAGGTGTACCCCGCAGCCGTGGACGCCGGTCCCGGGCCCTGCGCCAGTGCCCGCAGCCCGTTACCGCCGTTCATGCTCGACCGGACGATGTGCGTCTGGTCATCGAAGACGAACACGTCCCGCGGCATTCCGTTCTCCTCGTACGCCGCGGTCTCATACATTTCGGCCCGGTCCACCTTGAAGAACTTCTTGCCGTACACCTCGTTCATCGCGATGAAGGCCGCGGCCATGCCGCCGGTGCCGACCAGGAAGTTGCGGCGGCTGGTCCCGAGCTTCTTGGCGGCCTCGTCGGCCAGCTCCTTGATCCGGTACTCCACGTGCCGCTGCTGCTCGGTCTGCGGGTGCGGCATGTACTCGCCGTTGGACACCATCCGGGTCGGGACCGGGGACTGGAACGCCTCGGTCTCGGCCGGCGCGACGTGCCTGAGCTGCTCGTCGCTCAGCCACGCATCCTCTTCGCGGGAATCGGGGGGTCGCTCTGAATTCGACCACATACGCTTTACTCCTGTTCTGGCGTCTGCCGGAGCTTCCGATATGGGCTCTGTCCTTTTCTTTCTTTCTTTCTCTCTCTCCCAAGGTGCTGCCGGGCGGGCTGGGAACGTCCCCGCCCTATGCCAGGTCAACTGCGATCAAGCTCTGAGCACGGGCCTGGGTCCAGAACCCGCGTGATTGACAACGAGTACGGACCGGGATGGCCGCGGGTGCGCGCAGCCGCGCGATCGGGGCGGCCAGCGGCGAGCACGCCACCCCGTCCACTGCCGGGGCTGGCCGAGGCGCCGCGGCCCAGGTGACTCGGATCCAGCGCCGCATGATCATTACGACAGCACCCCAGCGCGCCTGGATGAGCCCTCAACCCGGGCCGTCACCGGCGCACCGGCCTCGGCCAGCACAGCCGCCAGGAATAAGCTCACCGGCACCGTCACCATGCCAGTGGCCAATACGGTGCACCTCGGCACGCGTCCGGTGCTCCCGACGATCATCCGGACTCCGTGCAGACGCCGCAGCGCCAGGACTAACGCTGTCCGCAATTCACACCGGCGACCCACATTTGGATGGTAGGACGGCAAAACCGGGAAAACAAGCCTCTTGCCCTATCCCTGCGGTATCATATTGAGAATGCCGTTTCGTCAACGGTTCTCTATTCAGGCACCACCAGCCTCGATTTTCATGCCATTCCCACTGGCCTCATTTATGTACTGCCTTGCGCCAGGCGAGGACTCCGGGGCACATGTCACGGCCAGCCGGCGGCCAGCCGGCTTCGGTCGATTCGACGTTCCGCGCGGCCAGGACAGGGCCGACGATGCCGATCATGGCGACGCGGGAAAGGAAGATGCCCACCACGCCGGTGTGCCAGCGTGCCTGCGCGCCAGGACCCCGCTCCCCGGTCGCCGCTCCCGCCGCCGAGGCTGCGCCCCGTGGTCAGCCGGGTCACCACGATGTTGTGCGCGCGTCGATGCGGCAGGCGCACAACCTAGGCGGCCCGGAGCGCGCGCAGCCAGTAGCGCACCATGTCCCGCCCAGGATCCGTCCTCGGCACAAGGAGCGATGCACGCCGACGGTACCTGGTATTGGCATCACGATCGGCCCACCCAGTTTGCATGACTATGCATGACCGCCGGAATCGGAAACCGTCCGCACATGCCGCGAGTTAGGCGCGTTCGCTGTCCCTGTTGGTGTGCTGGGCCAGGTTCCACGCAGGACTCGCTGGCCTCGGGGTCGGCCATGACGGTGTGATGCTCATGGTGCTCCGGG
>Ga0187872_10000823_pt1 | contig 33632 bp, 26 predicted proteins | sample June2016WEW_16_4_FD_132973 | JGI IMG/M metagenome (GOLD analysis project Ga0187872, IMG submission 132973) | Peatland microbial communities from SPRUCE experiment site at the Marcell Experimental Forest, Minnesota, USA - June2016WEW_16_40 | ecosystem: Environmental > Terrestrial > Soil >...
CAGGCTCAGTTTCTCTGCTTCGTGCACATGGATGGTCAATCCTCAGCATGCCATCCGCTCCAGGCTCATCTTGTGTTGGAATCTCAACTCCCCTTCAGGCTCATCTTGTATTGGATAAGACTCGGACTATCAAAAATGTTAGTGTTCGCGAATTATTGAGAGAACTTGGGGATGGGCATCGTTCGAGTTGGTCACATTGGCGCCTCGCCAGTTCCCCACACGGCTCCGAGAAGTCGTGTACGACCTAGACTCCCCGTGTGACTGCGGGTTCTCTTCCAGGAGGGCTTCACAATGCAAGTCCGTTACGAAGTGCGTTTATTCTTGGCAACGCTGGTTGCGTTGTTGATCGTCTCTATGGTGGTTGCTCTGCCCGCTTTGGGCCAGTCTACCAACGCCGGAACCATCGTCGGCACTATCACCGACCCCTCGGGCGCCATTGTTCAAGGCGCGAAGGTCACCATCACCGACACCGCTACCGGTGACACGCGTTCCACGAACACCAATGACGCCGGGCACTACGTTTTCGTCAACGTTACTCCGGGAAAGTACACCCTCGTGGTTGGCAAACAAGGGTTCTCGAACATGACGACTTCTCTGGAGGCACAGGTCGGATCCAGCACTACTGCCGACCTGTCGCTTCGGATCGGTGGCGCGAGCGTGACGGTGGAAGTGCAAGCTGCGGCAAACCAACTGCAGACGCTGAATTCCACGATTGGCAATACAGTCACCTCCAGCGCCTTGGAGAACTTGCCGACCCTTGGCCGCGATACCAGTTCGTTCGTCACCTTGCAGCCTGGCGTCAGTCCTGACGGCAGCGCTGCCGGCACGGTGGTGGACCAAACCGCTTTCATGCTAGACGGCGGCAGCAACAGCAACGACATGGACGGCAGTTCGGGCGTCTACAACCCGAATTTTGGCGACGATCCCGCCGGCGGGTTATTCTCCAACAAGAATAATCAGATCAGCGGAATAAACCTCGGCATCAACGGAGGCCAGCCCTCGGGCGTAATGCCCACTCCGGTCGACAGCGTGGAAGAGTTCAAAGTGGCGACCACGAACCAGACTGCCGACGTCAATAATTCGTCGGGTATGCAGGTGTCGATCGTTACCAAACGCGGCACCAGCGCCTGGCATGGTACGGTTTACGAGTATTACTTGGACAACAACTTCTCGGCCAACACCTGGGAGAATAATCAATCGACGCCAATAACGCCGGTACCGGACTGGCATAGAAACTGGTTCGGAGTGGCGGTTGGCGGCCCCATCATTCCCAAAGAGATTCTTGGCGGCAAGACCTACTTCTTTTTCAATTACCAGGGCGCGCGGTGGCCCAACTCGGAGACCGTCACCAAACTCGTCCCCAGCGCTGACATGCGCACCGGGATCCTGCACGATCCCGCCAACCCTACGACAACTTCTTACAACCTGAACATCCTCGATCCACGGACAGTTGGGGGCACGCCCATTGGGATGAATACTTACGTGCAGCAGTTGTGGAGCAAATATATGCCGCTCCCGACTCCGGGGGCGGGTTGCAGTTCGCTCACGAACGACGGTTTCTGCGACGAGGTCAACACACTCGCCTTCCGGGCGAACATGGCGATTCCGCAGAACGACAACTTCGCGGTGGTGCGCCTTGACCACGACTTTGGACAGAAGTGGCACTTCATGTCCAGCTACCGCTATTACCATCTCACCCGCGCCACCGATGATCAGATTGATATCGGAGGATTTTTCCCCGGGGATAAGTTGGGCACTCCAGCTTCCCTCACCAACCGCCCGCAAGTGCCCTGGTATCTTGTCTTGGGGTTGACTACGAATGTCACCCCGCAAATAACCAATGACGTCCACTACAGCTTCCTGCGCAACTGGTGGCAATGGGGATCGCACGGCGACCCGGCCCAGTTTTCAAATCTGGGCGCGGCTCTCGAGCCGTTTGGCGAGCAGCGGGATGACGTGGCCGCTCCCTACAACGTCAACACCCAGCAGACACGAACACGGTTCTGGAATGGGAGGGACAATTTTCTGCGCGACGACGTTTCCTGGCTGAAACATAACCACCTCCTGCAGTTTGGCGGGCAGTACCAGCATAACTGGAACTATCACCAGCGCACGGACAACGGCGGTGGCATCAATTACTACCCTGTCTACCAGCTGGGGGATACTCTTGGCTCCGGCAACGTCGACATGACGTGCGGCGGAACCTGCTTAAACTCCCTTTTTAGCACCCCCCCTCTTTCCCGCGAGGCGGCCGCGGTCCTGGGTATCGTGACCGACACGCAGCAGGCGTATACCCGCTCCGGTTCGAACTTGACCCTGAATCCGCCGCTCGTGCCGGCATTCGATAAAGTCACCATTCCCTACTACAACCTGTACTTCAATGACACCTGGCATTTGAAACCGTCCCTCACCGTCACGTACGGTTTAGGGTGGGCGTTGGAGATGCCGCCAAAGGAGCAAACTGGCAAGCAGGTCATGTTTGTGGGTCCAAGCGGCCAGGAGTTGGATACTCAGACGTACCTGGCACAACGCAAGGCGGCAGCGCTCGCAGGGCAGGTTTACAACCCGCAAATCGGTTTTGCCCTGATTGGCAACGTCACCCCCCGCCCGAATTACGAGTACGACCCGCTCTATCACGCGTTCAGCCCGCGCATTGCCGTAGCCTGGAACCCAGACCTGGGTGAGAAACTCGGCGGAAAGAACACAGTCTTTCGTGGCGGCTATGGGCGAATCTATGGGCGCTTGAACGGCGTGGGCCTGGTGCTGGGCCCACTGCTCAGTCCCGGCCTGATCCAGCCGGTAAGTTGCAGTTTTGTTTTGAGCACGCCGCCGCCCGATGGATCGTGTGCCAGCTCTGGACTCACTGCTACAAACGCTTTCCGTATTGGAACGGATGGCACTTCGGCTTACATTCCACCCGCAAGCCAGACGCTGCCGCAACCATTTGACCCCGGCGTCAACGGGAACTCCCCCGCCGCCACGGCTTCGCCTACGGACCCGAAGTTCCGCCCGAATTCTGCTGACTCGTTTGATTTCACGATTCAGCACCAGTTTTCCAGCAAGATCTCTCTGGAGTTGGGCGGCATTAGCCGTTGGATCCACAACGAACTTCTGTCGGTCAATCTCAACTCGGTGCCTCACATGATGACCTTGGGCGGGCAGAGATTCGATGCAGCCTATGCCAACATCGAAGCGGCAATGGGTTGTACGACCTCACTGGCTGCCTGCCAGGCGGCAACTCCAGCTGCGCTGTCGGGCCTTGCCTCGCAGCCTTTCTTTGAAACCGCACTCGCGGGAACCGGTTTCTGCACCGGTTTTGCGAACTGCACGCAAGCGTTGATCAATAATCCCACTGCATTCCCCATGCTGCAAAGCCAAAGCGTCTTCTCACTGTGGTCATTGCTGGACACCGGTGGAACTGCCCCGGGATTTAACTTCCCCGTCAGCATGATGAACAGTCCATCATCCATTGCACCTGCAGGACAAATCGCGAGCAACGTGGCCATGACGACGAGTCTGGGGAGTGGTAATTACAACGCCGCTTTTGCCACGGTGAAGCTCAATGACTGGAACGGCGTCACCCTGCAGAACAATCTCACCTGGAGCAGAGCACTGGGCCTGGGAGGCGTCGTTCAAGCCACTAGCAGTCAAGCGGCTGTGGACCCGTTCAACTTCAACGTGCAGTACGGCACACAACCATCGGATCGCAAGATCGTAAACACGATGTTCCTGGTTTACCAGGAGCCGTTCTATCGTAGCCAGCAAGGCGTTGTGGGGCACATCCTGGGGGGCTGGACCCCTTCGTTTGTTTTCGCCGCCGGCAGCGGCGCTTCACTGTTCTGCGCCACCACTTCAGGTTTCCCTGAGGAAGGTTACAGCGGCGGTCAGGACTTTGGCTCCGCCGATGGCATCTACCTCAACACCGACGCGAACTGCGTACAGACGGTCAAGAATTCCTCGGCGTCAGTTCACCTGATAACCCCTGCAAGCAGTGGAGCTCCTCCGGTTTACAGCATCTTCGCAAACCCAACTGCGGTGTTCAACACGCTTCGTCCTCTGGTCATGGGGGCTGATACCCGAAGCGGTGGGTACGGGACGTTCCGCGGCCTGCCGTACTGGAATTTGAACTTCGGGATAAAGAAGAATGTCCGAATCACAGAACGTTTTAATGTTGAGGCCTCCCTCAGCGTCAACAACATTCTGAACCACAACCAACTGCTGGATCCAACTCTCGCAGCCACAAACACGCCGGCGAGTTTCGGGCAGCTCTCGATCGAGGGGACTACCCCACGAACCATGGAGATGGGAATCCGGGTCAACTTCTAATTGAGTGGTGGTTTGAGAATTGCGGGGCGTCCTTCGGGGCGCCCTTTTTTCTGATGCTTCGTTTTCGCGAGGGAGATGGAGATCAGGACGGCAAAACTACCTGCGGTGCGCCAATCCGTAGCTCACCGCCCCAGCAGATGCTCCGATGTTGACCATGGAGACGACCCGTTCCAGCCGGTGATGGCCGGTCTTGTGGAAGAAGTAGCTGAGGCCAATCACGCCTGCTGTTTCCCCGGCAAAATTCACGGCTAGCCCCGGAGTGGAGCGGCCGAACACGCGAACCACCGGATTCAGTTCTCGTCCGCCGCTTTGCAGGTTGGCGCGCGTCACTGCGAAATCGGCACCGCTCAACGCCGCGGACGCCGCGAACCATGCCCAGTTCTCGCGATCCCAGAACTTGTGCTCGCGGATCTCGCTCTGGGGTGTGAACTGAACCGGAGGCGCAGGCTCAGCCGAGGGCACGGGTGCGTCGGGGAGAGGTCCCTGGGCAAGCAGGTGGCGGGATGGAACGCAGATCACCAGCAGGAGGGCGATGCTGCAACCAAACAACTCGAATGATCTGCGGGAAGTCATAGCCGCTGGCCGAAGCCGGCCGAGCGTCTCTGGAGGCGCAATTGGTCCGCCAGCTTTCCCACATTAGAACTGAAGCAAACGGCGCAGAATCAACAACTTGAATCCACGCGCACCCCGGGCACCCAGCGAATCGAACGTAACTGTGCATTGTTTTGCAAGTCCGCGGCTAGCCTTTTACCTAAGTTCAGATACCGGCGTGGATGGTCATTTCTTGTAGATGACTCCGCCCTTCATCACGAAACTGACGTTCTCGAGAACGCCGATGTCCTCCAGCGGATCGCCCGGCACGGCAACCGCGTCCGCCAGATATCCCGGTTCCAGCGCCCCGATCTGCCCGTCCCACCCCAGCAGTTTCGCGCCGTTCAGCAGATCTGCCTGCAACACCGCCAGGGGAGACATCCCATACTTCACCATGAGCACAAACTCTCGCGCCTGCGTGCCATGCGGGAACGGCCCTACGTCCGACCCAACCGCCATGGGGACGCCGGCGGCAACTTGCTTCTTGAAGTCTTGAATTTTTACCTCGAGCATTTCGCGCTCGCGCGCAGCCTGCGCCGCGGTCGGGGCATGTTCCGAGAAATATTCGAAGATCGTAAACGTCGGCACGGCGAAAATCTGCTTCTCCTTCATCAGCCGCATCGTCTCGTCGGCAAGCTGGTTGGCATGATCGATCGAAGCCACTCCCGCTTGCGCCGCGAATAGCGTCCCCGGCTCTCCGGTTGCATGCACGGCAACGCGCTTGCCCACACGCGCCGCTTCTTTTACCGCGGCTTCCAGCTGAGCTTCGGTGTACTGATAAACGGTCGTGAACTTCCCCTCCCGAATCCGGTCTGGCCCGGTCTCATAGATCTTGGTAAAGTCCGCGCCTTCTTTGAACTGCTGCCGCAGCACGGCGACCAGCTCGTCCGCGTTGTTCGCATATGTGGCGTTCGGCAGAACGTGTTGCTCGGGATTGTAGCCAATCGCATCCTCGTGACCGCCGAGGATGTTCACCGCGTTCCCGCTGATGCGCAGCCGTGGCCCCGGGATGAGCCCCTCGTTAATTGCATTGCGCACTGCTGTGTCGGCCGAGCCCGCGCCCTCGGTCCCCATGTCGCGCTCGGCGGTAAAGCCGGCCATCAGGTCATTACGCGCCGCCAGCGTCGCCAGGATCGTGCGCTGTGGCACCGATTCCTCGACCGTCTGCAGATCCTCCGCCCCGGGATGCAGAAAGAGATGGATGTGCGCATCGATCAATCCCGGAAGCAGTGTGCAATCCCCCAGGTCAATGACTTCCGCACCCGGCGGCCGCTTGACGGAACTTCCCACTTCGACGATGCGCTCGCCCTGAATCAGCATCTCGCCGGGCTTAATCATGTGGCCGTTCTTAACGTCCAACAGACGAGCCGCGTGCAGCACAATCGGATGAGGAGCCGCAGCCGGCGTCTGTCCGCGAGCAGCCACGATTAGCAGGCAGAACAGAAAAAGAGTGAGCAATAGAAATGCCTGGGTGGGGAAAGTCGGATTTTGGGTGGCGCAGCGCTTTAGCGCTGCGATAAGCGGTCTGTTTTCAGTGACGGCTTCAGCCGGTGAAGTTCCACCTCTTCCGCAGACTGGTCTAAAGTTTCGAGTAGTCATATCGCCCGCGATGGTACCACCTCGTTTCCCCTGATTCCACACCGGCCGTCTGCACCAGCTCTTCTTCGCGTCCTTCACGCCGCCTTCGCGATCTTTGCGGTCAAGCACGATCTCCAATTGCCACAAAAGTGCTCCAGTTTTGCCTGATGCGGCCCCGACTGTGATCCTAATCACAACACGCAGTACCAAGAATCACGACACAATCCACACCCGGCAGGCGAAACTCAATTAGCTGCTTATGGCCGAGTTTGCCGTCCTCACCAATCGCAAGCGCGCCGTGATCGCGCTCGCTCACTCCTTGGTTTTCTTGGGGATAGCGGTCCACGGCTTTGCCTCGCCGCGATCGGTTCTGGCGCTCCACGCGCCGGGGGCAGTTTCGGGCATGATTCTGGTCGGGATCTACCTCATCGTGGCGTCCATCCTCGGCTGGTTGGTCGGTATTTCGCGCTGTGCCGCCGAGCGCCTGTACTTCGCCCTCTGCACCAGCAGCGCGAGCTTCGGCCTGCTGCGCACCATCTTCGGCGACGCCGTTCTGCCCGTCGCGCAGTATGGGCGTGTGGTCCTGCTGACTTCGGCAGTCGTGGTCGGCGTCTGGATCTTCCGTTTCTTCTCGCGCGTCGTGCCTGAAGACATACTGTCCGAGTAACCCATTCTCCCAAAAGCAAAAAAGGCCGCCCGGGATAGATTCCGGGCGGCGATTCAGGAGGCTTTGGGCGAGGCTTACCGGCCATCGCCTGACTTAGGGCAACGGCTTATGAGAGAAAGAATTCCTTGGTCAGTGTGGCCCAGTCCTGGTCAGGCAGGTGCGCCGTGATGTCGTCAACCGCCACGCCGCCATCCTGCGCCAGCGCACTCGCCATCGCGATCGGCATCCTCTTCCGCAGCCGCAGCGCTGACTCTTCGGTCCATACCCGCGCCAGCATACCGCCGAACAGGTTACGGAAGTTGGTCTTGGCGTCAGGGGCCTGGACGGTCAGCAGCCAGCCTTCGCCAAAAGGATCCTTCCGCGCCAGTTCTGGGTCTTTCACCACAGCTTCATTGATGTCGCTCACCGTACCTTCGATCGGCGATACCATGTCCACTGACTTACCGTCCCGGAAAATCGTCCAAATCTTCTGTCCCTGACGGATCCAGCGCCCCCGCTGTGGCAGCGCGATGCTGTCAATCTTGCCCACCAGCTTCGACGCAAAATCATCCATGCCCACGCGCACCAGGTCGCGGCTTTCGCTCAGCGCCCAGGTGTGTCCTGCGTGATAACGCAAATTCTCAGGAACCTGGAAGCCCGCGACCAATGCCGGGACGACGCGCGGCGCCGCTTCACGAGGAACGGCTTGCAGCACAGGTTGCTTTGCGGTCTGTCTTTGAGTGCGTACGTAATCAATAAGTAGGAAGATTCCGAATGTCATGAGTACCAGAATGACTGTCATAACTCACCTCGCCCGGAACGCCCTCTTTCTTTGGGGGCGCTCGTCGCCTTTCCTAAAGGCAATCTCCAGGCCAAACCCAGGTGTGCCCGGGGACGGCTAGTCTGACGTTCTGTATCTGTCTATTTGTCAACGAGATAGCGGGAAGGACTTCCATCTCGTCAAGAGCTTGGCGCGAAAACTCAGCAGCGACACGCGATGAAAGTCGCAACAGGAAGTCAAGTGCGGGCAGCGGGACTAGGCTGTCGTGGTTCTCCGAAGGGTTGTCGTATCAATAAGTTGAAGGGCAATCCGGTTGCTGCTGCAATCTTCATCAGGCTTCGATGCAAAAAACAACGCCAGCAGCCTCTCTGCCATAGCCCTGAAAACGTATTGATCAGTATCACGCGCAAAAGTGACGCGGGTCACGGCTGAGAAGCTCTTAATCGTTGAAACTGTTAACTGTCCGAAACTGCTGAATTTCGCGACAGCCTCTGATCTGATGCGGTTAGCAGCTCACTGCCGGTTCCGGTCTGCTCAGGTTACTCCGGTAATCGTGGGCCTCTCCCTCATTCAGTTCAAGCCGTCAGCGGAACTACTTTTCCGGGCGGGCTTTGTCTGCTCGAACAGGCCTGCCCGAGGAGACATTCTTCATGGGCAAAGCACTCTTATACGATTCCACAATGTGCATCGGCTGCAAGCAGTGCGAACAAGCCTGCGCCGATCAAAACAAACTGCCCTATAGCGAGGCAATCGCAGCCGAGTCGGTGCAATCCGCACATAAGTACACGGTTGTCCTGACGAAGGGCGACAAGTTCATGCGTCGGCTGTGCATGCACTGTGAACATCCCGCGTGCGCCTCAGCCTGTCCGGTTGGAGCTCTGCACAAAACAAAAGAAGGTCCAGTCGAATACGACGTGTGGAAGTGCATCGGCTGCCGTTATTGCATGGTAGCGTGCGCCTTCAACCAGCCTAAATACGAATGGGGCTCGCTGAATCCGCGCGTGCGCAAATGCATTATGTGTCCGGACCGTGTCGTGGCCGGCAAACAGACAGCATGTGCCGAGATTTGTCCCACGGGCGCCACCAAGTTCGGCGACCGGGACGATCTCATCAAGGAAGCGCAGGATCGCATCCGGCAGAATCCATCCACCTACCTTCCCCGCATTTACGGACTCAACGAAGTTGGCGGAACCTGCGTCCTCATTCTCGCGGGCGTGAAAGTGGAAGAGTTCGGCTATCCGGCGTCGGAGAAAATCGGCGACACCCCCATGCCGGAATACACCGGGCGTGTCATGGAGAAAGTTCCGGACTTTATCCCCGTGTGGTCGCTTGTCCTGGGAGGCATTTATTGGATTTCACATCGTCGCGACGAGGTGGCCGCCGCCGAAGCGGAGGAGCGGGCGCGAGAAGGGAAAAACGGGAGTACGCGATGAAAATCAAGCTTACTTTCTGGCGAGTTGTATTCCTGGTGATCATGGCCCTGGGCATTTATTCCACAATCATTCGCTATTCCCGTGGCTTGGGCACAGCTACAAACATGTCAGACCAGTTCCCCTGGGGCTTCTGGATCGGCTTCGATTGCCTGTGCGGCGTCATGCTGGCCGCCGGTGGCTTTTGCATCGTGGGCGCCGTCTACCTGTTCAATGTCAAAGGGCTACAAAGCGTCGTGCGTCCCGCTGTATTGACCGCGTTCCTGGGCTATCTGCTTTTTATCGTCGGCCTGCTGTTCGATCTCGGACGCCCTTGGTTCATCTGGCACCAGCTCATCTACATGAACCCGCACTCGGTCATGTTCGAGGTGGGCATGTGCGTCATGACCTACACCACCGTGCTCTTCTTTGAATTCCTTCCCAATGTATTCGAGCGCTTCAATCTCCACACGCCGATCAAGTGGATTCACAAGATTTACCCGGTATTGATCGTGCTGGGCATCCTGCTCTCAACCCTGCACCAGAGCTCACTCGGATCGCTGTACTTGATCATGCCCAGCAAGCTCCATCCTTTCTGGTACTCGCCCGCCCTGCCGTTCTTCTTCTTCGCTTCGGCGGTTGCAGTCGGCTTGGCCATGACCATCTTCGAGTCCACGCAAAGCTCGAAGGCCCTGGGACGCCAGCTCGAACTTTCGGTTCTGGTCCGCCTGGGCGGAGCCTTGCTGGTCGCGCTCTGGGTCAATGCTCTGCTTCGTTTCGAAGATTACTTTCATCGCGGCCTGCTCCGCCAGATCGTTAGACCGAGTTATGAAGCGTACTTCCTGTGGCTGGAGCTGGCGCTGTCGTTTGTGATTCCAATTACCCTGCTCAGCTTCAAGAAAATCAGACTGTCGCCCAACGGCTTGTACCTGGCGTCCGTCATCAGTCTGTTTGGCTTCATCACCAACCGCCTCAATGTCAGCGTTATTGGTTTCGAGACCTACGTCGGACACCATTACGTGCCGAAGTGGACGGAGTTCTCGGTGACCCTGATGATCGTTGCCATGGGTTTCGCCCTGTTCCGGCTGGCGGTGCAGTATTTGCCCATCTTCCCCAAAGAGGAGTTAGTTTCCGAACAGTTGGATGCGGAGCTGCTGGCTAAGGTAAAGACGGTAACCAGCCCAGCTGTTCCGGCCTTGGAAAATGCCGGAAACTGAACCAACTCGGATACGCTGGCAGCGTCTGACGCATAGTCTCAGCGCCAAGCTGAACCTGCTTCTGCTGGGCACCATGGTCATCATCTTTGCCCTGCTCGGATACCTCAACGTCCGTCTGCACCGCCAGCATCTGGAACAGATCACGCTGCAAAGCGCCGAGCGCGTCAGCGACGTGATCCGGCACAGCACTACCGACTACATGCTGCGCAACGACCGCGAGGGCCTTTACCGCTCCATCCAGACCATGGCCAGCGAGCCGGGCATGGTGAAAATCCGCGTCTTCGACAAGGAAGGCAGGATCACCTACACCACCGATCCAGCTGAGCTCAATCATGTGGTGGACAAGGGAGCCGAGGCCTGCTACGCCTGCCATGCCCAATCGCAGCCGCTGGCGCGGCTGAACCGCCCTGACCGCTTCCGCATTTACCGCAATGTCGGCGGAACCCGCGTGCTGGGCATCATCACGCCCATCGAGAATCAGCCTGCCTGCTCCAACGCCGCCTGCCACGCCCATCGTGCCGACGAACAGATCCTCGGCGTGCTCGATACCGATCTCTCTCTGCAGACGGCCGACGTACAGCTCGCCGAGAGCAGCCGCCGCATGATCGCCTACACCGCCTGTGCTCTGCTGTTGATCGCTCCGCTGAGCTGGTTCTTTGTCTGGCGGATCGTCGGTGTTCCTGTGACTGCACTCCGCCGTGGCACCGAGCGCCTGGCGGCCGGCGATCTGGGTTACCAGATTGATGTGCAATCCAAGGACGAAATCGGCGAACTGGCCGATTCCTTCAACGACATGAGCCGCCAGTTGCAGTCTGAGCACAACGAGAACCTGGCCTGGACTCGCACCCTGGAACAGCGCGTCGAGCAGAAGACTCGGGAGCTCAAACGCGCCCACGAGCATGCCCTGCACACCGAGAAGATGGCGTCCATCGGCAAGATGGCCGCCGTGCTCGCTCACGAAATCAACAATCCCCTTTCCGGCATTCTTACCTACGCCAAACTGCTGCGAAAGTGGATCGACCGCGAAGAACTCGACCGCCAGAAAAGCGGCAGCGAAGCCGGCGTGCGCCGCTACCAGGAGATTTGCGACTCTCTCGATCTCATCGCCAGCGAGAGCCGCCGCTGCGGCGATCTGGTCAGAAACCTTCTCACTTTCTCCCGCGCCACTCCCATGAACCTGCAGGCCACCGACCTGAACCAGGTCATCGACCGTTCGGTGCGCCTGATGCAGCACCAACTCGACCTCGCTGGCATTCAATTGCAACCGCAACTGGATCCCGCCCTGCCGCACGTTCTCTGCGATGCCGCTCAGATTGAGCAGGTGCTCGTCGCCCTGGTGGTCAACGCCATGGATGCCCTGCCGCAAGGCGGCAATCTCTGGATCATCAGCAGCGCCAGCCGCGAAGACAATTGCGTCCGCATCGTGGTCCGTGACGACGGCACGGGCATCGCGCCTGAAATTCTGCCTCACCTCTTCGAGCCCTTTCTCACCACCAAAGAGACCGGGCGCGGCGTGGGGCTGGGCCTTGCCATCAGCCACAGCATTCTCGAACGTCACAACGGAAGCATCGAAGTGCAATCCGAAATTGGCCGCGGCACGACCTTCACCATAACTCTGCCCTGGGACGCCGAAGCGGACACGACCGCTTCCTCCCCAGCCAGCGAAATTGCCGCTGCCCCGAGCCGGAGGTGATCAACTTGGAAGCACAAGGGAAGCTACTGATCGTGGATGATGAACTGAGCGTCCGCGATTCTCTCGGAAAATGGTTCCGCGAGGAAGGCTACGAAATCGGCACGGCGGAAAGCGCCAGCGACGCCCTTACCCGCATGGCGGAAAACAAATGGGACCTGGCTTTGCTCGACATCAAGATGCGCGGCACTGACGGCATTGAACTGCAGCGCCGCCTCCATGAACTGGATCCTGATCTGATCGTCATCATCATGACCGGCTACGCCTCGGTGGAAACCGCCGTGACCGCGCTGAAAAACGGCGCCTACGACTACGTCAGCAAACCGCTTGACCCTGACGAAATCGCGCATCTGGTAAAGAAGGCTCTGGCTCACCGCCGGGCCGAGAAAGAGAACGTCCGCTTGCGCGAAGCAGTCGCCGAGGCCACGCGCCCCGGTGATCTGGTCGGGCAAAGTCCGGTCATGCGTAAAGTCCTCGAGGCCATCGAAACCGTCGGCCCCACCGACGCCAACGTTCTCATCACCGGCGAGAGCGGCACCGGCAAAGAGCTCGCCGTCCGCGCCATTCACGCCGCCAGCATGCGCCGCTTCCACCCCCTGGTTGTCATTCACTGTGGCGCCCTGACCGAGACGCTGCTCGAAAGCGAGCTCTTCGGCCATGAGAAAGGCGCCTTCACCGGGGCACAATACCGCAAAAAAGGAAAGTTCGAAATCGCTGAAGGCGGCACTGTATTTCTTGACGAGATCGGCGACATCAGCCTCAAGACTCAAACCGATCTTCTGCGCGTGCTGCAGGAGCGCGAGATCACCCGCGTCGGCGGCAACCAGGTCATCAAAGTGGACTTCCGCTGCGTAGCCGCCACCAACAAGAATCTCGAAAGCATGATCGAAGAGGGAACGTTCCGTCCTGATCTTTATTACCGTCTCAACGTTTTTCATATCGAACTGCCGCCACTGCGTGACCGGCGGGAGGACATCCCCCTGCTCGTCGAGCATTTCGTGCACAAGTTCTCCCTGGCCATGAACAAACACGTCACCCGCATCGCACCTGCTGCCATGAACCAGTTGCAGCAGCAGCCCTGGATGGGCAATGTTCGCGAACTCGAGAACGCCGTGGAGCGGGCCATGGTCGTCGCCCAGGAGCCCGAACTTCGCGAGCAGGACTTCATTTTCAAGTCGCAGCCTTCGCCCGCTCCCAACGGTAAGTCCCTGGACGAAATCGAGCGCGCCCACATCCTGCACGTGCTCGAGGAGTGCGGCGGTAACCAGAGCCGCGCCGCTGAAGTGCTCGGCATCGACCGCGTCACTCTCCATCACAAACTGAAACGCTACGGTTGGTCGCGCACCCCGGTCGGAGCGCAATGAATCCAACAGGAGTGAGCCGGGCTTGAATGAATCTCGTGCACCTGCTGCCGGTTGGTAAGGTGGAAACCTCTCTGCTTGAGGACCTGCGCTCCGCCATTCCCCAGTGTCTCCACGTCGCCTGCGAGATTCTTCCTGTCTCGCTCGATCCCGTCCTTTCCTACCATGCGGAGCGCCAGCAATATCATTCCTCCGAGATTCTGCAGCGCATGCACGCTCTGGTGCGCCCGGAGGACTGGCGTCTGCTGGGCATCGCCGACGTTGACCTGTACATCCCGATTCTGAAATACGTTTTCGGCGAGGCGCAAATGGGAGGTCCCTGCGCCCTTGTCTCCTCCCACCGCCTGCGCCAGGAGTTCTACGGCCTCAACCGCGATGATGCCCTGCTGACCCAGCGCCTGCTCAAGGAATCCATCCATGAACTGGGCCACACCCTCGATCTCCGCCACTGCCAGGACTACCGCTGCGCCATGGCCTCATCTCACGCTGTAGAGTGGATCGACCTGCGTGCATCAACCCTGTGCGACTCCTGCCAGTCGCAAGTGCAATCGAAGGTGCCTGCGGCCGGAGGGGTCAGCTTGAGGCTATGAAAGCCTGCGCCGCAAGAAATACTAGCCATTCCGGGCGGCCCTGCCGAGGCCGAAAGGCAAGCCCAGACCGGAGTCGAACGAGAGGAACCTGTTTCTCTTGATCCCATCGGGACCCTCCGTCCGTCAGCAACCCGCCACCCGTAGTACACTCTTGGCCATGATGATCAGACGCACTGTAGCTTCAGCCGCTATCGTTCTTGCTTTAATCGTTCTCGCTCTTGCCGGTTTTCTTCTCGCCCAATCGACTTCCGTACAACCTCACGGAGTTCAACAACAGCCCTTCGGCTCACGGGACGGGAGGCCCGTCACCTTGTACACGCTTACCAATTCTCACGGCGTTGAAGTCCGAGCCATGAACTATGGCGGAATCATCGTTTCTATCCGTGTCCCCGATCGCAAAGGCCAGTTCGCCGACATCGTCCTCGGCCACGAAACTCTCGAAGGGTATATCCCGAATCCGCCGTATCTCGGCGCCACCGTTGGCCGCTATGCCAACCGCATCGCCAACGGAAAGTTCGCTCTCGACGGCAAGACCTACACTCTGCCCCAGAACGACGGCACCAACTCGCTCCACGGTGGGCTGAAGGGCTTCGACAAAGTCACCTGGGACGGCGCGCCTCTCAAAGGCAAGACCGGCGTGGCTTTCACCTATCTCAGCAAAGACGGCGAAGAAGGATATCCGGGGAATTTTAAAGTCAAGGTTACGTATATGCTGACCGACTCGAACGAACTCATCCTCGATTATGAGGCCACGACTGACAAGGCCACGCCGATCAACGTGAGCCAGCACAGCTATTTCAATCTCGCGGGCGAAGGCAACGGCGACATTCTGAATCACGAAGTCATGCTCAACGCCGACCGCTTCACGCCAGTGGATCAGAAGCTGATTCCCACCGGTGAACTACGGGCGGTTAAAGGCACACCGCTCGACTTCACCAAGCCCACCCGAGTTGGCGCCCGCATTGACGACAATTACGACCAGCTCACGCTCGCCCACGGCTACGACCACAACTGGATCATCAATCGCAAGGGCGACGACAAGGGCCTGGTCTTGGCCGCGCGGGTTTACGAGCCCACCAGCGGCCGCGTGCTCGAAGTCTCGACCACCCAGCCGGCCGTGCAGTTCTACACGGGGAATTTCCTGGATGGCACTGTGACCGGCAAGCAGGGTCACGTCTACCAGCGCCGCTACGGCTTGTGCCTGGAGACGCAGCACTACCCCGATTCGCCAAACCACCCCGACTTCCCGAGCACGATCCTGAAGCCCGGGGAAACGTTCCGTCAGAAGACGGTGTTCAAGTTTTCGGCGAAATAGGTGCAGCGTGGGAGAGCGGCCCTTCAGGGCCGTGTAGCTCGACTTCGATCGATGGAGGCGCCAGAATTCCCCATTACAGAAGCCTGAAGCCGACCCTCACTCCCCCCTCAACTCCTCCACCAGCGCCTTTTCCACCCGCCGGCAATGCTCCGGCTTCAGCTTTTTCCCGCCCGAGGTCAGATAGAACGTGTCAATCGCCATCTGGCCCTCGGTGTCAATTAAAGCGATCTCAATATTGCAGTCCTGATCCGACAGGCAGGAGGCAATCCGGTGCAGCAGCCGCGGACGATCCTGCGCGATCACCTGCACCAGCGTCGTCGACGACGACGACGAATCGTCGAACTCAATTTTCGTCTCGACTTTCACTTTCGCGATCGCGCCCTTCTCCGCTCGCTGCCGGTCGCGCAGCATTTTCTGCAAATCTGCCTCGCCCATGAGCACCGCAGTCACGCTGCGCTTGAGCCGCTCCCATTCGGAAAGATTCAGCTCCAGCGTGCGGAAGCGGTCGGTAAAGTGAATCGTATCCACCACCGTCCCGGCCGCATTCGAAAACGCTTTGGCCTTCACGATGTTCATCCCCCACGCCGCCAGCACGCCCGCCAGCGTGGCAAACAGAAACGGGCGGTCTCGGGTCACCAGCGTCAGATCGTACCAATGCCGCCCGCGCTTCAACTCGACCTGCACCGGCTCGAGCCCCAACCCGTCTGCCATCTGCATGTGCCGCATCACTTCTTCGGCGGTATGCACCAGCAGATAGCGCTGCGGAAATCCCTCGAGAAATCCCTTGAACTTCGCGCCCGTCACGGGCGCCAGCGACCGCAGCCGCGCCAGCTTGTCGTCATTTGCGCTCGCGTGGACGCGCTGATCGGCACTACGGTTCAGATAATTCTCCGCCGCCATGTATAGCTGCCAGACATTCTCCGCTTTCCACGGCGTCAGCGCCTCCGGATTCACGGCCTTGATGTCGGCATAGGTCAGCAGGCACAGCATTTTCAAGCGCTCCGGCGTTCCGATCTTCTCGGTAAACGCCGCCACCGTGGCGTGATCGAAAATGTCCCGCCGCAGGGCCGATGATATTTCCAGATGGTTCACAATCAAGAACCGCACTTCCGCCCGCTCCTTCGGATCCACATCCAGCCGGTCCATGGCACGGTTGGCAATCTCGAGGCTCGCTTCCACATGATTGCCGCCCGCCACGCCTTTGCCTGTATCGTGCAGCAAAAGGGCGAGGTACAGAAGTTCTGGATCCTCCAACTCACCCAGCAACTGGGCGTAGCGTTTCTCCCATTCCGATTGCGCCTGCTTGAGCCGGTGCAGACTTTCGATCGCGAGAAACGAATGCTCATCCACCGTGAAGCGATGATAAAAATCGCGTACCACCAGCGAATCAATCAGCTTCAGTTCCGGCAGCAGCAGAGTCAGCAGCCGCAGCGAATGCATCGCCCGCAGCGCATCGGCGGCGTAGGGTTGCAGCAGCGTTTCCTGCAGGTACAGCCACAGTTCCGCTCCGCGCGGCGGAGTCGCCGCCAGCGCGGGAAGCGCCTGCTCGATGCGGTATTCCGTGGTGGCACTCAGCCGCAGCCCGTGATGCGCCATGAAATGAAACAGCCGAAGGAGCACTTCGGGGTCTTGTAGAGATGACGGCTGCTGCAGGAAGATCAGACCGTCTACCACAGAAAAATCGGCCGTCGTAAGCCGCGCCCGCCAGCTCTGCACCTGCCGGTACAGCGCCGACCACGCTTCAGGAATTTCCTCGAGCAATTGCGTCACCGTCCGCTGTACGGTGCGCGCATGCCCGAAATAGATCCGCATCCAGTCAGCCGCCGAGAGTTCGCCCGCGCCGGCATCCCCTATCCTCACTCCGATTTGGCGCCTCGCCGCTTCGTCCTGCGCCTCCCAGCTCAGCGTGTTGTCGTCGCGCCCATGCCGGAAATGGAGAAAGCACCGCGCTGCCATCAGAAAATCCAGCGCCGCTTCCAACTGCCGCCGCACCGGAGCCCGCAGCGAACTTCCATCCGGCCAGTCGTGCAGCTTATCCATCGCCGAAATCAGACCCAGCCAGCAGGCCACGTTGTAATCGCGCAGTCCGCCGGGAGCCTGCTTCAAGTTTGGCTCGAGATGATATGGAGTAAGCCCATATTTGCCGTGCCGCTCGCGCGTGACCTCGGCCAGCCCCTGCAGCAGAGCTTTCGATTCCCGCATGACCAGCCTGGGGATTACTTTGTCATGCAGTCGCCGGAACAACTCGCGATCGCCCGCCAGGTAGCGGCAGTCCAGAAGAGAGATGGTGAATTCCGTGTTGGTAACGTCGTAGCGGTCGCACTCCGCCAGCGTGCGCGACGCCGGACTCAACCTGAGCTTGAGGTCCCACAGCTCCTGCGACAGGCGCCATACTGGGTCTTTGAACGCCTGCTCGGCCTCGCGATCGTCGAAGAGAAACAGCAGATCAATGTCGGAATAAGGAAAGAGCCATCCCCGCCCAAACCCTCCCGTGGCCACCAGGGCGAAGTTGGCTGGCGCTTCCAGGGAAGATCCATCGGGGACCACGACGTCACGCCACAGCCGCTTGAGGATTTCTTCGATCAGCCGTGTGCGCTGCCCCACGGCCGCGCGCCCGTCGCCGCTGGCCTCGAATGCCCGCTGAATGCGCGCCGATTCGTCGCTGAGGAAAGTTCGCAGTTCGCCGATCAAGGAGGACGCAGCCATGATGAAAGGTCCGTGTCATCCTGAGGCGGGTGCATTTACCCGCCGAAGGACCTGAGCGAGCCGCGCGATGCGCCGCAGGCTACTTTGAGCAAGCGTGCCGAAGAGTTCTTTGCGGCGCAATAAACGCGCGTCCGGCTCGCTTCCTTGCGCTACAGCGCTCCTTCTCCGCGCTCGTCATTTCGTATGCGGATCGCCTCATCCACCCGCGACAGAAAAATCTTGCCGTCGCCGATCTTCCCCGTGCGCGCCGCCCCCAGGATGGCCTGTACGGCTTTATCCACCAGCGCGTCGGCCAGCACCATCTCCAGCTTGGTCTTGGGAATCAGATCCACGCTGTACTCGCGCCCGCGGTAGACCTCGGTGTGCCCCTTCTGCCGGCCGTGACCCCTGACCTCGATCACCGTCATCCCTTCCACGCCAATCTCGTGAAGAGCAGCTTTCACCGCATCCAGCTTGGAGTTTTGAATGACCGCCTCAAGCTTCGTCATGATGTTCTCAAGTCCTGTCCCGCATCCTCGTGAGGCGTGGGCACTCCTGCCCACGCTCGCTTCAAGCACTGCATGCGGTCGCGGGCATGAGTGCCCGCGCCACATGAGCTACGCGGACGCCTCCCAATAATATCCCTCTTCCCCGTGTTGGGAGAGATCCAGGCCTTGCACTTCTTCCTCCTCCGGAACTCGTAAGCCAATCGTTATATCCACGATCTTCAGAATTACCAGCGTACCCACAATTGCTAGAACCCAGGCAATGGTCACGCCCGCCAGTTGATTCAGCATTTGATGCGCGTTTCCTTCGAAAAGGCCCGACGCCAGCGTGTTCCCCTGTGCATCCTTGAAAATCGGGTTGACCGCGCTCACCGCGAAAACGCCGGTCAGCAGTGCGCCCAAAGTTCCGCCCGCCCCATGCACCCCGAAAGCATCCAGCGAATCGTCGTAGCCGAACCGCGCTTTCACCTTGGCGACCATCCAGTAGCAGAAGACTCCCGCGATCAGTCCGATGAGCAGTGCCGGCATCGGCTTCACGAATCCCGCCGCCGGAGTAATCGCCACCAGCCCTGCGACCGCCCCGGAGATTCCTCCCAGCACGCTGGGCTTGCCATTGCGAATCCACTCCGCGCCCGCCCAGCCTATGGCCGCCGCCGCAGCCGCGAAGTGCGTGGCCACGAATGCGCTCGTCGCCAAACTCCCCGCCGCCAACGCGCTTCCGGCATTAAATCCAAACCATCCCACCCACAGCAGGCATGCGCCGATAAAGCTCAGCACTACGCTGTGCGGCGGCATCGGTTCTTTCGGATATCCCACACGCTTGCCCAGATACAACGCACACACCAGCGCCGAAACTCCCGACGTCACGTGCACCACCGTCCCGCCGGCAAAATCCAGCGTCGGGAACCGCCCGCCCAGCGAGGCATTCAGCAGCCCGCCCTTGCCCCACACCATGTGCGCCATCGGGTCGTACACGATAATCGACCACAGAACCATGAACACGAGCATGGCGCTGAACTTCATGCGTTCGGCGAATGCTCCCGCGATCAGCCCCGGCGTAATGATCGCAAACATCAGTTGATAAACCATGAACGTCTGGGCTGGAATCGTGCCCGCATAATCCGCGTCCGGCGCCGCTCCTACGCCGCGCAGAAAAAGATTTTGCAATCCTCCAATGAAGCTGTTGCCTGCGCCGAACGCCAGGCTGTAGCTGACCAGTCCCCACATCACGGTGATGACCGCCATCAGGGCAAAGCTCTGCATCATCGTGCCCAGCACGTTTTTCTTGCGTACTAACCCGCCATAGAACAACGCCAGCCCGGGCCCGGTCATCATCAGGACGAGAGCGGCACTGGTCAGCATCCAGGCATTGTCGGCAGAACTCTTCGCGTCGGCAGCCTGCTGCTCCAGCTTGGCCAGGCGAGCATTCGTGTCGGCGGCCGATCCTGGCGCGGCCGCCGTCTGGGCGCTGGCCGTCTGCGCCAGGGTCAGAAACAGCATCGCCGTAAGAATCCCAGTGATCAGCCTTTTCGCAATGAACACTTCGCTCAGGCTCCCGTTAAGCAGATTTGCGCCGTGCGCCGTCCCGATCGCCCCGCCCTACCGCAGAGGTTCCTAGCCAGGGAACAAGCACAGATTCGACGACGCCCACTGTACCGTCCGCCGCCGATTCCCGGAAATTGAAACTATTTATCGTCCCTATCAGGTTTTGTTATTGAAATAGAGGAGGGGTTTGTCTGCTATTTACCCGGCCCCTGCGGCGCCTCTGGCGGGGTCGGCTTCACAAATTTGCCGTCATCCACCGGAACGTTCTGCTGCACCTCACTCACCTGGATCGTGAAGCGCCCGCTCGGCCGCGCCAGCGTCCACCGGTACGGAATCGTCACTCCATCGGTATCTCGATAATCGGCATAATCGATCTGCGTGGGCAACCGGCCCAGCGCGGTCTCGCCGTACCGCACCAGGCGCAATAGAAGGCCAGTCTGTTGGTCAAAATACAAGTCGATCGGAGGCTTCCCCGTGCGCTCGCCCACCACCAGATAGGCATCCCGATCGCCGATCTTCGCCGTTTCCCGCACTTCGGTCTGACTGAACATTTGCTTCAAGTGCGCCGCCAGATGCAAATCTGCGTCAATCGCCGCTCCATCCAGATCGTTTCCGTGCATCTCGCGTATTGGACGCCCCGGCATACCGAGCCATCCCTCATGTCCGTTGAACGCCGTCACGCTGTCTCCTCCCGGTGTATGCGTGAAAGAGATGCGCTTCTCCGGGTCTTTGGCATAAATATCAATCGGCATCGACATGCCGCCGAAATCGATCGTCCCTTTCATCACCCGGCTCGTAATCTTCTCGATCGCCGCCGCTCCTCCCGCTGCCTGCGCATATTGGTCTAGAAGTCGCTCTGCCGTCGGTCCCGCGTTCTGTTTCGGTTCCTCCGGTTTCTTCGGCTCGCCCATCGCCTGTTTAGGTTCTTCGCTCATCACCGGCGGCATGCCGACGGGAACCGTGCTCCCGCGATGGCACGAGTAGCACGTCACCTTGCGATCCCGGTCAAAATTGTCTGCGTTGATGGCAAACATCATCTCCATCATCTTGCGCGCGGTCTGCTTGGGCTTCTTGTCGTCTTTTTCAAACGCACTCTGCACGTGGCAGAAATCGCACTCCACCCCCAGCGATGCCGTGATGAACTGCATGGTCGGTATCAGTTGATCCGCCGGAATTCCCTTGAGCGCCTGAATGTTCTTGAACTGCTCTTCCGCCCTCTTGTCGCCGGCTGGCGCTGCCGGCATCCCCGCCGCCGCGTGCGGGCCCGCGTTCGACTGCGCTCTCCCCGCACTCACCACAAACCCGATCCCCGCACAAAGCACGGTCATTCCTAGAATCAACTTCGCGTTTCTGCTCATTGATTGCCCTCGGTTGGAATTTTAGAAGTTTACCAGAGAGCGGCAGCCGCGGATGACCCTGCGCGCGCCGCACGACGCCGGCCTTCACCCTTGCGGAACGTGTGCCAGGGCGACCAGGGTCCACACGTTGCAGATGGCCAGCCACGCCACGATACACGCTGTCGCCACCTGCCCGTAGCGTGTTTCCATCAAGTCGGCCAGTACTCCCGCAACGAAGATGAAGAGGAAAGGAATGGCGGCCAGCAGGAAGCCCGCCCCGCCAAGATCCGGGTGTGCCATCCCCAGGCCCAAGAAAAGTGCCGCCACCAGCAGTGGCGCCGTGGTGCCGAAATAACGCGTGCGTGGCCACACCGCGTAGGTGATGACCGCGACCGGAATCAATACAAAGAGAGCCTGACCCGCGCGCAGAATCTGCACAAAGACCTGCTTGTAGACTCCCGGAACCATGAATCCGCGCCATGTAGCTCCCCAGAAGATCGCGTGCCGCAGGCTCTCGGCAAACACATGCGGATGGAAGAAGTAAAAGGCAAAGAGCACAACTATCCCCGCCCCACAAGCCGCGAGCCAGATCACCAGTCCCGCTCGCCGCCGCACCGGCGCGACATAGAGCAGAAATCCCAGTGCCAGCGGCACCAGCACGATCATCGGGAACTCCGATCCCACTGCGATGGCGAGTGATACTCCCAGCAGCACGATGCGCCGCCAGTTCCACAGCACGACCTCGCGCGGAGCGTAGAGCGTATGCGCCACCGCGATCGCCGTGAAAATTGTCCCGAATGCTCCCCAGCTCTCGACAATCTCCGGTTCGGTGTGCCAGAGTGCGCTCGCCTGGATGAGCGAAGGCGAGAAGCAATAGAACGTCAGCGCCACGAAGCCGCCGGCGTTGCCGCAGAGACGCCGGGCCACATACCACAATGACGCGCCCAGAAAAACACCGCACGCTAGAAAAGGAAGCCGTGCCAGCCAGCGCCAGTAGGTCGCAGACTCTGGGTCAAAATGGTGCGGCCATGCCATCAAAGGCGCCGCGGAAACGAGGTAGAGCAGAGGCGAGCGCTCGCGGTCGAAGCCGCTCTCCTCGACGCGAAACGGGTCTTGCACGGTGTTGCTCGTGAAATCCATCATGGGCGCCGCGGCAATCCCTTGCCCGTGCCACTGTTTCAATCCTTCGCCGATACGAAAAGCTTCGGTGGCGTCAAGCTGGTTGCCCGGGCGAAGCCCGGCGTGTACCAACCACACGGCCTGGCCAAGAAAGGCAAGCAGCAGCATGCCCGCCAGAAACTGCGGGCGACCGAAACGTTCGCGCGTGAAATAGCCGTGCATATGGTCGAGCCGAATGTTTTACCATGGCGGAGACTGTTTGCCGACAGTCCCGTAATGAGCGATATCGAGATCAAACCTGCCAGTGGGCCTTCACTGCACGCTTCCGCCGTTAAGCCGGCTCCCGATTTCTCCGCCGCATCGCAACCATCGTACGCCTACACCTTGTTTCTCGGTCCTGAAGGTCTCCGCCCGGGCTGGGGACTTGTCATCTATGTCGCCATTTACTACCCGCTTCAGATCGTGGCTGCACGGCTGGCTTGGGCGCATGATTTTGGTGCCAGCGGCCTGTGGTCTACGCTGCTCGAGGAACTTGGGAGTCTCGTGGCCGCCTTGATTCCTGCGGTGGCCCTGGCGCGAGTGGAGCGCCGCCCGTGGAGCGCATACGGCCTACCGCGACGCCTCGCATTCAGCAAGCTCTTCTGGATAGGCGTGGCTTGGGGATTTGCCGGAATCACCCTCCTCATGCTGGCCCTGCGCGGCTTGGGAGTTTTCAGCTTCGGCCATCTCGCCCTGCACGGCGTTCGCCTGATCAGGTTTGCCGCGTTCTGGGCGCTGATGTTTCTGCTGGTCGGGTTGTTCGAAGAATTCCTTATGCGTGGTTACACGCAGTTCACCCTGGCGCGCGGAATCGGATTCTGGCCTGCCGCCGTAACTCTGTCGTGCGGGTTTGGCCTGATTCACTTGCGAAACGAGGGAGAGCATTGGCAGGGATTGCTGGCTGCGGCAGCCATCGGCTTCTTCTTGTGCCTCACCCTGCGCCGCACCGGGAATTTGTGGTTTGCCGTGGGATTTCACGCCGCCTGGGACTGGGGCGAAACATTTTTCTATTCCGTCCCTGACAGCGGCAACGTCTGGCCCGGCCACTTGCTCAGTTCCGCGTTGCACGGCAAGCTCTGGCTCACCGGAGGCACGGTCGGTCCCGAAGGCAGTGTGCTTTGCTTTGTCGTGATCGGAGTGATTTGGATGGCGTTTGCGCGCGCGTATCCGGCGAATGGCCACAGAGCGTTGGCACTGCAAAGGACAGCAGGTTCCTCGTCGGCTTGCTCCTCGGAATGACAAAGGTTTAAGTGTCGGCGTGACAGGGCTGAGTGGAAGCGTGGGCTTCCCGGATCGGGAGTTGATTGGCGGCGAATTCCGACAGCCACCGTTTCCATTCTTCGCTTCACTCTATACTGCCTCTATGCCCTCCGAAGCGGACCTGCTGACCCCGTTGCGGCGCTACTGGGGATACAGCTCGTTTCGTCCTCTGCAGGAGCGGATTGTGCGCAGCCTGCTGGCGGGACACGATACCTGCGTGGTGATGCCGACCGGCGGCGGCAAGTCTCTTTGCTACCAGTTGCCGGCGGTGGTCTCGGGGCGGACGGCGGTGGTGATTTCTCCGCTGATCGCGCTGATGCAGGATCAGGCGGCACAACTGGCGCAGATGGGAATTCCGGCCGCGGTCCTCAACAGCTCGCTCAGCAACGACCAACAGAATCATGTTATGCGGCAGGCGCGCGACGGGGCTTACCGGTTGCTGTATCTCTCGCCCGAGCGGCTCTCGCGCGGCGACACGCTGGGATGGCTGCAGCAGGTCCCGGTCGCATTCTTTGCCATCGACGAGGCGCATTGCATATCCGAGTGGGGACACGAATTCCGTCCCGAGTACCGGCAGTTGAGTTGCCTGCGCACCAACTTTGCCGACCGCCCCATCGCCGCCTTCACGGCCAGCGCCACGCGCCAGGTGCGGCACGACATCCTGGGGCAGCTGCAACTGCGCAATGCCGACAAGTATATTGCCAGCTTTCACCGCGGAAACCTGCGTTACCTGGTGCGGGAATGCGATTCTTTCGAGCAAACCGCACTGCTGGTGACCGCGCTGCGCAATTACGCGGAAGGCAGCGTCATTGTCTACGCGCCCACCATCAACAAGGTCGAGGAAACGGTGGACTTCCTCGAGGGCCAGGGCATTGCCGCCGCGGCCTACCACGGGAAAATGGACAGCGGTGACCGGCGGCGCAACCAGGAACGCTGGATGTCGGACGAAGTCCGGGTGCTGGTCGGCACGATCGCTTTCGGGCTGGGCATCAACAAGGCCACCGTGCGGGCGGTCATCCACCTGGCCCTGCCCAAGTCGATCGAGCAGTACTACCAGGAGGCGGGGCGCGCCGGGCGCGATGGGGAACCAGCGGACTGCGTTCTGCTGTGGAAGAAGTAGGATGCCGGCCTGCTCGGCTATTTCGCGAACCAGATTACCGACGCCGCGGAACGGGAGCGGGCCTGGCGGCGCTATCACATCATTCGCGCCTTCGTGGAGTCGAATCAGTGCCGGCACCGGCAGATTTGCGAACATTTCGGCGAACGCGCGAAGTGGGCGTCCTGCGGCGCCTGCGATGTATGCGGGGAAACGCCGGCGTGGCTTGCGACAGTCGTGTTGCCCGATCCGCGGAGGCGCCGCAGTCGCAGCGGCGGGGTGGCGCGGGCTGAGTCTGGCGTGCCGACTCCAGCGACAGTTACTCCAGGCGTGACCGGACCGGGCGTGAGCGGCGAAGAAGCCGAGCTCCGTGAGTATTTGCGCGAGTGGCGGCGCGCCACTGCGAAAGAACAGAGCGTACCGGCTTACGTGGTCATGCACGACACGCTGCTCGAGGAGATTTGCCGAAGAAAGCCCAGGTTTTTTGCCGAACTCCGGCAGATTCCCGGGATTGGCGAGCGCAAGGCCGAGAGCTACGGACAACTCATTCTGGACGCGCTGGAGCGGTTCCGGGCAGGAGCGCGGGCAGCGCAGCCCGCACTTAAGAAAGTTGCACCCGAGGATGAGACGAAGCGCCTGCTCGCCGAGGGAAGAACTTTTGAAGAAATTGCGGCCACGCGCAAGCGTCAGGTTTCGACGGTGGTGAACCTGGTGAGCACGCTGGTGGAGCGCGGCGACCTCGAGTTCCAGTCTTCGTGGGTAGACAAGGACCGGCGCTCCGTGATCGAGGCGGCCTCCGACAAGCTAGGCCTGGAGTGGCTGAAACCGTTGAAGGACGCCCTGCCTCCGGAAATTACGTACGTCGAGATCCGGCTGGTGGTGGCGCGCCACCGGTGGGAGAAGGATCAGAACAAGGATTCGATCTCGGCGTAGGGAATTGGCGTCGCGCCGGGAGACGTAGCAAGCTGCGCCTCTACGACTCCCGGAGATTGAGAACTTGCCTCGCCGCCTCGCGTCCCGAACGCACGCAGTCCGGGACACCAATGCCGCGGAAAGCGTTGCCCGCCAGCGCCAGTCCGGGCAACTGCTGCCGCAGGCGCTCGATGCGCTCCAGTCGCTCCAGGTGTCCCACGGCATACTGCGCCATGGCCGACTTCCATTTGTACACGCGGGCAAACAGAGGCTCGGCCCGCAGGCTGATGATCTGCTCGAGTTCCTTGCGCACGATCTCCACGATCTGATCGTTGCTCAGCGGCCAGACATTCTCCGCATTCACTCCCGCAAAAAAGCAGCGCAGCAGCGCACGATCCTCCGGTGCCCGGTGTGGAAACTTGTTGTGCACGAATGTGGCGGCCAGCAGACGCCTGCCTTCGCTGCGCGGCACAAGAAATCCGAAGCCGGGAGGCAGACTCTGGCGCACGCTGCGGTCATAGCCCAACCCCACCGTGATCGAAGAGCTGTAATCGATGGCCGCCAGCTCCGCCGCAAGCTCGGGACTTGCCATGCGCAGCACGCGCGCGGCCGCGGCCGCGGGCAGAGCGACGATCAAGGCATCGAACTGATCGGATTGCAGCCCCGCGGATACAACCCAGCCGCCGGCCTCCGGCTGAATCGCCTGTACCGGCGCGTCGGTGAGCAGCGCCGACGGGTTCAAACGCGAGACCACGGTCTCAGCCAGGTGTTGCATCCCGTTCTTGAGCGAAGTGAAAAGCGGCGGCGGGGTCCGGCGCGACCCGGCCCGGATCTTTCTGCGCGCTGCCAGCATGGCCCGGCCCAGGCTGCCATGGGTACGCTCCATTTCCGCGAACCGCGGCAATACGGCGCGCACGCTCAGATTTGCCGCTTCTCCGCCGTAGACGCCCGAAAGCAGCGGGTCGGCGAGGCGGTCCACCATCTCTGAGCCGTAGTGCCGTTCCACAAAGGCTGCGACCGATTCATCGTGCCCCGCCGCTCGCGGCGGATGAAACAGCTCTTGCGTCATGCGCAGCTTGGTCTTCCACGAAAACAGCGGCGAGAAACCGGTAGGCAGGATCTTCGTCGGCACCATGAACATCAGCCCGTCAGGCATGACCACGAGCCGGCCGCCGACGAGTATGTAAGTCTTGCGCTCGGCGTCGTTCGAACCGATGAGTTGGTCGCTGAGGCCGAGTTCCCGGCAGAGATCTGCGGCCCAAGGTTTTTCCGTGATGAAGGAATCCGGTCCCGCCTCAACCACGCATCCGTCGATGTGCTCGGTGCACAGCACGCCGCCGAGAACCGGCGAGGCTTCATACAGAACGTATTCGAGATCGACGCCGGAGCGGCGCTGTTCGAGCTCGTAAGCGGCGGAGAGTCCGGAGATGCCTCCACCAATAATCGCGATGCGAGTCATGGCTTACGGCGCCCGGCTTCTGGTTTTCGGCTTCCGGACGCCGGCGTGCGCGAGCCGGACGGGGAATATTCCTGCACCAAGCGCGCCAGATTCTTGACATTCTCCACCGGAGTTTCGGGCAGAATCCCGTGCCCCAGATTGAAGATGTGACCGGCTCGTCCGCCGGCGCGCCGCAAAATATCTTCCGCGCGCGCTTTCAGTTCTTTCCACTCAGCGAACAGGAGCACCGGATCTAGATTCCCCTGCACGGCGCACTGATGATCGAGCCGGCTCCAGCCCTCGTCAAGCGGAATGCGCCAGTCGAGGCCGATCACGTCAGCCCCGGTCTCTTTCATAGCGGGCAGCAGCGTAGCGCTGTCAGTACCGAAATAGATGATGGGCGCTCCGGTTTTCTGCAACTCCTTCACCATACGGGTCACGTGGGGCAGCACGTAGCGGCGGTAGTCTTCCACGCTCAGGCAGCCCACCCAGCTGTCGAAAATCTGGATCACGTCGGCTCCAGCCCTGACCTGCTCGGCGGAATACGCTGTAGTAACCGCGACCAGCTTGCCCATGAGCGCGTCCCAGTCCACGGGTGAGTTGTACATCATCTTCTTGGCGTCAACGTAATTGCGCGAGCCTCCGCCTTCGATCATGTAGCTGGCCAGCGTGAAGGGCGCTCCGCAGAATCCGATCACCGGGATTCGTCCGCTAAAGTGCCTCGCCACCAGACTCACAGCTTCCGAGACGTATCCCAATTCGCTGGCGCGGCTGGTCTCGAGGCGAGCGATATCTTCCCGGCTGCGAACCGGCTTCTCGATGACCGGGCCTTCGCCCGCCGCAAAGTAAAACGGCAGGCCCATCACTTCGAGCGGAAGCAACAGGTCAGCGAAGATGATGGCGGCGTCCACACCCAGAATCTCGGCTGCAGTGATCGTAACTTCTGCCGCCAGCGCGGGCTTTTTGCAGATTTCAAGCAGCGAATGCTCTTTGCGCACCGCGCGATACTCGGCCATGTAACGTCCAGCCTGGCGCATGAACCAGACCGGCGTGCGCTCAACCGCCTGGGATTTGCAGGCGCGGACAAAGATGGAATTCGGAGCCGACATGAACTCTTGAATGTAGCATTTTTGGCAGGGCGCGTGTTTTGCGGAAGACCCGTGTAGGGACAGCCGCCCCCGGCTGTCCAGTCGAGCGAAGCTCGACGGCATTGTCGTGCGTAATCGAGATACCACCGGGCAGGGCTGCCCCACCCTTCGCGGTTTTCGAAGGGTGGGCACGGTGCACGCTGGCTCAAGCGACCCTGCCCTCTTTACTTTTCCTCCACCGCTTCTTAACCTTATTTCCGATGCCCGGCTACTTCACTCCCGAACTGTTCCGCTTTCTCACTCGCCTCAAGCGCAACAATGACCGTGACTGGTTCCACGCCCACAAGGACGAATACGAAGCTTCCGTGCGCCAGCCTGCCCTGCGCTTCATCACCGACTTCGCTGCGCCTCTATACGAAATTACGCCGTATCTCGTCGCCGATCCTCGCCCCTCGCGCGGCTCGATGTTTCGCATCTACCGCGACACGCGCTTCTCCGGCGACAAGCGTCCCTACAAAACGCACCTCGCCATGCGCTTCTCGCACCAAGGCAAGGACGTTCATTCTCCCGGCTTTTATCTGCACATTGAGCCCGGAGGCTGCTTCGCTGCCTGCGGTCTCTGGCATCCCGAACCGCCAACGCTGCTCAAAGTCCGCAGCGCCATCGTGTCGCGCCCCGACGAATGGCGGGCCGTGCGCGGGCTCCTCAACTGGGACGATGCCAGCAAGCTCTCGCGGCCTCCCCGCGGTTTTCCCTGCGATCACGAATTCGTGGAAGACCTCAAGCTGCGCGATCTCGGCACAGCCGTAGACCTCACCGAAAAACAAGTTTGCAGCCCGAAATTCATGGCGATCTTCACGGCCGCCTGTCGCAAGATGTCCCCCATCGCCGCTTTCCTCAGCCGCGCGCTCGGATTGAAGTTCTAGGGCCTGTCTTTGTTGTTAATTGCTGAGAGACAGCTCGGAGTATCCGTGGAAGAGCGGCGCTTCAGCGCCGCGTAAGCCGTGAAATTCCAGAGGGCTTCAGCCCCGGTGTGGCCACAGGGCCTAAAGGCCCGATTCCCTCGGATCTCGGAGACGCGGCCCTGAAGGGCCGCTCTTCCACGTAGCCCAAAAGTGATCGCCAAGACAAACGACATTTGCGATCAAGCGCGATCATCTAAAATCACGGCATGGCGCTCAGACTCGTCGGTGCTGCTGGTCTGTCTGCGGTGGTTCTCTTTCTCTGGGGATCAACGTCGCAGAAGCCCGGAGCATCCGCCGCGCCGACTTTCTACAAGAACGTACTCCCTGTCTTGCAGGATCACTGCCAGAGCTGCCACCGCCCGGGTGAAGTCGCGCCCATGCCGCTGGAAACGTACGAGCAGGCGCGTTCCCAGGCGCAGGCTGTGGCGCAGGCAGTCGAGATGAAAATGATGCCGCCGTGGTTTGCCGATCCGCGCTACGGTCACTTCGCCAACGATCCCTCGCTGACTGAGCAGCAGATCGCAACCATCGTCGCTTGGGCGGAAGCGGACGCTCCTGCCGGGGACCCGCATGATGCTCCTCCGCCGCGGAACTGGTCAGCAGGATGGAATATTCCTCAGCCCGACCTCGTGCTCAAAATGCCGAAGCCAGTGTCCATTCCCGCTCACGGCGAGGTGGAGTACACCTACGAGATCGTGCCCACGCATTTTGCCCAGGACCAGTGGGTGCAGATGTCGGAATTCCGCCCCGGTAGCCCCGCGCACGTTCATCATGCGGTCGTCTATATCCGCCCCCCGGACTCACCGTGGCTGCGCCATGCGCCGGTGGGAGAGCCATTCACTGCCTCGACACTGACCGACCCGGCAGAGCGCCGCCAGGCCCACGAGACCACCAGCGATCTTCTGCTGGTCTACGCCCCGGGAAGTTCACCCGATCAATGGCCTGATGGGATGGCAAAGTTCGCGCCCGCCGGATCGGACCTCGTCTTCCAGATGCACTACACGACCAACGGCGCGGCGGACGAAGATCAGACCAGCATTGGCCTGGTGTTTGCGAAGACCCGGCCGAAGCAGCGAGTGGTCACTCTGCAATTGAACAATCATGCTCTAATCATTCCGCCGGGCGCGGACAATTTTCGCGTCGAAGTGCAGGGCACTTTGCCCAACGACGCGACGCTGCTCAGCCTGTTTCCGCACATGCACCTGCGCGGCAAGCGGTTCGAATACGACATTGTGCACGACGACGGCAGCGTGGAAGTGCTGTTGCGCGTGAACTATCACTTTCACTGGCAGTTGAGTTATAAGCTGGCCGAGCCTCGTCTGCTGAAAGCCGGAACGAAACTGCGCGCCATCGCCTGGTATGACAATTCGGGAAACAACCCCCACAATCCCGACCCGACGAAGACCGTGACCTGGGGCGATCAGACCTCCGACGAGATGATGGTCGGGTTTTTCGACGTGGCGTTGCCGGCGGGCATGGATAAGTGGAAATTCTTCGAGCGGAATGGAAACGGAGATTCGAAACAGAGAGCAGAGCAGAAATAACCAGTGCCCGCGAGCGACAGATTCCGATCTGTCTTTAAGCCCGGCCTTTCTTGGCCGCGACCGCGGTCTCTTTACCGGCCACTTCCCACGGGCGCTTGGGGCGGTCCACGACAGCTTTGTCGCGATCCACGATCCGGTCGTAATGGTACGACTCGCTGACCGTGCCCAGCGACTCGTTGTACAGGCTGGGCAGGCCGAGCGCGACTTTCAACTCTTCGGCAAAGGAATGCAGCGCCTTCAGGTGGTCGGCGGTCGCCGGGATTTCTGTCTTTGAAGTCTTCAAGAACTGCTGGTATCCGCGATTGACCAACTTCGAGATTTCACTGCCGATCAGATACCCGGGATAGGCGAAAATCTTCACCCCGTCGTCCGCCGTCCTCTGAATGGCGGCCGACACATTGTACTTGCGCAGAAAGACGCGCCCGTTCGTGCCGGGGGCGTCGGTCAGGTCGAACCCATTGTCGCGCAGCCACGCCAGCGCTTCTTCGTAGGTTCGTGCTTCAGTCGTTTTAGACATTGCGGTAAACTTCGACCTTTCCTGCCTGCTTTAACACATCGTAATTAGATGCAGGTCTTATGAAGATCGCTGGTAACTTTACACTGGTCGCATCGCTGGGCGATCCTGACTCATCTAATCAAAATACTACATACCGCGTTTCTGGCCATATGGCACATTACGTTGGTCACGACGATCCGGTTCCGGCATGGCAGACAGTTCTAACAAATTGACGGCGCAGACACGGCCCGATCTTCCACTCGGTCTGCCCCGCAAAGCCGCTCTAGCATTGGGGGAAACGCTGGGCCACAGCGTCGTGGAGCGCATCGGAAACACTCCTCTCTTGCGTCTGGACGCTCTGACCCGCGATCTACCGGGCGTAGCACTTTTGGGTAAGGCCGAATGGTATAACCCTGGCGGATCGGTCAAAGATCGCGCTGCCGCCAGCATCGTCGCCGAAGGGCGCCGCGGCGGGCAGTTTTCTGCCGGCAAGATCCTGCTCGACGCCACCAGCGGCAACACCGGCATCGCTTACGCCATGCTGGGCTCGGCCGAAGGATTTCCCGTCACGCTCTGCATGCCGGAGAATGTCTCCCGCGAACGCAAGCAGATTCTGCAGGGATACGGCGCGAACATTCTCTACACCGATCCCGCTGACGGCTCCGACGGCGCGATCCGCATGGCGCGGGAGCTGGCGGCGCGACATCCGGAAAAGTATTTCTACGCCGACCAGTATTCCAACGATGCCAACTGGAAGGCACATTACTGCTCAACCGCGAACGAGATCTGGCAGCAAACGCAGGGGCGCATCACCCATTTTGTTTCGATGCTGGGCACGAGCGGAACGTTTGTCGGAACGACGCGGCGGCTCAAAGAATTGAATCCGCGGGTGCAATGCATTTCGCTGCAGCCGGACTCGTCGTTTCACGGAATTGAAGGTGCCAAGCACATGGCCAGCGCCATCGTGCCGAAGATTTATGACCCGAACCTGGCCGATCGCAATCCCGAGATCGCGACCGAAGACGCCTACGCCATGGCGCGGCAACTCTCGCGTAACGCGGGACTGCTGGTCGGGGTTTCGGCCGCCGCCGCGGTCGTGGGCTGCCTGAGGATCGCCCGGGAACTTCCGCGCGATAGCGCGGACGGCGCGGTGATCGTGACCATCCTGTGCGATTCCGGCGAAAAATATTTGAGTGAACGATTCTGGACCGAAGGGTGAAATTGTTGATTGTTGAATTTTGATTGTTGAATGAAAAGCCCAGCGGCCAAACGGGGTTTTAATCAACAATCATCAATCATCAATCAACAATTGCAATGCTCAAGCTTCCACGCGCTGCCTACGACGCCCTTCGCCGCCACGGCGAGGAAACCTATCCCCACGAGTGCTGCGGCATTCTCCTGGGCCGTTTCGAAGACGACGGATCGCGCGCCGTAACGTCGACTACCCGCTGCGGCAACACGCGAACTGATTCGCCGCACAACCGCTACAACATTGATCCGCGCGAACTGGTGCGCATTCAGCGCGAAGGCCGCGAGCGCGGCGAAGATGTCGTGGGTTTCTACCACTCCCACCCCGATCATCCCGCACAGTGGTCGTCCACCGACTTGGACGAGGCGCACTGGATCGGCTGTTCTTACGTCATCACCAGCGTGGAACAAGGAAAAGCGGCCATCACGAACGCATTCGAGCTCACCGGCTCAGATGAGTCCGACAAGCGGCTGGTGGACGAGAATATCCAGATCGGTTGAGTCGGCTACCTCTTAAGCTTGAAAACTGTGAGCAGCCCCCGGATTTGATGCTCCTGACCACGGCCCTTGCGGTTTCATGGGTCTCTGCGCACGACGAGTTCTTGCCCTTGCGAGGGTTCCTTGATTCTATGCCGAAACTCAAACCCATTGCCGGGCGCGCGAAGTCACGGATTTTCACAAGCGGGAAGCGAGTCTCTCACCCGCCATTCCCATTGATTCCCGTCGATACAGCAGGCCAAAAGCCGCATCCGGCGCGGCGGTGAGCGGAAAGTGCGGGATAAGCCTGCACCAAATCCGGTCATCGGCCTGTGGATGGTCTGCACTCGATTGAAAATACGAGTAGTTACGG
>Ga0187872_10000827_pt1 | contig 33557 bp, 29 predicted proteins | sample June2016WEW_16_4_FD_132973 | JGI IMG/M metagenome (GOLD analysis project Ga0187872, IMG submission 132973) | Peatland microbial communities from SPRUCE experiment site at the Marcell Experimental Forest, Minnesota, USA - June2016WEW_16_40 | ecosystem: Environmental > Terrestrial > Soil >...
AAGGCAGCCCGTCAGGAGGTCGGAGTCGCACCGAGTACCGCTGCCGCTGCACCGGCACCCACCTCCGACCACCCGACCCGGCGGTCGGCAGGCGCAGGGACCCTACTTCAGCACCCTGCTAGCCTTCAGGCTCCGCCTCCGGCGCATCGGTCGAGGCGGAGCCGCCACCCGATCCTCCGCCTTCCGGGTGCGCTCGGTCACTCGAAGAGCGGCGGCGACCAGTGGTCGAGGACGTAGTCCAAGCCCTTGTGGTCGCGCTGACCGATCACCCGGGCGGGGACGCCGGCCACCACGCTCAGCGGAGCGACGTCGCGGGTGACCACCGCACCGGCGGCGACGACCGCCCCTCGTCCGATGCGGACCCCGGGGAGGACCATGGCCCGCATCCCGATCCACACGTGGTCCTCGATGGCGACGGGTCGGGCGCGCAGGGGGAAGTCGGGAAGGTCGCGGTCGTGGTCGGCGGTGAGGATGGCCACCTCTGGCGAGATGCTGACGTGGTTGCCGATGCGCAGGCCGCCGCGGGTGTCCAGGGCACAGTCCCGGTTGATCAGGGTGCCGGCCCCGATCCTGGTGCCTCCGCGGCGAACGTGACCGGGACCGTGGAACCAGAGGTTGAGACCGAGCTGAAGCCCTGCGCCCCGGCCGATCTCCATCCCCACGACTCGGCGGTACCACAGGTGGCGCAGGGTGTAGCTCGGTGCCTGGCTGATCAGGTGGTTGGTGATGTAGAGAAGCAGTTGGAGGCCGACCCCACGGGCGCCACCGAGAGGCCGGACTCGCACGCGAGCAAGCACCCGAGCGGATACTGGACCCCTCCGCCCCGGGCGTCGCTCACCTGCTCGGATCTGCTCCACGTTCACGCTGCCCCGGTCGCGGCCTCCTGCGCTGGCGGTGAGCCCTGCCGCTGAACGGTAGCATGCAGAACTCCGAGCAGGCAGCCGAAGGCGATGGCAGCGCGGAACCACCAGAATCCCATGTCGGTGTAACCCATGACCACCCATCCCACCGTGGTGCACGCCACCAGCGTCCCGAGCAGAGCCACCTCGCGACTCTCGGACCGGGAGGCGCGGGTGCCGGCCAGCACCGCCGCCGCGACCAGCATCCAGAGGGCGAGCTCGCCCGGAATGCCCATCCGCATCCAGACGTAGAGCAGGGTGTTGTGGGGGACGTAGGCGATGAAGTCGTCCAGGCCGCTGACGGTCTGGACCGGCGTGTTGACATAGTCGATCGGGACCCCGAATCCGGTGCCGAGGATCGGGTCCTGCTTGATCATGTTGCCCAGGTCGGCGTCCTCGTCGATGCGATACTGGTTGGAGGACGCGTCGCGGGGCAGGGGGTCGATGGCGGAGCGCACCGCCTGGGCAGGGCCCGCCAGGGTGCCGGTGCCGTTCCACTCCACCGGCAGGTAGACGATGAAGGCCACCACCGCGAGCACGCCGGTGTTCCGGATCAGCCGACGACGCTCGGGAAGCACGGCATAGGCCAGAGCAGCCATCACGAGCAGTTCGGCCCCCAGGATCAGGAAGGCGTCACGCCGGGTGTTGCCGATGTCGGCGATGAGGACAAAGGGGAGCAGCGCCGTCGCCGTGGTGCGCAAGCGCCCCCGCTGCCCGAAGAGCCAGAGGCCGAGGGTGAGCATGATGAAGATCCCGAAGAGGAACGATTCCTCATGGGCCAGGATGGCCTGAGGTTGAGGGATCTCGCTGCGGGTGGCGATGAAGATGTACACGCCTTGCAGCGACTTGAACCCACTGCCGAGGACAAACGTCCAGAGCACCGCCTGCACGGCGCGCCGGGTCGTGATCACCTGGGAGGCGAAGAGGTAGGCGGCGCCCAGGTAGAGCCAGGGTCTGATCTCGTCGAGCGCGGCCGATGATCCACTGATGCCATTTGCGCTCACGGTGGCGCCGGTCAGACCGCGAGCGGCGGCGATGGCCGCGAGCAGAACGAGCACACCGATCGTGGCCGCAACCTGGGAGTGGGGCAGCCGCAGGCTGCGCTGGGTGACCCCTCGGGTCAGCCAGACCAGCAGCAGGAGCACCACGGCGATGTCGAACGGGCTCATCACCAGGCCGCCCAGACCGAACGCGCCTTGGAGGCTCTGGAAGAGCGGGATGCGATCGGTGAAGGCATCCAGGCCGAGGATGCCCACGGAGTACGGGTCCTGCTCGACGAGAGTGGCGAATCCGATGAGGGTCAGCACCCCGGTGGCGGGAGCACGCCACCAGACGAAGGGGAGCACGAGCGCCGCCACCAGGCCGACGACGAGGAAGCTGCGAGTGCCACCGAGGGCCCCGGCCGCCAGACCGACGAGGATCGCGACGATGACGCCGATGCCGGCTGCGATCCGTGCCCGCTTCTTCTCTAGTCTCTCGAGGTCGGCGGCGCGTGGAAGCGCAACCACCGAGGTGCTCATAGCTTACCCAGGCCGAGCCACGCGTACCCGAGTGCGATGGCGGCCACCACCACCGCGGCGGCCTGGGCCCGCCGCGGGCGGTCATGCCAGCGCAGGGCCACCGCGACCACCCCCAGGATGGCCAGCAGGGGCCATATCACCGGGTGTCGCCCAGGGCCCGCCTCAGCCAGGGCGGCAAGGCCGACCGGACACCGTTCAGGACGACCGGGGGAGGGGTGGCGAGCAACTCCACCGCCTCCTTGACCCGAGGCAGCGGCGTCATCCCTGCCCTCACGACCATGACCGGGGTCTCGCACAGCCGTGTGGCCGCGATGCCGGCGTCCGACCCGAGGAGCGGGGGGAGATCGAAGACGATGGTGTCCGCCCATTCCGACAGCTGGGAGAGGATTTGGCTGCCGGCGAGGCGGCTCACGGCCCGCGGCACGTCATCTCGTGGCTTGCCGGCGCTGAGCAACCAGACGTCGCCGACGATCCGCTGGAGGTAGTCCTCCACGTTGGTGGGACCGTCGACGAGGTCCTGGATCCCCGGCCCTTCGGACAGGTTGAAGCGTCCGTGCAGCGAAGGGCTGGCGAGGTCGAGGTCGATCAGGACGGTGCGTCGCTCGTGATCCATCCATTCCACGAGGGCCAGGCCTGCGGCCACGCTGCTGCGGCCCTCGCCGCGCAGGGCGCTGGTGACACCGAAGGACTGCGGGCCCTCGTGGCTGATCCGCTGGACAGCCTCGCGACATCCGCGGAGCAGGGTCGCTGGCAGCAGCCCATTGGCCTCGCGGGCCGAGGCCGCCGCGGCGTCCCGGCCGGTCTCCAGGCGCCTTGGCGGAGGGAGTCGGGTCACCGGGGTGAACGTGTGGGAGGGGATCGGCGACTCGCTCACAGGTCACCCCCCTGGAGCGTCGCGGTCGGAGGGATGCGGCTGATGCTGGCGGCGACCTCCAGACCCAGGGTGCGCTTGATGTCCTCAGCCCGGCGCGCCGTCCGGTCCATGGCGGTCAGGGCGGCGAGGATGAGGACGCTCACCAGCAGCCCCACCACGAGCCCCGCGATCCCGACCTCGAGCAGCTTCTTCTTGGTGCTGGTTGCCACCCCCGAGGCGGTGGGGGCGTCCAGCACTCGGAACCCGGTCTGGCTGCTGACGTTGGCCAGGGTCAGCTGGGCCTGTTGGTACTGACCGAGGAGGGACTGGTAGGTGGTGGTGTCGAGGCTCACCGCCTGGTTCAGCTCGGTCGCGGTCGCGTCCCCCACGCCGACGGTGGAGGTGGTCGGGTGGGCTGTCAGGTAGGTCGATAGCGCCTGCTGCGCCTGCTGCAGGGTGACCTGCGCCTGGGCGACCTGCTCGCCGTAGTAGGTGACGGCGGTCTGGTCGGTGGCCGTCTGGGCCGCGGCGACCTGAGACGAGTACTGGGTGATCAGCGCCTTGGCGGTGCCGGCGGCCACCGCCGGGTCGGGTGCGGTGACGATGATATTGAGGACCTGCGGCCCGGCGTCGACGAAGCCGACCATGTTGGGAAGGTAAGTGGCAATCTGGTCGTCGAGCGAGCCCTTGGCGCCGCCGAAGAGATCGCTGAGCCCGGGGATCGCCGCCAAACCGGTCGACTCCGCGTAGGGGTGCGATTCCAGGTAGGCGCCGAGCGGGCCGCTCGTCCCCACCGCCACGGCGAAGGAACGGGTGGTGAGGAGCTCCTGAATGGCGTATTCCTGCAGGGTGGACGGATCCACACCGGTGGTGGTGTCGGCGCCCTGACCCGGGACCGAGGCGTCGACCCAGAGGCTGGTGGTCGACGCGTAGCTGCCGGGCTGGGCCATCTGGTACCCGGCGGCCACCAGCACCCCGATCACGATCGGGACGATGGCCAGCAGGCGATGTCGGTAGAAGGTCTCCAGGAATCTCATGCCTGTCAAGTCTCGTTCGGCTCGACGCAGTCGGGAATGGGTGCAACCCGAGGGGCCCCTCCCAATGTCCCCGGCGTGGTGGGCAGATGTCCCGGGGTCGGACGGGGGCCGTGCGAAGGCGAGTTCGGGGCCATCCCTCCCCGCGGGACGACTGCTGGGCTGGGTTATCTGCCTAGGGGCGCCCGGGACAGTTCGGAACACACGGGAAGCAGTGCTCGCTACCCCCACCGGCCTGACGATGCGATCATCGATTCACATGAGCCCAGAAGAGAATCCCGCACGGCGCCAAGACACAGCGGATGGACGAGCGCCAGTTCCGCGCCTTCAGGGCGCCTGCGTCCGCGACCGCCGGTGGGCTGTCACGTTGGACGAGGATCTGGCGTGACAGTGACTCTACCCGTCTCTCGTGGGGCCAGCGCGAGGTGGGAAGGTGGGAGGTACTTCCGAGAAGTCTTCTGGGTGCTCTCCGGGGGCGACCGGCTGTACGCATCCCTCTATTCGGCGCCGAGGCCCACCGTGGGGGTCGTGATCCTGCCCGGGTGGGGACGCGATGGGCGTCTCCTGCTGGAGTGGTGCCATAAGCTGGCTTTGGGGGTGACCAAGCTCGGGGGGTGCGGAGTCCTGGTGCAGTGGCCCGGCCACGAGGACAGCGAAGGGGACGCCAGCGCGCTGACCTTCGACCGCTTGGTCGAGGTCGTGGTGGACGCGCTATGGGCAGGCCAGGAGTGCTTCCCGAAGGCTCGGTGGTCGCTGGCCGGGATCCGGCTGGGTGGGACCGCAGTTGCCCTTGCGGCCAATGCGGCACGTGTCCCGACCGCGGTCCTGGTCCAGCCCGACCTGAACCTCGAGGCTTACTTCGACCAGGTGGCACGATCTGCCCGCCTGAATCTCCTCAGGGGAGACCCACACCCAGGCTGGGGCTTCGGCACCGAAATACCCGACGGACTGCGTCAACCTGGTACGGCCGCCGTGGTCGAAAGTGCCCTGGCGTCGCTCATCTGCCGCACCGCGGTGATTCACTACAGCTTCCCTGTACCGGAGCCGCTGCCGCACAACGTGCTAGACATCACCGTTCAGGGCAACTGGTGGAGACCACCGGGCGGGGATCACCGCCTCCTGCGGCACAGGGCACTCGAGTTCCTGGGCAGACGTGAGGCATCCGCAGCGTCATGAGCGTGGAGCCTGTGTTGATCGAGACGTCGGCCGGGGCAGTCGGGGCTGTGTTGACCTTACCCGCGAGCCCTCCGCGCGCAGCTGCCGTGATCCTTCCCGGAGCCGGCGGAAGCACCCGTTCCGGCCTCGACCAGATGTTCGCGCGGCTGGCTTCCTCGCTGGCTGGGATTGGCGTCTCCAGCATCCGCTTCGACTATCCCGGGAGTGGCGAGAGTCACCTCTGCCGACTGAGCAGGTGGGCCGAAGGCAGCGCTGAAGCCATCGACTGGTTTCAGCAAGACTGCGGTGCCCGGCCTTTGCTACTGGTCGCCGAATGCGGCGGTTTACTCCAAGCCCATCGCGAGGTCATGTCCGGCCGCGACGTTTTGGCGGTGGGACTGTTCCTACCGCCCTTCCAGTACGGCTCGTACCCATTGCCGCTCCCACTGGTAAGGCGGCTTCGTGGCCTCGCCGGCCGAATCAAGCGCCTCCCGGGGCACTGGCTGCTCCGCGTGCGCTACGGGCCGTCCGATCCCAAGTTCTCCACGATGTGGCCGCGGGGCGCCTATCGCGCGATGGCGCGATCCGAGGCCATGCTGGTGGAACTCTCTGAGCGTGTTCCGCTCTGGGTGCTGAGCGCGGATGCCGATCCTTCCACCCGCGTTCTCGAACGACTGCAGGATCAGCTCGCTGCGGGGATCGGCTACGAGCTGGAGGTCCTCCCCTCCGGCTCACCGGTCGGCTCGTCCCCTCCGGGCGCTGCCGAGATCGTGCGGGCAACAACCGCGTGGGCGGCAGGCCGGCTCGATCGCGCGGGTGAGAGCCGCGTTCCCCTCGCCGAATGTCTCGCTCCTGCGACGACTGGAAGTGGCGAGGCTCGCGAGCGCTTGGCAGGCCGCGGCCACCCCATCAACCACGAGACGAGGTGACGATGAGAACCGAGAAGCAGATCACCCGGTTCATCGAGGACGAGCTCCTCGATGGCGCCGTCTCGCCGGCGGATCCCCTGGCCTCAGGGGCGCTGGACTCCCTGGCCGTCGAGACCCTGATCGCCTTCCTGAGTGAGCGATACGCCATATCCTTCGCGGACGACGACGTCGTTGCCGAGAACTTCTCGAGCATCGGCGCGCTGGCGGCGATGGTCGATGCCAAGCGCCTGGCGGTGGCCGGCGCCCAGAAGGGCGGGAGATGAGCGAGACGGCAGCGGTGGCGACTGCGACCATGCCGGACGCGATGCGAAGGGTGGCCGAGGCCGGACGCGGTCGTCTCTCGTTCCACGGGGAGGGGGCGACCGTCTCCCTCTCGGTGGCCGAGCTCTACGAGAGAGCCCTGTACAGGGCCGCCCAGCTGGTCGGAGCCGGTGTTTCTAGGGGAGAGACGGTGGGGCTGATCGGCTCCAACGCTCCCGCGTGGGTGGAATGGGCGTGGGGGACCTGGCTAGCCGGGGCCGCCCTGGTGCCGCTGCCCGCCCCGGTCCGCCTTCGCGACCCCGCCGCCTTCGCCCGCCAGGTGGCATCCCTGCTCACCGCCACCGGCTGTTCGACCGTGGTCGGAGAGACCCGCTATCTGGCCGCCATCGACGCGGATCACCGCACCCAGCTCGACTGGGATGTCGAGCCCACGGTGACCTCCGCCTCGGTCCCTGCCGAGCTCTCCCCCGTGGAGACCGCCGTGGTGATGTGCACCTCAGGGAGCACGGCCGAGCCGAAGGGGATCCGGGTCAGTCACGCGATGCTGGTGGCACGGTCAGGCGGAGCCGCGGCAGTCCTCGGGTTGGCGGAAGGGCAGGTCCCACCGGTCGTCTCCTGGCTGCCCTTCTATCACGCCGGCGGCTTGGCGACGGTCTCCGGCCTCGCCGTCGAGGCACTGGATAGTCACGTCCTCTCCGTGCAGCGATTCGCCAAGGACCCCGCCGAATGGCTCCGCCTCGTCAGCCGAACCCGAGCCATGGCCACCGCCGGGCCCTCCTCGGGTTGGGCGGCGGCCGTGAGAGCGCTGGACAGGCGGCCGGAGGGCGTCGACCTCTCGTGCCTGCGGGTCGCCGTGTTCGGGCTCGAGCTGGCCGATCCCGAGGTCGTCGACCGCCTCCTGGAGGTCTGCGAGCCGCTCGGCTTGCGCCGGGGAGCCATCGCCACCGGGTATGGCCTCTCAGAGTCCGGTGGGGGCACGTTCACCCGGCCGGGAGGCGGCGCGCGGATCGACATCGTCGACCTCGACGCGTTGGTGAGCTCGGGGCTGGCCGTGCCGCCGCGCCTGGGGGCTCCTTCGAAGCGGGTGGTCTCGTGCGGGTTCTCGTCACCCGGGTTCGAGATTCGAGTCGGGTCCCCCTCCGATCCATTGCCGGATCGCCACGTCGGTGAGCTTCTCCTGCGCAGCGAGATGAACACGGATGGATACGTCAACGCTCCCAGCGAGGGGCTCTTCACCGATGGCTGGCTGTGCACCGGTGACCTCGGCTACATGGCCGACGGAGAGCTCTTCGTGACCGGCCGTTCCAAGGAGATCATCGTCCACCTCGGCCGCAACTACCACCCTCAGGACATCGAGGGGGCGGTGATGCGGGCGACCGGCGCAACCCCCGGAAGCTGCATCGCATTCTCCCCCCTAATAGGGCGCGAAGGGGACCTGGTGGTGATCATCGAGGAGATGCCCGACCGCGACCCGGAACGGCTCGTCGCAACCGCTCACGGAGCCGTGGTGAACGCCATCGGGCTCGTTCCCCGAGAAATCCTCGTGGTCGCGCCCGGGAGCATCCCCACCGCGCACAATGGCAAGGCCCAACGGCTCATCGCCCGAGAGATGCACGACCAGGGCGCCTTCGTAAGGAGCGGCTCGGGAACCGCAAGCGTGAGCGAGCCCCCAGTCGCGCCAGAGGTGTGAGGTGGGATTCAGGAGAGGGGGTCGGGTAGCTCTGACCTTCGACGATGGGCCCTCGGAGTGGACCGAGGCCATCGTCGACCAGCTCGAGATCCATAAGGCGCGTGCCACCTTCTTCGTGCTCGGATGCGCCATCAAAGGGCGCGAAGCGAGTCTCCGGCGGATTGCAGCGGCGGGATGCGAAGTCGGGATTCACGGATACACCCATCGGCGGCTCATGGATCTCCCCGATGACGACATCCGAAGTGAGATGAGTCGGACTGCAGCCTTGATCAAGACTGCGACCGGCCAGACACCGACATTGTGGCGTGCGCCACACCTCGACGCGGACGACCGAGTTCGCGCACTGTGTGCGGACCTGGGTCTGAGAGAGGTGTGGATGACGGCAGACACAAAGGACTACATGAGTGAACCGGATCAGGTGGTTGCGAGAGCGGTCGGCGGTCTGCGCTCTGGGGCCGTCATTCTCATGCACGACGGTCGATCTCCCCTGGACCCACCGGACAGCCTGCTCAGCCGTGCTGGTACGGTGAAAGCGGTTCCGGCGATCCTGCGAGAAGCGAAGCGACGCGGTCTGGCTTCAGTGACCGTGTCGGAGATCATCACGCGGCGCCGCCGCAGGCGGGTGTCCGATGGCATTGGCTTCCCGACCGTCTCCTTCGCCGCCGGACTGCGACGGTGGGCGTCCAAGCGTCTTGGGTCGGTTGGCGGCGCCGTGCAGGAGAACGATCAGACGATCTGAGTCCGGAACGTTCGAGCCTGAGCTGCAGCCGGGGTGAAGGCGGTGAGCGTGTTCACGTGCATTGGGAATATGACACCCACCCGGTGGGGCCGGTCAGCCGTGGGGGTGCGATGTCTGTCCCTCTACAGCCGGGGAGGATCGCTCGGGGAACGAGCCCGATATGGACTATACGTGGTGGCGCCGGGGAGCATCCCCACCGCGCACAATGGCAAGGTCCAGCGTCTCATCGCTCGGGAGATGCACGACCAGGGCGCCTTCGCAAGGAACGGCTCGGGATCCGTGAGCGTGAGCGAGCCCTCAGCCGCGCGAGAGGTGTGAGGTGAGATTCAGGAGAGGGGGTCGGGTAGCTCTGACCTTCGACGATAGCCCCTCGCAGTGGACGGACGCCATCGTCGAGGGAATCGCGTCCCATCAGAACCTCCGGAGCGGCCGAACGCGCCGTTCCGTTGCCCTCGCGGCTCTCGCGAGCAGCAGCCAAGCTAAACGTGCGGAGTGGGTGGCGCGGTAAGAGGCGATGCCCAAGGGTCGAGACCACTGGGCCGAGATTCGTGGCGTAAGTAGAAGCTCGCCTTGCCGCACCAGCTGTATATAAGTGCTGCGTGCGGGTGGCTCGTACCCCCAGTCCCACGTCCAGGCCCCCTGGGAGAGGTAGAGCTGTCGGATGGAATGATACAGAGAGCCGTCGACTTCCAAGTCCGCGTGCGGCAGCGTGAGCGGTCGATCGCCGTAGAAGTCACTCCGGAGCCGCATCCCGAGCCTCAGGAGGTGCCGTTCGGGAAAACCATCCCACGCCCAGACGGAACAACCATGTCGCCGTGCCAGCGACATGACAACATTGGACACCTGAACATGTTCCTCATGGCCATACTCTCCCCATGGGTTGTGGGTGTAGATCACAGCGTGTCTGCGTACGTATGGTTCGATGAGCTCGAGCAATGCGTCGTAATTGGCCACATACCTGCGCGCCCGCTCGGTGGGGCACCTAGCGGAGAGAGTCACACCGTAAGGCGCGGGTGAGCGCCGCAGCCAGTCGGATTGACGGTAGACGCCCGCTTCGCGCAAGGAAAGGAACTCAAAACCCCCAACCGGGTAGTGAGCGCGCACGAAGTCGCGTCCGCTGCTGATGGCAGGGTTGTCGGCGTGAATTGGGAGTGCAGCCACAATAGTCGCTGCCTGGGCCGTCACGGGTGCGAGCCAGATGATCTCATCGTCCGGATGTGCTACCACGACGAGTGGTTTGCCTGCCAAGTCGACTGACACGATCTACTCATCCCGCAGGTAAAGCGGTCCGCCGGGGGTGTGAACTCGGGTTCGCTGCCGTCTGGAGACGCTCAACGATAGCGGTTTCAGCGGCGACGTTGACGGGCCGTACCGTCGAGCACTGGTCACGACGCTAATCATCCCGCGCCCTGAGTTCTCAGGGTGGATAGGGCCCTGCCGGCCACTATGGAGGAACAACCCCGAAATCGGAGGTCCGCGACCGGTGGATGGGGTGACGTCGCGGAGCGCCAGCGGCCTTTCCGCCAAGGCCGATAACGGAAGCCGCCAAGGGTCTGGGTGGTCAGGGGTCTGTTGAATGTGGTCGGCGCCGGAAGCCGTGCTTCTGCGGCTCCCTGACCTGGGCAGCGCGAATCCGCGCCCACCGTGCGAAACGGCTTCGACCGCTCCCGCTGAGTTCGGAGAGTATCATGCGCGCCTCGAACACACTGCTCACGTGAAGGTCTGAGAGAGATGCCTTCACCCCAGTAGAACGCTCCCATGAGTGGCTCCAGTGATGAACAGCAAACGCCATCGGGAATGGCCCGTCTTCGCGTTCCGGCTCGGACCAGTGGTATGGATAGAAGAATTCAGGCGGGAAGATTCGCACCCCGGGCCGCTCCTCCCATCGGTGTCGCTCTACGACCCTGGTTAGCAGCCACGGGCCTGTCTGATAGTTGATACGTCGGTGGGTCAGGCACGATGCCGGTAGACTCGCCACGAGTTCACGGAGGAGGAGATGGCCCGGCGTGGCTCCCATAATTCCGATCGCGATTGCCTCCGCTGACTCGCGTCCGGAGAAGAAGCCGAGTCCGGAGAGGAGACCGTCGATCGGGCGCAGGCACTCGATGTCCGTATCGAGGTAGACGCCTCCGAATCGCTCGAGGATTTCGTACCGCGCGATGTCTGCCTTTTGTGCGTAGGACGTGGCTCGCTCGAAGAGAGCTCGGTTCTTAAGCCAGCCAAGATTCGATTGCCTCCACAACCGGATCTGCCAGTTGGGATGATGGCGGGACCAGGTTTCACGCATTCGAATCGCCTCGAGAGGAAATTCGCGCGGACCGACCCAGATGTGGTGGAAGGACTTAGGAATCACGATTCGATCAGAAAGGCGCCGGTGAGACTACTCAACGGGCCGGGTGGGTGCTATGTCCAGCGGTGGCGGTTAGTGTTTGGGGCAGTTTCGTTGGGCGGTATTTGCAAAACGAACGATCGACCCGGTACGCGAAGCTAGCCCTGGCACCGAAGATGAAGGAAACCACCATGTAGAGTCCGTTGGGGCGACGAAGGCGGGCGACATTCCTCCAGTTGACCCAGGCGAGCGGGCGCAGGAGCATTGAAGGCATGACGGCAGGATCGCCCAACCGGAGGTGCTTCATGTAGACGGCTCCCTCCGCGCGAGCGAGACTCCGAAGGTAGCTTCGCCCGTCAACGTCCCAGGTCTTGAGCTCGCGGTGCAGCACCGCCGGCTCCGGCAGGACGAGAACCCCATGGCCGCGGCGCAGCAGTCGGTAGACATTGTCGACGTCCTCGCCCCCCCGGAGGGGGGCCCCAACGCCGAGCACCTCGTCGAAGCCACCGAGCTCGCGGAACGCCCGAGCGCGGAAGACCAGATTCCCGCCGCCAATTCCTCCCGCTCGGTATGCGAGCCACGGTGAGCGGTGCAGACGGCTTCGGGGAGGTGTGAAGTCGGGCGTGTAGTGGCGGGTGTGGTCATGCGCAGCGGCCCTGATCCCGCCCCCGATCATCCCCAGACCGGGATGCCGGGCGAGTGCGCGCTCCATCCCCGAGAGCCAGTCTGAAGGCACCACGCAGTCGTCGTCCGTGAAGGCGAGATTGACGCCTCTGGCGCGAGCGGCCGCAACGTTGCAGGCGGCTGACCTACCGACCGTCTCGGAGTGGACGTAGGAGAATCGCAAGTCGTCAGCCACGGTATCCCGGTATGCGCGCTCGGTGAGTGAATCAACGCTCTGATCGGCGATGATCACCTCGAAGCTGTCGTGGTCGAGTCGCCTCAGACTCTCGAGGGTAGGGACGATGCCAGCTCCGCGATTGCGCGTTGGTATGCAGACGGTGAAACGGGGCGGTTGGGTGCCATCGTCGTCCGCGCCCCTCATTCCGGCTCCGGGTGTCTGCTCGCCGACGCCCATCCTGGGGCCGGCCACGGTCCTGCGCACTCCATCTAGGATGAGCGGGGACCTGCCGCTTGGCGATGGGCGGTCAGGGCGACCGCTGGCGGCTGGTCCCACCTCGAACGGGCGGGGGTCCCGATCGGCGCTCTCGCAGTTGTTGGCGCGTACCCTTTATCAGCGATGGTCGTTGTTCTGTTGAGAGTCAACCCTGTTTCGTGGCAGGGTGCAGCCAGTGGTTCGCCATCGAGGGGGCTCCCCGTGATCGGGATCGTGGACAGGCCGCCGAGGAGCGGGACGATCGAGCTCCCTAGTGACCGGGAGCATCACCTCCAGTCGGCCCGCCCCCGTACCGCTCTGAACCAAGGGGCCCTGAGGTCGGTTGGGGGGGAGCCACGCGCCCGGTGAGCCAGCGAGCCGCAGCGGGCGTCGTCCGCATCAGCGTCTGCGTCCCCACCCGGAATCGCGGCGTCCGGATCGTGCCCCTCCTTGAGAGCCTGAGGCAGCTCGACTACGACAGTTTCGAGGTGGTCGTCGTCGATCAGAGCACGGACGCCGCAACCGAGCAGGTGTACCGCGACACGGTGAGTGATGACCCTCGCTTCTCCTACACCGCGTCGTCCACCGTTGGGAAGTCGGCGGCGTGCAACGTCGCACTGGCCCGGTCGCTGGGGTCGATCATCGCCTTCACTGACGACGACTGCGTGGCCCGGAGCGACTGGCTGACTGGAATCGATCGGGCCTTCGCCGCAGAGCCGGAGGCCGCGGCCATCTGCGGGGCCGTCGTTCCTGGAGAGTACGATGCTGACACAGGGCACATCCCGGTCTTCATGCCGACCCGTGCCCGCTTGTACCGTTCGAAGTGGACCTTCTACCGCGTACCGGTGTCACTGATGGGCGCCAACATCGCGTTCCGCGCCGACGCGCTGCGCGCTGTTGCCGGCTTTGACGAAGCCGTCGGCCCGGGAGGACCGTTCAAGACGGGCGACGACTACGACATTGTCTATCGCCTTCTTTGGGCCCGGCGTGCCGTGCTGGTGCTCCCCGGTTCGGCCATCGTGCACTACGGGTTCCGAGCCAACGGGCCCGAGATGCGGTCGCTCGCGTGGGATTGTGCCGTGGCGCACGGTGCCATTTACATGAGGCAGTTGCGTCTCGGCGATCCGGCCATCCTTCCAGCCCTCGTCGTGCGGCTCGTCGGCGACACCGTTCGATGGCCCAACTTGCTGAGGTTGCGGGGACCGACTGGGCTGGGACGCCTCCTCGCCTTCACGAGAGGAATGGCAAACGGTTTCCGGTACCCCCTGGATCGGGAAACGCGGACCTACGCGCCCCGGCGCTTGGCTCAAGGGAGAAGTCATTCGAGGTCGGCTCAGGAACATGGCGTCGCGCATCGGAGAGTTGTTGAGAGGAGCGCGGCCAAAGAGGAGTCGCAGGCCAAGCTGGGAGCACTAGGCCACGGAACGGAGGGCACGAGGAGTCGCGCATCTAAATGAAGCGTGACCAAGAAGGGGCGACCGTCGGCGTCCACATTCCCGGTGCAGCTGTGAGCGAGCCAATCGCATCAGGGCGCAGTCGCGTCAGCGTCTGTGTCGCCACGCGGAATCGCGGCGCGCGCATTGCACCCCTCCTCGAGAGTCTGAAGAGCCTGGAACATGACAGCTTCGAGGTCATCGTCGTCGATCAGAGCACGGACGACGAAACCAAGCTGGCCTACTACGGCGCGGTGAGAGATGACAAGCGCTTCTCCTACATCGCGTCACGCAAGATTGGGAAGCCTCTGGCCTGCAACCTTGCCGTCGCGCGGGCCACAGGGTCGATCATCGCCTTCACCGATGATGACTGCGTGGCTCGGAGTGACTGGTTGAGCGGGATCGAGCGGGCGTTCGCCACTCACCCGGGGGTCGGGGTTATCTGCGGAGGCGTCGTTGCCGGAGAGTACGATCCCGACAAAGGGTACATCCCCGTATTCACACCGACGCGCGCTCGCGTGCACCGATCGAGGTGGGCCCTTTACCGCGTTTCCATGTCGCTGATGGGGGCCAACATCGCGTTCGGCGCCGACGCGCTGCGCGCTGTCGGGGGCTTCGACGAGGCCGTGGGCCCGGGAGCGCCGTTCCGGTCGGGAGACGACTACGACATCGTGTACCGCCTTCTTCGCGCCGGGCACGCCCTGCTGGTGCTTCCCGGCTCGGCCATCGTGCACTACGGGTTCAGAGCGCACGGGGTTGAGATGCAGGCGCTCACGCGCGACTGTTCGTTAGGGCACGGCGCGGTCGGGATGAAGTACCTGCGCCTCGCCGATCCGGCCATCCTTCCCGCCCTGACCGTCTGGCTGGTCGGGGACACCATTCAATGGGCAAACCTGGTGAGGTTGCGGGGTCCCACGGGGCTGGGACGGCTGCTCGCTTTCGCGACCGGGATGGCTCACGGTTTCCGCCATCCGCTGGATCGCACAAGCCGAACCTACGCGTCCCGGAGTGAGGCTGAGGTGGGAAGTCATCGAAGCCCGGTTCGGCCATCTGGGCATTCACCTGCTTCCTGAGCGGCGCCGCCGGCTTCGCCAATGGTGGGCGAGACTTCTCAATGGCGATGCTACCGGCTGGGAAGAACGCCTCGGGCACTTTGCCTGCAAATGGTGACGAGGCAATGAGGCTGGTCTCTCTCTCCACGAAGGCGAGGTCAACGCGTTCTGGCGGTTTGCAACTCAGTTAGCGATGGCCGAAGGTGCGTCCAAGCACAAAGTCGAGATCGCCAAGCTGGGCAAGGCTGAGCACGCGTACGCAAGTTCCCTCGCGCCGCGGGACTACCCGTGGTCGCGGGGCCGCGTTAGCGCGCGCTCCGGGTCAGGCCTGATGCGTCTCTGGTGTCAGTTTCCGGTTAGGTACCTGAGGTGGCGCAGCCCCTACCGTGGTCTCCGTCGACTGGGATCGGGAGGTCTGTCGAGTTAGCGGTGTCCGGTCAGTCCTTGGGGGACGCCGCCTCCCCAGCACCCCTGGGCGTGGCCGAACGCGCGGCCAACCCGAGGCGTCGGGCCATGCTGACGATGAGGAGACGACCCTGCTCGAGCTCGTCGTCGGTGGCCAGCCGCAGCAGGAGCGCTGCGGCCGCGAAGCTGACCATGCCCGCGACGACCCCGAGCAGAAGACCGACGCGGAGAGCCAGGACGACGATGATGCCCATCACGGCGGTGGCAATGGCGCCCTTGAACATGCGCACCGCGGACTTTCGCACGTAGGCGCCGCGGACCAGCCATAGGCCGATGACCGCCAGCACGACCTCGGTGATGACCATCGCTACGGATGCACCGATGGCGCCGTTTCCCTGCGTCCGCTGGAAGTAGGGGATGAGGAAGAGGTTCATCAGCGGGTTGATGACGCTGGCCAGGACCATCATCTTGGTCCACACCATCTGCTGCTTGCGGGCGATCATGATCTGGTTGGCCATGATGTTGAGGTACATCGGAGGGACGCAGAGGGCGAGCAGGGCGAACACCGGTATCGAGCCCGCGAAGCCGGGCCCGTAGATGGCCCGCAGCAGCGGGCTTGCAACCAGGACGGAGCCGACGCAGATCGGCATACTGAGCAGCACCACCATCTCCATCACCGGTCGCGCGGTCCGCAGCAGGTCCTCGTCGCCACGCTTGTGAGCGCGGACCAGGCGCGGAAGGGTGGCATTGGAGAGGATCACCGGCACCGCCATCAGCGTGCTGAAGAGCCTGGTCGGAAGCCCATACCAGCCCAGCACAGTGCTCGAGGTCATGAACCCGAGCATCAGTGAGTCGATCCAGAGGTAGATGGTGAAGAAGGCGGCGAAGCTCCAGTAGGGAAGGCTGTCGATCATGAGCTGGCGGAGGTCCCTCCAGGACACTCGCCAGTCGATGTGGAAGAACGGCCGGGCCCACAAGAGGAATACCCCGGTGAAGAGAGCGCCGATGACCACGCTCGACAGGAGCAGACCGATGGCGCGGATGCCGACCATGACCATGACGATGCCGCTCACCGTCCCGAGCGTCCCACTCAGAATGGCGCCGTACGCCAGGTAGTTCATCTTCTCCATGGCCTGGAGCGCGGCCGCGACCGGGCTGGACACCACGGCGGTGGCGCAGAGACCCCAGCCCAATATGAGGGCCACGGCCTCCTCACCGCGGAAGGGACCAAGGAACGCCAGCAGCAGGGTGCCCGCCAGCGCCGGCGCCAGCAGGAGTGCGCGCAGCCCGATCGCGGTGCCGACCAGGCGGGGGGCCCGCCGTGGGTCGGCGGCGATCTCCCGCACCAGGAGCGGCGGCAGGCCGAGGCCGACCACCACTCCGAGGATCCCGCTGACCGCTGTGCCCAGGGTGAGGATGCCGATCTCGGAGGAGCCCAGCCTCCGCGGCACGATGACCGTCCAGACGAGTGTCCCCGCCCAGGTGACGAGCTGGCCCAGGGAGAGCAGTGAGATGTTGCGGGCGACCAGCGACCGCCCGCTCCCTGAAGCGGCGGGGGTGGCGGGGGCGACAGCGTCGGCCGGCGGCGAGGGTGGGCTGCCGTCGGCTGCGGGGCGCACCTCGATCATCCCCAGGCCCTCTCGGCGGCGGCGGAACCGCCGCAGCTCCGGTGGGTGCGACGCGTACGACGGGTTTTCAATGGCAGCCTGTCAGCCTCCGTGGCCTGACCCCCTCGCGTGGACTATGGTCGCCCGTCCCGGAAGAGGTGAATGGGCGTGTGGCCCATGCCTGGGACATAGGTCCCTCCTCTGTCCCTCCGTCCCATGGCCGGCGGGGTCTCTGGCTCCCTAGGATCGTGGCATGGGTGCCGGGAGCGCATGGCTGTGCAGACCGATACGCCGCTGACCGAGGGTCGGAGGCGGGCCCCGAGCGGGCCCGCCGCCGGCGGTCGCAGCGTCCTGATGGTCTGGTCGCAACTGCCGTCACCGCCCGACGGGGGCTCCGACCTGCGCGTTCACCACCTTGCGTCCCAATTGGCTCGGCGGCACCGGGTGACCCTGCTGGCGTACGGCTCTCCTGGCGATGGGCGCGACTGGGATGGGCTGGCCCGCGTCCTCACCGGGGTCCACCGGGTGCCACCGCCTGCGGGCCATGCCCTGCGGCGCCGGGGCCGGCTCGGCTCGCTCTCCCGGCGCCAGCGCCAGCTCGCCTCGCTCTGGGGTCGCTCGTCCTTCCACCTGAACGCCCTGCGGTCGGGCGCCATGCAGGTGGCGATCGACGGCCTGGTCAGGACGGTCGGCTTCGACATCATCCAGGTCGAGTCCAGCGGGATGATGTGCTTCGAGTTCCCCGGGGGAGCAGCGGTGGTGCTGGACGAGCACAACATCGAATACACCCTGCTCGGGCAGGTCGCGGATGTCGAGAGGTCCCCGCTGCGCCGGCGCTTCGGACGACTGGAGGCGGCCAAGACGCGCCGCGAGGAGCACCGGTTCTGGAGCCTCGTGGATGGGTGTGTCGCCACCTCCGCGGTGGACGAGGCCGTGATCCGCCGCACCTGCCCGTCGGTGCCGACCGCGGTGGTGCCCAACGCGGTCGACACTGACCACTTCACTCCCGGCGCTGTTCCGGTGGACCCGGACAGCGTGGTCTTCGTGGGGAGGATGGACTTCCGGCCCAACGTCGACGCGGTGACCTGGTTCGCCCTCCACGTCCTGCCCCGGGTGCGCCGGGTGCGGCCCTCCACGGTGCTCACCGTCGTCGGTGATGGTGCCCCGTCCTCGGTGCGGCGCCTCGCCGGTCCCGACGTGGTCCTGACCGGGCGCGTCGAGGACGTGCGCACCTTCGTCGATCGCGCCGCTGTGGTGGTCGCCCCCCTGCGCGCCGGTAGCGGGACCCGCCTCAAGGTGCTGGAGGCGCTGTCGATGGCCAAGCCGGTGGTCAGCACGACCGTCGGCGTCGAAGGGCTCGACGTGGCCGGCGGCGAGCACCTGCTGCTGGCCGATGACCCCGATGAGATGGCAGATGACGTCCTGCGCCTGATGGCGGACCCGGCGCTTGGCGCTCGTCTCGGGGCGGCGGGACGGTCGCTGGTGGTCGAGAGGTATGGCTGGGCCGCCGCCGCCGCCCGGTTGGAGGCCTTCCACGGTGAGGTGGTGGCCGCCGCCGTCGCGCGGCGCTGACGGCGATCACGGTTGGAGACCTGTCCGGGAACCTGGGCGATTGTCCGGGTGGCGATGAGACAGGTGCCCAGTATCAGCCTCAATGACCATTGTCCCGACCTCTTGGACTGGATATCGTCTACTGGATGAGGATTGCCATGGTCAGCCCCGGGTTGCCCCCCGAGGGCGGGGGCATCGGGGCCTATACGGACAAGACATCTCGCGTCCTGGCGGCGCGGGGCCACGCGGTCCATGTCCTCATCCCCGGAACCAGCCGGCTCACCACCGAGGTCATCGACGGCGTCCAGCTCCACCGCGTGCCCACCGCGTCCTTCCGCCCGAGCGTCCTCGCCCGCGCCTGGGCGGTGAGCCGCACCCTGCGGCGCCTCGGCCCCTTCGACATCGTCCAGGCCTGCGAGTGGGATGCCCAGGCCTGGTGGTACTCGCTCCATCCGCAGGCGCCGCTCGTGACCCGGCTCGCGACGCCGCGCTTCGTCGTTGATCAGCAGGACGAGGCACCCTGGTCGCAGCGTGTGCATCTCTCGTTCCGACGCTGGTTGGAGCGCGACCAGACCCGGCGCAGCGCTCGGGTCATCTGCCCGTCGCGGACGCTGGCTCGTGCGGTGGGCCGGCGATGGGGCTTCGATCCCGACGTCGTCACCATCGTCCCCACCGGCATTCACCTCCCACGCGCGGGCATCGGCAGGCCGCCAGAGGAGCTGCGTGGCCTCGACTACGTCCTCTACTTCGGGCGCCTGGAGCCGCGCAAGGGGGTCGACACCTGGATCGAGGCGCTTCCCCAGGTGCTGGAGAGCAACCCGATGCTCCACGCGGTCTTCGTCGGCGAGGACCTCGGCATGGCCGGCCGCTCCTTCGAGGACTACGCTCGGGAGCGCTGCTCACGCGACGTGGCGCGCCTCCACTTCCTGCCGGCGATGTCACACGCGCGTCTGTTCCCGATCGTCGCCGGTTCCCGCTTGGTGGTCATGCCGTCGCGCTTCGAGAGCCTTGCCAACGCCTGCCTCGAGGCCATGGCCCTGGGCCGGCCGGTGGTGGGCACCACCGGCACCGGCCTGGCCGAGATGATCACCGACTCCGTGGACGGCTTCCTGGTGCCCGCGGGGGACGCTTCCGCTCTCGCGGCGACGGCTCGTGCGGCCTTGGCCGACGACCACCTGCTCTCCCGGATCGGCCGGGCGGCCCGGAGGCGGGCGGCAGACTTCGACCTCGAGGCCATGGTGGACCGGCTGCTCGAGGTGTACGCGGAGGTCCTGCAGCCCAGCGCCGTGCCCTCGGCGATGCTCGCGTGACCATCTCGATCGGCATCCCGACCACGCGCCCCGGCACCCTCGGGGTCGCGATCCGTTCGCTGCTGACTCAGACCTGGGGCGACTGGGAGCTCATGGTCATCGGCCAGGGCTCCCCAGAGGCGGAGTCCCGGCTGCACGACGCGACCGCCGCCGCCGCCGCCGCCGACCCCAGGGTGGCCTACGTGCACCTCTCTCGCTGCGGGGTGAGCCTTGCGCGCAATGCCTGCACTCGTCTCGCGCGCGGGGAGATCCTGGCCTTCCTCGATGACGACTGCGAGGCCGATCCCCGGTGGTTGGAGACGATCGCGGCGGCCTTTGCCGGTGACCCGGAGCTCGGAGTGGTGGGTGGGGCGGTGACGCCCGTCGGTCGGGTGGGGCCCTTCTCCTACTGTCCGATGGTCTCGCCTGCTGAGGCCGTCTACGAGCCGCGGGTGACCCCCCGACGCCCCCCTGCGGGGTGGAACTGGATCGGGGCCAACGTCGCGATCCGAACTGAGGTCGCGGCTCAGGTCGGTCCGTGGGACGAGAGCCTTGGGGGAGGGGCCGTGTTCCCGGCCGCGGAGGACACCGACTACAAGCTCCGCCTGGAGGGACTGGGGGTCCGGATGCTGAGCACTCCGAGGTCGGTGGTGTTTCATTCGTCCGGGACCAGGGTCGGCCGGGCGGCGCTGCGGTGCCAGCGGAACTACGACCTCGGCAACGGGGCGATGTGCGCCAAGCAGACCATGAACGGGGATCCGCGCGGGGCGCTTTACCTTCGCAGTGCCTTCCGAAGCTCCCTCACCGATTGGGCCCGCCGCCTGCGGCCCCATCGCCTCCCCCAGGATCTCCGTCGAACCTTCTGGCGCGAGGTGGGATACCGCCGCTGCCTGCGCAACTATGAGGTCGATGCCATGGGCCTGCTGCGCCGCCGTGGCGAGGCGCCCGACCCCGCCCTCGCGCCCGATCTCCAGGAGACGAGATCCAGCCGTGCCGCGGTCCGTCCGTGAGCTGAACGCCAGCGATGCCGCCGGTGGGGCCCGCGAACGGCTCGCCCGCACGGTCTTCACCGACGGTCGCTATCCGGCTATCTTCCGCCCGGACGACGCCGACAACGTCTTCCGCGGTCTCTACGCAGCCAAGCGCGACGACGTTCTGAGGATCGTGGGCCGCGTCCCACAGGCTCGGGTCCTCGACCTCGGGGGAGGCATGGGGCGGATCGCGGTGCCGCTGGCGCGGACCCACACGGTGACCCTCGGCGACATCTCTGCGGAGATGCTGAGCCAGGCGGCCTCCGCCGCGTCAGCGGCCGGGGTCCCGAGGGAGGCTCTCACCCTTGTCGAGGTCGATGCCGCCAGACCGCTCCCCTTCGCCAGTGCCAGCTTCGACGTCGCCCTCGCCATCGATCTGATGGTTCATCTCCCCGACCCGGTGGCGACGTTGCGCGAGCTTCGGAGAGTGCTGGCTCCGGGGGGGCAGCTGCTCGTGGACACCACCAACCGCCATCCCCAATGGATGCTCCGGTATCCGGGCTACGTCGGCCGTCACCCCCGCGCCTGGATCCGGACCTGGCGGGCGGGCGGCGTGCTCCCCGAATGGCGCGGAATTGTCAGGCACGACACGCGGTCTGAGTTCCACCGGATGCTCGCCGCCGCAGAGCTTCGGATCATCGAGGAATGCGCCTACGGCCCGCCGCTGGCCCGCAAGTGGATGCTCGTCCGCTGTGAGGCGGCGTAGATGGCCGCTGGGCACCCGCCGCAACGCATTGGGCGATGGTCCCTACTGGCGGCGCAATTCCCATTGCCCCGCCGGCGGCGTCCGGTACGCTTGGTGGGTCGTGCTCTCGCCAACCCGTGATTCGGTCGCGCTGCGCGTCAGCGCTGAACCGATGTCCTCGGGAGGTCCGCCCCTTCAGCTGGCGAATCTGCACAACACGTTCGAGACCCTGGCGCACCTGGCGGGTGCCGAGGTGGCTCGGGGTGAATGGCTGGACGCCTTCCTCCTGCTGGCCGGGCTGAACCAGATTGCCGAGGACTACCTGCAGCGCGACCTGGCCCAATCGCGGAAGCTCGTGACCCGGCTCCGTTCACGGTCGGCGGCCCTGGCGGGGGCAGCCGGGGGGCTCGGCCGGGTCGCGCTCGGCCTGCGGTCGCTGGGGGTCGGCCAGCGCCGGACGGCCGCCTGGCAGGCGGGGCTGGAGGCGACCGTGGATGCCGTGGCCGGTCGGGTTGCGGCGGCGCCGGAGCCCAGGGATGGCGAGGGGCTTCGGCCGGAGTGCACCGCCCTGCTGGCGAGGGCGCGCGAGCTTCCGCGGGGGCTGCGCCAGCAGGTGGTGCGGGTGCCCGCCTGCTTCCGGGGTGCCGACCAGGAGCCCGCCGACTGCGTGGTCCTGGCGGAGCGCTTCGCGGAGCGCTGGAGCGACCGTGATCGGCCCATCATCGTGGTCGGGGTCAGGACCTCCGGGAGCTACCTCGCCCCCCTGGTCGGAGCTGCGCTGCGATCGATGGGGTTCTCGGACGTCATCTCGCTGACCTGCAGACCGGACCGACCGCTCGGCCCCCGCTCGGCGCGGCTGGTCGCAGGAGTCTCTCGGCGCTCCGGGCTGATCCTCGTGGTTGACGATTCGCCCGTCAGCGGGCAGACGTACCGCAAGGTGGTCCGGCAGCTCGCCGGGCTCGGCGTGCCTGAGGCGGCGGTGGTGCTGCTGATCGCTCTCTGCGGCGAGGGCAGCCAGGTGCCCGAGGGTCTCGGTGAATTCCAGACCGTGGTCCTGCCCTGGGCCGACTGGTCCTTCCACCGGCGGCTGCGACCGGATGCCGTGCGCGACAGCCTGGCGCGGCTGCTGATCGGACGGCGCGTCGAGATCGTTCAGGCCGGCGGGAGCCGCGCCCGGGTGCTGGTGGGGGCCGTCGACGGTGTCCGCAGCCCGCCCCTGGCTCCGGTCCGGGACCTGAAGGGCGGCTCGTGGACGCGCCGGCACTCCCGGGCTCGATACGGCATCCGGGTCGTCGATCGCGACACCGGGAGGTCGTCGGACGCCGAGGTCTACGTCAAGGGGGTCGGCGCCGGCTGCATCGGTGCCCATTCGCTGGCGCTGAGCAGTCGCCTCGGCGAGTTCCTCCCACCCGTCTACGGGATCGACGGCGGTTTCCTCTTCCGCGGCTGGCTTCCCGACGCCCCGGGGCGGGCGCCTGATCCGACCGATGAGGTGCAGCTCGCCCATCGGGTCGCTGCCTACGTCGCCGCCAGGCGCGATCGATTCCGGCTGGACTTCGACCCGACGGAGAGGCTCGGTGAGCAGAAGCCGGCCTGGTGCAGCGCCGCCGACTGGCTGAAGCTCTCCTTTGGCTTCGGGCCGACCCGGCTGCTGGCCCGTCCGCCACTGCACGTGCTGAGCCGGCGGCTGCTCCGGGCCTCCTCGCCCACGGTGGTGGATGGGAGCATGGCGGTCACGCGGTGGCACGGGCAGGGGGGCTCGGCCCTCAAGGTCGATTACGACGAGCGGGGGATGGAGATCTTCTCCTGCAACCCCGTCTTCGACGTCGCGTTCGCGGCCGCCGACCACGAGCTGCAGGTGGGCGGAAGGGGAAGCTTCGGCGCCGCGGCCAGGCAGCGCTACCAGGAGCTCACCGGGGAGACCATCGACGACGTCCAGTGGCTGATCCACAGGACGGTGTATCTCCGGAGCTACCTCCTCAAGCTCGGCTGGGCCTGGGTGGTGAGCCCTCTCACCGAGGAGGGGCGGCGGGGGGTGGCCCGGGAGATGGACGCGGTGCGCCGCGCCCTCTCGCGTGTCCATCAGGACTTCATGGCGGCCGCCTACTTCGCCGACGTGGTCCCGCCCGAGACCGGGCCGATCTGCGCCATCGACATCGATGGGGTGCTGGAGACGGGCCGGCTCGATTACCCGTCGATCACGCCCGCAGGAGCCCTGGCCCTGCGTGCCCTGGCACGGCACGGTCGACGGGCCGTCCTGGTCACCGGGCGCAGCCTCTCGGAGCTGCGGGAACGATGCGCGGCGTACCGGCTGGTGGGAGGCGTCGCCGAGTACGGAGCCTCGGCGTACGACCACCGCAGTGCCCGCGAGACGCTCCTCTTCAGCGAGAGCGCCGGCCGGCAGCTCGCGAGCCTCCGTGACTGGCTGCGATCGCAGCCCGTGTACGTCGACTCGATGTACGAGCACGTGGTCCGGGCCTACACCGTTCAGGGTCTCGGCGAGCGGCGGCCGCTGGATGACGAGATGGTCCGTCAGGCCCTGGACCACGCCGGGGGCCTCGCCACGGTGGTGGCCGGCCTGGGACAGGTCGACTTCGTGCCCGCGGGCGTGGACAAGGCCTCGGGGCTCCGGGGCCTGCTGGGGCAGATCGGCGCTGGCGACCGCCTCGAGATGGCCATCGGAGATACGGAGGCGGACCTTCCCATGCTCCGGCTCGCCGAGCGTGCCTTTGCCCCGGCCAACGCCTCGGCGGAGCTGCTCCGCTCCGGTATCAGGACCATGAGCCGGCCCGCCCAGGCCGGGCTCGCCCAGGCGGTCGCCGAGCTCATCGGCCACCGCCCTGGAGGCTGCGCCGCCTGCCGGGCGCAGCCTCTCCCCGCCGAGGGGCGGATGCTCGTCGGTGTTCTCGGAGCCGCTGACCGGACCAGCACCGGCCGGCTGCTGCGGGCCCTGGACCTGACCCGACATGCCGCCACCCGTTCCTGACTCTCCCGAATCGCGCCGCAGCGGGCTGTCGGGGGCGCTGGCGCTTCGGTTCTCCGCACGCCGGGACGAGGCCAGACCGCTGGTCATCCCGGTCGCCGGCGGGGTCGGAGCCCTGCTGGGCCGCCGCCGCTGCCGCCACCTGGCCAGCCTCCTCGATCCCACCGATGTCGATCCCCGACGCCGCGGCCTGCGCGGCTGGTTGGAACGCCGCCAGGCCCGGCGCTCCAACTTGGTCCTGGTCCCCGACCGCGCTACGGCGATGCGCTTCACCGCCTGCTGGCGCCTGGACCTGGCCCGCATCCGCCTCGCCCCCGACCTCGCCAACCCCCCGCGGGAGGTGATCGAGGAGACCTGCGGGCGTGGCGCTGAGCAGTCCGTGAGGCCGAAGCCCTGGCACGCGGTTTGAGCGGCGAAGGGAGGCCGCGGCTCCTCCTCTTCCTCGCTCCCGCCGACCACCCCCACCGCGACCCGGTCTGCGCCACCCTCGCCTGGTTGGCGGCCGCCGAGGGCAGCCTGTTCGAGTGCTACTACGACGCGCGACCGACGGGCATCCACTTCGGCGGTGGCCTGCCACCGGGCAGCGATCCCAACCTGGTGCGGGGAGGCACGTTCACCGGTGCCCATCACCTGGAGAACCTGCTCCTGTTGCTGCAGCGCTTCGATTGCCAGGCGGCATCGCTGGGCCCAGCGGTGCTCGTCGCCACCCTGGAGGAGGCCGGGGTCACCTTCCGCTCGCGAAGTTCCGAGATCAGCACCTTCTACCGGGAGCTGTTCGAGTCGAGCCAGGTGGCCATGCCGGAGACCCTCCTGGTGGTCGGCCAGGGTCGCGCTGACGGACTTCGTCTCGCTCCCTTCGCCTTCCCGGAGATCGTGAACCGGAGGATGCTGGCGGTCGGAGAGGGAGACCCGGAGGCGCTCAGCCGATTGAGCCAGGACAGGAAGGTCGAGACGCTGTGGCTCAATGGCGCGCCAGTGGCGGGCTCCATCGATCTGCGACCCGAGCCGACCGCCTCTACCAGCGAGGAGACCGCCTGGATGGCCGAGCGATGGGCGGCCGGCGGACACGGTTTCATCCTGGGCGACGCGGAGCTGGTGGGCCGCTGGATACCCACCGCCGCCCGGAGCGGTTGGCTGCCGATCCACGGCACGCCCCAGACGGACGTGATCGATCGGATGGCGGAGCCGCTCAGCAGCACCGATGTGGTCTTCGGTCGTCAGCACCACGATGACGACTTCCTGGCTCTCTCTCGCCTCGGGGTCGCCTTCCAAGTCATCGACCCCGGCAGGCCCCCCTTTCCGGTGCTGCGCGAGGCCCCCTCACCCTGGCCGGCATCCGCGCCGGCGCGCGACCCCGACGACGACCAGCTCTCGGCATGGGCACGAGAGGGGAGAGTGGTGGCGAGCCTGGTCTTCTGGACCGGCATGGCCCGTGAGCTGGAGAACCTGTATGCGCTCGCGGACGTGTTCACCCTCACCGGCCTGTCCGCCGGCCTGGTGCTGACCACCGAGAGCTTCGCCCAGATGCCGCGCCCTCCGCTGTCGCTCACCCAGTACCCTCTCCGGGCCGGAGGCCTGGCGCCTCGGATCGAGCTGCTGCTCGGCTGTGCCGGAGCTGGGGTGCTGATGGAGTCGGAGACCCCGCCCGGCCGTTTGGCGGCGACCTTGCGGCGCTCCGTCGACGACCTCAGCGCCCGGCTCGGAGGCAGGGATCACGTCCCGCGCGGCTGGTGGCCGCTGATGGACGCGCCGCTGCTTCGGCAGCCTTCACGGCGGCTCGTGGCGGGCACGCAGCCGCCCTATGTGCGGCTGCGCTACCAACCCCGACCGCCCGGAGCGTCAGCCGTGGATGACGGCCCCCAGGGCTCGGGGCGCTCGCTCCGGGCCCGGATTCGCGAGTCTCCGCTCCGGCACTTCCTCGAACGGGCTCGGCCCTTCACCGACTTCCGGCCGGGAGCCCCGGGCCGGGCCGTGCTGGAGGCGGTGCGCGACGCCGGCTTCGAGTACGGCTTCACGTGCTCCGGCTTCTCCGGGCCTCCGCGCGCCGTGGTGGACGTGCCCGGGATCATCGCCCTGACCTACACCGCCGGCCGATGGGACGGCTGGTCGCCCTTCATCACCGTGAACGACCTCTCGGACCTCCGCAGAGCGGAGCGCCGGCTGCTCCACGGTGGCGGGCCCGGCTGGCTGATCGGGACGCTCGACACCTGCCTCTGGGCCTTCACCGGCTCGCTGTGGGAGCGTGGCGGGGAGTTGTTCGCCCTCTGCCGCTGGATGGCCGAGGGCGGGACGTCGGGACGTCTGGTCAACGTCACCCCGCACACCGCGGCACGCTACGCCCGGCTGCTTGCCGACACCGGGCGGGTCGGGGTTCTCAGGTCCCGCTGAGGCACCCGGAGCGCACTCAGCCCCGCCGGCGGGGCCCGCGGCCGCCCCCCGTCTCAGCCGAGGAGCGAGCTGAGATCCCCGTTGGCCGGGTTCTGGGCACCCCCCAGGAGGCTGAGGTGAAATGCCTCCTCGAGGCTGCGCAGGACGCCGTAATGGTCGCCTGCCGAGGAGAAGTTGCCGAAGCCGCGCGCCTGGCCGGAGATGACCGTGATCGGGATCGATCCTCCCGCCGCGTCACCGCAGCACCCCGAGTTGTCGCCCTCGTCCTCGTCCATGGTGATGATGACGGTGCCTCCGTCTTCGAACCACGAGGATTGGAGGACCCCGGGCAGGTTGCTCTTGAGCCAGTCGTCGCCCACCGTGATCTGGTTCGTGGAGGTGCAGGCCGTGTGCATGTCGTCGCAGACGTTGGGGGTCAACCAGACGAGGTCGGGAGCGTCGCCGCCGTCCAGCGCGCTGACCATCGCCGACGCTCCAGGGTAGGGGGCGAGGTCGGTGGAGCAGTCCGCCGAGGTGGTCACGTCGGTGAAGTAGGCGAAGGGGTCATGGTGCTGTTCGTAGTTGCCGCTGTCACCGCCCGTGTCGCAGGGCCTGGGCATCGACTCCATCCATGCCACCCAGGGAATGCCGGCCTGGCTGAGCTGGCCACCGAGGTCCGGCCCCGCCCCTCCCACCGAGAGCGGACAGGTGTCGGCGGTGCAGCCATGGTCGGCGCCGCTCACCATGTCCAGGTAGTTCGGAAGGGAAGGATGCTGGACCCCGTACCACCCTGTTCCCGACGCGTAGGTCGCTGCCAGCGAGCACCAGTACGGATCCGGCGAGCCGCTCCCGCAGCTGCCGAGCGTCGCCGAGTAGGACTGGTTCTCCTCCATGATCACCATGATGTGGGGGATCCCGCCGGCGGGCGTCGCGGTCGACGAGGGCAGGGGCCTGCCAGGGCTGGGCGGGCCGGCGCACCCCGCCAGGAGCGCACCCGCCGCCAGCACGGCAGCAAGCGTGGCTGACATGGACCGGCGCCGGCGAGGTCTCTCGGCGTTCACGCTCCGACGCGCGCCCTGCAACCCCGCTGCTTGAGTCTCCCCGAGACCAGGTGTCGCCGGGGTCAGATGTCGTCCCGCGGAAAGCTGCGTCATGGATCTCCTTTGGGGCCAGCCAGGGATGCCGGCTAGCGTACGCGAACCGCGTGGGCCAGCTGTCCCAGCGCTGTCGTGGTCGCCCATGGCGGGGCGATGTCGGAAACCGAAGACTCGCCTTCATGGCCGTCACGGCTGGATCAGTCAGCCCGGCGCCGGAAGCGTTCCAATCCCCCCAGACGGAGCATCTTTCGGGTAGCCGGCGGGTGCTGGTCGTCGTGTACGGCCACCTCAGCGACACCATGGCTGCGACCCCGGCCCTGCGCAGCCTGCGAGCTGCCCTGCCGGCCTCGCGCATCGACGTTCTCGTGCTCCGCTCGGCCCGCCCGGTGCTTTCCCGGTCGCCCCATGTCGACAACCTGATCGAGTGGAGCGACTTCCAGCACAAGGGCACCTCGTGGGGAAGGCTGGAGAAGGCGGCGATGATCACCACCCTGGGGACCAGGCTGCGTCTCCACCGCTACGACGCCACTCTGGTCCTCCACAACGGCAACCGGGCCATGCGGCTCCTCGCCCAGGTGATCGGCTCGCCGGTTCGTGCAGGCATATCCGGCGGCGACGACAGGTTCACCCACGCCGTCCCGTTCGCGGTTGAGGCCGAGTCGGCGCGGCAGGAGAACGCCCGGGTGCTCGCTGCGCTGGGCATCGAGGAGGACGGCGGCCCGGTCGAGCTCTGGACCTCGGCAGACGAGCGGGGGGCTGCGGAGGCCCTGATCGGCCCGGGTCGAGGCCCGCTCGTGGGCATTCACGCCGGTGCCGACTGGTCCTGCCAGCAGTGGCTCCCCGAGCGCGTCGCCGAGGTCGCCTCGACGCTGCAACGACAGGCCGGTGCTCGGATTGTGCTCACCGGCTCGAGCAATGAAGCCTCCCTCGAGGACCTGATCGCCCGTGGGATGGCGGCGCCGCCGATCCGCGCGGTGGGCCACACCACCTTCGGTGAGCTGGTTGAGGTCATCCGCAGGCTCGACCTGCTGGTCTGTGTGAGCAGCGCCGCATCGTCGATCGCCGCTGCCACCGGGACGCCGAGCGTCGTCCTGCTTGGCCCCGAGGATGGCCGCTACACCGGCATGGTCCCGGAGCAGCGCCGGCGGGTGCTCCAACCGGGCGGAAGGCAGGCCGGGGGCAGCTGGTGCGAGCTGGGACGCTGGGGTGTGCTCTCGAGTTGCGAATCGCCCGTCTGCCGGGGGGTCGGTGGGCTCGACGTCCTCGGCGCCGCCGAGGTCAGCGCCGCCGCCCTCGAGATGCTCGCTGCCCCGCCCGCGCTCCACCGCAGCGCCTCGTGAGCCCGCCCCGCCGACCGACTCCCGCCCCGCCCCGATGACGCGGTGGTGAGACCGCCCCAGGGGCCGCCCCTCAGGGCATCTCACGCGCCGCCAGAACGAGCTCCGCAAGTCGGCGGTGGCCGTGGTCGTTGGGGTGCATCTCGTCGGAGGTGCCGAAGGGGGTGCTCAATCCTGCCGGCCCCCGGCACGAGGCGTCGTCGTGGACGCCGGCCAGCGCACGGAATCTTCCCCCGCGCCGCCGGCACTCATCGGCGATGATCGCGTCGTAATCCTCGACCACGCCCCCGGCCTCGCTCTGCCCAGCCTTCGGCCCCCAGATGCCGAGGCAGACCAGCAGCGCCCCGGGGGCGAGCAGCCGCTCCAGCAGCCGGCCGTAAGCGTGGCCGAACTGCTCCAGGGGTGTTGGCGACCACGATCCCTCACGCACGTAGCCGAGCCAGTCGTTGGTGCCGACCTCGACGACCACCAGCCGGCGCGCCGGTGCCACGCGGCGCTCCATGAGGTCAGCCACACGGCCGCCGGACACGCCCACCACGCGCGCCGTCCGGTGGTTCTGGGCACCGCGTCTGAGAGCATTCAGCGTCAGGGCCGGGTAGGCATGCAGGCGGTCCGAGGCGTGAGAGCCTGCGGTCAGGCTGTCGCCGATGATGACGACGTCGGGATGGCGCTGCCGCCAGCGGAGCCAGTTGCTGACCGCGGCCATCTATCCCACCGGGTGGCCGTCGCGGACAAAGACGTCAAGAGGGCCGGCGCGGACCAGACGGAAGTGATCCTCCACGTAGGGGATGAGGGCTGCATAGGAGCCCTTCAGCCAGCCGCTGATGCCGCCGTCGACCACCACGTAGTCCGATTGCGAGAGGGCGGTCCGGAACACGCCGACGCCGGCACCCGGGTCGCTTTCGAACGCCAGCATGGTGCCGAAGGGGTCAGTCATCTCCGTGCACCCGGGCTCTGAGGCCACGAAGCGATTGCTGTTGACCAGGAGGTTGGGGTTGCTCGCCAGCGCGCAGGCGCCGGCGGGTACGACCGAGACGACCGAACTGGAGAGATCCGACCCGGTTTCGGCTTCGACTCTCAGGACCTGGGCCACCAGCAGCACGGTCAGGCCGGCCACGGCGACCGTGGTGAAGAGCCTGGGGGCGCGCCACGATCTCAGCCGACCCAGCGAGATGCCCAGAAGCACGGCCCCGAAGGGGGCCTCGAACGCCGCGTAGTGCGGGTAGTACTGGGCGGTGACGAATTGCGCCGCCGCGACCAGCACCGCCGCCCCGAAGGCGAATCGTTCGAGCGGGGCCAGACGCTTGGGCGGCACCAGCAGCGCCGCCACCACCACGCCGGCAACCACCCCTGCGGTCAGGAGAATCACCACGTTCCTTCCGCTGAAGAACGCGAGCGACCAGAGGCGCAGCCCCACGCCAGCGCTCTCGCCGGCTCCCGGCCCGCGGGCGAGCTGGGTCAGGATCACGTCGTGGAAGAGCGCGGATGGCGCCTCGATGAAGAACGCAAGCACCGGTAAGGCAAATCCGGCGACGACGCCGCTTGCAAACGGGAGGAGCCGGTGCTTGAGGTCGGGCGCGCAGAGCGCCGCAGCCACGATCACGGGAAGGATGGCGGGTGCCTTGACGGTCCCTGCGAACCCGAAGGCGATCCCGCTCAGAAGTAGCCTCCGGGATCCGGCAAGCCGGTCTCCTTCGAAGAGCAACGAGGCCCCCAGCAGGCAGACGAGGTTCAGCACCGGCTCCAGCATCCCGTTGTCCAGCGCGAAGAGCTCCGCCGGGTAGAGCGCCATCACTCCGCACGCCACCAGGGTCACCAGCCGCCCGCGGTGGCGCACCAGCCGGCCGACCAGGATCACGCTCGCGGCGGCTATGAGAGGAGTGCAGCTCCGGAGGGTCGCCAGTGCGTTGCGGGTTCCGACCGCCTTAGCAAGCAAGCCGAATGGGCTGGCCAGCAGGACGAAGCCCGGCGGCTGGACGTACACATAGTCTCGATAGGGGAGGACCCCGTGGACCAGCCGGACCGCCGCGCCCAGGTAGGTGCTGATGTCCTCGGTCTGGCCGAAGAGGTTGCCGGGCCGACTTAGTTGCAGGCCGGCCAGACCGGCGGCGACGGCGGCGCAGGCGAGGACGATGCCGGTGGTCCCCGACCTGGTCGGTGCCGGCCCGTGGGCTCGCACTGGAGGATCGACGCCTTCGAGAGGTGGTGCGGAGCCAGACAGTGCTGCCTCGGCGGGAGCCTCGCTCACCCCCGCAACTGGCCGGCCCGCCCCGGGGGCCGCCTCAATACGCTCCTCGCCCCGACGCCACCGCCAGCAGTGTCTTCCAGAGCACCGTCGTGTCGAGCAGCACCGACCAGTTCTCCACGTATTGGAGGTCGAGGCGGACGGTCTCCTCCCACGAGAGGTCGGAGCGGCCGCTCACCTGCCAGAGTCCGGTGATGCCGGGCTTGACCAGAAGCCGGCGCCGGCGCAGGTCGCCCGGGTAGCGATCGACCTCGGAGGGTAGCGGTGGGCGCGGACCGACCAGCGACATCGAGCCGGTGAGGACGTTCCAGATCTGGGGCAGCTCGTCGAGGGAATAGCGGCGGAGGAGGCGGCCCACCGGGGTCACCCTCGGATCACGGCGCATCTTGAAGAGGACGCCCTCGTGTTCGTTCAGGTCGAGAAGCTCGTTCTGGAGCTGATCCGATCCCGCGTACATCGTTCGGAACTTCAGCAGGGTGAACTCGCGGCCGTGGAGACCGACACGATGCTGGCGGAAGAGAACCGGCCCGGGGCTGCTGACGCGGACCGCGATCGCGATGATCGCAAACAGCGGAGCGAGGGCAATGCTGAGGAGCGTCGCGCCGACCCGGTCGATGACCCCTTTGAACACCCAGTTGGCTCCGGTGAACTCCGCCTCCTTGACGTGGAGGAGGGGTAGCCCGCCGACGGGGTGGACGAGCAGTCGGGGGCCAGCCAGCTCAGTCACACCCGGAGCGACGAGGAGCCGGATCCCGGTGCCCTCCAGGCTCCATGAGAGGCGGCGGAGATCGCTGCCCGTCATCATGGCCGACGCGGACACGGCGATGGTGTCGGCCTGGGCTCGCCGCGCCGCCTCGATCACCACGTCCACTCCGCCCGTCAGCGACGGGTCCGGAGCGCCGGTGGGGCCCTCGGGGCTCACGCGGGGGCACACGCCAACAACTCTGAGCCCTGCGCGGGGAAGGCGGGCTATGTGGTTGACCAGCCCTTGCGCCTCCGACCCCGATCCGACCACCATGACCCGGTGGAGCGCGCCCCCGACCCGGATGCGGCGCTGGAGCAGCAGCCGCCCGGCCAGGTGCACGGCCAGGCTGAAAAGGGTCAGCGCTGTTACGGTCACGGCGGTGACCTCGCGCGAGAAGTCGCTGCGAGTGAGGTAGGACGCGCAGACGATCGCAGCCAGCATCCAGAGCCCGGCGGTGGTGATCCGGCCGAACTCAGCCGCACCGGCGGCCAGGCGGCGGTCGCTGTAGACGCCGCTCGCCAGCAGCAGCGTCATCCAGACCACCGGCCCGGCGATCACAAGGATCAGGTATGGAGCTCCCGGGCCGAGAGGCTCACTGGTGCCGAAGCGCCCGACGACGGCGAGCACGATCGCGCCAACCGCTGCCGCAAGGTCGGCCGTGATCAGGGCCAGGCGCAAGCGCGATGCCGAGATCCGGGTGACGGTGCCGGCCGCCATCGAGATCGAAGGCACCGAGCCGACCTGGTCGGCGGGAAGCGACCGTACCGCGACTCCGGTCAGGTTGACGTCCCCCTCCGTGAGCATGCTCCCATCGTGATCGCCACCGTTCTGTGACGCGATGGGCGGTTTCCGCGACACCCTGGGCGATTGTCCCCCCCGCTTGACTTGCCGAAAGGTCGCGGCGGCGTCTGCCTGCGGAGCCTTTCGTCGGCACGGTCCAGGCCGCGATGGCGGATCCGATCCCGAGGGCAGCCAGAACAGCACATGGAGCCCCCGGGTCACGGTGATCCATTAGCTATCGCCACTCGCGGGTGTTGTGATCGCACTCAGCCGGCTCGGGATCCTTCGTGAGGGTCCTCGCGCGATCCGCCCGCTCACGGGGCAAGCCGCCCAGGTGGGGGGCGAAGCAGCCCTGATGGGCTGGGCGTTCGCGCCGTGCCAGCCCCCTAAGGTCACGGTAAACCCGGACGACAGGCCTCCCCGCGTGCCCTAACCTTGTGCCAAG